>ERZ773209.1861-NODE-1861-length-11698-cov-4.683329_pt1 | contig 11698 bp, 11 predicted proteins | sample MGYA00511109_ERZ773209 | MGnify/ENA primary metagenome ERZ773209 (study PRJEB29015, sample SAMEA2737786) | human gut metagenome | biome: human gut; feature: human-associated habitat; material: faeces | place: China | collected 2012 ...
GAGAAAAACGACTTTTTTTAAATCACTTCTTTACAAAAAAAGCTTGAATCGGCTCTTTATTCTGGTTATACTAAAAATAGAACAAAGTCGATAAACAGCTTTGAAGGAGGAATTTTTATGCGGAAAACAAAGAAAACTATGGCAGGATTGCTTGCCGCAACCATATTGCTAGGGGCAACTTCGGTTTTGCAGGCGGTACAGATTGAACCCGTATCAGCAGCCAGTAACCCGGTGAAAATAATAGCGATGGGTGATTCTATCACACATGGCTATATCAATGGTGACAACGGCTATCGAAAGTATTTTTGTTATGGTTTGCAGCAAAACGGCATTACCGATTTTAATATGGTAGGGCCAAACAACGATTGGACAGATAGCACAACATATGATTGGAACGGCACAACGATTACCTATGACCCAGCACATGCCGGTTATAGCGGTTATGCAATTCAAAAAATTGGCAGTCGGCAAGGCTTACAGGAAACCATTTTCGATACTACTTATACAGATGGGGATGTTTCCGGTAATATGATGGAAGTTTACCAGCCGGATGTCATCATGCTGCAAATCGGAACGAATGATGTTCTGGATGCTCAATTGACCGGAATTGGCGACCGTTTGGAAGAACTGGTGGACAAGTTAATTCCGTATGTTTCTGGAGATGGACAGGTACTCTATCTGGCATCCATTCCAAATATTGATGCGATAGAACGCTATGATTGGTTGGGTGCATATGAATGGACTTATGGCGTTTCTTATAAAAGTGACCCAGAAAAATTTGTTGCAACCGTGCAGGCTGCAGTGGATGATTACAATACGATTGTAAAGAATCTGGTTGCAAAGAAGCAGGCGGAAGGAGCACACATCGAATTTTCTGATATTAACAGCACAATTGATATTTCTGCTGGCGATTTGAAAGACGGTGTGCATCCAAGTGAACAAGGCTATGCAAAAATGGGGCAGTATTGGTCGAATCTGCTGACCGAAACCTATTTCCATGGCACAGTGACTCCGACAACCACACCTACAGCAACCACTACCACTACGACAGAAACGACAACTACGACGACAGGAACGACAACTGCAACCGATTCCACACCTGCGGAAACAACCACTTCTGCACAGATAACTACCACTCAACCGCAAACCAATCCATTCGGTGATTCTGCATTTACTTTGACGGATGTTGATTTTGATACAGAAATTGACTTGAGTCCATATTCTGATATCACTTCCATTGATGTGATTTTTTCCGCTGCGGATGGTGTATCTTATAATGGTAGTGTGACATTTGATGGCTGGAATGAAGCAACTAGTTTTATCAGTGCTGAATTGAAAAATCATACGCTGACGGTTACTCCATCTAAGGATTATAATACGATGACAGTTCATAAGCATTTTGGTGGTGCAGTAGATGTAACATTGGAAAAGGTGGTTGTGCATACAAAGGGCAGTGCAGTGTCCACGACTACAACGGAAACAGCTGTTATCACCACAGAAGCAAAAACAACAACCGAAACCACCACGACAACAGCACCAGCTGTTACAACAACCGTGGTTACGACTGTAACAGAAGCTGTAAATGGCGATGTCAACGGAGATGGAACAGCTGATTTAACGGATTTGGTCATGCTGCAAAAGTATCTGGTTCGGAAGGAAACGATGACCGCAGAACAGAGCAGCCGAGCAGATTTGAATGCGGATCATGTTTTGAATGTTGTGGATGCCATGTTGCTCCGGCAGTTGCTGTTGAAACATGCATAACATCAGAAATTGAAGAAAATCATCGAAAAAACAGCAGTTGGAAAAACCAGCTGCTGTTTTTGTTAGAAATAAAAAATCAAATTGGTTTCAAAGAATGAGCCGCAGGCAAATAAAAAGTTTTTCGATGCAGCAGTTTTTTCAAAAATGCTGCCGAGGTGTGGGCGAGTAGCCCACATTTGCGAAGCAAATTGTTTTTGCAATCTGTTTTTCCTGCTGCAATTGCATTTTTTGAAACTGTCCAATTCAAACAAAGTTAAATGATGAGAAGTAAGGTTGCAAATTCGGACAAGGCAACGGGGCAATTGCAGCACGCTGGCAGGCAAAAGCAGGGGTGAAACCCCCTTTTGCCGGACGGGAAAGACCGTTTTTCCTAAGAACATTCCATTTGAACAGTAAAATCTCCCCTTGCAATCCCCCCTTAAAATCCATTTTTCAGGAAATGCAGCTTTTGCAAAAATCAGAAAAAATAGAAAAATTGCTTTTGCAATCAAGAAACTTTGTGAATTTCTTGACAACAGACCACGAAATCTGGTACAATAAGCGTATAGGAAGGAAAATCAGTTTCCTTTTTTCCGGCGAGCATCTGGCAGAACCACCGGAAACAAGCATAAGAATCGAAAGGACTTGATGAACATGGGTTTGACATTAACCGAAAAAATCCTGAAGGCACATCTGGTAGAAGGCGAAATGAAAAAGGGTACCGAAATCGGAATCCGTATCGACCAGACCCTGACACAGGATGCTACCGGTACAATGGCATATTTGGAATTTGAAGCAATGGGCGTTCCAAGAGTACGGACAGAACGCAGCGTTGCCTATATCGACCACAACACTTTGCAGAGTGGTTTTGAAAATGCAGACGACCACCGCTTTATCGGCAGCGTTGCCAAGAAGCACGGCATTTATTTCTCCCGTCCGGGCAATGGTATTTGCCATCAGGTACATCTGGAACGGTTCGGCGTGCCAGGTAAAACCTTGATTGGTTCGGACAGCCATACCCCAACTGGCGGCGGTATCGGTATGATTGCAATGGGTGCAGGCGGTCTGGACGTTGCAGTTGCAATGGGCGGCGGTACTTATTATATTACCTGCCCGAAGATTGTAAAGGTAGAATTGACTGGTAAGCTGTCCCCGTGGGTTGCTGCAAAGGATGTCATTCTGGAAGTCCTGAAGCGGCTTTCTGTAAAGGGCGGCGTTGGAAAAGTCATTGAATACTGTGGCGAAGGCGTCAAGACCCTTTCCGTTCCGGAACGTGCAACCATCACCAATATGGGTGCAGAACTGGGTGCAACCACTTCTATTTTCCCGTCTGATGAAGTTACCAAGCAGTTCCTGGAAGCACAGGGCAGAGGCGAAGTTTGGACAGAACAGAAGGCTGATCCGGATGCCGTTTATGATGAAGTCGTTACCATCGACCTGAGCGAATTGGTGCCGCTTGCTGCATGTCCGCATTCTCCGGACAACGTAAAGAGCGTTGCAGAAATCGGCAAGCTGAAAATCGACCAAGTTTGTATCGGTTCTTGTACAAACTCTTCTCTGTTGGATATGATGAAGGTTGCCTATATCTTAAAGGGCAAGACCGTAAATCCAGATGTTTCCCTGTCAATTGCACCGGGTTCCAAGCAGGTTCTGACCATGATGGCAGAATTGGGCTTGCTGGAAATTATGATTGATGCAGGTGCAAGAATTTTGGAAAGTGCCTGCGGCCCGTGCATCGGTATGGGACAGTCCCCGAACTCCGGCGGTATCTCCCTGAGAACCTTTAACCGGAACTTCCTCGGACGGTCTGGAACAAAGGATGGACAGATTTATCTGGTTTCTCCGGAACTGGCTGCTTATTCTGCATTGACCGGTTACCTGAGCGACCCAAGAGAACTGGGCGAAATGCCGACCTTTACCTTGCCGGAAAAGTTCAAGGTTCATGATAACATGATTGTAAAGCCAGTACCGGCAGAAGAAATGGACAGCGTAGAAATCCTGAGAGGGCCAAACATCAAGCCGTTCCCGGAAACTGCTCCGCTGGAAGCAACCATTTCCGCTGGCTGCTCGCTGAAGGTTGGCGATAATATCACCACTGATCACATCATGCCGGCTGGTGCAAAGATTCTGCCGCTGCGGTCGAATATTCCGGCAATCTCGCAGCATTGCTTCACAGTTTGTGATGAAGCATTCCCGACCAGAGCCAAGGAAATGGGTAAGAGCATCATCGTTGGTGGCTCGAACTATGGACAGGGTTCTTCCAGAGAACACGCAGCCCTCGCTCCGCTGTATTTGGGTGTAAAGGCAGTTCTGGTGAAGAGTTTCGCAAGAATTCACCGTGCAAACCTCATCAATGCTGGAATTCTTCCGCTGACCTTTGTCAACGAAGCAGACTATGAAAAGATTGCACAGGGTGATGAACTGGAACTGGCAGATGTTCGGAAGCACATTGAAAACGGCGAAACAACACTGACACTGGTCAACAAGACCACAGGCGTTGAAATTCCGGTATTGTGTGAACTGACCGGACGGACAAAGGATATTATTCTGGCAGGCGGTCTGCTGGATTATACCAGAGATGCACTGAGCAAGTAAGCAAAACGGGAAAGGAAAAACGATGGCAGAACCGAAAAATACCGGAAAGGGAAAAGGAACGATTGGCGGTATTGTCATAGCAGTAGTCATCTTTTTGCTGATTGCATGGAGAAGACAGCGAACCGTTCGCAACTTTTTCCATCTTTTTCAGGAAAGCCCTGTCACCGCAATTGTGCTTTTGTTGATTGCAGTTGCAGTGGTCGCAGGCATTGCACTTTTTCGGAAATATCGTGAAAAATCCTGACCGAAAGGGATTCTACAATGACCAAATTGCATTCCCTCAATCGAAATGAATTGAAATATCTGGTCATCATCGCCATGTTGATTGACCATATTGCATGGGCATTTGTCCCGACCGCATCGCTGTTGGGACAAATCATGCATATCATTGGACGGCTGACAGGCCCAACGATGGCATATATGCTGGCAGAGGGGTATTTTTATACCCGCAGCGTGAAAAAATATGCGTGTCGGCTGGGTATATTTGCTTTGTTGTCCTGGGTTCCGTTTTCCTATTTTGAACTGGGATATATCGGCTTGCAGTTTGGTGTGATTTATACGTTGCTGCTGAGTCTGCTTGCCATCTGGCTATGGGATAAAGGCAGGTGTCCGCAACCGGTCAAGGTATTGGGCATCATCGGGCTTTGTATCCTGTCCCTGTTCGGAGATTGGGCAATTTTTGACATTCTGTATGCATTATTCTTTTTCTGTTATCGGAACAATCCACGGAAAAAGTGGACAGCATTTTGTATGCTGACGCTGTTCTGCTGCGGAAATATGCTGGCAACGACACCTTGGTGGCTGGCATTCTTTCAAGTCGGAATTTTTCTGGTGTTTCCACTCATTCAGTTTGGATACAACGGAAAGAGCGGCAGCAAGAAACCGTTTCACAAGTGGTTTTTCTATGTGTTCTATCCGCTGCACCTGTTAATTTTAGGTGTATTGCGGTGGGTGGTGTTTGCATAAATGGCACAAGATACAGAAAATAGAATTGATGGACAGATTGAATCTGCATCGAAACCGCAACGCTGGAACAAACAGCTGATTGCCATCGGTGGAATCGGGAGTTCTCTTTTGATTGGCATTCCGATTATCGGATATGGTATAAAGAGGAGAACCAAATCACTGCTGGAGTTTTTCCGGATTTTTCGAGAGAATCCCGTTTGGACGATGGGACTTTTGGGAATCCTAATTCCCATTACTGGTATCTTATATATACTGGCTCGAAAAATCACAAGAAAACCGCATGTGCATTTGCTGGAAGGTTGCATCATACTGGCAGGGTTGCTGATGGGCATCGGATTTATTGCGATTCAGGAACTGCTCTAAACGGACATCACAGAACGACAGGCAAGAAATCGACAGACGTTTTGTAGAAAAAAGCGTGTTGGCAGTGACAACCATGCCGACAGAACCGCTTTGAAAAAATTGTTGCAGCGTCAACAATGAGAAAATCTGAGGAGGAAAAACAATGGCAAAGATTCAAATGACAACGCCGCTGGTAGAAATGGACGGCGACGAAATGACCCGAATTCTGTGGCAGTGGATCAAGGACATCCTGCTGACACCGTATGTAGACCTCAAGACGGAATATTATGATTTGGGTCTGGACTATCGGGAAAAGACAAAGGATCAGGTTACCATTGACAGTGCAAACGCAACCTTAAAGTATGGCGTTGCTGTAAAGTGTGCAACCATCACCCCGAATGCTGCAAGAATGCCGGAATATCATCTTTCCCAGATGTGGAAGAGCCCGAACGGTACGATTCGTGCCATTCTGGACGGTACTGTATTCCGCACCCCGATTCTGGTAAAGGGCATTGAACCGTATATTCCAACTTGGACAAAGCCGATTACAATTGCTCGTCACGCTTATGGCGATGTTTATAAAAACACCGAAATGAAAGTGAAGCAGGGTTCTAAGGCAGAATTGGTTGTTACCAATGCAGAAGGCGAAGAAACCCGTCAGCTGATTTTTGATTTCAAGGATACAGACGGCATTGTTCAGGGTCTGCACAACAAGAATAATTCCATTGCTGGTTTTGCACGGGCTTGCTTCAACTATGGTTTGGATTTGAAGCAGGATGTTTGGTTTGCAACCAAGGATACCATTTCCAAGCAGTATGACCACACATTCAAGGATATTTTCCAGGAAATCTTTGATGCAGAATACAAGGAAAAGTTTGCAGAAGCAGGCATTGAATACTTCTATACCCTGATTGATGACGCTGTTGCAAGAGTCATTCGTTCGCACGGCGGTTATATCTGGGCTTGCAAGAACTATGACGGCGATGTCATGTCCGATATGGTTTCCACAGCTTATGGCAGCCTGGCAATGATGACTTCTGTTCTGGTTTCTCCGACTGGTATTTACGAATACGAAGCTGCACACGGTACAGTTCAGCGGCACTATTACAAGTATCTGAAGGGTGAGGAAACTTCAACCAACTCCGTTGCAACCATCTTTGCATGGACAGGTGCACTGCGGAAGCGTGGCGAACTGGACAACCTGCCGGAACTGATGCAGTTTGCTGACAAGCTGGAAGCTGCAACCATTCAGACCATCGAAGACGGTGTCATGACAGGCGACCTGTACTTGATTTCCAAGTTGGAAAACAAGAAGAAGGTAAACTCCAAGGAATTTTTGGAAGCCATTCGGGAACGTCTGGACGCAGCGATGCAGTAAATTAACAGCAGTATAAAAAGAATAGGAGTGCAATCCAATGATGCTGAAAGAACCGGTTTCTGACTCTGTTGTTCGGAGACTGCCACGCTATTATCGCTATCTTTCGGAACTGGAGCGAGCAGGTGTTGAACGCACTTCCTCGCAGGCACTGGCAACACAGCTCGGCTCGACTGCATCACAAATTCGTCAAGATTTAAACTGTTTTGGCGGATTCGGACATCAGGGCTATGGCTATCATGTATCAGACTTACGGGCACAATTGGGCAGAATCATCGGGCTGGAACAGTGTATGCCGGCGGTTTTAATTGGAGCCGGTCATTTGGGCAGCGTGATTGCCGTCAACATTGATTTTCCAGCCTATGGATTCTATCTGACAGGCATTTTTGATATTGTGCCAACGGTTTGCGGGCAGGTGCTGGGCGGATTGACAGTGCAGCATATGACGCAGCTTTCTGATTTTTGCGGGCAGGTGCATCCAGCAGCAGCAGTACTTTGTATTCCGGAACACGCTGCACAGGCGGTTGCGGATGATTTGGTGCATCTGGGCGTTCATGGATTTTGGAATTTCAGTCACTGTGATTTAGAAGTTGACCGAAACACCATCCAAGTTGAAAATGTTCATCTGGGAGATAGTTTGATGGCGTTATCCTATCGGCTGCACCAAGATGGCGGAAACGAATAGTATGAAAAAAGCAGGAACTGACGAAATGCAGTTTCTGCTTTTTTTTGGAATTCAGATCAAAATATGTAAAAAATTACAATTTCAAGACAGGAAATTTGTGGGGATTTGCTGAAAAATGAAAAAATGGTTGATTTTTCCGAATGCGTGTGCTATAATAAAAACAATCAGATGGAAAAACATGGGCGACGAAATGAAAAAAACGTCGCTTTCTGCGTCTGAATTGTGGAAATAGGAGGAAATCAGAATGAAAATGAAGAAAATATTGGCAATTCTGGCAGCTCTGAGCGTATTGGGAACAACTGGTTTGACCGTTGGGGCAGAAGATACAGCTACCACGACCGAACCGGCAACCGAAGCAATCACCACGACTGAAACCGAGGCAGAAACGACTGCTGCGGAAACAACAGCTGAAACTGAAACGGAAACAACTGTGGAAACAGATGTGACGGAAGAAACAGCTGCTACAGAAGAGAATCAGGTTGTTGGAAAAATTGGAGAAACCGCAGAGTTTACTTTTAATGGTATAAAATTTCAGGCTGTTGAATTAGATCCACAAGATGATCCAGATCCTACAGCTATTTATGTTACATTAAAGATTAATCGAATTGAAGCAGATGGATCCATTGTAGAAACAAATTTATCTAATGTAAATTTGTTTACTCTTGGTGATGGCGGCGGTAGTGGCAGTAACACTCCTGCATATTTGAAGCCTGTTCTGGATTTTATTTCTATTGATGGCGATATTTTAACAATTGATGCTATTGGAGGAAGTCAATCTTATCAGTATGTAGATGGTCAGTTTATACCAGCTGGCACAGCACCGACTACAACCACCACGACCGCAGCTGAAACAACGACAACCACCACAACAACGGGAACAAAGGAAGAAGTTGTTACTGGGGATTTCGTTCTGGATGGAGTAACCTTGACACCGAAGATTGAATATAAAGGTCAAATGGGCGATGAAGATGCAGGTTTGTTGTTAAATATCTACTCGTTAGATGGGACATTGTTGCTTTCTCTCAGAGTTGAATTACCAAGTGGCGGAAGTGGAAGACCGGAAGATTATGATAAGGTTAGTAGATATTTGGTTAAAACTGGTTCAAATACGATTACTGTAATTGATTACACTGGTTCTACTGTAAAGTACCACTCCTATGTTTTTGAAAATGGCAAGTTTGTATCCACAGGAACAACAACCGATGATAATCAGGAAAAGACTTTCACAGTTGAAATTCCATACGCATACTTTACCGTAATTAATTCTATTACAGGAGAAGTTATTACAACACCAGGTGCAAATAAGAGCATGGTAAATGCAGCTGTTACATCTTGCACAAATGGTAATGTTGCTTCTCTGAATTATGGTAATGAAGTCAGCAACGATTTGGGTGCGTTTTTACAGAGTATTACCGTATCCGATGTAAAGCCGGGAACACTTACTATCAAGGGTACTTGTGAGAGTTATAGTTTTTTGTCACCGGAACTGGTTGCAGCTGGGTATACAACACTTCCACACGCTGGTGATGCAATTGGACACTACTTTACATTGACTGTTACCATTGACGAAAACGGTAACATTGTAACAGGTGGTAGTGATAATGGAGACAGCGGCAAGACTGACGACGGTTCTGCAAGCAACGCTCCTGCTACAAAGAACACCTCCGGCACACCGAAGACTGGTGACATGACCACCGTTCCAGCGGTTGCAGTGGGTCTGACCTTAACGGCTGCTGGTGTTGTTGCGTTCATCAGCAAGAGAAAGAAGTAAACCGCATCAATCATTTTTCTATTTGACTCAAAAACCGCCGCAGGATGGACGATTTCCTGCGGCGGTTTTGTTCTGTAATTATGCAAATTTTTTCAGAAATGCTTCTGGTTTTTGTTCAATCATGCGATTTGCAACAGCGTCACACGTTGCAATCAGCATCCGTTCATAGGTGCATTGCAGTGGGGAAACCTGATTTTCATCGCCGGTTTCCAGCCGATTCATACAGCCGCAAGCGTTCGTGCAGCGGTTTTTCAAGGCACATTCCTGACAGCGGTTCGGCGTTGCCTCCCGATGAATCAATTTCTGGACTTTTTCCTTGTTCAGCCCGTGAAAAACATCGCCCAGCAGATAATCTGGATCGTTGATGAATTGTGTGCAGGGATACAGCGAGCCATCCGGTGTAACGGGCATCTGCCGTAGACCTAAATGGCAGCGTTCACCGGAGCAGTGTCCCCGAATGCTATCCTGAATTTTCCCGTCAAATGTTCCGAAGTAGAACGGTGTTCCCTGTAGAAATTGCTGTTCGTAGAAGTCTGCCGTTTTCTGTAACTCTGTCTGTAGCTGTTCCAGATGGACATCTGTCCAGTGTACCCGTTTTCCATATGCGAGGGTTGCATTCATGTTGCGAAAGCCGAGCCGATACAGATATTTAACCGAGTCGGTGTAGGTGTCGACTGCCTCCGGAGCAATCGTCATCATCGCATAACTATTTGGGAGTTGTTCCAGCAGCAATTTTGCATTGCGTTCCAAGTCGGAGAATGTTCCGCTGCCGTCCCGATACCGCCGACAGCGGTCTTGCCCCGTGCCGTCAAACGATAAACCAATCTGCATCCCGATGGATTTTGCATACTGGATAAACGCCTTGTCCAACAGGGTGCCGTTGGTGGTCATCTTGCATTGAAACGGGATACCAGTTTCTTTGGCATGCTGCTGACAGCGAGTAACTGCCTTTTGCAGCAAGCCTTTTTCCAGCAGTGGTTCTCCGCCGAAAAAACAGATGCCAGCAGTTGTTCCGCTCTGAAAGATATAGTCGCAGGCAGCATTTAAGACGGTTTCGGACATGACACAGTTTCGTTTTTCGTGAACACAATAGCTGCAATCTAGATTGCATTGGTCAGTGAGGTGGAGTGTAACGTGCAAGAAAACGCCTCCCTTATGGCTGTTCTGGGGCAGCGGTTGTGGTGGTTGTAGTCGGTTGTGGCGTGGTAAGAGCACCTTCAAACATGGGTTCTGTTGTCATGGTTGTAGTGGGTTGTGGTGTCGTGAGAGCTCCTGCAAGCATTGGTTCAGTTGTCGTAGTTGTCGTGGATTGTGATACAGGGAAAGTTCCTTTCAGTATGGTTGTCGTTTCCTGTGGTATGATAATGTCTCCGGCTAATGTCGTAGGTTGCGGTGTTGTGAGAGCACCCTCAAACATGGCTTCTGTTGTGGTGGTTGTAACAGGTGGTGTGGAAATCGTTGTTTCCTGTGGGATTGATGCCTCTCCGCTCAGTGCGGTTGTGGTCTGTGCAGTCGTGGCAGTTGTACCGGACTGCGGTGGGTCAATTGGTGTAACAGGTAAGTTTCCGCATCCGTTTAAGAGTGTCGTTGCAGCAAGCAGCGTTGCTGCTTTTGCCAGATAGGCAGGAGCTTTATACTCCTTCATCGGTTTCCATTGCATAATGCAACATCCTTTCTTTCTTTTTTCATAAAGCATTCCTAAAATATCAGGAATCCGAACTTGTCACCGCATCCGATTCAGAAACGTCAATTTCCCCAGCCAATTGCAGCAGTTCTGATGTGGTTGAAGTGGTCGTTGTTGTTGTCGGAGCAGTTGTTTCGACTTCTCCAGCAAGTGCTGTTTGTGTTGGTTCAGAATCAGACGGCTGTCCGCTGCATCCGCCGAGTACAGTTGCAACAGCGAGCAGGGCAGCTGCTTTTTTCAGATAGGCAGGCAGTTCCGCCTTGGAAACAGGACTCCATTGCATGGCAATTCTCCTTTGAAACAGAAATTTTAGAAATTACTTTACAAAAACAGTTTAACATTTTTTGAAATACCTGTCAAGACGGCTGTACGAAGAAAATGACAAATCTAATGAAATTCTATAAAAAATGCACAAAAATGCATTTCAGAACGTAAGGTTTTTAGAGCCGCAGAGTTGTTTTTTTTAGGGCAGCAGCATCAGAGATGCAGAGAAAAGCCGACTGCTCTTTTCAATTTACAGGAAATTTTTAAAAAAAG
>ERZ773209.1865-NODE-1865-length-11682-cov-3.469941_pt1 | contig 11682 bp, 11 predicted proteins | sample MGYA00511109_ERZ773209 | MGnify/ENA primary metagenome ERZ773209 (study PRJEB29015, sample SAMEA2737786) | human gut metagenome | biome: human gut; feature: human-associated habitat; material: faeces | place: China | collected 2012 ...
ATATGAATAGCTTGAAAGGTTTTTTCTATGGGATTGCCACTTCGGTAACATTTGGTTTGATACCCTTGTTCACGCTGCCTTTGATGCAGAAAGGGATGATGTTTGATTCGATTCTTTTTTATCGTTTTCTCTTTGCCACCTTTGCATTGGGGGCCATGATGAAAATAAAGAAAGAATCATTCCGTATAGAGAGCCGTGATATTCCGATGTTTCTTTTGCTGGGACTGCTGTACACAGGCTCAGCTATGTTCCTGTTCTGGGGATATGGGTTTATGGGAGCCGGGGTAGCCACGACGCTTCATTTTACCTATCCCGTGTTTGTGACTTTGCTGATGTTGGTCTTGTTCCGTGAGAAAACTTCCTGGGTAACGTGGGTAGCTATTCTGCTGGCAATATATGGTGTATCTGAACTTTCGTTGAAAGGAGATGAGCTGTCGGCCGATGCGACGGGAGTGGTTATTGTTCTGCTTTCGGCTGTATGTTATGCCGGATACATTGTGGCAGTCAATAAATCAAGATTGCGTGATATGAGCGGGCGGAAATTAGCTTTTTACGTATTTATCGTAAGTACGGTGCTGTTTGCCATAAAGGCATTGACCAATCAGGGAATACAGCCGGTACCGGATGCAGTTTCAATCGGTAATCTGTTCTTGCTGGCGGTGGTGCCTACTGTTATTTCCAATATTACCTTGGTATTGGCCGTACAGAATATTGGTGGAACAATGACTTCGGTATTAGGAGCCATGGAACCGGTGACGGCTGTATGTATCGGTGCCTTGATTTTTGGGGAAGAGTTTACCATGCAGGAAGGCTGGGGAATATTCCTCATCTTGGTGGCTGTTACCTTGATTGTGTTGACTCGGACAATTCAGAAAAGTCTGTCGGCTGTAGTACGTAAAATTCGTCCGCGTCATGCTTGACACGGACGAATTTTGCTGTGAAAAATCATGATTTCCCGTATAGCTTGTTGATAAGGTCGTTTCGACCGATTTTCCGTAATTCGTTGATAATGGCCTTCCGTTCCTCTGGTTTATACCAGAAGAAGAACATACGTTGAGCCAGTTTTTCACGAGGGGTCTTGGCCGAGAATACAGGCTCCAGTGTGTAGGGATGTACGCCTGTGTACCATGCTTCCGTAGAGACGGTCATGGGGGTAGGCGTAAAGTCCTGTACCTGCTCCAGGTGGAAGTCCAGTTTCTTGGTGATGACCGCCAGTTCGGCCATGTCCTCTTCCGTACAGCCAGGGTGACTGCTGATGAAGTAGGGGATAATCTGTTGCCTTAATCCCGCTTCTTTGTTGATTTTGTCAAAGATACGCTTGAACTCGTAGAATTGCTCGAACGGTGGCTTGCGCATCAGGTATAGCACTTTGTCACTGGTATGTTCCGGAGCTACTTTCAGTCGTCCGCTTACGTGACGTGTAATCAGTTCACGAGTATATTCCTTGGTACTCTGGTTGGTCTTTGCATCTTTACTCTGATGCAGAAGCAGGTCGTAACGCACTCCACTACCGATAAAGCTTTTCTTGATGCCTGGCAAACTGTCTACTGCATGGCATATCTCTAATAACGGCTGGTGGTCAGTGTTCAGATTCGGGCAGACTTTAGGATGGATGCACGACGGACGTTTGCAGCGACGGCAAAGAGCCGTATCTTTTCCACCCATTTGGTACATGTTGGCCGAGGGACCTCCCAAATCGCTTAGATACCCTTTGAAGTCGGGCATTTCAGCGATGGCTTTTACTTCCTTGAGAATACTTTCCTTGCTTCGGCTGACAATGAACTTTCCCTGATGGGCCGAGATGGTACAGAAAGCACATCCGCCAAAGCATCCCCGGTGGATGTTGACAGAGAACTTGATCATTTCATAGGCCGGAATCCGCTTGTTTTTGTATTTAGGATGCGGAAGACGGGTGTAAGGAAGGTCGAACGACATGTCCAGCTCTCCTTGCGTCATGGGAGGATAAGGCGGGTTGGTAACCACCGTCTGCTTTCCTACCTGCTGAAGGATACGGGCTGCCGCATAGCGGTTGGATTCTTCCTCGATGTGTCGGAAGTTCTGTGCCTGCTTTTTCTTATCCTTCAGGCATTCTTCATGCGAATAGAGTGTCAGGTCGCCTTGGCCGTTCGGGTTTTCCGGCAGAGCAGCTACCTCTTTCTGTGAAATCAGGTAGGCTGTTTGTGGAATGTCGTGTGGCAAGTCTCCAGCATGAACTTCTACTTCAAGCAAGCGCTCGCTCAGTTCCGTAATGGGTTTTTCTCCCATTCCGTAAATAAGCAGGTCGGCTCCTGATTCTACTAAGATGGAAGGACGTAATTTCTCTTCCCAATAGTCATAGTGCGTCAGGCGTCGAAGAGAGGCTTCGATACCGCCTAAAATCACTGGTACGTCAGGGTACAGTTTTTTCAGAATCTGCGTATAGACAATGCTGGGATACTCAGGGCGCATGTCATGGCGTCCATCGGGTGTATAGGCATCTTCGCTTCTCAGCCGTCGGTTGGCAGTGTATTTGTTGACCATGCTGTCCATACATCCGGCAGATACGCCGAAGAACAATCTTGGTCTTCCCAGTTTCTTGAAGTCGCGCAGGTCATCGCGCCAGTTGGGCTGGGGGATGATGGCTACTTTCAGTCCTTTGGCTTCGAGCATTCGTCCGATGACGGCAGCACCGAAAGAAGGATGGTCCACGTACGCATCTCCACTGAAGATGATGACGTCAAGTTCGTTCCATCCCCTCAGTTCAGCCTCTTTCTTGGTAGTAGGCAACCAGTCGGTCAGCTTGTATTCTTTCAAGGCGTTTCTTTAATTGTGGTTTTCTTCAGTTTCTTCTTGTTCCTCTTTCTCTTCTTTTTCTCTTTCCCATTTGATATAAAGAAGGATGAGCTGGTGTAAGCCGAACGCTTTCATGTTGTTGTGATAAATCACGTCAATGCACAGGTCGAGCAAGTCCTTGCTGTTTTCTTCCATGGACGCAATGAGCGAACGGATGTTCAGTTTCAGTTTGTCGAGCACGGTTTCGTCCACAATTCCGTTGCTGTCAATAAGCTGTTGGAAGAGCGAATATTTTTCGATAGTTTCCAGATGCTTTTCAGAAATTTCCATGCTGCGTGTGCCGGAAGCGTTGGTCTGTATGGTATACATAATATGATAATTTTAAAGTTTATGTAACAAAGGTATTTTTTTTCTGGATATGATGGCTCGTTTTCTCTCTTTTCTTTAGGGATTTTTGTGTATTTTCGGCTGGTAGAAATGCGGTGCCTGCCTTATCTTTGCCTGACAGATATGTTTCAGACAATATACCTACAAATGGTGATTGCGGGTGTTGAAAGGATTCTCTTATTTTGCAATGTGAATTTATGAATACGATATTTATGTGTAACAATACTACGCGAATGTATAAACCCACCGATAAGATGGGCGACTTGATTTGTGAGAATTATGCTCTTCTGCAGGTGATGAGCCGTTTTGGTATCTCATTAGGGTTTGGTGACAAGTCCGTGCAGGAAGTGTGCGACATGAATCAGGTGGATTGCAATACATTCCTGATAGTGGTCAATTTCCTGGGCGAGGAGAGCAATCATATTCACGACCATTTGCAGGGGCTTTCCATTCCTGCATTGATGGAATACCTTAAAAAGGCTCATTCCTATTTCCTGGATTTCCAGTTGCCTTCTATCCGCCGGAAGCTGATAGAGGCAATCGACTGTTCATCGGAGGATGAAGTGGCTTTTCTGATTGTGAAGTTCTTCGATGCGTACGTGCACGAGGTACGCAAGCACATGGAATATGAGAATGAAAAGGTATTTACTTATGTGGAACATTTGCTGAAGGGAGAACGGCTGAAAGATTACAGTATCGGAGTTTTCGCCCGTCACCATGACCAGATCAATGCCAAGTTGACCGAACTGAAAAATATCATTATCAAATATTATCCGTCGGGCGGGGATAACCAGCTGTTGAATGCTACCTTGTTCGATATATTTAGTTGTGAGGAGGATTTGGCTTCGCACAACCGGGTGGAAGATTTTATTTTCGTGCCCGCAATCATGGAGTTGGAAAAGGAGATAAAATGAAACCGCAGGAAACAATATACATTGCTGTGGCAGATACGTCGATGATTATTCGCAGCGGACTCGTGTCTGTGTTGAGGCGTCTGCCTGATTTGCCGGTACAGGTAATAGAGGTTTCTTCAGAAGAGGGCCTGAAGCATTGTATGGAGGCACATACTCCACAAATTTTGATTATCAACCCTCAGTTTGGAGGATGGTTCGATGTGGCTGCTTTCAAGCAGGAATATCCGGAAGCTGCCATGAAATTCGTATCGCTGATTTACACGATGGTGGATGCCAACCAGCTCAAAGGCTACGATGACTCGGTCAATTTATTTGACGACGTGGATTCTTTGTCGCATAAAATTTCGTTGCTGATGAACGTAGCGGATGAGGAAGAAAGCGACCAGGACTCATTGAGCCAGCGGGAAAAAGAAATCGTAGGTTGTGTGGTGAGAGGAATGACCAATAAGGAAATTGCCGAAAAACTCTATATTTCCGTGCATACGGTCATTACACACCGCCGGAACATTACGCGAAAATTACAGATTCACTCGGCTGCCGGACTGACCATTTATGCCATCGTAAATAAGTTGGTAGAGTTGAGTGAAGTGAAAATGAATCTTTAGAAAGGTTGTTATTTGGATTAATTCTAAAATACCTACATTTAGGTATTGCGGGTGCAGCCTTTAACACCTATCTTTGCAGTGTTAGTCATATAGAAATTACGTAAACCACAAAAGTAAAAGAAGTTAGTTATTAGTTGGGTGCGCCCTGCGAAGTGATTCGCGGGGCGCACGCATTTTTTACATTTTGTTATGGCGGTTTAAATTGTTTTCAAAATCTGAAATAAAGTTTTCATTTCCGGAGAAAACCTTTTACTTTTGCTCGAAAGAAGACGAATAACAGATTTTAAATATATGAAAGTAGGATTATTTATTCCCTGTTATATCAATGCCGTTTATCCGCAGGTGGGAGTGGCTTCTTTTAAGTTGCTGAAAAGCCTGGGGGTGGATGTAGATTATCCGCTGGACCAGACTTGCTGCGGACAACCGATGGCGAATGCAGGATTTGAAGAAGAGTCAGTAGAATTGGCCAAACGTTTTGACCGTCTTTTTGAACAGTATGATTACATTGTAGGCCCGTCGGCCAGCTGTGTGGTATTTGTGCGTGATCATTATGGACAGCTATTAGCCAAGGAACCTCATCGTTGTGCCAGCGAAGGCAAAATTTATGATATCTGCGAATTTATTCATGACGTGGTGAAACCCACTTCCTTGCAGGCTTCTTTCCCTCACAAGGTCAGTATCCAGAACAGTTGTCATGGAGTGCGCCTGATGCACCTTTCTTCACCGAGCGAATTGAATATCCCATATTATAATAAGCTTCGTGATTTGCTTTCCTTAGTGAAAGACATCGAAGTGGTAGAGCCGGAAAGACCGGATGAGTGTTGTGGATTTGGAGGTATGTTTGCAGTAGAAGAACACGCCGTATCCGGACAGATGGGACGTGATAAGGTGAAACGTCACATGGATACGGGTGCAGAATATATCGTAGGTGCCGATGGCTCCTGTCTGATGCATCAGAACGGGATAATTGCCAGAGAGAAGTTGCCTATCAAAACCATTCATATTGTAGAAGTTTTAGCTGCAGGACTATGAGTACGAAACATTCAAAAGCCGCCGAGAAGTTTCAGGAAAATAAGAAACTGGCGGGATGGCATGACCAGACCTTGTGGATGATGCGTGCCAAACGGGATAAGATTAGCCGGGAGGTACCGGAATGGGAACAGTTGCGCGACATGGCTTCTGCCATCAAGATGTACAGCAACAGTCACCTGGATTTGCTTTTGCAGGAGTTCGAAAAGAACGCACAGGCAAACGGAGCCCATGTGTATTGGGCGAAAGATGCCGATGAGTATTGTTCTATAATCTATAATATTCTGCACGGACACAATGTGCATCGCTTTATCAAGAGTAAATCGATGCTGGCCGAAGAATGCGGACTGAATGAATATCTGATTCAGAAAGGAATTGACGTGGTGGAAAGTGATTTGGGAGAAAGAATTCTTCAGCTGATGCATAAGAAACCTAGTCACATCGTGGTGCCAGCCATCCATATCAAGAAGGAAGAAATCGGTGAACTGTTTGTGAAAGAGATGGGTACGGAGCCGGGCAACAATGACCAGACTTATTTGACCCATGCGGCGCGTAAGAATCTGCGCCATAAGTTTATTGAAGCAGAAGCAGCCATGACAGGTGCTAATTTTGCCGTGGCTTCTACGGGTGAGTTTGTGGTGTGTACCAATGAAGGTAATGCAGATATGGGTACCTCGCAACCTAAATTGCAGATTGCTGCTTTCGGGTTGGAAAAGATTGTGCCCGACCGTGAAGCCCTGGGTGTATTTACCCGCTTGCTGGCACGTTCTGGTACCGGACAACCCATCACTACCTATACTTCACATTATCGCAAACCCCGCAAAGGAGGTGAACTGCATATCATTATTGTAGATAACGGACGTAGTAATATTCTGGCTGATCAGGAGCATGTGAAGACGCTGAACTGTCTGCGTTGTGGAGCTTGTATGAATACGTGTCCGGTGTATCGTCGTTCTGGCGGATATTCTTATACCTATTTTATTCCAGGTCCGATTGGCATTAACCTGGGAATGCTGAAAGCGCCTTTGCACTATTATGATAATGTGTCGGCGTGCTCTTTGTGTTACTCTTGTCAGAATGTGTGTCCGGCGAAAGTAGATTTGGCAGACCAGATTTATCGTTGGAGACAGAAACTGGATGGCTTGGGAGTAGCCAGCTCGTCCAAGCGTTTGATGTCGGGTGGAATGAAAGTGCTGATGGAACATCCGTCTTTATTTAATTTGGCTCTGGCACGGGCATCGTGGGTGAATTCTTTCCCTCGTTCATTGGTGTACAATGGATTGAATGACTGGGGAAAAGAACATGAAATGCCACAGTTTGCCAAGGAAAGTTTTAATGAAATGTGGAAAAAGGGTAAAGTAAAATAGGGAAGCTATGAGTCGTAGAGAAGATATATTGCAGAACATACGTCGTAATACGCGAGTACGTTATGAAAAGCCGGATCTGTCTGCATTGGAACAAGGGGCAATTACGTACGCTGATCCGGTAGCACAATTCTGTAAGGTTGTGGAAGAGGTCGGCGGACGTGTGGTGACGGTCAATGAGGGAGAAGATGTCAACGAGTTGGTTCGTAAATTGTATCCGGATGCCAAACGCATCGCTTCCAATCTGAAGAATATTACTTGTGCCACTTTTCATCCTGATGATGTGGCTGCTTCTGCCGATTTGGATGGTACAGACCTGGCTGTAGTAGACGGACGTATCGGAGTGTGTGAGAATGGGGCTGTCTGGGTGCAGCAGGATGTGGAACAGCGTGCGGTGTATTTTATTTCTGAAGCTTTAATTCTTCTGCTTGACCGGAAAAATCTGGTAAACAACATGCACGAGGCCTATCAGAAAATAGATACAGGAGAGTATGGTTACGGCGTTTTCATTTCAGGTCCTTCAAAAACTGCAGATATTGAACAGGCGTTGGTAATGGGAGCACATGGAGCTCGTGAACTGACAGTCTTGTTACTGTAGATGCAAATAGAATACAAAAAAGAAGTCCTGGCATTTTGAGTTGAGGTGCCAGAACTTCTTTTTTTGCCTTTTTCCCTGAAAAGGGTTATTTGTGCTGCATGGCCTGTTGGCTAAAAGGTCTTGCAGTTTCTGTTATATTGTGGTTATTGTTCAACTCCAAGAACTGGGTACCTGTCCACCACAATATATTCATGACGATTACAGCCAATATAATGGTGAAAGCTGTAATTTTTGCTTCCAGCTGTTTACTGGAAATTCTTTTTGAATTTTCTTTTCCCATCTCGGTACTGTTCACTAACCTTATTTTTTCCATATAGTAATTATAGTCTTATTGTTTCTTGTTGTTTGTATAATAAATGAAACATAGATGTAATTACTGCATGGAGATGATAAATTTTTTCAGAAAAAGTTGTGACTTTTTGTTTTACGCGGTTAGGAATGGTCTCAGTACTTCCTAAAAAGTACCGTAGTACTGCCGGGGAAGTACTTCAGTACTTGCTTGAAAGTACTATAGTACTTCTTAAGAAGTACTGGGGGTGAATAAGGCATTGTAAACTAATTTGTTAGTTTACGTAAACTGTCTTGAAGTACTTTTCGAACAACTCTTTCGCTTCGTCCAATTGAACTTGCGTGTTGAGTTTCACATCCTTCAACTGATAGTCCAGTTTCATAGCTTCGTATTTGTGTACGCCTAAGGTGTGATAGGGAAGTATTTCAACCCGTTCAATCATGCGATAATTTTTGAAATGTTCACCAAGTGCTTCTATGTCTTCTTTAAAATAACTGTATTTCTGTACCAATACATAGCGCAGCCAGAACGGTTTCTGATTTTCTTCAAGCCAAGCAGCAGTTTTCAGGGTCTGTGCATTGCTTCTGGCAGTGAGTGCTTTATGGCGTTCGTCATTAAATTCTTTTACGTCAAGCAGAACGAGGTCTGCCAGCGAAAGCAGTTCCTTTACATCTTCGTTCCAGATTCCTCCATTTGTGTCCACGCAGATATGAATGCCCGCTTCTTTCAGCATGCGGAATAAGGGAACCAAGGCTTTGGCCTGAAAAGTCGGTTCTCCTCCACTAAAAGTAATACCTCCTTTTTTCCCGAAAAAAGGTTTCTGGCTCACAGCCATCTTGAGAATTTCTTCAGGTGCAGTTTCTTTACTTTCTCCTTTGGCATCAATGGTATCGGGATTGGCACAATAAAGGCATCGGAAATTACAGCCTTGCAGGAAAACAACGAGACGTATTCCCGGACCGTCGTATGTGCCTAATGATTCGTATGAATGTACTCTAATCATGATAGGATAAAAATAATAGACACAAACTACCGGACTGAAAATCCGGGTAGCTTGTGTCCAGTTAAAATTATATACTCTTTATGCAAGAATTACATGCGTTCGTGGAAGCTGCGTGAAATTACTTCCAGCTGATGCTCACGGCTCAGTTTGATGAAGTTCACCGCATAACCAGATACACGAATTGTCAGCTGAGGATATTTTTCTGGATGCTCCATGGCATCTTCCAGCATTTCCCGGTTCAATACGTTTACGTTCAGGTGGTGTGCACCTTTCACGAAGTAACCGTCCATCATCGTTACCAGGTTCTCGATACGGTTTTCCATATCTACTCCCAAAGATTTCGGTACGATAGAGAAGGTGTTACTGATACCGTCCTGTGAGTCACGGTAGCGCAATTTAGCTACAGAACTCAGAGAAGCAATGGCACCGTTCTTGTCGCGTCCGTGCATCGGGTTGGCTCCAGGAGCGAATGCTACACCTTTGGCGCGGCCGTCCGGAGTGGCACCTGTTTTCTTACCATACATTACATTTGAAGTAATGGTCAGGATAGACAAGGTTGGTTTGGCATTCTTGTAAACCGGCAATTTCTTCAACTCTTCGTCGAAGTAGTAAATCAAGTCTACAGCCAGGTGGTCTACACGGTCATCGTCATTTCCGAAGCAAGGGAATTCACCTTCGATGTCGAATCCTTCTGTCAGTCCGATGTCGTTGCGACGTGCTGTTACCTTTGCATACTTGATGGCAGAAAGTGAATCCACAGCGATAGACATACCTGCCACACCGTAAGCCAGGTTGATAACCGGATCAGTATCTACGAAAGCCATCTGAGCCTTTTCGTAATAATACTTGTCGTGCATGTAGTGGATGATGTTCATGGCTTCGTTGTACACGCGTGCCATTTCTTTCAGCACTTTCTTATAGTTGGCAAGCACTTCTTCAAAGTTCAATACATCACCGCTCAATGCCGGAATATCCTTCACCATCAGTGTACCGGTATTTTCACAGCGTCCGCCGTTGATAGCCAGCAGCAATGCCTTAGCCAGGTTACAGCGTGCGCCGAAGAACTGGATGTGACGGCCGATATCCTGATAAGATACACAGCAAGCGATACCGTAGTCGTCAGAGTTACGTACTTCACGCATCAGGTCGTCGTTCTCGTACTGGATAGAAGATGTATCGATAGAAACCTGTGCACAGAAGTTCTTGAAACCTTCCGGCAGTTCCGGGCTCCACAGCACGGTCAAGTTCGGTTCTGGTGAAGGACCGAGGTTGTACAATGTCTGCAAGAAACGGAATGAAGTCTTGGTTACTTTTGTACGTCCGTCGTTGAAGCGTCCGCCGATAGACTCAGTCACCCATGTCGGGTCGCCGGCAAAGATGTCGGTATAAGCCTGCATACGCAAGTGGCGTACCATACGCAGTTTGATGACAAACTGGTCAATCAACTCCTGTGCATGTGCTTCGTCGAGCAGGCCATGAGCCATATCATATTCAATATAGATATCCAGGAAAGACGATACGTTACCCAATGACATAGCAGCACCATCCTGTTCTTTTACGGCAGCCAGGTAAGCCATGTATACCCACTGAACAGCTTCCTGTGCATTGTGAGCCGGACGTCCCAGTTCAAGACCGTATTGTTCTCCCATGATCTTGATTTCCTTCAAGGCTTTGATCTGCTCAGCCACTTCTTCGCGAAGACGGATGCGGGCATCAGTCATCGGACCAGTCAGATGACGTAAATCATTTTGTTTAGCTTCAATCAGTCTGTCCAGACCATACAATGCCAGACGACGGTAATCACCGATGATTCGTCCGCGTGCATAGTTGTCGGGAAGTCCTGTCAAGAAACCAAGTGAGCGGAAAGAACGGATTTCTTCTGTGTATGCATCGAAGACCCCGTCGTTATGAGTTTTGCGATAATGAGTGAAAATATCTTTAACCTTCGGGTCAACTTCTACTCCGTTTTCACGGCAAGCTTTTTCTACTACCTTGATACCTCCAAAAGGTTTGATTGCGCGGCGCAACACTTCGTCAGTCTGCAAGCCGACAATGACTTCATTTTCCTTATCAATATATCCCGGTGCGAAAGAAGTGATGGTTGATACTGTGGACGGATCGAGCGAGCGTACACCATTGTTTGCGCGTTCTTCAGCCAAAGCTTCCAAACATTTGTTCCAAACAGCTTTTGTACGTTCAGTTGGACCGACCAGGAATGAAGCGTCGCCCTCGTAAGGCGTAATGTTTGTCTTTACGAAATCGGTGACGTTGATTTCATGGTTCCAACGGCCTTCTTTAAAATTCATTGCCATAAATTTGAAATATTAAAAAGTTATGTAAATGTGGTTCTCTAAACCGAGTGCAAAGGTAGTGAAAAACCTTGTGTTGTACAATACCTATTTTATGGTATATTATTATTTTGCATTAATTACAAAGTAGTATAGGCTATAGAAACAGGTTATGGGAAAGGTGTGTTTGCGAAAAAATCTTTGCAAAAGTTTGCACAACTCAAAAAGTCGCTCTATATTTGCACCGCATTTGAGAGAAGATGCGTTCCCAAAGAAGATTGGAAGTTTGGGTGAGTGGCTGAAACCAGCAGTTTGCTAAACTGCCGTACGGGTAACCGTACCGGGGGTTCGAATCCCCCAGCTTCCGCAAGGAACTGAAAGCATCGGTCTAAAAGAACCGATGCTTTTCTAAAAAAAACTTGGTGGATTCGTC
>ERZ773209.1867-NODE-1867-length-11675-cov-2.931067_pt1 | contig 11675 bp, 8 predicted proteins | sample MGYA00511109_ERZ773209 | MGnify/ENA primary metagenome ERZ773209 (study PRJEB29015, sample SAMEA2737786) | human gut metagenome | biome: human gut; feature: human-associated habitat; material: faeces | place: China | collected 2012 ...
GGCTTTGGCCAAGGTCTCGCCCATCGAGCGCATCGTGGCCATTGATGCCGATGTCATTCGCGCCATCAAGTCGAAGGACGGCAAGATCATGTATCTCGTCGACAACGGTCGCTTTGCCTTCATCGGCAAGATGGTCGACGTTTGGAACCGCAAGGAGCTGTCCACGATTGAAGACATTGCCGATGCTGTGAGCCACATTGATCTGAAGCGCGTCGGTTTCAAGCTCGATCAGGTGAATCACATTTCTGTGGGCTCCGGCGCAAAGCAGGTGGTGGCCTTTGTTGACCCGCAGTGCGGCTGGTGCCACAAGCTCGTCGGCGAGCTCAATGCCAATCCCGACTACTACAAGAACTACACTTGGAACTTCGTGATCCTCCCGGTGCTCGGCGACCGTTCCGTGCAGCTTTCCAAGAAGCTCCACTGCGCCAAGACGACGGATCAGGGTGAGAAGTTCAAGGCGTTCCAAGGCGGCTTCCGCGCCATCGAGGCGCTTGAGCAGCAGAGCGATTGCGACATGACCAACTTCGAGTCCACCCTGACGGTCGCCCGCGCCTTGGGCGTGCAGGGCGTGCCGATGGTGATCGCGCCCGACGGTCGTTTCGAACGCGGCAAGCCTCGTGATTTGAAGGCGTTCCTTGAGCCCGCAGCTCCGAAGGCGAGCACGGTTTCCCCGACGGATGCCGCTCAGGCCGCCGCCAAGGCCGAATCCGCTCCGACTACCAGATAAGTGACCAGAAAGAGGTCAGGGTATGGACGTTTTCAAACTCAAGCGCTTTACGGACGAGGGGCTGCTGACGGACGACATTCGTGCGGAACAGCTCATTTCGCCCTTGGCGGTCGACAATGAACATCGCATCTTCATGTGCGATGACAAGACGCTGGGTTTCTGCTTCGAATGCCAGCCGCTCACGGGCGGCGGCGAGAAGGAGCATGAAAAGCTCGACCAGCTTTTCAGCCAGAACTTTCCTTCCAACATGACGATGAGCTTCCTGCTCTTCCGTTCGCCCGACATCGAGGAAACCCTCCTTGTTGCCGAACGCATGCGCATGAACCACAAGCATCCTCTGTTGACGCCTGTGTTTGAGGAGCGCATGAGGTGGCTGCGAAAGCACACGGATGAGGAAATCGTTGGCACGGCCCTGAACGGTGCGGTGTTCAACGTCGGACGCGTCGTCGACCTGAAGCTTATCGTGAGTGTCAAGATCCCGTTCTCGGGCGAAGAGCCGAGCGAAGACGATATGGAAGACTGCCTTGACTGGGCGACCAAGATCATCTCCGTTCTGAAGTCCGTCGGCTTCGCGCCGTACCAGATGGACGCAAACCGCTATGTGCGCTTTGTGAATACGTTCCTCAACTGGAATGCACGTGCGACATGGCGTCAGGGCTATCGACCGCTCTGGGAAAAGGACAAGCCTATTCCGCCGCAGTGTTTTGATCCTGATTCCGGGGTCATGATCGCCAATCCGAACTTTTTCACGTTGGGGGAAGATGCCTACGTCAAGGTTCTGTCCGCCAAGAAGATGCCCGAAGCCATGTACTTCGGCAATGCCATCGACTACGTGGGCGACCTGCACGGCAACAACGGCGGCATTCATCAGAACTATGCCGTCTGTTGCAATATCATCTTTCCGGATGTCTCCAAAATGAAGGGAACGCTTGAGAAGAAGCGCACATGGGCCAACAACCAGGCCTTCGGTCCGCTACTCAAGTTCGATCCGATCCTCGGCGACATCAAAAAGTCGTTCGACACGATCTACGATTCGCTCAACAACGGCTCTCGTCCTCTGAAGACGAGTTTCCACGTGATCGTTTTCGGAAAATCCGAAAAGGAAGTTACGTCCACGGCTTCGGCTGCGGAATCCTTCTGGTCCGACCAGCACTTCACACTCAAAGAAGACCGGTACGTGATGCTTCCGATCTTCAAGAACTGTCTGCCGCTTTGTTGCGACCGGTTCGCCATCAGCGAACTCTGGCGCTACAAGACGATGACGAGCCGCGAGGTCCCGGTCATTCTGCCGCTCTTCGGCGAAGCCAAGGGGACGGGTACGCCGCACGTGGAACTCTTGAGTAGAAACGGGCAGGTGATGAGCCTGTCGCTGCATGACTCTTCGACGAACCAGAACGGCGTGATTGCTGCCGAATCGGGATCCGGCAAGTCGTTCCTTCTAAACGAAATCATTCTCTCTTACATGAGTGAAGGTGCTCGTGTCTGGGTGATTGACGCTGGTAAGTCCTACAAGAAGCTCTGCGAGTCGCTCGACGGCGACTTCGTGGAATTCTCAGACCGAAGCAAGATCTCGCTCAATCCGTTCGAGACCATTGTCAACTGGAACGATGAAGAAGATGCTGTGGTGAATCTGGTGGCGACGATGGCTTCCATGGAAGGCAAGCTCGACGACTATCAGATCGCGGCTCTCAAGGGCCATATGCATCAGATCTGGAACGAGACCTACGAGGAGGGCAAGAAGCAGGTTCAGGGGACGCTTGATGCCATCAACGCGGCCTATGAGCACAAGATCGAGCAGGCTCTGCAAATCTCGGATCGCCGCAAGGCGGATGCGATGGTCGAAGACCTTGAGCGCAAGCGCGACCTCGATCTCATGCAGGCCATGCCGCCGTCGACCATGAGCATCGACCTCATCGCCGAACGTTGTCTGGGGGATTCGGACCCTCGCGTGCGCGACGTCGGCGTTCAGCTGGGCTCATTTACGTCGAAGTCTTCCTATGGCCGCTTCTTCTCCGGTCACAACAACGCCAACTTCAAGAACGATCTGACCGTTCTCGAACTCGACGAACTCCAAGGTCGAAAGCATCTGCGCCAGGTGGTGCTCCTGCAGCTCATTTCGCAGATTCAGCGTGAGATTTTCCTTGGCGAACGTGACCGCAAGAAAATCGTCATCATCGACGAAGCGTGGGACCTCCTGAAGGAAGGCGAAGTCTCCGTCTTTATGGAACACGCCTACCGCAAGTTCCGAAAATACGGCGGTTCAGCCATCATTGCCACGCAGTCCGTCCAGGACTTGTACGGCAACTCGGTGGGCAAGGCCATCAGTTCGAACTCGGCCAACATGTTCCTTCTAGGCCAAAAGCCGACGACGCTTGAACAGGTTCGCAAGGACAATCAGCTTGTGATGGAGGACTGGGCCTTCAACATGCTCAAGTCTGTGCATACGGAAGCGGGCGTCTTCTCGGAAATCTTCGTGAGCGTTGGTCAGCTTCAATGCGTTGGTCGCTTGATCGTGTCGGACTTCCAGAAGCTGCTCTACTCGACCGCTCCCAACGACGTCAATGACATCAAGCAGTACCAGTCACAGGGCATGGGCATTCAGGACGCCATCAATGCAGTACTTCGAGACCGCGAAGCTCGCCGCCGGTATTGATCTGGGCAAAAAGCTCTTGGGAGGGAGGAAAAAGGCCGCTGTTCAACAAGAACGGTCGGCCTTTTTTTCTTGTGTGGCACAGGGATTTTGGAGATGCGGAGGGATTCCGTTCCTGAACCCGTCCGCTTTTTCAGGACTTGTAATGTAACGACGTACTGTATCGGTAAGTGTTACGGCATAAAAAAGATCGGCAACCAGGATACCTTCGAAACCATTCGTTTCGCCCAACATAAAGCGCTACAGCGGTTTCAAAAGCGAGTTTTGCTTTCAAGTGTGCCAGATGGGGTTGGCCAACTGCCTATGCTCAAACTCAGCGTCGAAAAGCATCCCGGCTTTTCACATTGGTTTGAATCATAAGAATCAGTTTTGGGCCTTGCACTCATGCACCCCTTATTCCGAAAGTCCGTTTGCTCCCTCATGGCCGGCCTGATTGGCTTCACACAGACGGCAACTACTGTCGCCATGGCGGAAACGGTCACGCCGCCTTATCTCAACAACAAGCCCTCCGCGTCTGAGATCACAGACATGGGCCATGCCGCCAATGCCTTCGGCAAGGAGATGGGAAAGGCCGGGGTTACTAATGCGCCCACCTTCGACGGCGTGAATATCAACATGAACGTCGGTGGCGAAACGCTGCAGATCAATAAGGACAAGCTCGCACCGACGCCAGACGGCAAGAAACTTCGCTATGCACATACCGCAGAGGACTTTGAAAAACAAAAGGATCTCTACAACGACGGCAGTGCGATGGATGAAACCGGCGGGAAGCAAAAGGACGAACTCTTTGCAGATTCCGAATCGGATAGTCCGACCTTGGAAGGCGAGGTGTATGCGCTTCTCGTCGATATGGCCCGCAAAGAGAAGGGTGACTACAGCGAAGAGGAATTTCTCGACAAGACGGAGGAGATTCTGGGGGATATGGAAAATGTTCTTCAGGATCTCGTGACGTGCGACGCAAATTCTGCTTTGGATTCACAGGGTAAGTATGTCCATGTGGCTGATCTGAAGGAGTGCCAGCAGGTCATCGACAAGACTTCGACTTGTACGATTCAGCATGACTACACGGCTGGCGTCATCGAGCACGTCGATGGCGACTTCAACATGAAGTCGTGCGGCGAGGGATGTATCGAGATTTGGTTAGGCAAGGTTTGCAACGACTGTCTGCATGGTGGTTCGTGCTCATTGTTTGTCAAGGAAATTCGCTTCCGTGTCGTGAATCCGGACGCGCTCATCAAGGCGGAAATTGACTATGCGGTTTTCGACGACGAGTATCAAGTGTGGATCGGCCCTGACGGAGCGACGCAACTCGTCTATGACAGCCATGACGGGCAATTTCCTTTTGAACCTGATGGCACACGGAATGGGAATCAGTGTGAACGATGGACTTCGTGGGCTTGGGACGTTTATGGCGACGGCTACGGTTGTCATGACGCTTGCCGAAATCCGACGCCCGGGAAGGGGGCTGTCAATGTCAAGCCGCAGATCATCGCCGCCGGTGAAAACGGCATCGTTCGTTTTGTCACGCGTACCGCTGCGGGCGGCAATGGCGAAGGCTTTTCCCGTCTGCGTATTCGCTATGACACGAGCAAGATCATCAAGAACGACATTTGGAAGCCGAAGGGATGCATTGATGCAGCACTAGGCATTGAAGACGGCATGGCTGAAGGGGCGGTTAAGTGTACGGACATGCCTGACGTTGGCACGGATGGTTGCGTATGGCTTAACGGCGTGAGCGTTTGTGAACGCCATCTTTCTGAATCGCCGCTTAAGGCCATAAGTCCTTTCTGCCGTAAGGTTTCCGTCGATGCTAAGTTCACGTTCAACAAGGGCGACACGGGGTGTTGGAAGGTACTTGTAGGCTTTGACGACAATGGGAATTCCATTTACGAAGAAGTTTGCGGCGGGGTCAATACTGGCGGCAATTTGAATACCTGTACACAGTACAAGGATGATCCGAACTGCGTCTTTGTCTCTTCAGAATGCACGGAAGGTGCGACCGGCTCGACGACCGGTACCTGTTACGTCAACGATGTCATTTATGACTGCGGCAAAGACGTCAAGATCGAAGACGTGACGGCGGATACAACGTATGACTGCGACGGTATTGCCTGTCTGGGCGAGAACTGCATTGATGCTGAACGTACGGAAAGCACTGACTTTGGGAAGGTCAATGCACTCATGAACGCGTTGCAATACATGGCACAGGACATGCAGTGTACAGGCCTTGACGAGAATGGGAATCCTACCGGGAATCAGGATGTCAATTGCACGGTCTTTGGCGGTACGAGCGGCTATTGCAAGATCGCCGTTGGCGGTTGGCAGGACTGCTGTGAACCCGTGGGCGGGCCTGGGGTGGGTGAGTACATCCGCATGATCATGTCCGCACAACGTTTGCATTCGTCTACTGTGGCGCTCAATACCGTCATTAAGGGCGGCGAGGGTGCTTATGACGTGACGGTTCTGGCCAAAGAAATGGCTGGACAGTATGCCGATGCATGGGGTGAGGTAACTACGGTTATTTCCAACGGTATGGAATGGGTGGCCAATGCGTTTGGTACCACGATGGACAACATCTATGCGGCGGTGGATTATCTGGCTGCGCCGTTTGAGTGGTTCAAAGAAAAGGTCATTGGCGAAATCACGAAGTACATGAAATCGCTGATGACGAAAATCTTACAGAGCGTTGGAATTAACGTCGGCGGGACTTCTGGGGCTACAGCTGCAGAAACCGACATGTTCCAGAGTGCGCTCAATGAAATGTTCGGTACGGCGGCTGGCGAAGCCATCGGTTCGGTGATTACGTTTGTGGGCTGGGTCTATCTCGCATACCAGATTGCGGACTTGGTGATCCAGTTGGTCTACAAGTGTGAGCAGTCCGAATATGAACTCGTTAGCAAGCGCGATACGAAGAATTGCCACTACATCGGGAGTTACTGCAAAGACAAGAAACTCGGACTTTGCATTGTGAAGCACCGCGTTTACTGCTGCTATCAAAGCCCGCTCTCCCGCATCATCAATGAACAAATCAAGGCGACTCAGCCTGAACTGTTGGGTGATCTAGGCGACTGGGGCGACCCTGAACATCCCAAGTGCAAGGGCATCCCGCTCGGAGACGTCACGAAGATCAATTGGGATCTGATCAATCTGGACGAATGGACGGCTTTGCTCATGTCGACCGGCAACATGGTCACAGTAGACAAGGTGGATCTTGATCATTTGACCGGCAAAGATTCGACGATGAACTTTACGGGTGAAACCGGCTATGCAACCGATTGGGGTATTCCAAGCGTAGACGACTCTACCGACATCGGCAAGCAGTCGAAAGCGGCCATGGTGATGGCCGCAAACGGAGATGCGAAGAGCTCGACGGATCGTCTCAACACGCTGGAACGCGTTGAGCAACGTTTGAGCGATATGGACGTAGACGGTCTTCGCATAAAGGGGGCACCGTGCATTTCGCTTGACGTTGGCAAAGGGACGCTTCTGCGCGGCGGTTGCAGCGAAATGAGCAACGCCGAGTATGTTTGCCGCAAGAATGGCCCGCTCATCGACTGCGAAGAGATTGCGTACATGAACTCGCTCAATGAACTGCTCGGCCATCCTTGGACTTCTCAAGACTATTGGAATCAGGGATACCGTTGCCTGAAGGGCGAAGTCAATATCGACTGTTCGACGCTTTACTCAAAAGACGCCTACATCAAGGCGCTGGAGGAGTACGCAAAGATCATTGGTGGAACGACTTATCTGAATCGTTACGTCTGCTTGGATAAGTCCGGCACATTCAACCAAGCCATCTGTGAACACGCCATGGAGCAGAACTACTGCGAATGTCTGCCGGGAACGTTTATTTGTCAGGACGGGAACAAGCCGATTGACTGTCAGACCTTAGGTTCAACAAAGAACGAGTGTCGTTGTTTGTTGGGCGTTTGCAAGGAAAAGTGCGAGTTCGGTGGGATTCCGAGTTCTCAATTGGACAATGACATTCATGTCAATACGCCGGAAACGTGTCCTTACGGCCATTAGCCGCCGACGGTAAGGCCGGAGAGGCATGTCAAGTGGGAAAACTTGCTAGCAAGCGTGCCACTTCGCTTTTTCGAGACTTTATTGTTAAACAACCTGTATGGAGGAACGAGAGTGGGGCAAGAGCGCCATTTCCCGTTGTGAAGATGAATATCGGAGATAAAAAGTCAGTGTCGATGACCAGACGACAGGTTTTACTTGGCTCACTGATGGCGGGGTTGTCGCCGGTGATGGCGGTTTCCGCTCGCGCAGAATTGGCTCAGCAAAGTTCCTTCGGAGGTAGTAGCCGGGCTTTTCCGTTGCACGCAGTGGCCTTCACGGGCGACTACAACGATTTGATCGGAGCGCCCAGTTCGGACGACATAGGCAACTTTTTCGCTGATTCTGTAACGCCAGGGGAGGCGGGGTCTAAAAATAACGTGACGCTCACTCAAACGGCCAAGGGCAAGGAAAAAGTTGTGACGCCATTTCAGGGGTCGATCTCGATTCCCTATTTTCGTGTGAATGAAAAGGGATTGATTCAGGAATATGGATCGAGAACTTTGACCTTTGCTTGATGGATGGAGCGTTCAGGATGAGTGAAACCGAAAAGACGCAGAACGTGCCGAATGTCAACTCGCATGGCGATTACGAAAGCGAACAAAAGAATTTGACGCGTCGCGGGATGTTGCTTGGAGCGGTTTTTGGTGGAATTGGGGCAGTAAAGACGGTTGAGGCTGTTGAGTGCACTTGTTTGCCTGCACCTGATTGCAATGCCGTTTGTCCGAATGGTGGTGTTCCTCGTGGTGATGGAACACAAGCATGCGATTGCAATCCGCCGACGTGCGTTACGCAGGATCAACTGGCCAAGGTGGCTTATACCGGCGAGTATGCCGACTTGATTGACAAGCCTGACTTGAGTGCTGGCATGCCCAATGTCGTAACTGCTGGGAGCGCCGGGCCAACAACCGACGTCACGATGAGTCGAACGGGGGAGGCGCCTCAAACGGGGAAAATCACAATTCCTTATTTCAGCGTTGATTCCAAAGGACGGATTACGGCTTTTGGAAATCGTACGTTTGAGTTGAAGACTAGTTACTACAGCAATTACAGCAATTACCACGCATATTCTAATTACTCTGCGTATACAAACTACAGCGCGTATCAAAATTATTCGAATTACAAAAATTATTACGACTATTATGATAGTAATTGTTGTGGAGATTCGGATGCTCGTTAAAGGGTTGCGTGATGGGCTTATGAGTGGGATTTAAAATAGTATGAGTGATGCAAAAACAATAGATAAGGGTGTCGTTATCCCTGTTGATGGAGAAGGACCTCACCCGTTGGTCAATCGACGTAATGCAGTCGCTGCGGTTTTATTAGGAGGTCTGGCTTCGGGAGCCAAGGCTTTAGAGAGATCCTGTTTGCCTGCACCTGATTGTGATGCCGTATGCGAGGAAGGTGGTGTTCCTCGCGGTGATGGAACACAGGTATGTGATTGCAACCCGCCGGATACCTGTGTGAATCCAGACAAGCTGGCTTCTGTTGCCTACACGGGGAATTACAAGGATTTGGTCAACAAGCCGGAGATCAAATCCGACTTGAAGGATGTGGTGGTGGCAGGGAGCGCAGGGCCGAGATCGGACGTGACGATGACGCAGGTTGATAGTGCGTCGGGGTTGCAAAAGCCGCCCGTGACTAAGGTCACAATCCCTTATTTTAAGGTCGATTCTAAAGGACGTGTTACGGCATATGGCAATAAGACGCTAACCTTGGAGACGACCTACTACAACAATTATTCAAATTATTACGCGTACAGCAATTATTATGCATATACGAATTATTCAGCGTATCAGAATTATTCTGCGTACGGTAATTATCGTAATTATTACGACTATTATGATAGTAATTGTTGCGGTGACTCCGATGCGCGATAATGGTACTCTAGGCGGAGTGGATAGTGAAGTTTCAATTAGTTTGCGTTAAGCCTGGGTCAGGAGATACTGAAACATGGTTTTTTGATAATCAGACAAATAAAATTGTCGGAGAGAATGGGCGAACCTATTACTTCTGGAATGATCCTCGTTTTTTTGGGGTGGAGGATCATTTTCAATCGGTTCCTGCGAGAGTGTACGATGAGGAGCATCCGATTCGAGAAAACTTCAGGGTTCTGTCAAAATTAAAAATTCAGTTGGGATTGGCTTGTAATTGTGATTGCACGTATTGCCAGCAAAAGCGGTGGCGTAACCCAACCGAAATCCAGGCCGATGAAATAGACATTGTGCGCTTTTTCGACAGCTTTGAGCGAACCGGATTATGTCTTCGAAAGCAGGGAACCATTGAACTGTGGGGTGGTGAACCTTTGGTCTATCGCAAGGTGTTGCTACTACTTCTCCCGATGTTAAGAGAAAAGTTCGGGACTGAAGCTCGCATCGTCATGTTCACGAATGGTGAGCTTTTGACGAAGGCGATGGTCGACATACTGATGCAGTATCGCGTGACTGTGCGCATTTCTCATGATGGTCCCGCTCAGAGCTTGAGAACTCGAAAAGATCCGCTTGATGATCCTTCTTGCCGGCAGGTCTGGCAGTACCTCTTAGAAGAAAGTGCCAGTCGCGGGATTCCCATGGAGTTCCATGCTGTTATTACGCCTCGGAATGCGAACCTGCAGGAGCTTCAAACCTTTTTCAAAGAACGGTTTTCGCCTGATGTGAGGGTGAGCTTTGAGGGCGTTGCAACGATTGACGACGTAGAGCTTAAGGATTGCGTATTTGGATCTGATGATGCGCGGACCTTGGTGGCTTCCATCTTCAACGCGACTTTGAATGAACTCGTACCGGGGATTAGGCCATGGGTTGACGAGTTGCTGGGGCGTCTCGTTCACCGCGTGCCAGTGGTGACGTTGGGAACTGCCTGTGATGCGGCAAATCCTGGCGTTCTGTCCGTGGACTTGTTCGGTCGAGTTTTAAGTTGTCAGAATCGGTCCGCCCAACGCTTTGCCATCGGATCGCTTGATGACTACGAGGGCATTGTCAACCCGCATCTCAAGCATTGGTCGGTTTATCCGGCTTGTCGAGACTGTCTGGTTCTCTCTTCGTGTAAGGGTGGGTGTCCGCATCATGATTCGAAAGATGCGACTAGCAATTGCGCCAATGCTTTTACATTTCACTTCGGCATCTTTGCAACCGTCTGGTTCTTGCTGACGGAACGTCTGATTGTTGAAGTGAGACCTCTTGAAGTGGCCACGGAGAACCCTCATGTTTGATATCCAACGAGTGTGCGTGCCTCTGGGGCTCGCGTGCAATCTCGAATGCCGTTACTGTCTGCGCGATATGGGGCGAGAGCGCGTACCCCGTCTCAATGATTTGATGCGCAGGTATGTCGAACAGCTCAATCCTTCTGTGACCGAAGCGCTGATCGTGACTGGTGGGGAGCCGTTGCTCTACAAAAATCGTATGTTCGAACTTTTCGAACTTAACGCCAGTATTCACAAGAAAATCATGACGAATGGCATTCTACTCGACGATGCATTGGCTGATTACTGCAATCGTCATCAAATTGAACTGATGCTGAGTCACGACGGTGAGGCAACCGAATTCTTGCGAGGTGTTGATGTTCTGAAGAATCCGGATCTGGTTCGCATCATTCGCAAGTTCGACATTCTGAGAGTCAATACGGTTTCGACGAAATTCAACAGCGATTGTTTGAAGACCTATTGGTACATCGTTGAACATCTCGGACGCGAAGACTTCTTCATGACGTTCAATCCATGTTTCGACACTGGAGGTGTGAATGAACTGATCGAAGGGTACGACTATGCGGAATTCAATCGCACGTTTGCCGAGTTGCACCAAATTGTGCCATGCCGTTGGGCATATAACGGCAAGTCGGACGGGCAGGATAAGCAGACTCTCGGCGTGAATATATTGCCTGACGGCAGCGTGGTGTCCATGGCAACGATGAAGCATTACGGGACAGTCGAAGAATCTTGGGAAAGCATTCGTGACCGGATTGAGGCACTTGGCGATTTTGATCGTTGTCTTCGGTCGCGTTGTCCGGAGTCATTGAAGCGTCGTTGCATTAAGCAATTGGCATCCAATCACTTTTGCAAAGTTCGATTCGCTCAGGTGGCTACGAGCGATAAGGAATGGCGATGAATTCAATTTGCGCTATCCAAAAAATTTATCTGATGATGGGGCCGGCATGCAATCTGAAATGCAGGCATTGCTATCAGATGGACAACCCACAACCGCATCTACACAAACAAATTCATTCCGATGTCTGGGATTTTCT
>ERZ773209.1881-NODE-1881-length-11614-cov-14.087551_pt1 | contig 11614 bp, 6 predicted proteins | sample MGYA00511109_ERZ773209 | MGnify/ENA primary metagenome ERZ773209 (study PRJEB29015, sample SAMEA2737786) | human gut metagenome | biome: human gut; feature: human-associated habitat; material: faeces | place: China | collected 2012 ...
TTGGAGTTATGACTAAAGAGGGGGCAATTGTAAGAACAAGATATGATAAGTTCAGGCAGATTAACAGATTCCTTGAATTTATAGAGGATATTCTGCCACAGTTAGATAAGGATAAAGAACAGACAATAATTGATTTTGGATGTGGAAAATCATATCTTACATTTGCAATGTATTATTATCTCAAGGTACTTAAGGGGTATAATATCAGGATAATCGGACTTGACTTAAAGAAAGATGTTATTGAGCACTGCAATCAGTTAAGAACCAGATATGGCTATGACAAGCTGGATTTCTATGAGGGAGATATTGCTTCTTACAAGGGTGTTGAGTCTGTAGACATGGTTGTAACACTTCATGCATGTGATACGGCTACAGATTATGCACTTGCCAAAGCGGTAAAATGGGGGGCGAAGGTTATACTTTCTGTGCCTTGTTGTCAGCATGAGGCAAACAGAACAATTGCGGATGAAACTCTCTCACCTGTCATGGATTATGGAATCTTAAAGGAAAGATTTGCAGCAATAGCGACTGATGGCGCAAGGGCAAAGCTTTTAGAATCCAAGGGTTACCAGACACAGATACTCGAATTCATAGACATGGAGCATACACCAAAGAATCTGCTTATAAGAGCTGTTAAGACTGGAAAGCCTGATGCAAAGGCTTATGAGGAAGTACAGAATATGAGCAGGGCGCTTAATATTGACCTTACGCTAAAGAAGCTTTTGGAGGATTAAATTGAAAAGAATCAGGAATTATAATCTATCAGGATCTAAGTATTTTATACTTGGAGTTATATTTTTAGTTACAGTTATCGTAACATTTATATCAATGAAATTTGAGCAGTTAATGCCATCAGCTACTACAATGGCAGATGCTACACTTCCAACAGTTTCCATGAAAACTGATAATGGGGGAGAGTTTAATCTGCTTCATGGATATACTATGGAGATTGATTCAACTTTATTCTATGGTAATATTACCCCAGTGAATAAGGACAGGAAGCTGCCTGTTATTATTCATACATATGGGGAGCAGATAGAAGGTGTAGCTTACAGGATAAGAGCACTTGATGATAAGTCACTTATCGAGAATACAGAGGTCACTAATTATTCTGAAAGTGGAAGTACAATAGAAGGTGTCCTAAATATTAAGAATCTTATTGATACAGGAAAAGAGTATGCATTAGAGATTGTTTTAAAGACAGAAAAACATGATGAAATATACTACTATACTAGAATTATGTATGGTGGCGAGTATGATTTGCAGAAGAAGATTGATTTTGTTCTGGATTTTAATTCAGCTACATTTGACCAGAGCAGAAGCAAGGAAATTGCGGGATATCTTGAGACTTCGAGTATAGGGGATAATACTAACTATGGAAAGGTTAATATTAATAGTTCTATAAGTCAGGTAAATTGGGGAAATCTGGATCCATTTGTTGAAAGTGATATTATTCCGGAAATTATATCTATAACGGATGATGTAGCAATTATCAGGCTTGAATACAGAGTGGGTGCAGCTAATGATTATGACTCTAATGATACATACAGGGTTAGTGAGTACTATAGGATAAGGCAGACTGCAACCGGATTTTATCTTCTTAATTATGAAAGAGAAATGAATCAGGTGTTTGATGCTAAAAATGATCTTACATCTTCATCAAAGATAAACCTTGGAATTAATTCATCGACACAGGCTTTATGTGATTCAGACGAGAAAGGAATATATACATATTTCGTTAATCAGGGATCATTGTGGTGTTTTAATAGCAGCAATAAGGTGTTTACAAAGGTATTTTCTTTTGATGGAGCAGAAACGGATACCGTGCGGGAGTCTTATGATGCTCATACAATTAAGATTATCGATATACAGGAGAATGGTGATTGTACATTTATAGTTAAAGGATATATGAACAGGGGTGAGCACGAGGGGCAGACAGGCGTATCTCTGTGCAGATATTCGTATGCTGACAATGATGTTACAGAAAGGCTCTTTATACCACTTGCAGTTCCATATAATATTCTTTCGGAGAATGTGGGCGGTGTGGCATATGTATCATCAGATAAATTTTATATTCTTATAGATGATACATTATTTTCTGTAGACCTTGACAGTAAGGAGCTTATGATTGAGATAGATAATCTCAAGGATGGAACATATGCTGTTTCAGATAATGGTGATGCTATTGCATACAGTGTTTCAGGAGATATTTATAATACAGATACAATAAGAGTACTTAATATGAGTAATGACAGTGCTTTTGAGATAAAGGCGGAAGATGGTGATACACTGAGGGCACTTGGTTATATCCAGTCGGATTTTATATATGGCGTGGCGCATAAGTCAGATATAATATCTGCCCAAGATGGAAACAGTGTATATGCGATGTATAAGGTTGGCATTATTGATGTCGACTATAATACAATAAAAGAGTATGAGCAGCCGGGGATATATGTTTCAGGAACAGAGGTTGAGGGTATGCGTATTACCTTATCAAGAGTTGTTAAATCAGAGGATGGTTATACTTCAATAAGCATTGACCAGCTTATTAATAAGGATGAAAATGTAGCTGATAACAGCGTAGGTACTGAAACAATAAGCACAGATGCACGAAAACAGGAATTGTATATTGATCTAACAACTAAGGTGGCTGATATAAATGTCAGCTTAAGGACTTCAGGTGAAATTATATTTAAGAATAATACTGAACTTCAGCTTGATGATACATTTGTATGGGAAGGCTTGTATTATGTGTATGGTTATGGAAGGTTTCAGGGCAGCAGAACAGGGCTTGGATCTGCAATAATTCTTGCAAACAACACATATGGAACTGTAATTGACAGTGATTCAAAGGTTGTGTGGAAAAGATATAGAAGCAGTCAGGCATCTGTGGATGGAGTTGCGGCTGTGTCAGCAGGAAATTCGCTTACCAGTGCTGTTCAGATGCTTTGTAATTATCTTGGTGGTGGTATCAATGCATATGAATATATGCAGCAGGGAGAATCTGCAGTTGATATTTTAAATAAGATAAATGGAGTTAAGGGAATAAGTGTTTCTGGTGTGTCATATGATGAAATGCTTAGCTGTGTTTCTAATGGAAATCCTGTTATTGCAAAGGTTGCAGCTAATGAATATATTGTTATTGTGGCATATAATTCAAGTGAAATAGCTTATATTGTACCATTAACCGGAGAGCAGAAAAATATTTCCATGAATGATGCCGCTAAAATGTTTTCACAGGGTGGAAATGTTTATGTAACATATTACAAATAATCAGATATTAAAAATTGGTGAAGAATGGCAAAAAAGAGATTATCAAAAAAGAAAAGAAGACGCAGATTAATAAGAAGAATTATACTGCTGGTGTTTTTGTTAGGCATTGCTACAGGCCTGCTGGTGTTTTTACCGAAGATAATAAGAGTAATCAGTCTTGCACAGGATGCAAAGACAATGGTTAATGAAAGTTCTGTCAGTACATTTATGGAGTCGGGAACTACGGTTATATATGATGCAGACGGCAATGAACTCTGTACAATGAGAGAATCTAAGGATATGTATTATGTGGGAATTGAAGATATCCCGGATACATTAGAACAGGCCTTTATAGTGATGGAAGATAAGGATTTCTATAAACATAAGGGAATTGATTTCAAAGCAATTATAAGGGCTGTTATAGCAAATACTGAAAATGACGAGATAGTGCAGGGAGCAAGTACTATTACACAGCAGCTGGCAAAGAATATTTTTCTTACACAGGAAGTTACATGGGAACGAAAGGTTAAAGAAATATTTGTAGCGAGAGATATTGAAAAGAAATATTCCAAGGAGCAGATACTGGAATTTTACCTTAATAACATATATTTTAGTAATGGGTATTATGGTGTAGGAGCTGCGGCAAAGGGATATTTTGGGAAAGAAGTAAAAGACCTTACTCTTTCGGAACAGGCATTTATAGCGGCAATACCTAATAATCCTACAAGATATAATCCTCTGACTAACTTTGATAACACTGTAGAACGACGGGATAATATTCTGGCCAGACTGTATAATGAAGATATAATTAATTCAATGAATTATTATACAGCACTTGATTCACAAGTTGAGCTGTCCAGGCAGCCTGTTTCGTCAAGGAATAATTCAGTTGAAACATATGCCAGACATTGTGCTACGGAAGGAATGATGCAGGCAGGCGGATTTATATTCAGAACAAATTTTATTAATGATGATGATTATGACCAGTATAAGAAGCTTTATGAAGAAAGTTATACGATGTATCAGCAGAAATTATTATCAGGGGGATATAGTGTATATACAAGCATAGACATGAATATCCAGAAAAAGCTGCAGTCAGCAGTTGATGATAATCTGGACAGTTATACTTCGATGAAGGATGGAATATATGAGATGCAGGCAGCAGCAACATGTATTGATAATATGACAGGAAATGTGGTTGCTATTGTAGGTTCAAGAAGTCAGGAGCTGGAGGGATACACACTTAACAGGGCATATCAAAGCTACAGACAGCCTGGAAGTTCAATTAAGCCAATATTAGACTATATTCCATATCTTCAAAAGGGGAATACACCTGATACGATAGTATCAGATGAGTATATACAGGATGGTCCTAAAAATGCTGATGGAACTTATATGGGAAATATAACTTTAAGAACAGCGGTAAACCTTTCAAGAAATACTGTTGCGTGGAATGTTCTTAAAGAGATAACTCCCAAGGTTGGCAGTTCATATCTTCTTAATCAGGGATTCCATAAAATATGGATGGATAAGGAATATAATGCCATTGCTATCGGTGGTTTCACATATGGAGTATCAACTGAAGAGATGGCGGGAGCTTATACAACGATAGTTAATGATGGAAAGTACCGGCGTGTAACATGTATAGTTTCAATATACGATAATAGAGGAAAGCTGGTGCTTGATACTTCTAACCGTGAGGAGAATATATATGATTCAGAGTCATGCAGGATGATGACAGATATGTTAAAAACTGTTGTGACAGAAGGAACCGGAAGAGGAGCAGCACCTGAAAATGCCATTGTTGCGGGCAAGACAGGTACGACGAATTCTAATTATGATTCATGGTTCTGTGGATATAGTGCATATTATACACTGGCAGTATGGCAGGGATATGATTATCCGGCATCAATACCTCAGAATGCGACTTTGAAAATATTCAGACAGTTTATGGAACAGGCACATAATGGTCTTGCAAAGAAAGATTTTCCAAAGTATAGCCACAAAGAAAATCAAGAGGAAACACAGACAGAGACGCAGACAGAAACTCAGTCAGTAACACAGACACAGACAGAAACACAATCAGTAACGCAGACGCAAAATAGCAGCAGCCATCATTATACACAGGCTTCAAGTCAGATGGAAACAGGAACGGTAAGGGATAATGATGCAACTGCAAGCACTAAGCAGGATAGTACAGCTGTTGGAAATAATTCTGGTACAGACAGACCAGCGGAAACAAAGAATGATGCTGCAATAAGAAATTAAAAAATGGAATCTGGCTTAAATGTGTCAGATTCCATTTCTGTTATTAATTACTTTCCGTAATGAAGTTCGTTATATTCCTTAACTCTCTGCTGGATTCTTTCAACCGGGCTTAAGAGATTGCTGATTGAAGAATCATGGTTAAGTGTATCAATAAGAAGAGCCATATATTTGCTCATATCAACATTGATGTACCAAGGCTTAGAGAGAAGTTCTGATGGCTGGTATACAAGGTTAGTTGTAAGGATTCTGTCAATAATGCCATTCTCATATGCTTCATCAAACTTCTTAAAGCCGTTAGTGAAAAGACCGAATGTAGTAGCACAGAATACTCTGCTTGCGCCACGCTTCTTAAGCTCAGAAGCAACATCAATCATACTTTCACCAGAAGAAATCATATCATCAATGATGATAACATCCTTGCCCTCAACATTAGTTCCAAGGAACTCATGTGCAACGATAGGATTTCGACCATTAACAATCCTAGTGTAATCTCTTCTCTTGTAGAACATACCCATGTCAAGACCAAGAACATTGGCAAAGTAAACAGCACGTCCCATACCACCTTCATCAGGGCTGATAACCATCATATGCTCGCTGTCAATATGAAGGTCATCTACATTAAGAAGAAGATACTTGATAAACTGATATGTGCATGATACAGATTCAAATCCCTTAAGAGGAATTGCATTGTGAACTCTAGGATCGTGAGCATCAAAAGTAATAATATTCTCGACACCCATATCTGTAAGTTCCTGAAGCATAAGTGCACAGTCAAGAGATTCTCTTCCTGTTCTCTTGTGCTGTCTTGATTCATAAAGGAAAGGCATGATTACATTAATTCTTCTTGCCTTACCACCTGCAGCAGCAATAACTCTCTTGAGGTCAGCATAGTGATCATCAGGAGACATATGATTCTTGAAACCACATACAGTGTATTCAAGGCTGTAGTTGCAGACATCAAGCATAATATATAAGTCATGACCACGGACAGAATCTACAAGAACGCCCTTTCCTTCTCCTGAACCGAATCTAGGAGTCTTAGCGTTTACAATGTAACTGTCTCTCTTATATCCTGCAAAATTAAGGGTAGAAGTATTCTCATTCTGACGCTGCTCTCTCCACTTTACAAGGTACTCGTCAACTTTCTTACCCATTTCAGTGCAGCTTGCTAATGGGATAATACCTAAAGTTCCGTAGGGAATAGTTTCTGTGTGTCTTTCATCACGTGGCATAATAAATAATCCTCCATAAAAGTATAATAATTAAACATACATATAAAAATATAAACATTGACGCGAAATAAGTCAATGATATATTTGACATAAATAATCGTTAAGAGTTTTTAGCTGATAATTTCTTCATACACCGGATGTCATCACCAAAAATTCTTAAAATAGAATAGGCACTTACAAGCCTTGAAAAGATACGCTGAGAATATCTGCTTTCAATATCAGGCATATCAAGGTTAGAAGAGATAATAACACTTTTCTTTCTAAGAAGCCTTTCATTAATAATGTAAAACAGATTCGACAAATTATAGCTGGAAGAATTCTCAGTTCCTAAGTCATCAATTATAAGCAGGTCACATTCAGTAAAGAAAGATGTATCGAATTTAGAGTTACCATACTCTTTAAAATCACCGCTTTTAAATGAATCAAAGAACTCACCGGCAGTCAAATATATAATACTGTGATAAGAATCCATAAGAGCTTTGGCAATGCAGTTAGAAAGAAATGTTTTGCCTACACCTGTCTGACCGATAAATAACAGATTAGAAAAATTCTTATCAAAATTATCAACAAAATCATGGCATATGCTGACAACCTTCTGCATATTATTATAAGGTGTGAGTCCTGTGGCAGGATCTACATCGATGTTATTATACCAGTTATATGAAAATGTATCAAAATTCTCATTCTCAGTTATGTTCTTGAGATTAGAGTCCTTATATATAAGATCAATAGCTTTTTTGTTAAAGCATGTACATCTTTTTCCGTTAACATACCCGGAATCTTTGCAATAAGGACAGGTATATATATCATCAAGATAATCAGCAGGCTTACCAATTGAAGCCAGGGCAGATACTCTTTTTTCATGAAGTGTCTTAAGTGCAGCAGCCAGTTCATCAGTAGTCGTGTCAGATGAACCAGTGTCTATGCGGGCTCTGGCATTTTTAACAGACATATCTATGATATCAGAATCAATATCTGCTATAGATGGACAAGCGGAAACAGCTTCATTATAACGGTCAGCCTGAATATGTCTGTTGGTTGTGCGGATATCATCATATATTCTCATTATTGAGTCATACTGGGTATTAGTTAGAGGCATAACACACTCCTTTCTAATTAATTATTATTGCTTAATAATGAATTGTAAAAATCATCAGATTTCTTAGGGCGCTGCTGATAATTGTTAAAACGGTTGGCATTCTGCTTTAGTGATGCCGGGTTCTTAATTACCTTGGCTGCTTTAGAGGCCTCATACTGGGCATCTGATTTTTTAACATCTTCAGAATTACGGATATTAGAAGAGTTCCAATTTGTAAGAATGGAATCAGCATATTCAAAGCTAGGCTGGTGAGTAGCTTTAAGAGTTCTGTTACATGCTTCAATAATCATGTCAGAATCAAAGCAGAATACATCAGTCCACTTGGAAATAAGCTGCTTTTCTGCCTGACCGGGTTCTCTTCCTGTTATTCCGAATGCACGCATTATACGGTAAGCAACCTCGTTGTGGTTAGAAACCTCTTCCTTAGCTGCTTCTACGGTGCTGATGCCTTCATCTGCCCATGCTAAAGCAACCTTCTCTATATACCTTAAAGAAGTCTTGCCTTTAGAGACGCAGTATTCAATAAGGTATTCGATGAGATCTGCCGGAAAATGTAATGTGTCATAGAAGTAAACAATGGCATTAATTTCTCCTTCAGATAAAGTCTTTCCAAGATATGTCTGGACAACAAAGACAAGCATTGAAAAATCATCATTAGATGATAATTCGCTGAGCTTATCAGGCGAAACAGTAACTCTGGAAGGTTCTACAGATTCTTTTAAAGGAATCTTTTCAGGTACTTTCGCAGGCTTAGCATCAGGAATGCTGTCAGAAGCTTCATTAAAAGTAGTATGTATAATATTCGTATCATCAGGGTCAGGTGCTGAAGGCTTACTATCAGGCTGTCTGAAAGTAATTCCGGACAATTCTTTATTACTGTCATAGGAAAGAGTTAAAAGCCCCAGCTTATCCCAGTATCGTAATGCTCTCATGACATCATTCTCTGTCTGGTTAAATGTATCAGCAAGAGAGGAGATACTCAAATCACTATTCTTTCTTGAAAGCAGTCTTAAAAGATAAAGATATACTTTAACAAAATCACCGTTCGCAGAAGGAACATATTCGTCTATAAAAAGATCAGAAACTGCTGTATAACCGGATGCAGTCTCTGAAGATAAATTCAGATTATTCATGGTATCATTCTCCCCAAAAAAGTTATGAGCAGATTATACCACTGAAAAAAATAAATGCAAAGCGCGTTCAGCGCGGAAAGGAGGTTTGTGGAAAATGTGGAAAATGTGGATAAATTAAAAACAGATACAGAGAACCGTGTAAAAAGCGGAATTAAAAAAAGACTATAATAAAAAATTATCCACAACCATTCTGCACAATTAAGTAACAGAAAATTGTGGATAATGTGGATAACTTTGTTGAAAAAATTCAGGCAGGTGGAAAACCGACTATTTAAGCAAGTCCTCACCGACTTTATATATGTCACCGGCCCCCATAGTTATTAACAAGTCACCGTTGATACAATTTTTTAATAAATATTTTTCAATGTCCTCAAAATTGTCAATGTATACACATTCCTTACCGAGAGATTTAATCTTCTCGCACAGGTCAGCAGAGCTGATTCCAAGCGTATCAGTCTCTCTTGCAGCGTATATCTTGGCGAGGACAACTTTGTCAGCGTGGCTTAATGCATCAGCAAACTCATTAAATAAAAGCTTCGTACGCGAATATGTATGAGGCTGGAAAACTACCCATACACGGTTATGTGGATAGTGTGCGGCAGAACTTAAAGTAGCACGGATTTCATCAGGGTGATGGGCATAATCATCAATGACAGTAACACCGTTAAATGTGCCTTTCTTCTCAAATCTTCTGTTAGTACCCTTAAAGTTAGAAAGACCTGCCTTGATATGCTCCATATCAACAGATAGCTTTCTTGTAGCGGCAATAGCAGCAAGAGAATTGTAAACATTGTGAAGCCCCGGTACACCAAGAGTTATAGTGTCAGCCTTCTCTCCATTAATAAGAAGAGAATAAGTGCATCTTCCAAGCTCGTCATAAGCGATATCAGAAGCACTGTACATGCTCTTTGCAGGGTCAGAGCCAAATGTAATGACCTCGCAGTCAGTATCCTGATAGAAATATTCATAATTATCAATGTCAGTGTTGATGATAAGAGTTCCGTCAGAAGGCAGCTTTTCAGTAAAAAGCTTAAAAGAATGACGGATATCATCAATATCCTTGAAGAAATCAAGATGATCTTCCTTGACATTGAGAATAATGTTCATAGTTGGATTAAATGATAAAAAGCTGTTAGTATATTCGCAGGCTTCTGCTACAAAATAATTATCACCGCCTACTCTGGTGTTGCCACCAATGCTGTTAAGTATACCGCCCACAGATATAGTAGGATCCATGCTGGCAGCAAGCAGTATCTCAGAGACCATGGAAGTAGTTGTTGTCTTTCCATGAGTACCGGCAATATTAATTGCATTCTTATAGACGGTCATAATCTGGCCAAGAAGCTCTGCACGGGTAAGCATAGGAAGTCCTGCTTCTTTAGCTGCCTTGAATTCTGGATTATCAGGATGAATTGCTGCTGTATATACAACAAGATCTATATCATTAGTTATGTTACCGGCACTTTGTGGAACAGATACCAGACATCCGTCCCCAATGAGTTCGTCAGTAAGTGCTGATGAGTGTGAATCGGAACCTGAAACAGAAAAACCTTTAGATAAAAGAATCTTGGCAAGCCCACTCATACTTATACCACCTATGCCAATGAAGTGAATATGGATAGGGTTGTTGAAATCAATCTTGTACATGATATTTTCCTTCCTTGAAATTATTGTTTGTTATATTGTATGTCTTATCGGCTTATTTTTCAAACCTTTCTTATTATATAATATACGATTTAGAAAATGTGCATAAAAATGTGTATAAAAAACTCGAAATTCTTTTTACTTAATGAGAATAGTATGATATAATCAAAATATCTAAAAGCAGTAAAAATTTAACATCAGAGGTGATAGCATGATTAAAAAAGAAATGATTGCAATGCTGTTAGCTGGTGGCCAGGGAAGCAGATTAGGAGTACTTACTTCTAAAGTGGCAAAGCCGGCAGTAGCATTTGGTGGAAAGTATAGAATAATCGACTTTCCTCTCAGTAACTGTATTAACTCAGGAATAGATACAGTGGGAGTATTAACACAGTATCAGCCACTTCGTCTTAATACGCATATAGGAATTGGTATTCCTTGGGATCTTGACCGTAATGTAGGAGGAGTATCAGTTCTTCCACCTTATGAGAAGAGCCAGAACAGTGAATGGTATACAGGAACAGCTAATGCCATTTACCAGAATCTGGAGTATATGGAGCAGTATCATCCGGAATATGTACTTATTCTTTCAGGTGACCATATATACAAGATGGATTACAAGATAATGCTTGATTATCATAAGGCTAACAATGCGGATATTACAATTGCTGCGATGCCTGTACCTATGGAAGAAGCAAGCAGATTTGGCGTGGTTGTTACAGATAACGATAATAAGATTACAGAGTTTGAAGAAAAGCCTGAACATCCAAAGAGCAATCTTGCGTCAATGGGTATATACATATTCAGCTGGAAGGTTCTTAAGGATGCACTTATCAAGCTTAAGGATCAGCAGGAATGCGATTTCGGAAAGCATGTAATTCCATACTGCTTTAATAATAATAAGAGAATATTTGCTTACGAATACAACGGATACTGGAAGGATGTAGGAACATTAAGCTCATACTGGGAAGCTAATATGGAACTTATAG
>ERZ773209.1882-NODE-1882-length-11614-cov-6.234103_pt1 | contig 11614 bp, 8 predicted proteins | sample MGYA00511109_ERZ773209 | MGnify/ENA primary metagenome ERZ773209 (study PRJEB29015, sample SAMEA2737786) | human gut metagenome | biome: human gut; feature: human-associated habitat; material: faeces | place: China | collected 2012 ...
GAAGGATTTCGGGTAAATTTGGTAGACAACTTTATCTTTAAAATCATTCATGGTACACACCTCACAAAATCAGGCAATGCCTTTCTTTTTGCCGACGCTGACGGTCAGCACAAAGGGCACAACGATGGCAATGACCATGCACAGCGCAAAGCTGAGCATATAGGCAGGCTGGATGGACAGAATGCCGGGGAGGCCGCCGACGCCGATGGCGTTGGCCGTGGTGGAAGTAGCCACGCAGACAGCTGCCGCGATGGCCGAGCCGATCATGCCACAGATGAACGGGAAGTGGAATTTGAGGTTGACGCCGAACATAGCGGGCTCGGTAACGCCAAGGTAGCAGGAGATGCAGGAGGGTACGTTGACCTCCTGAGCGTCCGCGTTCTTGCGCTGCAGATAGATCATGCCAAGGACGGCAGAGCCCTGCGCAATGTTGGACAGCGCGATCATCGGCCACAGCATCGTGCCGCCAAAGTCGGCAATCAGCTGCATATCAATGGCGTTGGACATGTGGTGCAGGCCGGTGATGACGAGCGGGGCATAAACAAAACCGAAGATTGCGCCAAAGACCACGCGGAAGGAGCCGGAAATGCCGGCGTAGACGATGTCAGAAATGAAGGTGCCGATCTTCCAGCCGATGGGGCCAAGGACAGTGTGGGCGATGATGACGGACAGCACCAGCGAGCAGAAGGGCACAACGATCATCGAGATGACCGCCGGGCAGATCTTGCGGAAGAATTTTTCTAGATAGACCAGCGTGAACGCGGCCAGCATGGCGGGAATGACCTGCGCCTGATAGCCGATCATGTTGATGGTGAAGAAGCCAAAATCCCATTTCGGGATATCTGCCGCCGCAGTAGAAGCCACGGCGTAAGCGTTGAGCAGCTGGCCTGAGACGAGCGTCAGACCGAGGACGATGCCCAGGCTTTGGGTCGTGCCCATTTTCTTTGTGACAGACCAGCAGATGCAGACCGGCAGCATATGGAAGATGGCTTCGCCGATCAGCCACAGGAAGCTGTCAACGCCGGACCAGAACTGGCTGATGTCGCACAGCGTCTGGGTGCCGTTATTAAAAAAGTAGATGCTGTCAATGCAGTTGCGGAAGCCGAGAATCAAACCGCCGGTGATGATGGCGGGAATCAATGGGGCAAAAATCTCCGCAAGCACGCTCATGACCTTCTGCAATGCGTTCTGGTTCTGCTTGGCTGCGCTCTTGACGGCATCCTTCGAGACACCGTCAATGCCGGAGACGGCAATAAAGTCATTGTAGAAATCGCTGACCGTATTGCCGATGATGACCTAGAACTGTCCCGCCTAGGTGAAAGTGCCCTTGGCGGATTTCAGTGCCTCGATCTTGGCAACGTCTGCCTTGGCGGGATCGTTGAGGACAAATCGCATACGCGATACGCAGTGGGATACTGCCGCGATGTTCTCCTTGCCGCCAACGTACTCAAGCAGCAGTCGCGCGTCCTGTTCGTATTTACCCATAATGTTTACCTCCTTTTGCCCGGTAGAACGGGCATCTTCGAACTTGTTCATACGGGCATCTTCAAACTTGTTCATACAAGTTTTGCTTGTGGTTTCAGTATAGTTCACTTGTTCAGACAAGTCAAGCTGATTTACAAAAAATCATGTTATGTTTGAAAATTTTCAGCATATCGGACAAGAGAATGCCTTGAAATTCAGGCGCAATCACGGTATACTGAAACAAACGTTTGAACAAGTTGAGGTAAACAGCCATGCCAAAAGCAAAATATGAAGGAATTTACCGCAGTATCAAAAAACGCATCGAAGCGCAGGACTATCCTTACCAGTCCCTGCTTCCCAGTGAAAATACGCTGATTGCAGAATACGACTGCTCCCGCAACACGGTGCGCCGTGCAATTGCGGAACTGATCGCCGACGGCTATGTACAGTCCATGCAGGGGCGCGGCGTGCGGGTCATCTACCAGCCGGTGGGAAAGACGACCTTTACCATCGGCGGCATCGAGACCTTTCAAGAAACCGCCCGCCGCAACCGCCTTCACGCCGTGACGAAGGTCACGAAGTTTGAGACCATCATCGCAACGGAACAGTTTGCCGCGGAAAGCGGATTTTCTGAGGGCGATGAATTGTGGGCGGTACAGCGTGTGCGTTATCTGGACGGAAAAGCACTGATTCTGGACATCAACTACTTTTTAAAGGAATTTGTACCCGGACTGACAGAGGAAATCGCATCCCATTCCATCTATGATTTTATTGAAAACGTGCTTGGAATGCAGATCATCACCAGCAAACGGCGCATCACGGTGGAACACGCAACTGCCCGTGATGAAAAGCTGCTGGATATGGACGGCTATGATTGCGTGGCAGTGGTGGTAAACCAGACCTTCAACTCGGACGGGATGCTGTTCGAGTACACCCAGTCCCGCCACCAACCGGACTATTTCTGCTTTCAGGACATTGCCACGCGGAAAAAGTGAGCGGCAGACACCCGGCGCAGGGGTATCCATCTGGGATTTTGCGCTGGGCCGGGGCTCCGGCAAAATGGGTTTTAGGGTGTCCCTGAATCAGAATCTGTTTTACAGATTCTCGGCATAGCAATCAATCCTCCTTTCCTGCCGAAAATATAAAAACCACAGGGAAGATACATTAAGTCTTGTTTGTGTCATTTCTCGGGGCGAAAATCGTGGTATTGTGCTGTATTATTGAAAATTGCTATAAATAGAAAAAAAGGCTGCCGCATGAGGGAAAATTCCTCTTGCAGCAGCCCCCTTTATGTTTTCCCCAAACTCATTGCAGCCATTGCTTCAGAACGTCGTTTAGCTTATCAAGCTCCAGCGGTTTTGCGATATGTTCGTTCATGCCGGTGTTCTTTGCCAGCTGTACATCCTCGGCAAAGGCGTTCGCCGTCATGGCAATGATCGGCACCTTTCCGCGCCCGCCGGGAAGGGAGCGGATCGCCGCAGTAGCCTCGTACCCGTTCATGATCGGCATCTGGATGTCCATGAAGATCAGGTCATACCATTTTTCCGGGGCTGCCACAACCTTTTCGACCGCTATTTTTCCGTTTTCGGCAATGTCAACGGCCACGCCCGTCATACCCAAAATTTCGGCAGCGATCTCACGGTTCAGCTCGTTGTCCTCCACCAGAAGGACCCTCTTGCTTGTGTAATCGGTTTTGGCAAAGCTTTCCAGAAGGCTTCGGGCGTTTTTCTCCTTTTTGCCGGATGTAAACTGCCGCAGGGTCGCGGTCAGGCGGGAACGGAACAGCGGCTTTGCGATAAACGCATCCACGCCTGCCGCCCGGGCCTCCTCCTCGATCTCACTGAATTCAAAGGAGGTCAGGATGATGATGGTCACATCCTTGCCTACCCGTTCGCGTATTTTTCTGGCAGTCTCGATGCCGTCCATTTTCGGCATCTTCCAATCCAGAATCACCGCAAAGTAGTCGCACCCGGCTTCATGGCGCGCATAGCAGCGCTCCACGGCCTCCCTGCCCGTAAGCACCCATTCGCCTGCTATGCCAATGTCCTTGAGGGTTGCAACCGTGCTTTCGCAGCAGGTTTTGTCATCGTCCACAACCAGCACCGGCAGGTCGAACAGTTCTTTTTCCTGCTCCTTTTCGCTCTCCTGCAGCTTCAGATAGATCGTCACCGTGATTGTTGTGCCTTTGCCCGGCGCACTGTCAACCTTGATGCTGCCGTTCATCAGGTTGACGATATTTTGGGCGATCGCCATCCCCAGACCCGTACCCTGCACCTTGGTCGTCCGGTGATCGTCTGCCCGGCTGAACGGCTCAAACATGATCTTCTGGAATTCGGGCGTCATGCCGATGCCGTTATCTGCAATCGAAAACTCGTAGCAGCCAAGCTCCGAGAAGCCATTCGGCTTTTCTTTAATAGAGAATGTGATATTGCCGCCATCCGGGGTGTACTTGATGGCGTTGCTCATCAGGTTTACAAAGACCTGCTGGATCCTCAGGCTGTCGCCGCAGACGGCCTCGTGTTCAATACGGTCCACATGGACTTCAAAATTATGTCGATGCTCATCGATGGCAGGCTTTGTAAGGGTAATCAGGTTATCGACCAACTCCGGCAGATTAAAGTCCTCCTCGGCAAGGGACATCTTTCCGCTTTCGATGCGCGCCATGTCCAGCACTTCATTGATCAGTCCCAGCAAATGGCGGCTCGCCTTGGTGGTTTTGCCAAGGCACTCGATCACCTTATCCGGATTCTCGATATTCGCACCTGCAATCGCTGTCAGGCCAACGATTGCATTCATCGGCGTCCGAATATCATGGGACATATTGGAGAGGAACTCCGTCTTGGCCCGGTTTGCATTCTCCGCCGCGCGGTAGGCCTCCTTCAACGCCCTGTGGGATTCAATCTCGGCCCTTTTCTCCTGTGAAACATTCATAGAGGCCAGCAGAACCTTTACCAGCCTTGTGCCCTCCCACTCCAGCGGAATGAATGAGGCGATTTTGTAGGTGTTTTCATCCAGAGAGCAGTATTCAAATTTATAGACATCGCTTTCTGCGGTCAGGTTCTTACGGATATTTTCCGGGGACATCGCCGTCTTCAAAGCTTCCAGCGGCTCGAACGTTTTATACTTTGCAGTCACCTGCTCCACAAAAGCATGGTAGGTGCCGGTCGGCGCGTATATCATTTCCCCCTGCAGATTGTAGAACCGATACCGGTCATTCTCAAGATCGCAGACAACAAAGCGATCCAGCAGCCGCACCATGCTCTGGATCAGAAGCTCCATGGAGGCGTTGTCCGACGCCATCTGCATCCGCCGCGCCGTCTCTGCCTTGGACTCGGTGATATCCCGCAGGAAGATCATCGCATATTCGGAATCTTCTATCTCACCGCGCATGACGACATTGCGGACCCACCGCTCCTCGCCATTCAGCATGATACGGCATTCCTGGCACAGCTCGGTGTCCAGTCCCTTCAATTTTTCTGCAATGTAGGCGCGGTTATAGAAATCCGTCACAGCCTTTTTGTCCTGTTCAACGACATAGTTGTCCACAAGGAACCTGACCAGCTCATCCCATGTATGGCTCTGCTCAAAGGCCGTCATCAGGGAGGCTTCCACCTTGAAGGTGTCAAATGTGTTTTCTTCAAGGTTCACATAGTATTCGCAGAGGTTTGCGCTGGTGAACGCGCGGTGAAAGGCGGCTGCCCGCTGCGCCTGCATCCGGCTTCTTTTTTCTGCATCAATGTTGCTGAGGATTCCGGCGATTCGCTTGGCCGAGCCATCCAGACGGCGTATCACCTCCGCAGACGCCCGGAACCACAGGTATCGGCCACCCTTTGTCTTCAGTCGGTACTCCACCTTATACTTTGTCTGATTGGTTTTGTCTGCAATCGTGTCCTGCAGCAGCTTCAGGACACGGTCCTTATCCTCCGGATGCAGAAGCTCCGACCATGCAGCCAGCTCGTTCGGGAAATCCAGAATATCACGATACCCAAGGAGGTGCCGAAACGCATGGCTCCAATACACATTGACGATCTCACTGTTTTCATTGCAGTCAAAATACCAGAGCGCCGAGCGTATGGATTCATTGACCAGAGCGAGATTCTCATACGCCCAGTTGATCTGCACGGACATGACCCAGACCGGCTTTCCGGCGGCATCCGTTGTATTTTCTTTGTAGAGGCACACATAGACGGGGGCGCCGTCCGCTGTGAGGATCTGCCCTTCTCCCGCACCATGAATCTGACGAAAGCGGTCATTCTCAAGGAAAGTGACATTCGCCCCGTAAAAAAGCTTTTTCAGCGAGCCCTTTGTCTGCGCCATAAGGGATTCGTAGCTGTACCCCAGATTGTGCAGCAGCAAATCACCGATCGACAAAATCGACAGATCCGCGTCAAAGTACCCGGTAATGGTCCCGACACCGCCGTTTTTTTGAATCGTTTCCTGCATCGACTGAAGCACACTGTCTCCCAGCTTTGTCATGTCAGAAGAATAGATTCCGCCTTCATAGCTGTTTTTGTAACTCATTTTCGTCCCTCTACGCCTTACCCCAAAAGAAATTACCGGCTGATACAGCATTGCCGCGCCGTTAATCCATGTAACATAGCCGGATATAGCATATCATTTTTTCAAGTCCTTGAAAAGTAGCGTTTTTGAAATTTTCGAAAAAAATCTTGTGCAGTTTGCTGCGACCTGCATGCACTGTGCGGGTAGCTGTAGGGGGCGGCGTCCCCGACGCCCCGCAGGCGGCTGCCCCCCTTGCGGGCGCATATGGAATGCGCCCCTACGGTGTGGCGGGCGTTTCCTGTGGGCGACCAATGGTCGCCCCTACACATTCAATGGGCCAGAAATGCGATTTTTTGACACGCAGAAGCAGGCCGCAGGCTCCCCCGATTTGTGTTGAAAAAGCCACCGGTTGGCGGTATAATATTCTCCGGCCGGAACAGGCCGGACGAGGAGAAAATCAAGATGACAAACAAAAAACACACTTCCCCGCTTGCCGCCGTGCAGGAGCTTGCCGTCCTGACCGGGGCGGTTGCGATCATTGCGGCGGCGGTCTACTTCTTTCTGGTGCCGAGCCACGCCTCGGTCAGCAGCATCTCGGGCCTTGGCATCGTGCTGGCAAACTTTGTGCCGCTGCCGCTGTCGGCCATCACAATGATCCTGAATGTCGTGCTGCTCATCATCGGCTTTTTGACCTGCGGGCGGGAGTTCGGCGCCAAGACCGTCTACACCAGCATCCTGCTGCCGCTCTTTCTCGCCCTGCTGGAGCGGCTTTTCCCCGGCATCGGCTCACTGACCGACAGTCAGGAGCTGGATGTGCTGTGCTACATTCTGGTAGTCAGCGTGGGGCTGAGCATCCTGTTCAACCGCAACGCCTCGTCCGGCGGGCTGGACATCGTGGCGAAGATCCTGAACAAATACCTGCATATTGAGCTGGGCCGCGCAATGTCGCTGTCCGGCATCTGTGTGGCGCTCTCAGCCGCACTGGTCTATGATAAAAAGACCGTAGTGCTGAGTGTGCTGGGCACCTACTTCAACGGTCTGGTGCTGGACCACTTTATCTTTGACCACAACATCAAGCGGCGGGTCTGCATCATCACCAAAAAGGAGGAGGCGCTGCGCCGCTTCATTCTGGACGATCTGCACAGCGGTGCAACGGTGTATGAATCCTACGGCGCATACAACATGGAAAAGCACCGCGAGATCATCACCATTGTGGATAAGGCCGAGTACCAGCGGCTGATGAACTTTATGAACCGCGAGGACCCGCAGGCGTTCATCACCGTCTACACTGTGTCGGACATACGGTATCAACCCAAAGCATAAGCCCGCACAGCGCCTTATCTCTCGCGGTCGGTCTTTCTGCTGCTGTCGGGCAAACGGATTTATTCCAAAAAACAGGTGACAAACCCTGTCCGGGTGTGGTATACTAAATATTACAATTTGGTTAAAACGAATTTGCCGGGGCGCGGGCTGCAGACCTTGACGCCCCGGTGTTGTCGTGTGTTACCGGAGGTGCTTGACTACGAATTCCACATCGAACCGTATGCCCCGCCTGCTGGCTATGCTGTTTTTGCTGCTGGGGCTTTTTTGTGCGGCAGCACTGCCCGCCCATGCTGAGGACGACTACAATACCACGCTGGACCGTCTTTCCCGCCTGCAGGCGCTGGCGCGGGAGTTTTCCTCGTCCCGGGACGATGCGCCCGACCCCATTGTGCTGACCCTCTCCTACACCCGCACGGGTGACTACAACACCACGATCTGGCAGCTGACCGCCGGCGTGCGCGATACCGAGTTTGAGAGCTATGTCAACAGCAGCGATGCTGAGCTGGCCTCGCTGCAATCCCTGAACACCGTAACCCTGCCCACCGGCGAGAAGATCGACTTCGGCCATATGCTGGCCTCGATGAACCTTGTCTACAACGGCATCCCCATCACCGGCAGCTGGGGCGGCGACTGCCAGCAGCTGGCGCAGCAGTATTACGGGCAGGCGCAGGACGCCGCCGGGTACGCCGCCGCGATGCGCGCTACCTTTAATATTGACGATGACGGCTCGCTGAGCAAATTCGGCGATCAGGACCTGCGCGCCGATATGGATTCGGTGATCGTCGGCTCCAAGGTCACGCAGGACACCGATCTGGCCGATGCCCTGCGCAGCTACTATGAGAATCTGACCGAGTATGACCGCGCCAAGGAGTTTATCTCGCTGAGCTTCGGCACGCAGGACACCTCCAACAGCAGCTTTGCGGACGCTGTCTACCGCGCCCTGCTTGATGATTCCGGCATGCAGCTGCTGTTTTACATGAACGGCATGTGGTCGGTCAATGGCTGGCAGATCAAGGAGGACTACGCCCCCGCTGTGCGCGGTGCGGCCGACCTGTTTGCCGAATATCTGGCCGGGGCCGTCAACCATGAAAAGGTCAAGAGCGAGACGAACGACCGCCTTGTTGCCATGGGCGGGCAGGCCCTGTCCGATGCGCTGGCCGCGCTGGGGGACAGCGATGCCGCCGCAGCCGCGCTGGCTGCCGCCAATGAGCTGGCCGACGGCACCCAGTCCGCCGTCTCCTCGGGGTCGGATGCGATCTCCGCCGCACGGGACACCCTGCAGACCAAATTTGATGTAAAGATCTTCCAGCTGATCCTGCTGATCGCCGCCGCAGCGGCCGCGTTCATGCTGGTGTTCAGCATGGTGATGTTTGTGGTGCACCAAAAAGAAAATTGAGTTTGGACTGCGTGCCGCTCTCTTGTGGGAAAGAGAGCGGCACGCTTTTTTGGTTGGGCGCGGGGCAGGCGGGCAAAGCCCCTCCGGTCATCGCTGCGCTCGACCACCTCCCCACTTCGTGAGGAGGCTTTCGCGCGGGCGAAGCTCGCGCAAAAAGGCTCCCCTTACAGGGGAGCTGGCCGAGCCTGCGAGGCCTGAAGGGCTCTACCCGTTTGCGGAGGCGGGCCACTTTTCTGTTCATATACCGTTCACATTCCGTATATTCGCCGCAAGTTATCCACCGTGTATAACGGTTATCCACCGTGGAAATGTTGAAAACTCCGTTGAAACCGTGGAAAACTCCCCGCTCTTTTCCCGTTAAAAAGCGGAAAACCGGAAAATTCCACGGTGCGCAAGGGATTATTTTCAACATTTTCCACCGCCCGCCTGTGGAAAGCTGTGGAAACCTGTGAAAAGCGTATTTTGCGTTTTACGCAACACAAAATACACATTTTGTAAATAAGGGGTTGTATTTACCGATTCAGAGCGCTATAATAGCAGTAACCATCACCCGCACCTGCTGTGCGGCGGTGCGCTTGAATAGATAAGGGAGAGTGTACATCATGTTGGACATCAAAATCACCAAAACAACCCATCCGAAGGAAAAGCCGCAGGACGAGTCCAAGCTCGGCTTTGGCAAAAAGTTCAGCGACCATATGTTCCTGATGGACTATACCGCAGGCGAGGGCTGGCATGACGCCCGCATCGTTCCCTACGGCCCGTGGGAGATGGACCCCGCCACCACCGTTTTTCACTATGCGCAGGAAATTTTTGAGGGCATGAAGGCCTACCGCACTGCCGAGGGCAAGGTACAGCTGTTCCGCCCTGAGTGCAATGCGAACCGCTTCAACGATTCTGCCGACCGTCTGGGCATGCCCGCCATCCCGCCGGAGGATTTTGTGCAGGCCGTCAAGACGCTGGTCGATGTTGACCGCGACTGGGTGCCCCACTCTGACGGTGCATCGCTGTATATCCGCCCGTTCTGCATCGCTACCGATGTAGGCCTCGGCGTGCATGCCGCCAAGCACTACCGCTTTGCGATCATCTGCGCCCCCTCCGGCGCTTACTACGCCGAGGGTCTTGACCCTGTGCGCATCTATGTCGAGGATCAGTACATCCGCGCCGCCCCGGGCCTGACCGGCTTTACCAAGTGCGGCGGCAACTACGCTGCCTCCATCAAGGCCGGTGAGCTGGCCGAGGAGCGCGGCTTCTCTCAGGTGCTGTGGCTGGACGGCGTTGAAAAGAAGTATGTCGAGGAAGTCGGTTCCATGAACATCATGTTCAAGATCGACGGCGAGATCTACACCGCCCCCTGCGTTGGCACCGTTCTGCCCGGCGTCACCCGCCGCTCCATCATTGAGCTGCTGAAGGACTGGGGCTACCCCGTGCATGAGGAGCGCGTTGCCATTGCCGACATCATGAAAGCTGCCGATGAGGGCAAGCTGGAGGAGGTCTTTGGCACCGGCACCGCCGCAGTCGTTTCCCCCGTCAAGGAGCTTGACTGGGAGGGCAAGGTTGCCCACATCAGCGGCGGCAAGATCGGCGAGCTGACCCAGAAGCTGTACGACACCCTGACCGGCATCCAGTGGGGCAAGCTGCCCGACACCAAGGGCTGGATCGTCCCGGTCGAATAATCCATATTCAGAAACAAATTAAAGAAACTTTCTTGCGCTTGCGGTTTACGATGCCGCAAGCGCTTTTTCTATGACATTTCTATGAACGATTGTGCAACATGCACAAAACAACCACCGCGCTTTACAGCACATTGTACAAGCACGCATCTTGCAAATTCGACAAAAATGATGTAATATAAGTACATCGAAAGCGAAACGCTTTCAAACAAAAGTGAAGAGGAAGAATACCAGAGCGCCCTGCCGAATCCGTAGGGAGGGTATCACTTGTAGAGGGGTGGTTCCGTTCGTATTCAGGCGCCGGCGAGACGTTCTGTTTTTCTCCTTCTTTTTAAAAAAACGAGACGGGGCAGTGGCCGTCTCGTTTTTTTGTTTTTCCGGAATAAGGCTCGCCCCCTACACTCATTGCCGCCAACTCTCCGGCCACCTGGCGTGCATTCTCCGGCTTTGCCTGCCTGATAGGATAAATCCTGCATCCCCTGAGCCTCTGTTCCTCCAGCAACACCATGTACTTCTTGTTTATCTCCACCATCTCCATGTCCCGTTCCCTCAGATTGAACAGGCTGCGCTGGGTGGCGTCACAATCAACGATAGCCACATTCTTGCCCATCGAATAATTCAGGAGACTGGCAAGTGTTACCAACATTGTACTTTTGCCGACCCCACCTTTCTGGTTGCTGACCGCAACGAATAACGGATTCTTCTTCATAACTGAACTTTTTTAATGGTTTATTACACTATTGTTTTACTTGTCTGTTGTTTGCTTTGTGACAAGGTTTGTTAGTGATATGGTTACTTTGTGCTCACCAACCGGCAAACCGACCAACCGATAGTTATCTGCCCCAACAAAGCAAGTAAACAATCACTGCCCACCTGTTGCAACAAGTGTTTTCGCTAACCGACAATACAACGGACAGCCACTTGATTATTGGTTTGTTTTACCGTTCACGCTGCAAATAAAAGGGTATTTTTTCATACCTGCACTATGTTTTAAGGGAGGTGACGACCTGTGTCATCATTTGTCATCACGTTACATATAACCCGCTATTTTACAATAGGATAAACCGCCATAACTTTGCACCGGCAACGGAACGGATACCGCTGCGGAGGTTTCCCGAAGCCGAAGAATGAGGCTGAAGGTCAAAACTTAATTTGACGAAGGAAAATTCATGTTCAAGCGAACATAGCAAGTTGTGTTTTGAGGCACCCGAAATAAATTCGGGCACTCAAAACAACTTGCCACTCGCCTGACGGCTCGGGG
>ERZ773209.1888-NODE-1888-length-11574-cov-3.462453_pt1 | contig 11574 bp, 8 predicted proteins | sample MGYA00511109_ERZ773209 | MGnify/ENA primary metagenome ERZ773209 (study PRJEB29015, sample SAMEA2737786) | human gut metagenome | biome: human gut; feature: human-associated habitat; material: faeces | place: China | collected 2012 ...
CGTGTGCCGGATGCTCTCGCCTGCTGGAGCCGGAGGGCGGGAAGTCTGTGTTGAGAAGTACTATACAGGGATATTGGGCCGAATCGGGAGTCAGTCGATTTCGATCGTGCGCTCTTCGTCGTCGCCGACGGCGATCCGCACGGTCATCACCTCTTCGGGCAGCAGCTCTTCGATCTTCTCGGGCCATTCGACCAGACAGAGATCCCCGGAGTAGAAATATTCCTCGTAGCCGAAGTCGTAAGCCTCTTCGAGCCGGTTGATCCGGTAGAAATCGAAATGATGGATACGGCGGTTGCCCTTGCCCTTGTACTGGTTCACGATGGCGAACGTAGGACTGGTTACGGTGTCCGTGGCGCCCAGTTGGGCTGCGATCTCGCGGATCAGCGTGGTTTTGCCCGCGCCCATTTCTCCGCGCAGTGCGACTACCGTGCGGCGGCCGAGCGCTTCGATGACCGCCTCGGCGACGTCCGGCAGTTCGTCCTGCGAGGTGATGTGGATCGTTTTCATATTACTGCTTGGGTTTTAAGACGATATAAGGTACGATCATTTCTTCCATCGAGATGCCGCCGTGCTGGAACGTGTTGCGGTAATAGCGGATGTGGCGGTTCGCATCGTTGTTGTAGACCAGGAAATCCGAATTGTAGGCGAAGATATAGCTCGACGTGAGGTTGCTCGACGGCAGCTGTACGTCCTCGGGTTTCAGGATCTCGTAGACGTCGCGCGAGTTGTAGGCCAGGTTGCGCCCCGTCTTGTAGCGCAGGTTGGCCGAGGTCTCGCGGTCGCCCGTCACCTTGACGGGGTTGTCCACGCGGATGGTGCCGTGGTCGGAGGTGATCACGACCGTGTGCCCCCGCTCCGAGAGGAGCTTGAGGATGGTGTAGAGGTCGGAGTGCTCGAACCACGAGCGCGTCAGCGACCGGAATGCCGCGTCGTCCTCGGTCAGCTCGCGGATGATGTCGGTCTCGGTACGGGCGTGCGAGAGGATGTCGAGGAAGTTGTAGATGATCACCGAGAAATCGGCGTCGTACACTTTTTGTATATTGTCGACCAGCCTGCGGCCCTGTTCGGGGCGCACGAGCTTGTCGAACGAGAATTTCCAGTTCTTCCCGTTCTGGGCCATCAGCCGTTTGAGGAACTCCTCCTCGTACTGGTTCTTGCCGCCTTCCTCGTTGTCGTTGAGCCATTTGTTGGGCATCAGCTTGTCGATGGCCAGCGGCATCAGGCCGGCGAAGATGGCATTGCGGGCGTATTGCGTTGCCGTGGGGAGGATGGCGCAGTAGAAATCGTCGAGCGCCACGTCGTAGTAGCCCCGCAGCAGCGAGGAGATCGACCGCCACTGGTCGTAGCGGAAGTTGTCGATCAGCAGCAGCGTGGTCTTCGGGTTCTCGTCCGCCACCGGGAAGATGTTGGTGCGCATGAGCGTGTGTGACATCACGGGGGTGTCGTCCGAGCGCTTGTTGATCCAGTTGTAGTAGTTGCGGCGTACGAACTTGCAGAATTCCTGGTTCGCCTCGGTCTTCTGGTAGGTGAGCACCTCCTTGATGCCCTGGTCGGTGGATTCCGAAAGCTCGACCTCCCAGTTGGTGAGCTTGCGGTAGAGCGAGCACCAGTCCGAAAAGGTCTCGGCCATCTGCAGCGACGAGGAGATACGCCCGAATTCCGACCGGTAGTCGGCCGTGGTCTGCTCGGTGACGAGCTGCTGCTGGTGCACGTTCTTCTTGATCGAGAGCAGCACCTGATTGGGGTTGACGGGTTTGATGAGGTAGTCGGCGATCTTCGAGCCGACGGCCTTGTCCATGATGTTCTCCTCCTCGCTCTTGGTCACCATGATGACGGGCGTCGTGGGGCGCACCTCCTTGATCTTGGGGAGGGTCTCGAGCCCCGTCATGCCGGGCATCATCTCGTCGAGGATTATCAGGTCGTAGGCGCCTTCGGCCGCCATGTCGATCGCGTCGTAGCCGTTGTTGCAGGTGTCGACTTCGTAGCCTTTCTGTTTGAGGAACAGGACGTGGGGCTTCAAGAGTTCGACCTCGTCGTCCACCCAGAGTATTTTGACCATACGGTTATCGGATTTTAGTTCGCAAAATTAGTTATTTTATTATCAAACGCAAAAACCGGGCGTTTATTGGGTCGGCGGGATATTATCCGCGGTTCCGGGGCGTAAATCGCCTCCGGGACGGCTTGCAGCGGCGTGCCGGAGAGCCCTTCCCCGGGAATCGGTGCTCGAACCCGGGCGGGGCGAGGATGCCGTCCCCTCCGCTGCTCGTGTGGAGGGCTGCATGCCGGATGCCGGCGGGCGCGGGCGGGCAGCCGCACCGGCATCCGGGAGGGGGTTGGCCGTGCCGGGACTCTTCGGGCGCAATGATGCCCGGAAAAGGCTCCTCCCGTTTCGGCGGGTTTGTGGCTAATGTATTGATTATGAGCGATTATTCCGCGCGGCTCGCTCCGGTGTGCCGTCCGGATATAATTGCCTGGCACATAATATTTTAATTTTCCGCCGAGTTTTGCCCGATATTTGTTATCCTCTTGTTCTAGTGGCTGGTAGGGGACTGCCGGAAAAATAATGAAAAAAAGTTGCGGTTTATTGGCTAAAATGTAAATAAAGCGTATATTTGCAGTCCGAATGTCTTCACACGAACTTAATAATTTAATACTATATAAACTATGACAAAGGCAGATATCGTAAGCGAAATCGCTAAGAGCACCGGCGTTGAGAAGGTGCAGGTTCAGGCAATCGTCGAAGCTTTCATGGATAGCATCAAGACCTCTCTGACCAACAAGAACAACGTGTATCTCCGCGGCTTCGGCAGTTTCATCGTGAAGAAACGTGCAAAGAAAGTCGCACGCAATATCTCGAAGAACACGACCATCACCATTCCGGAACATAACATCCCCGCTTTCAAGCCCGCCAAGAGCTTCGCTGCGAAGGTGAAATAATTCAATAAATAAAGAACCTCTAAAATTTAAGGACTATGCCAAACGGAAAGAAGCATAAGCGTCACAAGATGGCTACCCACAAGCGTAAAAAACGTCTGCGCAAGAACCGCCACAAGAAAAAGTAGGGTAGCACCTTAGTGCTAACGATAGATAAAGCTAAAGGAACCCCGGGTTCTTTTAGCTTTACCTATTTTCTGCGGTTTTTTGCGGCCGGGGCCCGTATCCCCGGGGGGAATGCAGATCCCCGGATAGCCGTTTGCGGACGTCAGGCCCTCTTGCAACGCAGGTTATGAGGCTGCCGCAGAGGCATTGCGACGCAGTGCCGCCGAAAAAACAGGGTATTGTCTTACCCGCCATGTTGCCGGCCGATGTGTCCGGACAATATTTTCCTTTGGAGTTCGCCGCCACTTCAGACCAAAATGCGGCCTAACCGGTTTCAGTATTCCGCAACCCCGTTTCCGGGGTGCGACACACGATATAGATGAACAGAGAATTAATCGTTAACGTCAACCCGACAGAAATCTCCATTGCGCTGTGTGAGGACAAGGTGCTTGTCGAACTCAACAAGGAGCAGTGCCAGACGGGTTTTTCCGTAGGGGATATCTACCTCGGGAAAGTACGCAAGATAATGCCCGGGCTCAATGCAGCCTTCGTAAACATCGGGCACGAAAAGGACGCTTTTATCCACTACCTCGACCTGGGAAGCCAGTTTCCCTCGTTGCAGAAGCTGGTCGCTTCGCAGCAGCCCGGCAAGCGGGGAATGCGCGTCGAGGGCATGAAGCTCGAACCGCCCGTCGAAAAGACGGGCAAGATCGGCGACTATCTTCAGGTCGGGCAAAACATCATGGTGCAGATCGCCAAGGAGGCCATTTCGACCAAGGGGCCCCGCCTGACCTCCGACATTTCGCTGGCCGGCCGCAACGTCGTGCTGGTGCCCTTTTCGTCCAAGGTGTTCCTTTCGCAGAAGATCCGCTCGGCGGACGAGAAGAAACGCCTGAAGCGCATCGCGGCTGCGGTGCTCCCCAAGAATTTCGGGGTCATCATCCGCACGGCGGCCATGGAGGCCAAGGACGAGGACATCGAGCACGACATCCAGTCGCAGATCGACCGCTGGCGCAAGACCTGCGCCGCGATCAAGAAGAGTACGCCGCCCGCGCAGCTGATGAGCGAGATGAACCGCGCCAATACGATCATCCGCGATTCGCTCAACGGCTCGTTTTCGCAGATCGCCGTCGACGACGAGGCGATGTACAACGACATCCGCAATTACATCCGCCTGATCGAGCCCGAGAAGGAGAAGATCGTCAAGCTTTACCGGGGCAACGTCCCTATCTTCGACAACTTCGACATCTCGAAGCAGATCAAGTCGCTCTTCGCCAAGTACGTCTCGCTGCGCCGCGGCGCCTACTTGATCATCGAACACACCGAGGCGATGAACGTCATCGACGTCAATTCGGGCAACCGCACCAAGGCCGAGGACAACCAGGAGCAGACCGCCATGGACGTCAACCTGGCGGCCGCGAAGGAGATCGCCCGCCAGCTGCGCCTGCGCGATTTGGGGGGCATTGTCATCATCGATTTCATCGACCTGCACAAGGCGCAGAACAAACAGGCGCTCTTCGACGAGATGGTCAAGCTGATGTCCACCGACAAGGCCAAGCATACGGTGCTGCCGCTCACCAAGTTCGGGCTGATGCAGATCACCCGCCAGCGGGTGCGTCCCGTGGCCGTGGAGGAGGTTTCGGACGTCTGCCCGACCTGCAACGGCACGGGCAAGATCGAGCCTACGGTACTGCTGGACAAGAAGATCGAGAACCAGATATCGTTCCTCACGCAAGATCGGGGACACAAGTATATCAAGCTGGTGGTCAGCCCCTATGTGGCTGCTTTCCTGCGGAAGGGCATCTGGTCGCTGCGCCGCCGCTGGGAGTGGAAATACAAACTCCGCCTGCGTGTCGTCGAAGACCAGAGCCTCGGCATCGTCGAGGTGCATTACCACGACGACAAGGATAACGACCTGATTAACAAGTAACACTATGACTGCCAGCGAGCAGCTGGCGCAGTTCGCCGCCGGGTCGAAGGCCCTGCCGAAGTTGTGCCGCGAATATAAGAAGGAGCGCGCAACCGTCCACCTGAAAGAGCTGGTCGGCGGTGCTCTTTCGTTTTATGCGGCGGCGGCAGTGGCGAAAACGGGAGGCGTGCATATCTTCGTGGCCGAAGACCGGGATGCCGCGGCCTACCTGCTGAACGATTTTTACAATCTGCTGGACGAGAAGCAGGTCTATTTCTTCCCGTCGTCCTACAAGCGTTCGGCGGCCTACGGCGCCGAGGATGCCCAGGGCGTGGTGCAGCGCACCACGGCGATGAACGCCGTGCGGGGCTTTACGAAGGGATACCTGGTGGTCTGCACCTATCCCGAAGCGCTGGCCGAACGGGTCGTCGACGCCGCGACGTTGCAGCGCGACACGATTGCCGTGAAGCTCGGCGACAAGATTTCGATCGCCGTGCTGGAAGATGCCCTTGCGGATGCGAACTTCACGCGTGTCGATTTCGTCTACGAACCGGGGCAGTACTCCGTGCGCGGAGGTATCGTCGATGTCTTTTCCTATTCGGAAAGCAAGCCTTACCGGATCGACTTTTTCGGCGACGAGGTCGACTCGATCCGCCGTTTCAATATTTCGAGCCAGCTTTCGGCCGACAAGCTCGACCGGGTGGAAATCGTCCCCAACCTCAATGCCGGCGAGGCACCCCGGGTGTCGTTCGTGCAGTTCGCGGGTTCTTCGGCAACCTGCTGGTTCTACGATGCCGACTACGTGCTGCGCCGTGTCAACGACCTGCGCCGCAAGGTGCTCGCGGACATGGAGGAGCCCGGGCAGATCGACCGCCTGCTGACCAGCCGCAACGTGCTGTTGCGCGACATGGCCGGCAACAGCGTGGTGGCGCTGCGCGACAACCTGCCGGAACGCCCCGCCACGGCGGCCGTGGTGTTCGACACGGCCCCGCAGCCCAAGTTCAATAAGAATTTCGAGATGCTGGCCGACGACATGATCCGCAATTCGCTGCGGGGCTATGCGACCTACATCCTCTCGGAGAACAAGGTGCAGGTCGAACGCCTCGAAAACATCTTCCACCAGATAGGGCGCGGGCAGGCCGCCGTGCGGTCGCTCTCCGTTACGTTGCACGAGGGGTTCGTGGACAACGACCTGAAACTGTGCCTCTATACCGACCACCAGATTTTCGACCGTTACCAGCGCTACCGCATCAACGGCGAGATCCGGCGCGACGAGCAGATGACCGTCGCCGAACTGAACCAGCTCCGCCCGGGTGACTATGTGGTGCATATCGACCACGGCGTGGGGCGTTTCGACGGGCTGGTGAAGATCAACGAGAACGGCAAGGTGCACGAGGCTATCAAGCTGGTATACAAGGACGGCGACGTGTTGTTCGTAAACGTCCATTCGCTCCACCGCATTTCGCGTTACAAGTCCGGCGACGGCGAGCCTCCGAAGGTCTATAAACTCGGCAACGGGGCATGGCAGAAACTCAAGAACGCCGCCAAGAAGGCCGTCAAGGATATCTCGCGCGAGCTGATCGCCCTCTATGCCAAGCGCAAAGCCAGCAAGGGATTTGCCTTTTCGCCGGATACCTATTTGCAGCAGGAGCTGGAAGCTTCGTTCATGTGGGAGGATACCCCCGACCAGCAGACGACTGTCGCGGCCGTCAAGAAGGACATGGAGTCCGACCAGCCGATGGACAGGCTGGTCTGCGGCGACGTGGGCTTCGGCAAGACCGAGGTGGCGATCCGCGCGGCGTTCAAGGCTGCCGTGGACGGCAAGCAGGTAGCGGTGCTGGTGCCGACGACGATCCTCGCCCTGCAACACTACCGCTCCTTTTCGGAGCGCCTGCGCGATTTCCCCGTGCGGGTCGAGTATCTCAACCGCACCAAGACCGCCAAGGAGGCGGGGCAGATACGTGCCGACCTCGAATCGGGGCGTATCGACATCCTGATCGGCACCCATAAAATACTGGGCAAGCAGATCAAATTCCGTGACCTGGGGCTGCTGATCATCGACGAGGAACAGAAGTTCGGCGTCGCGGCCAAGGAGAAACTCACGCAGATGGCCGTCAACGTCGATACGCTGACCCTGACGGCGACGCCGATCCCGCGCACGCTGCAATTTTCGCTCATGGGCTCGCGCGACCTGTCGGTCATCTCGACCCCGCCGCCTAACCGCCAGCCGATCGTCACCGAGTCGCATGTCTTCTCCGAGGAGATCATCCGCGATGCCGTCGAGGCCGAGCTCGCACGCGGCGGCCAGGTTTATTTCGTCCATAACCGCGTCGAAGACCTGATGTCCATCCAAGGGCTTATCACGCGCGTATGCCCCAAGGCCCGCGTGGCCGTCGGACACGGCAAGATGCCGGCCGAGAAGCTCGAGAAGCTGATCATGGATTTTATATACGGGGAGTTCGACGTGCTCGTTTCGACCACGATCATCGAGAACGGCATCGACATCCCCAATGCCAATACGATCATTGTCGACAATGCCCAGAATTTCGGCCTGAGCGACCTGCACCAGTTGCGCGGGCGCGTGGGGCGCAGCAACCAGAAAGCCTACTGCTACCTGCTCTCGCCGCCCGAGGAGATGCTGTCGTCCGATGCGCGGCGCCGCCTGCGGGCGATCGAGGAGTTCTCCGACCTGGGGTCGGGGTTCAACATTGCGATGCAGGATCTCGACATCCGCGGCGCGGGCAACCTGCTGGGTGCCGAGCAGAGCGGGTTTATCGCCGACATCGGTTTCGAGACCTACCAGAAGATCATGAACGAGGCGATCGCCGAGCTGCGGGCCGAAGGCTTGCAGGTGGCGGGTCTGGGTGCCGCCGAGCAGGATGTCGTGGAGCAGATGCATTATGTGGATGACGCGCACATCGAAATAGAGGTCGAGGCCGGGCTGCCCGATGCCTACGTGGCACAGCAGGCCGAACGCCTGAAGCTCTACCGCGAGCTCGACTCGACCAAGGACGAAGCCGCGTTGCAGGCCTTCGAGAGCCGCCTGGCAGACCGTTTCGGCCCCCTGCCGCGCGAAGCGCAGGAACTGCTCAACGTCGTGCGCCTGCGCTGGGAGGCGATCCGCCTCGGCATCGAGCGGGTGAAGGTCAAGAACGGGCTGATGATCCTCCACTTCGTCGGCGAGCAGAACTCGCCCTATTACAAAAGCGATACCTTTATGGAGTTGCTCCGCAAGGTCACGCAAAATCCCGCCAGATTTGTGCTCAAACAGCACAATAATCGTCTGGCGATGACCGTTAGGAATGTCAAAGACATTGAGGACGGGTATAAAACACTGCAACAGCTTTGAATTTAGTCGTAGATTTCGGGAACACCCTGGTAAAACTCGCGGTTTTCGACAAGGGGGAGCTTGTCGCGCAGCGCTGCATGGAGCGGTTGCACCCGTCGGTGCTCGAAGAACTGCTCTCCGAATGGCCCGTGCGCCGCGCCGTGGTGGCGTCGACGCGCGGCGAGGTCGATGACGTGGCGGCGATGCTCCGCCGGCGGGTGGATTACCTGCTGGAGTTCACCTCCCAGACCCCCATGCCCATCGGCAACGCGTACCTTACGCCCGAGACGCTGGGGCGCGACAGGCTGGCCGCAGCCGTCGGCGCGACGGTGCTCTATCCGGGTGAGAACGTGCTGATCGTCGATTTCGGTACGGCGGTGACCATCGACCTGGTGACGGCCGACAATACGTTCCGGGGCGGCTGCATCTCCCCGGGCGTGACGATGCGTTTCAGGGCGCTGCATGACTATACGGCCAAGCTGCCGCTGTGTGCCGCGACCGGGGGCGAAGGGCTCTCGGGGCTTACGACCGAAGAGGCCATCGAACTGGGCGTGATGAACGGGATCGCCTTCGAAATAGAAGGTTACGTCACCCGCATGCGGGAGAAAATCGACGGCTTGCGCGTAATTTTTACCGGTGGGGATGCAAAATTCTTTGTTAAACGAATTAAAAATACGATATTTGCAAATTGTAATCTGGTCTTTTGCGGATTGAATAGAATTTTAGAGCACAATGCAAGTGAAGAACACCTTGATTAAGCTGGTTGTCGCGGCAGCCGTGATGCTTCCTTATGCCGTATCGGCCCAGACAAGCAGTATTAACGCATTCTCTCCCTATACGATGTACGGCATCGGCGAGATCAATACGCCCGGTACGACGCAGATGCGCTCGATGGGCGGCGTCGGGGTGGCCATGGGCACTCCGGGCAAAATCAATCTGCTCAACCCTGCAGCGTACAGCACCATCCCGCAAAAGAGTTTCCTCTTCAGTTTCGGCCTCGAGGGACAGAATTACTACAATTCGCAGAAGGTGGACAATGTGTCCAAAAACACGGCCTATAATACGTTCAATTTCCACGATATCGCGTTCCAGATGCCGGTCGCCAAGAAACTCGGCCTCGGGTTCAGCCTCACGCCGTACAGTTCGGTGGGCTACCGTACCAAGTATACGCAGGATTTCGACCCGAACGATCCGGTTTGGGGCAATGTGGGGCGCGTGCAGTACGTCTATCAGGGCGAAGGCGACGTGACGGAGGTCAAGGTCGGCCTGGGCTGGGAGATTTTCAAGAATTTCTCGTTGGGTGTCGCGGCGCAGTATTACTGGGGCGACATCGACCGCAGCTTCGTGATGACCCCGACGCCGATCACGGGCGACGGAACCTTCTCGTCGACGGTCGGCAGCGACAATTACAGCATTTCGAGCATCAAAGGACAGGTCGGTGTCCTCTGGAAGGCTATCATGAACCAGAAACGCATGCTGACGTTCGGTGCTACGTACGATTTCGGCGGCAACCTGAATCCCGATGTGACCTCGCGCATTTATATCGGCGACCTGTACAACTCCACCGTGAAGGGCGATACGACCCACCTGGCGCTTGCTTTGCCGCGTCAGCTTTCGGTGGGGGCTTATTATATGACCTCGAAATGGACGCTTGGGCTTGACTACGTCTATCAGAACTGGACCGGCGGCAATAAGGCGACCGAAATGACCGGGGTCAGCGGCCCGGACAAATCTGCATACGAAGTGGCCTATACCAATACGAGCATGGTGAAAGTGGGCGTGGAGTATACGCCGAACTATTACGACGTGCGCAGGTTCATGAAACGCTGGGCCTACCGGGCGGGTTTCCGTTACGGAACCTACAACCAGACCTACGACGGCAATAAAATCGGAGAATACGCCGTTACGTTGGGTGTAGGGGTGCCTGTGAAGTTCCTCGGCAGTTCGACCATCGACGTGGGCGTGGAATACGGACGTCGCGGCTATAACCTTTCCGAGCGTCTGGGACTGGTGCGGCAGCAGTATTTCAAATTCTCGGTCGGATTCTCGCTCTTTGCGGGTGCCGAGAACGGGGAATACTGGTTCCGCAGGCCGAAATACGATTAGTTTTTGAGCCGGAAAATTGCACGTCCGAGGAATTAGTAGTAACTTGCGACCCCGACACGGAGGTAGTTTAACTGACGAAAACAATTATAAGTATAAGAAATACAAAAATTAATCTCTGACCGATGAAAAACGTAAAATTTCTGCTTTCTGCCGCTTTGGTGTTTTTGGCTTCGGCGGCTTTGGCTCTCTCGGCCGATGGGAAAGAGGCGAGCCAGACGGCTTTGCAGTGGTCGCACCCTTGCATGTCGGCTATGGAGGCATAGCCTGCGCCTATTTTCCATACGGAGAAGAATGCCCGCCAGTTGATGAAAGGTCGTATGTCTCCGACAGTGACGGGGACGGTGTGCAATCCCATTTGCCGAGGCCGGGGGGCGGTATATGTGTCCCAATCTATGCAGGGGGCGTATCTTTCGGCTTCGGATAGGGTGACTAAATCGACCGGTTTCAAGGAGTTGCGCAGTGCTTCTTGTTCGGTGCGTATGCTGCGGATAAACTCATCACGAGTTTGGGGATTGAGCAGTTGTGCGGCGATGAGCGGGTTTTGCGATGCGTCGCCGGCATGTATGACCGCACCGCTGTAACACGGGGCGATTTTGACGGCCGTGTGGAGTTTCGAGGTGGTAGCTCCGCCTATGATGACCGGTGTGTGCAGTCCTGCTTTTTCCATTTCGGAAACGACGTGGCACATCTCTTCGAGGGAGGGGGTGATGAGTCCGCTCAACCCTATGAAATCGGCTTGTTCGGCAATGGCTCGCTCCACGATTTTTTCGGCCGGAACCATCACGCCGAGGTCGATTACCTCGAAGTTGTTGCAGGCGAGAATGACGGCGACGATGTTTTTCCCGATGTCGTGCACATCGCCCTTGACTGTGGCTACAATGAATTTTCCCCGTTTGGAGGTTTCTCCATTGCGGGTATTTTCCTGCTCGATGAGTGGTTGCAATATACCCACTGCTTGTTTCATGGTGCGGGCGCTCTTGACGACTTGGGGAAGGAACATTTTCCCGTCGCCGAAAAGTTGTCCCACCCGGTTCATGCCGTCCATGAGGGGTTGCTCGATGACAGCGAGTGCCGAGCCGTATTGACGGACGGCCTCTGCGAGGTCGGTTTCGAGGTGTGTCGATATGCCTTTGACGAGAGCTTGTTTCAGTCGGTCGGCGACAGGTTGCCGATGACGGTCTTCGTCGATATC
>ERZ773209.1899-NODE-1899-length-11538-cov-10.559436_pt1 | contig 11538 bp, 8 predicted proteins | sample MGYA00511109_ERZ773209 | MGnify/ENA primary metagenome ERZ773209 (study PRJEB29015, sample SAMEA2737786) | human gut metagenome | biome: human gut; feature: human-associated habitat; material: faeces | place: China | collected 2012 ...
GCGGTGCCGGAAATCGGCAACCGCGCCCCTGTTCTCTATGGGCTATTCCTCGTCGGTCAAGATAAACTCCCTTTCGGAAAACTCGCTGTCCGTCATGGCTTGCAGCTTGTTCACCGCTGCGGCGGCAAGCTGGCGCATATCCTCGTCCATGTAGGGCATGGCGGCAAGGATATTTTCAAGCGTTGTTTCCCGGCTGTCCTCGGCGTAGATCGCAACAATGTTTTCTTCCTCAATGGTAAAGCGGGTATTCATGCTATCAAACCTCCAAATCCTTTTTATGCTCTTTCTGTTTATCTTTCGGCTGCTGCGCCGCCTGTTTCTTGTATTCGTCCAGCTTCTTCAAAATGGACGGTTTTTTCTGCGGCTGTTCCCGTTTCTCGGCTTTTACCGCTTTTGCAAGGTCGGTAACGGAAATCGCTTCCCCCGCCTTTGCCCGCTGCTCAAAATCTGCAACGGTGGGCGTTTGCGGCGTATTGTTGATAAGCCCGTCAAAATTGTTGTCGTTCTGCTCTATGGTGTCCTCGACGTGCTTTAAGGGATTATCCCGCTGCGGCTGCTCGGCGGCTATGGCATAAGCCTGTGTGCCATTCCCCATAATGAGATACTTCCCGTCCTCCGACGCATGGTGAAAACCAAATCCCGCCGCTTCGATCTGTTCACGGCTCATATCGGTAATATGAAAATTGCCCCTCGGCGTTCTAACGGTTTCACCCGTCAAAAGGCTGTCGGGGGTCGCTTCCGGCTGCTGCTTTTCAAGCTGCCCGTCCTTGTAGGAATATCCTTGCGCCGCGATTGCTTCAAGGGTCTTGCCCGTAACGTCGCCATAAATCCGCTTGTCTGCGTCAACCAGCATTTGCAAAGTGTCTTGTACGGTGTCGGACAAGGCTTGCTGCTGTTCGGGCGGCAGCTTGTCAAATACGGGGGTCTGCTGCTCCTGCAAAAACTCCGGCACTTGCTGAAAACCGATACTGTCTACATAGTGGGCGGTGTCCTCGTCGTTCTGATGAAGCACAACAATGTCGGAAACGGAAAGGCTATGCCCCTTAAAGTCGGCGGGGTGGTCGATATTAAACCTTTCCCAAATGTCGCCCAGCGTCATATCCTTTGTAAGCGGTGCAGTATAGACGAGTTCATAATTTACCCGGTCAATGGTAAGTCCAGCCGCTTGCAGACGGTCATAAGGCTCAAAGCGCAAGTCCCTTGTTTCGTCCCCGCGCTTTAACTGATAAATGGAAAAGGTATCGCCCTGCTCCTGCTCGGCTTGCCGCTGCTGCTGCAACTCGGTAAAATGCCCCTCAATCTCGGTAATGAGTTCCTTTGCGGTGGTCTGTATTGTTTCAAGGGACGCTTTTAACTCGGTCATTTCCTTGCCGCTGCTCCAACCAGCCACATAGCCGAAAGAGTAATCGGAAGTATCAAGGCCGAAATGCTGGCAAACCGTATAAGCGACGCTTTCCGCTTCTACCTCGCAGGTATGGCGGTCAACGCGGTTTTGCTGCTCCGGCGGGGCGTTTAAGTCTACGTCGTGCAGCTTCGCATGGGCGATTTCGTGAATGGCGGTCTTTACCGCCTGTAATTCACTCACGCCCTCTTTGATTGCAATACGCTTGTCGGTCAAACTGAAATACCCATTTGCGCCGTTTGTGATCTGCTCAAATGCAATCGGGACGGGGGACGCTTTTTCAAGGGCGGCGAAAAAATCCTCGTACTGCTCCACATCGGCAAGCAGCGGTTTAACGGAAAGGTCGGGAAACTCCTTGCCCTCGGTCTGCGAAATATCAAAGACGGTTATAACCTTAAAGGCGGGGACGGTGATTTCCTTTTCTTCCTTTACCACTTTTCCCTCGCGGTCAAGCATGGGCTTTCTCGTTTCGGGGTCGATTTTATCAACCAGCTTTTTCACCTTGTAGGGCGCGGGGGCAAAGATTTTAATGCCTTTCTCGCCTTTCTTTACATGGCGGTCAAACTCCTTTTCCCATTGACGGAAGCCCATTACCAAATTGCCGCCCTGCATAGCAATTAGGATAGTGTTATTCAAACTATAATCATGGAACTTTGACATAGCGGTTAGAAACTCTTTGTAGCGGTCGCTGTCAAAAATCGCCTGTACGCCCTGTTCCAAACGCGCGGTGATCTCCTTTACCTTTTCGGCGGGCTTTTCGGAAGTAAGGATAATGGGGACGACGGGGCGGGGCTGCTGCGGCTCTGCGGCCTGTGCGTCTGCTTGCTGCGTTTCGGCTGCGTCCATATAGGCTTTGTCCTGTTCGCCGCGCTCCGGCTGCGGGTAACTCATAATGCGGTATTCTTCCGGCACTTCGCGCCCCTCAAACTGCCGTTCCCACTCGTCGCCGCTTTCCACGATATAGCCGTACTCGGTAAACGCGCCTTTTTCCTGCGCGGCAGCGTTCCTGCCAAAAGTAGAAAGGTCAATGCCGCCTTTCCATTCTTCGGGCATTTGTACCATGCCGGATTGATTTAAGTAATAGTCGCCCAAATCGTGGTAGTTATGTACTTCGGGGATATGGACGTAAAAATCCACGTTGTAGGTGAAGTCAATTACCTGTCCAATATTTGCAAGCCCGTTTTTCTGCTGCAAAGCTGCGTTCAGCTTGCCAACCTCGGCGGGGTCAAGCTGTTCGAGCCGCGCCGCAAGAAAATTGAGTTCGTCCACGTCGGCGGCGCATACCATTTCATAAGGCAAGGCAATATGTTTCTCCGGGTCGTCGGAATAGCCGCGAATGGAAAAATCCTGCGGGTTGTCGGCGGTAATGCCGACGCTCTGCATGGCTTCGTGAAGCTGCTCCTTTGTGGCGGGCATATCCAGCCAATAACCGTCGGGGTCGCCCGCGTCAAAGCGGCTGCGGTTGCCTATCATAATAGAAAACTGTTCGCTCATGTGTTCACGCTCCTTTTCCTGCCCGGTATTTTCGGGGATAGCTGCCGCCTGTTGCTGCTGCGGGGGTTCTTCGCCCTCAATGGTATAGCCCGGTAAAAGCATACCGTTTACTTTGAAATGCTCGGCGTACTCCTGCGGGATAGGTGGGGAGATTTCCGTAAACAGACGGTCGTATGCTTTGATACGTCCATTCAGATACTTTTCCATAGCCGCCTTGTCGGTGAAAACCTTTCTATCTTGTCCGGCAATCTTCGCTTGGGTTCTGCTTGGGCTGTTGGTGCGCACGCTCCATGTAAGCGTCCATGAATACGGGATAGATTTCTGCGCTTCTTTGTCGTAGCGGGTATTCTCGTAAATGTAGTAATTCATCTGATATACCCGGTTGCTGCGAATATGGCGGTTATGCTCGGTGGTCTGCCACTCGTTAGCGGTGTGCTGGACGTGCGGCGTTCTCACATATTCAAGTGTTTTATCCAGCAAAAGCGTTCTTCCCGCCTGTTCTTCCCATGCGGCGGCGCGGCTTGAGAGATCGTTAAAAATCGCCTGTTCCGCTGCCGCGCTTTCCTCGCGCATGGCGTGTAGCTGCTCCGGCGGCAAGGAAACATAGGGGGCAATATCCCCGTCCTTTGCTTCAAAATATATCCGGCGTTCTATCCGCATGGTTTCGGCGGTTTCCAATTTGTCATGCTCGTATGAAGAATACGGCATATTGTTTCATCACGTCCTTTCTCGATTTTTAAGGGTTTGGGACTATCCCAACAAGCAAAATGCCCGCGCCGTTCCAAGAGCAGCGCGGGCATTTCTCGCAAACGGGTACTCGCTTGCTGTGCTTGCTATGTAGTTGTTTTTATCCGTAAACGCCTGTTTCTCTCACTTTCCGCTTTCTGCCTGCGGCGTATCTTTGCCGCACAATCGGGACAGTATTTCGCCCGATTGCTGCCCGCCGCAAACGTGCTGCCGCATACCGCGCAACGCTTCAAATCGGTTTCCCCGCTGCGGGTGATCTGTTCGCAAAGCTGCCTGTCTGCGGGTAAAACCGCTTCGCGGAAATAACGGCATAACAGCGAATAGCTGATACTCTGCACACACACGCAAGTTTCCCCGTCGTCCAATAGCAGACAGTTCCCGCAATCGTTGTTGGCGCACGCGGCGCGGGTCATTTTCTTAACGGCTCGATACTGCTTTTCATCAAGCCTAATCATTTTCGGTTCTGCTCGACGCGGAAGTTTACATACTTGCCGCCTGTGTCGGCAAGCAGCACAACCCCGTCAAAGGTCTTTCCCGTTTTGGTGGAGTACATACCCTTGATTTTTACCTTTCCGTCTTTCAAAAGGGCGGCGGCAATCGCCTTTGTGAAAGTCTTTTTGCGCTGCTGAAAGAACAAGTCATTTTTCCACATGACAAAGCTGCACGCCCTGTCGGAACAGTAGTAGTTTTTCTTGCCCTCGTAAACCGTCGCGCCGCAACGGGGGCAAGTGCCGATTGCTTCCCGCTGCGGGGTAAACAGCTTCGCTTTATCTTCGGAAATCGCGGAATAGGTTTTGACAAGCCCCGCTGTCATTTCCTCAATGCTGCGCATGAAATCGTCCGGGCTGTCGCTGCCTTTGGCAATCCCGGTAAGGCGGGTTTCCCATTCTGCCGTAAGCTGCGGGGACGTAAGGACTTCGGGCAGGATAGCGGCAAGGTTATACCCGTCCTTTGTGGGGATTAGCTTTTTGCCCTTGCGCTCGGCAAAGCCCGCACTAATGAGTTTTTCAATGATACCCGCCCGCGTTGCGGTAGTGCCTAACCCTTTGCGCTCTGCGTCCTCCGGCGTTTCTTCCTTGCCCGCGTTCTCCATAGCGGACAGAAGCGTATCTTCGGTATATGCTTTCGGGGGCTGCGTGTAACACTCGGAGATCTCCGCTGCCGGATTGTCAAAGGTCTGCCCCTCGGCAAGCGGCGGCAAAACGGTTTCCGGCTCTGCGTCCTCGTCCTGTTCCTCGGACGCGGCGCGGGACAGCTTTTCAATCTCACGCCACCCCTCGCAAAGCGTCGTCTTTCCCTTTGCGGTAAAGGTATAACCGCCGCAAGAGATAACCGCCGTAACCGCTTCATATTCATAGGGCGCGGCTGCGGCGCAAAGCAGCTTCGCGCATACAAGGGTCATAAGTTTTGTTTCGCTGTCGGTAAGGGAAGAAAAGCCCGTTTTCAAAAACTCGGCTGTCGGCAAAATAGCGTGGTGGTCGGTTACTTTGCTGTTGTCGCAAACCCTTGTAAGGTCTGCTTGCAGCTTCACGTCCCGCATAAAGGGAAGCAGCGAACAAAGCCCGGTAATGAGTTCCTTTGTGCTGTCCTGCATATCGGAAGTGATATATTTGCTGTCGGTGCGGGGATAGGTCAAAAGCCGTTTTTCATAAAGGGCTTGCGCATAGTCAAGGGTCTGTTTCGCCGTAAACCCATACAAACGGTTTGCTTCCCGCTGCAAGGCGGTGAGATCAAACAGTTTCGGCGGGGCTGCGGTCTTTTTCTCTTTTTTGAGGGAAGTACAAACGGCCTGCGATTTCTCGCAAGCCGCTTTCATCTGCCGCGCCGCCGCTTCGTCGTCCTGCCGTTCCGAAAGGGCGGCAACGCCGCCAACGTCCAGCCGGACGACATGATATTTCTCTTTCTTAAAGCTGCTGATTGCATAGTCGCGGTTTACCAGCATAGCAAGGGTGGGCGTTTGCACTCTGCCGACATTCAATGTTTTATGGTAGAGGATAGAGAAAAGGCGGGTCGCGTTAATGCCAATGAGCCAATCGGCCTTTGCTCTGCAAAACGCGGATTGATAGAGGTTGTCATAGCCGCGCCCGTCTTTGAGGTTTGAAAAGCCCTCGCGGATTGCGCTTTCTTCCATGCTGCTAATCCAAAGGCGGGAAAAGGGCTTTTTGCAATTTGCCTGTTCATAGACAAAGCGGAAAATGAGTTCCCCCTCGCGTCCGCTGTCGCAAGCGTTGACAATCTCGGTAACGTCGCTGCGGTGCATAAGGTCTTTGAGGATAGAAAACTGCTGCTCTTTGCCGCTGGCAACGGAAAACTGCCACTCCTGCGGGACAATGGGGAGATCGTCATACTTCCATTTGCGGTATTGCTCGTTATAGGTCGCCGCGTCTGCAAGGCTAATCAAATGCCCGATACACCACGATACAAGGTAGCCGTTGCCCTCAAAATATCCGCTGCGCTTTTCATTCGCGCCCATAACGGCGGCAATCGCCGCCCCGACGCTTGGTTTTTCTGCAATTACCAATTTCATAGATTATCGTCCTCCTGCTCGGTCTGTTCGGTTTCGACTACTTCCGTTTCCTCGTCGTCCTCGTCAAAATCAAGGTCGTCAAGGCCGCTGCTGCCTTTCGCCGCGTCCTTTTTGGGCTTCAAAATCTTAAAGTAGTAGAACGCGCCGCCGCCCGCTGCGGCAACAAGCAGCACGACAAGCAGAATACCCATGCCGCCGCCTTTTTCTTCTTCCGGTGGCTGTTCGGTTTCTTCCGGCTCCGGCTCGGCTTCCACACCTGCGCACTCGCCCATGTTGACGCTGCAAACGGGGCAAGCGGTATTGACGCTTCCGGCAACGCATTTTTTGGTACAGCTGCAAGCGGGGGATTCGGTCTGTTCTTCCTCCATAAGGGCGGTTAAATCGGCTTCGTCCACTTGGTTAAGGAAATGGACGGTGTTTTCTCCGTCCTCGGCGCGGTCAATGATGATGTAAAAATAGTTTCCGTTTTTCGTAACGACGGTAATAAACTGCTTATCGCCGGACGCTTCGCCCTTTATGTCGTCCACAAGGCTCATGTTGCCCTCCGGCGTTAAGGGCTGCGGCTCATAGCCGCCCGTCGTTTCTTCCGGCTCGGTTTCGGTTACGGGGGTAGGCGGCTCGTCGCTCACATCACCGCCGCCCGCAAAAGCGGTAACAGAAAAGCCGCCCATGAGTACAAGGGCGGCAAGCAAAGCGGTAACGCTGCGGAACAGTTTTTTATGCTTCATCTTCGGTTTCCTCCTGTTTGTCGGTATAGTCTGTGTCCGGCTGCGGCAAAATGATTTCGCCGTTGGCATAGGCGGAGAGGAACGCGGCAAGCTGCGCCCCGTCAAGGTGTACCGCTTTCACCATTTGAACGATCTGCGCGTTTTCTTCCTCGATTTTCTGCGCTTCAAGGTCTTTCAGCCTTTTTTGGTATTCAAGGACTTTCGCCCTCGTTTTCTCAATATCCCTTTCGATACGGTCAAGTTTCGTGTTTGCCATAGAAATAAACTCCTTTCAAAGTCAGTTGTAATGTAGCCGCCCATAGGCGTAAAAATGGGATTGCCAATAGCTTGTATCAAGTTTTGCGTATTGTATCGGGTCGCCACAATGCAGCATGACGGGGCTTCCGTCCCCGTCCTCGCCAACGTAGATACCCACATGAGATACCCCCGGTGTGTCATATGTACCCGTAAAGAAAACCAAATCCCCCGGCTGCGGGTTGGAAACGCGGGTTGAAATGTTGTAAAGCCCCTGCGCCCCAAGTCTGCCCGTATTGTATAAGCCGCTGTTCGTCAGCACATAGCTAACAAAACCGCTGCAATCAAAAGAGGTTTCCGGGCTGCTGCCGCCCCACACATAAGGAAAACCGACATACTTTTCCGCTTCCTCAATGAGCCGCGCAAACTGTTCATCTTCCAGATAGGCGGGCGGGATTTCATAATCCGCTGGCGGGGTTTCATAGTATTTTGAAATATAGCCGGATTGCGGGAAAAGGTCGGGTCTGTTCCCAAGCGACGACATATACATAGCGTACATGGATAGCTGTTCCTCGCCCATAATGTAAACGGGAACATGGGAGAGGTTGAAGTTTTCCAAATCCACATTGAGAATGTAATAGTTATAGGCTACTTCAACGTCGTATTCGTTGCCCTCGCTGTCCGTCCGCGTTTCGGTGCGGTAGCGTACCTCGACTTCCTCCGTAACCGTCAAGATATACTGTTTATCAAAGAGCATTTCAAGGGTGCTTTGCGCTTCATCGAGAGTAAACACGCCCTCATGCCAAGCGGAGAGGATAGAGATTAGCACATACGGGTCATGCTCGATCTCGTCAGCCGTTACCCGGTATTCGTCATAGCCGGGGTATTCGCTTTCGATGTTATCCAGCATATCCTGTAACTCGGCTTCCATAGCGACATACGCGCTTTCTGCGCCTGTAATATCCGCGTCCTCGGAGAGATAGGACGACGCAATCAAGCCGCTGCCGCTGTTGCCGCCGAACAGGGAACAAGAGGACAAGCCGCCGAAAAACAGAAGCACGATAAAGGCAATCCCGCCCACAATCAAGCAGCCTTTCCAATGCCGGACGACAAAGAACGTCGCCCGTTTGGTTTCCTGCGCCGTTTTCTTCGCCGCCTTTGCGGTGGCTTCGGCGGTCTTTTTCACCTTGCCGCCCGTTTTCAACGCCTTTGCATACTGCTTTTTAATGCGCTGTTTTTGCCAAAAACGGGAAATCGGGTTGGAGTGCGCAAGGGCGGGGTTATCATGCAGCGCCTTTTGGTAGAGGAAATCGGCGTTTGCCTTTACCGCTTTTTTCTCCGCTGCCGCCGCTGCCCGGTAGGGCTTCAGCTTATGGCTGCGTATGCCGCGTTTTACCGCCCGCGTCGTCATGCCGCCCGCTTTCTCTCCGGCAAGTTCTACCCGGTGTCCACTTTCCACACCAACGTTTTCTTTCTCTACCTCGTAGATTTTCCCATGTACGGTGCTGTTTAACTCCTGCGCCGGACGGGATAACGGGTTATGACGCAACTTGCCGTTTGGGGGCTTATCCGTTTTTTCAAAAGCAAGGCGCGTCTTTGCTTTGCCTTTGGCTTCGTCAAAAACGCGCTCTTTTGTGATTTTGGTCTGTTTGGGGATAGCTGCCCGCGCTTTGTCTAAACGGTCAGCCGCCGTATCGGATTTTTTGATTGCCTTTTGCAGGTCCGGCGTTGCCCGTTCCGCTTCGGAAAACTGCAAGCGGGACGTATGGGTTTTAAGCTGTGCTGCGTCAAGGGTCTTTTTCTCCGCGCCCTTTTCAAAGTGGCGGCTAACCTCTGTGCCAATACGTTGGGTGGCTTTTTCCGCTGCTCCCGCTACGGGGGCTGAATAGTTTTCCTCCGGCGGTCTTTCGCTGATACTCGTTGTTTCGCCCGTCGTAAGGTTTTCCGCAACCGCCCCGTCGCGGGTCATTTTCTGCGTTACCTTGTCGGGGGCTTTTAATTCCTTGCTCAATGTTCATCACCTCCAATACGCTGTTTTGCAAGGGTGCAGTATTCGGGGTTGATCTCTATACCCACATAGCGGCGGGAAAGGCTTTTTGCCGCCGCTGCGGTCGTGCCGCTGCCTAAAAACGGGTCAAGCACAATCCCGCCGACAGGACAGCCCGCCAAAATGCACGTTTCCGCAAGTTTGGGCGGGAACGCTGCAAAATGCCCGCCGCGATAGGAAGCTGTGTTGATCTGCCAAACGTTGCGGCGGCTGCGGACGGGGGAAATCATTTCGTCGGTGTATGCGCCTTTCCTGCGGGGACGGTTGATTTTCTGCGGCTGGTTTTGCCCCGGAACGGTAGCGGCATATTTGTTGCCTTTCCCAACTCCGCTTTTCAGCCGTACCGCCGTTGTGGGGGCTATCGGCTCGGCTACTGCTTGCCAATCGTAGTAATATTTCTTCGACTTGGTAAGCAGAAACACATATTCATAGCAGCGCGTCGGTCTGTCCCGCGTGCTTTCCGGCATGGCGTTTCCCTTGTGCCAAATGATAGAACTGCGCAAATACCAACCGTCGCCCCGCAAGGCAAGGGCTACAAGCCACGGAATACCGATTAGGTCTTTCGGCTTGCAGCCGGGGGCGCGGTGGTTTACCGCCACTTGCTGCCCGTTCCTGCCTTTGGGATATTTCGGGTCTTGGTGGTCGGCTTTGCTGCCTGTGCCGCAATAAGTGTCCGCGATATTCAGCCAACAAGTACCCTCCGGCGTAAGCACCCGCTTTACCTCATGGAAAACCGCTGTAATGCGGGAAACATATTCCTCCGGCGTTGCTTCCCGTCCGATCTGCCCGTCTGTGCCGTAATCGCGCAAAGCATAGTAGGGCGGGGACGTTACGCAACAATCCATACAGTTATCCGGCAAGGTTTGAAGCACCTGCAAGCTGTCGCCGCAATAGATTTTATCCGTTTCTATCTTCATGCTGACACCTCGCCGGGCTTGGTCGTCATCACGCGGTAGAGTTCCGTATCTTTCGGGAAACGGTCAATAAACGGCAAAATCACGTTGCCGTAGAAGATAAGCCCCTCGCCCGCGTCGGAATGGGTTACATAGGTCATTTGCTGCTGCGAAATGTTAAGCTGCTTTGCAAGGATTTCCCTGTCGCCCTGTGCTTGGTTGAGCATATACACAAAATCCGAGTTTTCAAAGATGTTCTCCACCTCGCGGGACGACAACAAATCTTTCACGTTTTGGGTGATACCTGTCGGAATACCGCCCCATTTGCGAAAACGCTTCCAAATCTCAACGCTGTACGCTGCGGTCTGTTCCTCTTTGAGCAGCAAATGAAACTCGTCGATGTAGTACCGCGTCGCCTTGCCCTCGCTGCGGTTTATGGTAACTCTGTTCCATACTTGGTCTTGGACAATGAGCATACCGAGTTTTCGTAGCTGGGTGCCGAGTTCTTTAATATCAAAGCAGACAAGGCGGTTATGAATATCAACGTTTGTCCTATGGTTAAACACATTCAAGCTGCCGTTTACATAGAGTTCCAATGCCGACGCGATACGCTGCGCTTCCTTTTCCGGCTGCTTCTTGATTTCATTGTAGAGGTCGCCCAAAATCGGCATATTCTCTGGCTTCGGGTCTGCAAGGTAGTTGCGGTACACGCTGATAACGGCGCGGTCAATCAAGGTCTTTTCGACAGCTTCCAGCCCGTTTTTACCTCCCATAATCAACTCACAAAAGGAAAGGATAAAATCGCTCTTTAAGGCTATGGGCGTGTCGCCCTCGCTGTAATTGAGGTTAATATCCATAGGGTTGACATACTGGGTGCTTGTGGGGGAAATGCGGATCACCTGTCCGTGCAGGCGGCGCACAAGGGGGTAATACTCCGCTTCCGGGTCGCAGATGATGATGTCGTCGTCGGTAATAAGAAAAGCGTTTGTGATTTCCCGCTTCGCCGCAAAGCTCTTGCCGCTTCCGGGGGTGCCGAGGATCAGGCCGTTAGGGTTTTTAAGCCGCTTGCGGTCACAGAGGATCATATTGCTTGACAGGGCATTTAGCCCGTAATAGAGTGCCGCGCCCTCCTGAAAAAGCTCCTGCGTGATAAAGGGAATGAAAATCGCGGTGCTTGATGTGGTAAGCCCCCGCTGGATGGGGATCAGGTTTTCTCCGATAGGTACGCTCGACAGTAAGCCCGCTTCCTGCTGATAGTCAAGGCGGGTGAGAGCGCAGTTGTATTTCTGCGCGATGCCCGCCGCTGCGAATATGTCATTTTCCAGCTTTCGCTTCGTGTCCGCCATATTGACCACAAGGAAAGTCAGGAGAAACATTCGCTCGTTGCGGCTCTGTAAGTCCTGCAACAAGTTCTTTGCTTCATTCCCAAAAGTAGCAAGGTCAGATGGGATTATATCCATGTCATA
>ERZ773209.1902-NODE-1902-length-11522-cov-2.571902_pt1 | contig 11522 bp, 10 predicted proteins | sample MGYA00511109_ERZ773209 | MGnify/ENA primary metagenome ERZ773209 (study PRJEB29015, sample SAMEA2737786) | human gut metagenome | biome: human gut; feature: human-associated habitat; material: faeces | place: China | collected 2012 ...
CATTTATGTTTGACAAAGACGAAGGCAACCAGCAGATGACCAATGCAGCCGATTTCGGATTTACCGAGGACGACCTCAAGGGCTTTGTCCAGGAACCGAAGCAGGGGAACGCCTCTGTAGGGGAACCGAAGGCAGAACCTCAGCAGGCCGCCCCACAGAACCCAGAACCGGCTGCAGACGATGAACCGGAGCCGCAGGCAGAACCACCGGCCCAGCCGCCCGACGACCAGAACGTCGCTAAACCTCAGGATGGTGCTGATGGCCATGGGGACCTGGGCAAGGCGCTGGCTGAAGAAAGAGCCCGCCGCAAGGCGATTGGCGATGAGCTGAACCAGCTCAAGTCTCAGCTCTCACAGATGAGGCAGGCGCAGACGCAGGCACAGGCGCCGGCCGTTCCTCCGAAGACCAGGCAGGAGATTCTCGCCTATGCGAAACAGGAAGCGGCCCGCCGCATGAATCTTTCGCAGAAAGACATTGAGGACCTTATGTTTACTGAGCCCGCCAAGTACGAGGATTTAGTCCGTCAGCAGGGGGCCATTGCATGGGAGCAGGAAGAGCAGGTCAAGCATGCCATGCAGCTCAGACAGCAGAACGTGAATTTCGTCCAGGCCAATCTCGCCAACCTTCCGAACATCCAGGCGATTTATCAGAAGGGAAACGAGATGCTGAACGACATGAAGCGGGGAGAAGCCAGAGAAATTGATGAAGCCTACAGCCGTGTAGATAACGGCGTGGGCACGGAGAAAGATTTCAAAGTGCTCCTCTCCTTCCGCGATAAGATTATCGCGGCAATGCAGGGCGCTCCCGCCGCTGCAGGTGCTCCGGCTCCGGCCAATCCGGATCCCGCTCCGCAGGCATCCAACCCGCTGACACAGGCGGCAGGACTGCCTAAAGCGGCGTCCCTTACCGGCGCCAATCCGGCGCAGCCCAAACTGTCTAATGAGGACATACTCCGGGCTGTGCGTGAAGGCAGGGAAAAGGACCTGCCCAAGGACATCCAGCGTGCTATTGATGAATACTGTGGTTAAATAAGAAAGGATGTAAGCTATCATGGCTAAAGAATTCCAGATTCCTTCTGCCCTGGTACCGAAGGTATGGGCAGCAAAAGTATGGCGTGAAGGCAATAAAGCCTCCTATTTTGATAAATTCACCTCCACCGACGGCTCCAAGCCGATTCAGACCAATAAGGACCTGAAACGTGCAAAGGGAGACAAGGTGACATTTGGTATCGCTATGAACCTCACCGGCGACGGCGTGACCGGCAATAATGCTCTGGTTAATAACGAGGATACCCTCACCATGTACGATTTTTCCGTCACTACCGAACAGGTGAGAAACGCAGTGGCTCGTTATGTGGGCGATGACAATAAGTCTCCCTACGAAAACCTGCCGCTCATTAAATCTGCACTGGTGCAGTGGCTGGCTGACTGGAAGGATAATACCCTCATCGCCAAGCTGACCGCTTCCCCGACTACAGGCGAAGTGATGGGCACTGAAGCCTCCATCACTGCGGATAATAAGCTGACCTGTGCGACGATTTCCACCGCCAAGCGTAAAGCTATGCTGCACGCTCCGAAGGTGAAGCCGATTAAAATCGAAGGCCAGGATAAATACATCATGTTAATCGGACCCTATGCGGCTCGTGACCTCAAGACCGACACCGCATGGCTGGAAGCGCAGGAACATGCAGGCATCCGCGGCTCCAATAACCCGATTTTCACTGGTGCCCTGGGCGAATACGACGGCGTGGTTCTCTACGAATACGAAAGAGTATCCACCACCAAGACCGGTGCCTCCAGCGCCAATGTAGTGCATAACCTTCTCCTGGGACAGCAGGCGGCCTGCTATGCGGTCACCCATGAACCGGATGCCATCAAACAGGTGGACGACTATGGCAACCGCGAGGGCAACGGCATTTCCTTCAATGCCGGAATTGAAAAGGTTGTTTTCAACGGCAATGACTACGGCGTAATCCAGGTTATGACCGGCGGCGCTGCAGACTGATTTTCATTAATTTCATATAGTTTCGACGTTCAGGGAGTGGCGATTCGCCTCTCCCTTTTCGTTTGAAACGAAATTGCAACGGAAGGAGGCGGGAACATGACCATCAAACAGTTAATCAACCGGGCCTACATGCAGGTGGGGGACACTTCCCACGTCAACTACACGCCTTTCCAGTTTCTTGAATACTACAACGAGGGCAACCAGCTCCTCTGCCATCTCATCACCAAGTACATGCCGGATGAAGCAGTGGATGATTCGTACAAGGAAATCGATGACGAGAGCGGATGGGACAATTTCGAGGAGACCATGCTTGTGCATTACATGGTTACCAGAATCCTGAACCTGGATATGGCGGCCCTGCTGCAGGAATGGGAGAACTGGATAGCCGAAAAAGCCCGCTCTGAAGGAGGTTCCAATGTAGTGATAGCAAGGGGGTACTGGGATTATGACGGTGAACGAACTGATTACCACCATCAACCTTGATACGAATGAAATCCTGGATGATGAGGCGGAATATATCCCGTATATCAATACGGCAATTGATACACTCTCTATGATTCTGGCTCCCATGCATGATCCCGAGGTGACTTCCTGCCGGGATGTAGCCAACAATGACGCAATTCCCACCAATTTCCTCCAGTTCATGCCGGTTTCCGGCTATCCCATCACCATGAAGAGCGGAACGTTCCAAACGTACGACGGAAAGACGGTGCCGGACGTGTACTATGCCATCAAGAAGCCGCACATTGCCAGCATGGACGATGCGGTGCCTTTCTCGGAGATGTACACTTTCGCCCTGGTGCAGATCGTCTCCTACTTGGTTAAAAAGAAATCCCTCATGATTGATTTCGCCAATGCGGATAATGCATTCATCCAGCAGCTGACGGAAGCCATCAAGGGCGCAAGGGCAAGGTGAGGACATGGCACAGGTATTCCAGACCGCCAGCACGCAGGGATTTCCCCTGGGCATCGACTGGAGCAAACCGGCCGAGGCGGTAGACATCAGGGCTCTGGTACAGGCCCATAACTGCGAGTATTCCGGCACTGACGGCGCTCTGCAGACGGTTCCGGGCATCCGCATCTTATATACGGCGGATAAAGACATCACCTCTATCTACTACGACGTGAACAGAAAATGCTGGTATTTCACGTCTGACAGGAAAATGTACAAGACCGAAGACTACAAGACGGCCACGGAGCTGGGGACGCTGACCGGAACGGACCGCCCGAGGTACTGCACTTTCGGCGGCGACGTACTTGTCGCTTCCGGCGGCAAGCTGCAGGCCATAAGCGGGGCAGGAGATACGCTTTCGACTGTTTCAGGCTCGCCGGATGCCTGCAATTTTGTGAGCTCCAATTCCGGTTCTGTGATAACGGCGTCCACTTCTGACCACCGGCTGCACTGGAGCGCCATCGGCGACTACACCAGCTGGACAAATGACAGCAATAACAGTGCTTCGGCGCAGTACGTAGACGTGGGATACAAAGACCAGGGCTGCATTATCTCCGTTTCCTTCCTGTCCAAGGCCATCATTGTATACAAAGAGTACGGAAGGGCCTACCAGGTTGTGGGAAATCCGCATAGCGGCACGCTTGCCGTCTATCCGCTGTCGGAGACGGCGTACTGCTCCGGCTCTTCTGTTTCGCTGAATGACCATTCTTACTACATCGGAAATGCGGGGCTTATGTCCTTCATGCCGACGAATACCTACGCGAACATCCAGCCGGAGGAAACGGGGCTCAACATCAACGCCCAGCTCATCCGCATCACGGACAAGACGGCGGCCATGTGGTACGTGCCCACAAGAAAGCAGATGTGGATTCTGCCGTCGGAGAAGTCGGAGTACATTTTCATCTACCACTACCTGCCGCGCTTTGCGGACGGCCGAGGCGTGTTCACCACCCGGACGCTCTCCCATGCTCTCCACGACGTGGAGAACCTTGACCATGATGTGTACATTGCCTACGGCAATAATATAGGCATCCTTGACGAGGCTATTGACACGGACGACGGGAAGCAGATAGAGACGGCAGTCACGTCGGGGAACCTTCTGGCGGAAAAACTCTTTATCCTGCTGATGAATTACACATTCGTAACGTCTAACAAGATAGCAGGCTACGGCACGGTGGAAATCTCCAATAAGAAAGCCAAGGCGCTGCAGTTAAAGGTTTCGGAAAAGAGGCTCTATGACGACACGGGGCCGCTTTATGATGCCAACACGGCGCTGGCGAATGAATCGTTTACGAAACTGCTTAAGATTGGCGGCGGGCCGAACCGGTCACTGCAGATTAAAATCTACATCGCCAAGGGCTCCGTGGCCATCCGGCAGTTTGATTACACCTATTCGGAGGTTTAACACTCATGAATTACGCAGAAACGTACCCCTTGAACGTAACGCCCCAGGGGGATTCTACCCGCTCTGCCGTGGAGAAGAACCGAAAGGAAATCCTCTCCCTGGTAACGGCGCTGAATGCCCAGCCGAGCGGGGCAGTGGGAGGAAGCCGCCAGCGAGTACTTTCGGCGGCCATGCTCTCCGGAGCGTGGAATTTCCTTTCCTCCGACGGCCTGGCGGTGATTATCAACGGCTCTGTGACGCCTGTCATTATGAGCTTCGCCGACGGATGCGGGGAAATCGGAAACATCGACTACATCGGCGTGGTGCGGGACAAGCTTTCCGCATGGCAGCTCCCTGCCAATAACACCAGCTATCTTTACATCGAGCGCTCTGACGCAGGGGCTCTGACCTACGGCTCTACCACCATCGCGCCGGTGGAGCAGGACAGTACGCCATCCGCCGGAACCAATGACGTCGGCCTGTGCTGGTTCTCCACGCTTGAATCCAAGATGTATGTATGGACCGGCTCCGCCTGGCAGCATAAGGTTCGGCTCTTCGTGGGCACTGCCAAAACGGACGGCTCCACGGTGAATAGCATTACTTACAAGGAATACCCTCAGCAGCTGGCGCCTTCCCTGCAGCAGAAGCTGAAGGAAATCGAAGCAGGGGCCACAAAGAATGAAAACTGCATTTCAGCAATTAAAATCGGCGATGTGACGGTGACGGCCAACGGCCACCAGGACACTTTCACCATCACGGCTGAAGGGCTCATCGCTCTCTCTGCAGATGCCAAGAACAGGACCATCAAGCTCTCTACTCCGGACCTCTCCAAAGTGTACGCCCAGGCCAAGCTGGACGCCCATCCGGTGGGATCCATCTACGAATCAACGGACAGCACTTCCCCGGCCACGCTCTTCGGCGGCACGTGGGAGGCCATGGATGCGGGCCGCGTGCTGGTGGCACAGGGCAAAGCGGCGACCGGCACCACCTTCAATGCAGGGGCTACCGGTGGAGAGGAAACGCACACACTCACCAAGAGTGAAATACCTGCTCACAATCATTACTTCTCAGGGACAACCAGCGAATCCGGATGGCATACACACACGTTCCCTCTTTCCGGTTCGCACGGCGCAGCTGCGCACGTACATGATTCAGACAACAGTACATCGGAAAACTTTACAACACCGGGGAGCGGGAACCATACGCATACTTTTTCGGGCACAACCGCCACCGCAGGCGGGGATGCTTCGCATAATAATATGCAGCCTTATGAAGTCATCTTCCGGTGGAAGAGGACAGCTTAGGCGGTTCTGCGCCAGCGATAGACAACTGTGTAAGGCTGCATCACATTATGGGCAGCGCCTTCACCAAATCTGCCTGTTCCGGTGAATGTATGGGTATGGTCACCAGCTGATTCCGTGTAATAGGTTTGCACTCTATCAAATAAGTAACCACGGCCAAGGCCTGCGCCGTCATCAGCTTTGCCTGCCGGGGAACGAATGGCATGAGTGTGGGCTCCTGCCGATGATGTTGTACCGGAAACGCTGATGTCAGTAACAGGCAATTCACTCTTGGTTATTCCAATAAGGAGTGACAAATGAACATTGAACTTTTTAACAGTATTTCCCAGACGGCCGCCAGGCTGACAGACCAATGGGTTTTTAAGCTGGCGGCGTCATGGATTATCGGGATAGAGCTCCATCTGGGGCTCTTTTCCATTTTCTCCATTCTTGTGATGCTTGACCTTTTCACAAGGTGGATAGCTATCTCTTACAAGCGCCTTGACGGCGCAGGCCTTCCGGATGACCTCTACAGCTCCATCAAAGGCATCCCGGAGGCCCACAGGGAGGGGCTTATTTCTTCCTGCGTCATGAGGCGCCAGTTTTGGAGCAAGATAGCCACCTACATGATTCTGGTGATGGCGGCGCTCCTGGTGGACAACGGCCTCACGCTGATGGGCAGGAGTGCCATAGCCACCACGCTGATTATCACCTATCTCTCCATGACGGAGCTCTTGAGCATGGTGGAGAATCTCGATGAGGCCGGCGTTTCGGCCCTTCATCAGTTAACAGACATTCTGAGAGGACGGCGGGGAAGATGAAACTGGATTCACTGCATGACATGGTGAGGGACTACTCAAGGCGCACCGGTGAAAGGGTGAACCTTGACGGCTTTTTCTGGGATGATAAGAAGGGAGGATTCCATGACGGATACAACGAATATTTTAAATACTTCCCTCATGTGGGATTTGTCTTCTGGTCCATCGTGGAACATGCCGGAAAGCGGTATTTCTCTATTAACCAGACCTATGGGAAATTCCATGAAATGTGCCCCTACATGAGGGAGGTGATGCACCTGAATGGCCTCACGGAAATCATCACGAGGACCACCAGGCCGCCCAAGGTGCACGAGCGCCGGTGGGGCATGAAGCACCTGAAAGAACTTGACTACACCTTTCAGGGGCGCCGCTACCACGTCATGCTCAGTGATATCACCCATCTGAACTAATGAAAGGAGAATTCATCATGCTGAAATTTGATTTACAGCTCTTCGGAGGCGGGAAGAGATCCAAGGTTGTGAGCACCTCCGCCAAGGTGCCGGAGGCATCCAGCGAGGAAAAGCAGGCGCTTTCCAACGAAATGGACTGGCTCTCCAATGCCCTGGGCGTCTCCAAAAACCTCATGAACCTGGCGAACGGGCAGATTAACAACAACCAGGTGACGCCGGATTATAACGGCCTCCTGCAGAGCGCCCTTTCCGGCACCCAGCAGGCAGGGCAGACGGTTTCCGGCCTACTTCCGCAGGTGCAAAGCGGCGTGACCGGCGCCAATGATGCAAACAACGGCTACATCAATGGAATCGGCAATGCCATGGAGACCTACCAGGAAGGGAACAAGTATCTGGATAGCGATTACCAGAAGGCTCTGGCAAACAATGCGGACACCATGAGCGGCCTTCTCTCCGGACAGCTTCCTTCTGCCTACGCCCAGAACCGGCAGAAGGCTCTGCAGTCTGACCTGGATTCCACCATGGGAAGCACTCTTTCCTCCCTGTCTGACAGGGGAATCATCAATTCCTCCGTGGCAGGGCAGGCCATGAATGATATTTCCAAGAACGCCGCCAACTCCCTGGCGTCCAGCTACACCAATGATATGAACACGGCGTCAGGCCTTGCGAATAATGCCTACAACAACCAGCTGAATGGCCTTAATGGCAGGGCGGGCCTTCTCTCCGGCCTCTACTCCGGACAGCTTTCCGGCATCGGCCAGCAGGCAGGACTTACCGGAAACAACGTTTCCAACATCCTCAACGGAGCCAATGCCCAGGGAAGCCTTGCGGGCCAGCAGGCGAGCCTTGCCAACCAGCCGATTAATACGGCGGCGGCCGCCCAGAGTAACGCCGCATCTACTCCCCTCAACTACTTCAATGCGGCCATCGGACTGCAGAGCCCGAACCTCAATCTCTATAACAGCATGAGCGGCCACCGGTACGCAGCCGCCACCCCGGGGCAGACCTACGTCAAGCAGGGAAGCGGCGGATGGTTCGGCAACCTTCTGGGCACGGCGGCCAACGCTGCGGCGGCCTACTACGCATGCTTCCCGGCAGGCACCAGGGTAGCCACGGGACACGGAGACGTGCCCATCGAAAAGATGGCGGAAGGGGACACCGTCGTTATCCAGGGCGGACACATGGCCCATGTAAAGAAAGTGCATGACATGGGAGAGCAGGATACCTACAACGTGGAGACGGCGCCAAGCATTGACGGCACCGTGAGAAAGGTGACCACCACGTCCACCGAAGTATTCCTCACGCCGGAAGGCAGGAGACCGCTCTCCGCATTGAAGGCAGGCATGAAGGTATGGACCGTGGACAGCTTCCGCAGACTGGCCCACGTGACAAAGAACAGGGCGGCGGAAAGAGTGTACGAGCTGGAGCTTGATGACGACAGCGCCCTCTTCTACGCTAACGGATTCGCTGTCGAACCGCTGACCGCCAAGGATAAGGCGGCCAACGGGAAGGCTGATAGAAAGGAGGAGAAATAACATGGCAGTTGCTTATATTCCTGCAGATAACATGGGTGTCTGGCAGTCTCTGGGGAATGCCCTGGGGACTTACCTGGGAAAGCGGGCTTCCGACATCCAGAAGACCCATGAGGCGAATGAATACGCTAATGCATGGTTCCCGAACCTCACCGGCTCCCAGCCCCAGGAGGCCAAGACCATGGCGGACTATCTTCCCCAGGATACAACGCCGACGCTTCCCCGCCTTTCCGGCGGCGGGCTTTTAGGAAATGTCTTCTCCGGAGTACAGAACGCCATGCCTTCCATCACGGCCAACGCCCAGCCCATTACCGGCACCACCACCAGCGGCGGCACGGTTCCCACCGGCATTCTGAGCGGCGTTTTCGGAAATGGCCAGAATGGAATTCAAAACGGCGCAGGAGCGTCGGCAGGAAACGAAGGTGTAACTATACCCACTGCCCTTGCAAACTCCGCACAGAGCTATATGGCCCAGCCCAATTTCAATTCTGCGTCCCAGGAGCAGGCGCCTTCTAACGGAGAACAGGGAGGAAACGATCTCCCCTCTGCCCCCGACCGGCAGGCCATCCGTCAGAAGAACATCGCAGACAACGGCGCCACCTACCGGGACCTCTACGTCTCCACTGTGAAAGCCGGGTACTCCCCGGAAGAAGCGAGGGCCATGACACTCGACAGGGTGAAGCAGGATGAGGACAGCGCCTATAACGCCCAGAGCAAAAAGTACGTTTCCAAGGTGTTGAACCCCATGAAAGAGCAGATTCTGAACGCCCTCATCTTCACGAAGGACAATGACGGCAACACCGTGGTGGATACCTACCACTCTTCCACGCTGCCGGGCCTCATTCCGGCCATCAACCGCTACAACGAAATGGCGGCCAACGCAGGGGTCCAGGGGCTTGACCTGAACAGCCTGAACAGCATTTCGAAGCTGACCAAGCCGGATTATAAGTACATGCAGGGGAAGAACGGCCACATTGTCCGCATTAGCGGGGATAGCGGGGCTGTCACCGACGCCGGAGATTTCTCTGATCCGCGAGACCAGTACATCAGAACGACTGCAGGATTCTGGGATGTGAAGAACAGAAAATTCATCACAGACCCTGCCACCATGAAGAAAATTGATATTGACCAGCAGAGAGCCAACGCGCAGGACAGAGTGGACAACTCCACCATTGCCATGAACAACTACAAAATGACCCATCCTGCAGGAGGCGGCACCAGCGGTCTTACTTCTCAGCAGATTTCTTCTCTGCGCCAGCTGCACATTAGATGGGTGAAGGACAATCCTGACAAGGATGAATCGGACAGCCCATACTACTCTCCCCTCATGAGCGCGCTGCCTTCCACCGGCGGCTCTTCTGGCGGCCAGCAGGACCCGGTGGACGCCAGAATCGATGAACTCAGGCAGCAGGGGTGGTCCCCTGAAAAAATCATCGCAGGGCTGAAGGCTTCCGGAAATGATGCCTATGTATCTCATGTTTGGTGAGGTGATTTAGATGAACTATGGAGAAACGGGATTCGATGACCTGGTGAACTATAGCCAGAACACGGGGAGCGACCTTTCCGGAGCCGGCGATACCGGCTTCGATGACCTGGCGAACAATTCCCCGGCCCAGCAGGATGATTCTATACTGGGCAAGCTGAAATCTTTCGGGCAGGATCTCTATGACCAGGCAGACAGGACTACCACGAATATTGAAAACGCCCTCCCGAACTACATTGGGAAGGTGGAAAAGGCGGCCGACGCCTACGGGCAGGAGGTTTCCCAGTCGGCCACCCGTGCTTATGAGGCACGAGCCGGAGGAGAGGAAATCAATGATGAGGACCCGACAAGCGGTTATGAAGGGCAGAACTATGACACGGCCAAGGCAGGCCTTTACGATGCGGCCGTGGGCACTCCTGCCGGTTATGTGGCCATTACTCCCTTCGTGCCGGCGCCGGTACGCGGGGCGGCTGGCCTTCTGGCGGCGCCCACCATAGTGAACGGCACCATGAACGCCTATGACCAGAACGTAGCCAATGATGACGGCACGCCGGTGGTATCCACTGCCAAGCAGACGCTCCTGGACCCTGTCATCGAGCCGGTGAAGGAAGCGGTGACACAGCCAGGGAAGTACGTGCAGGAAATCGTGGACAACCCTCTCAACGTGTGGGACAAGGTTTTCCTGCCTTATTCCGTGGCAGAAGGTGCCGTCAAAGGCGGCGAGAAGCTGGTTCCGGACAGGGTAAAGGAAAAGGCAAAGGCCGGGATGGACAGCGCCGTGGATACCATGGACGCTCTGGGAAGAGACCTCCGGGGTGAGGATGTTTCCAGGGGAGGATCCACAGGCTTTGACGACCTGGCAAAGAACGGCGAGGGCGTGAAGGCCATGAGAAGTGACGTATACGACACCTTTGGTGCCGTTGAACCGGCTTCCCGAGGCGGTTCGACAGGTTTTGATGACCTTGCCAGGGCATCGGATGATAACGCCGCATCCTATGACGCTCCCCCTGCAGATGCATCTGCTCCCGTGTTCAACGTGGCAGGAGATGCGGACTGGGCAGGCATGAATGATCCCACCAAGGCGGCAGCCAATGAGCTGGTTTCCAAGTGGAACCAGGCCCACCCGGAAGCGCCTGTCACCATGACAAGCGGCAAGCGTTCCGGAGACGGCACCTCCCACCACGATGCGGGGGAAGCCGTTGATTTCGTCTCTGATGCCTTTGAGGGAGAGGCAGGGCGGCCGCTCCGTGATGAATTCGGCCGCATGGCCAGCGACATGGGCCTTACTCCTTTCGATGAGTACAACGGCAGCGGTAATGAGGCCTATGCCAGAGGCGAGAATTTCCACGTCACTGTGCCCAAAGACTGGCAGGGAAGCGGCCGCAGCGTGGCTGACATGGCTGATGATACAGGCTATGGATTCGATGACGGCATGAGGGACGCTTCCAACCTGGCTGATGATTCCGACGGCGGCATGTACGAAGAGACCGGCGACATGGCCACGGATGTATACAACCGCTACCAGCAGGACGGCCTGACGGACGCCGAAGCGGCAGGCATGACGGGAAACATTGCCCAGGAAAGCGATTTCAATACCGGAGCTGTTTCCAGCGACGGCTACGGCACAAGGGCCCTCATCCAGTGGGACGGAGACCGCTA
>ERZ773209.1905-NODE-1905-length-11517-cov-3.613331_pt1 | contig 11517 bp, 10 predicted proteins | sample MGYA00511109_ERZ773209 | MGnify/ENA primary metagenome ERZ773209 (study PRJEB29015, sample SAMEA2737786) | human gut metagenome | biome: human gut; feature: human-associated habitat; material: faeces | place: China | collected 2012 ...
TCAAGATATTTTTGGTATAAATATTCGACAGAAGCGTTATAAACGAAAGAAAGAGTGTTTGAATTAAGAATATTTTTGGCTTTAACAGCAGTTTCGTCTATTACTTTTGATGTAAGATAAAAGCAAGAACCTAATAATTTATCATCAGGTATATTATCATTGGTTAAAGTTAATTTGTTAAAAAATCTATCTGACTGTATCATAAAATCACCTCTTAAAAGATTTTCTCGACTGAACGAATTTTACATATATTATCGTAATATCCCATATTGAAATTGTATGTTACATTTGAGTTTGAAACTTCATCGTTGTATATGATTGTCTGACTGCAAATAGCCATAACATTAAATGAACCGTTATCCTCATAGTCAGAAACATACAATTGTACCAAGCCTGTAGCTTGCTCATAATTATCATCGTATGTGCTGTGACCTATTGTTGTTTGTAATTGATTATAATAATCATCTGATAAGTAATCTTTGAGCTGAGAAATATTATTACTTTGTGAACCGGAGTAGGAGAGGTAAAGCTGACAATATTTATCAATGACATTTTTGACTTCAATATTAAACAGTCTGTCATATTTGAGTTTTTCACTTTCCAATTCTTCAAACCTTTGCTTCAAATTTTCTGTGTTCATAGTTGTGGTTTCAACTGTAACAGGAGCAGTAGTCGATTCTGTTTTATTAGTATCATCTTTCAAACCACACCCTGTTACAATAACTGTTATTGCAGAAATAACGAACGTTGCTATAATAAATTTCTTTTTCATTTTTCTTCCTTTCATATACCAAAGTAGCAACAAGTGTCCCACCGTGGGACACTTGTTAGCTGAAATCCGTGTCAGATAAGCCTTTTAGGTAGTCATATGTCCACTTTCGTCTTGTTTCATAGCTGTAGTTGCTGTCACTCCAAGCCCTTTTAGAAGAATAAACAGAATCAAGAGTTGCGTTAGATACACCGTATAAAACACCATTATGACCGTTGCCGTAAACATTTTTATCAAATGAACCTGTGCCAAATTGATTTAATATATCTGCACAGTAAACGATAGCTCGCTTATCATTGATATTTTTTTCCTGACAAATTGCGATATATTCTTCCGCATTTTCTGTTGATGTTTGATTTTGTGCTTCTATGCCTGCATTCGTAAGCAGCATTGCTTTAATACATGAGCAAGTATAGCTGTCAGGGACATAACTTGACCAATCGCTTCCGCTTGTTATAGCGGCAATAACTTTCCTACCGGTATTTGAGTAAGATAAAGCTACTCGGCTAATTTCTGCATTGCTTATACTGTATGCTTTTCGCAAGAGTGATAATGCATTATTACCGTGCCAACCGTATGCACCTACTGACAGAGCACCGTTATCATTAGCTATAACAGAACCGAAATCGCTGTTATCAAGTTCGTTGTAAAATACACCTACTTCATTGTGAGTAATAACATTTCTTGTTACATTTGCAAGACCTTTTTCAATTGCTGAACCAACCGCTCCATAGCAAGCTATGCTGTCATCGTTTAATTGTAATATGTATTTATTTACATAACTTACAGTTGCCCAGTTGGAGGTTTGGCCATTGTACTCATTGCCGGCAATTACTGTAACAGAATTATCTTTTACTTCAACAACTATGCCTATATGATCTACATTACCGGTTGCTTTATAATGGCTTCTGCCGCCGTAATCGAAGAAAATTAAGTTGCCGACTTGCGGTGTATAGTTATCGGCACTTTTTAATTTTCCAAGCTCTTTTAGGTTGTTTGTCCACATAATAGTTCCCGGTGCAAAGCCAAAATCTTTGGTTTCATAGCCTGATTCCTGAATACAGTAACCGACAAAATAACAGCACCAATCTGTCACAGAAGATTTAAAATATGAGCAATAGCGTTCACCTTGACAGGATAAATTTTGACTGCCTGGAGTGTGAGTTTGCCAAAAGCTGTACTCTTCTTTTGCTTTTTCTGCAATTGGTGCTGCATTTTGTTGTGTAGATTCATATGTAAACATCAACAGAAATAAAACGGCGGCTATAACACCTATGACTATTCCTATAATTGTATTTCTTGCTTTCTTGTTATTAATGATAAGCAAAAAATACTTAACTGCTGTAGTCATTTATTTACCACCTGCTGTGCCGAATAACTCTTTTTTGTATTCCGGTGCAATAATTTGTAAGTAGTAGCGTTCATTACCGCAGCAGTACAAGCAATGACCTCTTTTACTTATTTGTATAAGTTCCCATTCTTCATCAAGCATATTAGTTATAGCTTTGTACTCCTTAATATTGACAGTGCCGGGATAGAAGAGAAAACGGTGAGTAGGTATAGAGAAGAACGGCTTTGTATATTCAACAACCCCCGGAATCATTAAATCCTCAATATTTTGTGAAGCGATAACAAGGTTACTGTTTTTCTTTCTGCCACGCTTAACAAATGATCGCAGATACATAATTACAATTAAACTTTTAATTACCTCGTGCAGCTCGTCAACGATTACAACCGTATTGCCTTCTGTCAAAAATTTATTATTCATAAACGAAAGAATATTGAAATACATTGCATTTTTTAAGTTTTCGTTTGTATTTAATAAATTCTTTACATCAAAATTTATGTGGTCTGCATTCGGAATGTTTGTATAACCGTTAAAGAATGTAGAGTCTGTACCGATACATATTGAACGAATACAAAGCGCAAGATTACGGAGAGTGTCTTTTGTAAAAAGCATTTCTTTTCCGTTAATTTTTGAAACTTCATCATAAATATTAAGCTGCCTTTCAACTTCCTTGAACAAATCTGAAAGTATAGGATAATCAACATTTGTAAGCTTGTTCAAATCGGTACGGTCTGTAATATGAAATTTTTTGTACAGTTCTTCAAGCATTATTTCAAGAGTATCAAGTTCAGCTGTTGTAATAGCAGGATTATATGTTTTAAAGAAATCTTTGAGAAATGCTATATGTTGAGAAATAATTGTTTTATGCTTAAACGCAACAGGTTCATCATCAGTATAGCTGTCATCAAGAGGATCGTTCAAAAGGCGAGGCTGCATTACATTTATAAAATACTTGCCTGACAGCATATCAATGTTTGTGCCGCCGAGTCCGTTAGTTACATCTATACATTCTTTGTCAGAATCCATACTGTAAACTTTTTTCTGCTGTTGTCGGAAAAGACATATAAGCAATTTTATAAGGAATGACTTACCTTCACCGGAGTTACCGAAAATTGCTATATGACCGTTGGTTTTATCGGTATCTCTATGGTCAATATCGGCAAGAATATTTCCACCGTGTACGGCTCGACCAAAGAACAGTCCTTTAGGGTCTGTTTTGCCGGAGTAGCTGAAGGGGAAGAGGTTAGCAACTGAACTTGCAGGTAATACTCTTGCAAATTCTTTGTCAAACATATCAAGGCCAAAAGGAGCTACCGAAGCAAAACCGTCACGCTGCTGCATATACAATTCATCGTATTTTACATGATTTTTATTGAGCGTTGAACATACTTTTATTTGCATATCTCTTAGTTCATTAAGAGAATTAGCTATTACTTCTACATAAACAGAGCAATGTATAAACTCTTCTTTTGTTCGGTGCGATTCTTTGAGTATTTTTTCTATGTCTAAAATATTTTCCTTGCTGTCTATTGACTTAGACATAGTTTTTGCCTCTGCAATATCGCCCATATTTTTTCGTTCTGCTTTTTCAAAGATTTTTTCTTGCTCTGACGGTGTAACTCTTTCATTATATATATGTAATGTTACACCGCCCATTTCACCGATTTCAGACAGTATTGCAGTTTGTTCTGTTTCGGTTTTATATCTTCTGATAGCAAAAACTTTTCTGTATGTATTACCTACTATGTAATATCGCCTGTGCTTAAAGTCCATAATTGACGGTGCAATTATATCCACAAAATTTTTAAGGCTTTCATTTTTAGATAATCCGTATTGTTCGCCGTCATAATCAGGCAACTCTTCATCGTATGATGTATGCTCAAGATAAATCGACAACATCTTTTTAATATCTTTTTTCTCTGCAAGCTGTACATTGAAATTTTGCTCGGCACATAGCTGCAATGCGTGATTTACAAGCTGTCTGCTGTCCTGCTGAGAAGTTCTTAAAATAATAAAAAATGATCTGCTTGTTGACATAGCAGATTTTATATTATTCATATATTCAATGTCTTTGATGTCAAGAGCTGCAATAGCTGCGTTATTTTCTTTGCTTTTCAGATTTTCGAGATGTCTTATGTTATTTTCATAGTTTTGTGAATTATTAAGACACAAAATTTCAGATTTAGGCAGTTCAGAAATGATATTTGTAAGTGAGTCAATAATACCAAGTCTTATGGGCTTTGAGAGAACAGTAATATTTTTGGGCTTAACTTCAAGAAAATATTTTTCCTCATTGCGTGTAGTAAGAATATGATCTTCTTTAATCTCAGCTATTTCAAAGAAATTCTGCACTCTTGTATTATTGTTCTTAATTGCTTTGTTAAGTTTGCGATCTTTTTTTGACAAGTTTATCGCCTCCATTTCAAAATAAGTACATCAGTAAACAAGAACCTTATGAACAGCACAAATAATCTGATTACTGAATAATCCACAAAGCGGGCAGACAAAAATGCGTATGCAGGCAGAAAAGCTATAAAAAACCAAATATGCAATGACAAAAACATTATTATTGAAAAAGCAAATATACTTACCATTACAAATAAATCTGTTATAGTCCAGTATTTATATAGCTTTACTGCCGTAAGATTATCGGGATAGTAAAATTTTCTCATTTTTAGCCTCCTTTTAGTGAGCAAAAGATTAGTGAGCAAAAGAGCGGATTATTGATGTAATACCGCTTGTAGCAAAAATAGCTTGAGATACATTAGCTTTTACGCTTGTATCAAGTCCGAATTGCTGTAAAATTCTCGGAGCTTCTGCCGCAGCAAGCATAACACCTGTGGCTAAAATCAAATCCCATACATCTGCGCCGTCTTGAGTACAATATACAACCGCACCTAAAACGATTAGTATATTTGATATAAAAGATGTTGCACAAATGCCGATTACTTGTTTGCACCACCCTGAAAACGAATCTAAATATCCTCGTGGTACATTGAATAAGTGCAAAGAACCGACAAACATTTGAATTATTAAAATTCCGCCTCGTTTTATATTTGCAAGGAATACTTTAATTACACAAACAAATGTAATCAGCATAAATATAGCGAATCCCCACCCGGAAAAGAAATTTGCTGAACTTGTACTGTTATCTGAATTTATTTGGACGATAAAATTTATAGTAATATCATCTGTAAATGCCTGACAAATAATGTTACAAATATGATTTGTAAAAATCAGCAAGGATACAGGCAGGGTAGTTATTAGTAATGAAGCTAACAGACCTTTGAAAATATTAAGCAGGAGATTAATAGGAGAAACTCGTTCTCCCTCACCGACTGAAACAGCAAAGTCAAATACTGCAAAAGCTATACCGGACACTAAAAGCAATCCGGCAAAGCTTTCTATAAAAAACAAAAAATTTGTAACCATACTATTATCAAAAAGGCTTGTTGTATAATTATTATTTTGATTGATTATGTCGGTTGACCAACTTGCAAGACCAATAGACATAAACTGAGCAATTGTATAGTGTAAGTCTTTTGTTAAATCCATACAAAATATATCAGCAAGGATTAAAAGTAAAGAATCTATCATATGCTGCTCCTTTTAGCTTAAACCAAACCAACCAAAGAAGCCTGCTCCGGCAACCACGCCACAAACAATAGTAGCACCAAATGCCATTCCGATTCCTGCCCATGGAATTTCAGTTCCCTGATTACGATGGCTGAGCAATCCTTTAACAAGCTTTGCAACTGCGACTGTTAATGCTACAAGTGTCAAAAATCCAAAAATGACTGCGACTACATCTTTAAATTGTACTTTTACTTCATTAATTGCTTTATTAATGCCGCCCGAAATATCAACACCGGCGTTGTTATCGGCAGCATAAGCATTAATTGCTGTTATAGATGAAATCAGTGCTGATGTGATTGAAAATGATAATACTTTGTTTTTGATTTTTTTAAGATTCATAAAAATTACCTCCGTTAATTAACTGTTACATAGCAGGTATATGACCTACCGTTATATGTTGCTGTTACTGTTGTTGACCCTTTTTTCAATGCTTTAAAGCTGCATTGATTTCCACCACCTCCATAATTTTGAAGAATATACGAGTTACCGACTGACCATGAAACTCCGTTATTTGCTCCGATTAAGTTAAGAAACAAAACATCATCTGTATGTATAGAAACTGACGAATAAGACAAATATATATTATCTTTAGTTGTTTCTTGCGGTTTTACAGTAGGTTTTGAAGTTGGCTTCTCAACTTTTTTAGTCGTTTGAGGCTCTTGAACCTTTGTCGGTTCAGGTTTTGGTGTTTCAGATTGCTGTGGTCGGTAATAGTTGTTATTGTTTTGTGATGAATTATGAGAACTGTTGTTTATGCTGTTTTCGTTAGGTTCTTGTGATTGCTCGTGCTCTGAATCTTCAGATTTACTTTCACTTTTTGATTGCGATTCTGAACTTTCGGAGCGTTCACTATTAACGCTTTGAGAAGATTGTTGTGTTGCTAATTCACTGCTGTTTTGCCACTTAGAAATACTTTGTGTTGTTTCTGCGGCATTAGTGAATTTTATAAATGAACTTGAATAAGAAGCTGTAGTATTTACTTCTTCTTTCTCTGTTTTGCCATTAACCGCAAGACTTACGATTATAACAACAGCAATCATTACTACAATAATTCCTGCACATACAATAACGAATACAGGGTTGATTTTTCGCTTGATGATCTATACCTCCTTTTTTATTTGTTATATATTAAAAGCAGTGCATATTTTAATACACTGCTCCTAAATATCGAAATCAATTTAAGTTATATATGTAGTTTAAATCAACATCACCTCTTATACCGTCAACCTTGCCGTTCCAACTGTACTGATGAATGTCAACAAATACCGGAAGCTCATTGTACGAATTATTTGGTGCTGCCATCCAAATTAAATATTTACTTGCAAGCTCATCGGGATAAGCACTGTCAACAAGCATTGATTTTGCCGAATACAAACCCGACTCGAAGCCGTTGCTTTTTATGCCGTCACAAAATGTTGAAATTATATCAGTTAGTGTTCTGCGTGGCAAAACAGCTTGTCTGTATTCTTCTACATCAAGAAAAACTGGCAAGTCAAACTCTTTACCTTGAATGGTTTTCATACAATTTCTTACTTCTGCTTTTGCCGCATCGACAGATGTAGCGTAACTGTACCAATACGCACCTACATTTAAGCCTGCGGCTTTTGCTTGCTTATAATATTTCTGAAATTCATTATCCTCTTGATTCGGGTCTTTTCCGTAGCCTGCACGAATAATAACGCAAGTGACACCTGTATTTCTTACTTTGTTGAAATTAATATCACAGTTCCATTCGGAAATATCAATACACTTCGCTTTTTCAACTTTTACTTTTGTTGTAATTATTTTATTACATTGTTTTATAGTAACAGTTGCATTGCCGACTTTATTCACTTTCACTTTTGCCAATCTTTTTTCCGTTGAAATAATTTTAGCAACAGAACTGTCAGATGATGTAAAGGTGATCTCATTTACATCATTATTTGTATCAACAGAAATCGTAAAAGTATCACCGACATTTTTGCAATATTCTTTTGTTGATATACTTATCTGTGTATTATTTTCTACGCTCTGATTGCTGATTTCAATTTGTAAAAACGATACATCGTTTACATCAATTCTGCCGTCATTGTTCAAATCAAGTTTTGTATCTTCTGCAAAATCAGACAAAGCATTTTGCAAATATGTAACATCATTCACATCAATTTTATTATCCGCATTAATATCAAAACCTTTTGCAAGTACAGACATTCCACAATTGATAAGTACAATACTCGTAATTACACCAATTATTATATTTTTTATTTTCATTTACCCATTAATCCTTTATTTAATAAATCATCACATTTATTTGAAGCAATAAACAGTGTGCACACTATAAATGTATCAGCTATCGCTAAAAAACTCATTACACACCAAGTTAAAGCCATTATGCTCACCTCACATATGTTCCTCTTGCAACATTTTTTGATAGCAATATAAAGTAGCTTTACAATCAGCCAAACTATCGTGAGCAATGTCTGTTCCCCAATCATATCCGTAATATTCTGCACATTTAGTGAGTTTTTGGCATTTGTGACAGCCGTATTGCTCGCTCCATTCTCCGTATATATCAGCAAAATCCTCCATAACATCTACTATAGCAGCGTTTTCATTTCTAATCCCTATATTGGAAAGAAATCCTAAATCAAAATCTACATTGTAGCCTATGATAGTATGAGCAGAATTGATAATACGACTGATTTCCTGCTTCACTTCAAGAATATTCGGTGCAGTGGCAACCGTTTCGGGGGTTATGTGATTAACCGCCATAGCTTTATTCCAATTATCTGTATAAAGCGGCTTAATATAGCTGTTGAAAAGAGTGTTGCCCTGACCATCAATGATTGATACCTGTAACAGCTCATCGTCATAAGGATTAAGACCTGTTGTTTCGGTATCTATGACTATTTCGTCATAGATAATTTCGGATTTATACGGAACGCTGAAAGTCTTTTTTATAATATTCTGAGTAATTTCTTTTTTGAACAACTGTAATTCTTCTTGTTTTTTCGCCTCTTTGCACTTTAGAAGAGCTTTTCTCTGAGCTATACGCTTACTTTTTTCGTCTGCTTGGTATTTTGCAAGCTCCTGCTCGGTCATATGGCGAACTTCCTCGTCCCACAAGTACAGCTTTTTAAACGGACAATTAGCATTAACCCATAAATACTTACCACTCTGTTCGTCAACCTTTATAAAGTGCTTTGCTTTCCATTGATTTTCAGTAATTAAAGTCCTACCTTCCGGAACACTGATATGTGTTCTGACCGTTGATTTATATTTATCCCAAACATTACTCATTATGTACGCTCCTCAAACAAAATCATATTTTTATATACTTCTTCTCTTGTAATCAAGCGAAGATTATTAAGTAATTCCTGCAATCTCATATATAATTCCTGTTTTACTCCGCTCCTAATGTTCTTTTTAAACTCACACAAATAAAAATAGCAACTGCTATTAATGGAATCATTCCTAATGTGATATACAAACCCATTTGAGCATATTTTGAATAGCTTTTAGGTTCGTCTGTAGTTGCAAGTTGCGTGACATTGCTTGTAACCCTCTCACCACGCACACACAATCTGTGTGTATTAATTGAATACGGATAGCAAGTGACTAATGTCACATAGTCTTTGCCGTTCTCAATTTCAAGTTTACTTGAATCATCAGGGTCAACTATATTAATCTCACACACCTTGTATGTGAGTGTTTTATTCAGTACATTTATTTTAAAGGTATCTCCGATTTGCAGTTTGTCCAACTCATCAAAGAACACCTGTTCAGGATAACCGGAGTGAGCGGATATAACAGCGTGTGTGCTTGCACCGCCAATGGGCAAGGAAGTGTTTGCCAAATGTACACAGCCGTTTTTGAGTTTTTCTTCTCTGTTGGTGCTGTCGTGATACACCGGTAAGTCAACATTTATCTTTGGAATTTCGATAGTACACATTATATCGTCATAGTTGAGAATGTTCTCATACTCTGACATCGCTGCATTGTATTCGTTTTTTTCTTCATCGTTTAACGCACTCTTTGCGAGCAATTCGTTAAAATTTTGAGCCTTAGCAAGCTCGTTGTCGATTTCATAATCAGACATTGTTTGAGTGCTTTCACTGTAGTTTTTTATAACTGTTTCATTGCTTTTACTGTTGATGTAATCGGCAATATTGGGATATACTATAAAGCCTATTCCGACCGCAGCAAGAACGCAGAGGGATATAAAAAATATTTTAGTTTTCATAATTTTTTGTGAGCAAGGGCCACCGATAAATCGGCAGCCCTTTTGTTATAGTTTAATTATTTAGCTGTCTTAGCTGATTTCTTCTTGATGAGGTATGCAAGTACCAATGCAAGAGAAATGCCTACACAAGCCACACCAGCCATTCTGATGAAGCCTACATATCCGCCTGTCTTAGGGAAGAATACGATTGTATCAGTTACGGTAATTTCAACTGCGCCGTTTGTCGGAGCATTCTGTACCCAAGTGCCTTTAGTGAACACTGAATTGTACTGAACAGGGATTTCAACTTCAATTACCTTGCCGTAAACATTGTAACCGGCAGGAGCAACAGTTTCTACAATGTAATATGTTCCGCTCTGTAATTTTATTTCCTCATTTGCTGAATTTTTAAAAATTACATTACCGTTGCTATCTGATGTACCCGTTCCAATAACATTGGTATGAGCTTTATCGTTATACAGGTCAAAGGTTGCACCTGCAAGCGGATTGCCTGCTTCATTAAGTTTGAGTACCTTAAGTCCATATGTGTAAACATATACCTTATTGCCCGGAACGCTGTCAACACCTGAATCATTACCGTATTCAAGTTTTACATCTTCATTCGGGTTGCCTGCTGTACCGACTACAGCGTATTTGTTGACTGTTGTAGAATATGTTACAATAACAAATTTTGCGTTGCTTGTATAAAAATCTGACTTTGCAAGATACTCGGAAGTAAGAGCGACATTAAACTTTGTGTTTTTGCCCTCACCCTCGCTTGTTACATTCACCTTGTAATCTGTGCCTTTAGTAAGGTCAGCTACTTTAGCACCTTTAGCGTCAACAAGTGTAACCTTGAATGAATTTTTGTTAAGTGTAAGACCTGCACTCATATCATCATATACAGCATATGTTGTGAGCTTAATATCATTTGAGCCTGCTACTGTATTCTTAAGTTTAAAGTTTACAGTGTCGCCAAGGCTTACATCTGTATAGTTAGTATTGTTCTTTGTGCTGTTGGTAATTGACTTTTCTGTTGACGGTGTGCTGTCAGCTACCTTGCTTGCAAGATTGATTTCAGCGTAGCTGTATACCCAACCGTTATTGTAATATGGGAGAGCAAGAACAGAGTTTGTGATACTTGTAACACCGGCAGGGTACTTAACACACTTGATGTAATAAATACCCTGTACAAGGTTTGAAAAGCTCTGTGTTGTGTTTGTTGCTGATGAAGTAAATGTACCCTGTGATACTGCCGTACTTAAATCAGCGTTATCGAGTGCGTCAAGAGCAGCCTTTGAATCGCCTGCAAGAATTTCTGCGCTGATTGAATTTACAAGAGATGTGTACTCTGTTTTGAACGGAGTAGCTGTTGTGCTCTTGAGGTCCGCAACTCTGAAAAGTTCAAAAGTATAGCCCGGTTTAGTGCATTTTACACTGATATTTACCTTTTGGTCTGTCTTAAGTGCAGTAGCCGCACTTGCTGTTGGGATCGCCGCAAAGAGTAATGTCAACATCATTACTACTGCGAGCAGTTTGCCTGTGAATGATTTTCTAATTGAT
>ERZ773209.1914-NODE-1914-length-11488-cov-53.459634_pt1 | contig 11488 bp, 10 predicted proteins | sample MGYA00511109_ERZ773209 | MGnify/ENA primary metagenome ERZ773209 (study PRJEB29015, sample SAMEA2737786) | human gut metagenome | biome: human gut; feature: human-associated habitat; material: faeces | place: China | collected 2012 ...
TTACCGAAGTCCGAACAAACTATTGCAAAAAGTTGCTTTTTGTTGTATCTTTGCAAAAGAAAAACCTGCACTCATGCTCCCGCGAGGTCGTCTATTAAGACCAAGGGAGGTCACAATAGATGACAGGCGCCGGTCGTCTATTATGACCCCAAAAGGTGTTAAGAAGAGCCCAAGAAAGATGGAAACCTAAAAAACGCAGGGCAGGGAGGCGAGCTGATACAGGATGGTTTTTGCCATGCGCTCATGACCCGGATCGTTGGGGTGGAGACGGTCGGTGTCGGGCTTGTTGAAGAGCTGAGCGCCTGCATCGTAGAGAGGGAAAAGACCCGAGAGGGCATTGAGGTCGATGACGGGAACAGCCCACACGTTGCCAGCCTCCTTGACAGCCTTGACGTACTCGTCGAAGAATACACCACGGGCATTCTCATACATCTCGTCGGGCTGGATGTTCTTCTCGCCCGAGCAGAAATAAGCACGGTGGACAGGCGTCATCACAACGATTTGCTTGGTGGGATACATCTGCTTGAGTTTCGACATGGCGATGTTGATGCGGCCCTTGAGCGTGTTCTTGTCCATGGCAAAGTGGCGGTGACGGCGCTGCACCATTTCACCAGGTTTGTGGCGTGCCACTTTCACACTGTCGAAAGTTTCTGTGTACCATTCGCCTACTGGCACGCCATTGTTGAAATCATTGGTGCCCATGAAGATGAGGATGGCGTCGAAGTCATCGCCATGTTCAGCCTTGAGTTTGTCGGCTTGGCGGGGAATGTCGTTCCACTGTCGTCCGCTCACCCCGTAGACGTAGGGTGTGATGCCGAGCCACTGCTGCAGGAATCCCCAGTATTTCACCTTTGATGCCTTGATGTTGGGGTCGGTGATGGAGTCGCCGAAGTAGGCCACTCGTTTGCCCTGCCAGGGGTGCTGGAAGGTGAGTTGCTGTGGGGTGTTGGTTTTCTGTCTCTTGGCTGCCTGTGTTGGCAGGGTGAGGGCGAGGAGCAGCAGGGCTGCTGCAAGGATTTGTTTCTTCATATCGCTTAGTTTTATTTGTTCTGTACTGGCAAGGTTTTATGCTTGCGTAGGATTTTCTTGTTGTTCGAAGGGCAAAGTTACACTTATTTTTTGACAAGGCATTATCTTTTTGGAAAAAAATCGATGGATGAAAGTTTATTTTTTCGTAATTTTGCAGCCGCGTTTTTAAGTTTCATGTTAAAAGATATATAGGATGACATTTCGAATGAGTGATTTGAGCGACTTGGCTCGCAAGCGAGTGGCTGTGGCAGCTTATTATTTTGTACCGGGACTGGTGTTTGCCAGTTGGGCAAGCCGTATTCCGGATGTGAAACATCTGCTGCATCTCAACAATGGCCAGTTGGGCAGCATTCTGCTCGCCATCCCTTTGGGACAACTGCTGATGATGGGTTTCTCGGGTGTACTGGTGAGCAAGTTGGGCAGCAAGAAGATGTTGGTGGTTGCCGAGGTGCTTTATGCCGCCGTGCTCCTCGCTATGGGCTGCAGCAGCACGGTTTTTCATCTTACGCTGTCTCTTGTGGGTTTCGGCATGATGGCGAACCTGATGAATATTGCCACCAACACACAGGCGTGCTTAGTGGAGAAGTTGTATGGCCGCAACATTATGTCGTCGTTTCATGGCCTTTGGAGTCTGGGTGGTTTTGCTGGCGGCATCGTGGGTGCTGTGTTTGCCAATACGGTTCTACCGATAGAGGCTCATTTCGGAACGGTGCTGGCATTGAGTCTGCTGATCCTGGCTGCTGGTTTCCACTTCCTGGTGAACGACGAGCAGGCGAGGGCTGAGGAGGAAGACGTGCCCAAGTTCTCGTTCAGAACCATCGACCCTGTGCTCTTCCTCTTGGGTCTGATGGGTTTTGCGGGAATGTTCTGTGAGGGGACAGTCTATGACTGGAGTGGTGTGTATTTCACTTCTGTGGTGAAGCCCGACGAGGTTTTCATCCGTGCAGGTTATGTGGCAGGCATGGGTGCCATGACCTTGGGACGTTTCCTGGCCGACGGTTTCGTGACGCGCTATGGCGCCGCCAGAGTGCTGAAGGTTTGCGGACTGCTGATTCTGTGCGGCCTGCTTCTCGCCACGTTGTTGCCTTACCTTGTTACAGCCACTCTGGGCTTTCTCTTGGTGGGTTTCGGCATTTCATCGTCGGTGCCTATCTGCTACAGCATAGCGGGCAAGTTGGGCACTGTCAAGGCGAGCATCGCCATCACCATCGTGTCGAGCATCAGCTTCTTCGGTTTCCTCATCGGTCCTCCAGTGATAGGCTGGCTTGCCGAAGTTTCTGGGCTACGCATGGCTATTAGTATAGCTGCTTGTCTTGGGTTAATGATAGCATTTGTGGCAACAAAGGTGAGCAAGCGAATTTCCATTGATACTGATAGCAGGGCGAACGCATTTTGATGCGTCCGCCCTGTCTATCAGATAGGCTGCAACTTCTCATCGAAGACGGGAACGATAGATGGGTGGAAAATGAAGTAGGTGATCTGTAAGAATTTCCCGAAGCTGAGGCGTTATAAAGAACGAGTTTTCTTTACATTAGCTTGCCTGAGATTCTCGTATTTTCAGACGCTTATTGTTTCTTTGAGAATATCGCAAATACGAAGAAATATAGGAACTTACTGGTAATCAGACGTTTGAGATTTCTTGACAAGAAGATGCCGTTGAGGAAAATCTATAGTTGTACGACCATAGCTCTACAGTTGTACGACCATAGCTCTACAGTTGTACAACCATAGCATGTATAGTCGTACAACTGTAACTTTATAGTCGTACAACTATAGGTCTTGTTCTTAATATAGAGCAGAAAACGGGGATTTCCTGCCTCTCATTCCCCTTATTTTTATTGTTAGATTCAATATTTGTAGGTATATGAAATTTGGTTATAAATATTGACGGAAGGTGTGTCATAAGTTAATGAGTCATCCTTTTTTATTATTAGGACTGGTGCACTTTTAAGTTAGAATCTACATTTTTGTCATTTGGTACATACAGAATGGCATTTCATACAAGGTAGGTTTGGATATTTGGCTGATAGAAATGATCTTCTTACTTTTGCGCTCGTAATCGGGAAACGATAGAATAGAATGATTCGTAGAACGAGGAAAATGAAGTATAACTCTTTTCATATGTAATAAGATATGAAGAAGATTATGATTTCGTTGATGATGATAGTAGCTGCCGCCACAACCAGTTTTGCAAAGAGTAACAATACCGATGTGGCAAATGCCGTAAAGAGCGTAGCCGAGCAGGTGAAGCAGGCACCATCCGGCACAGTGTATGGCGTAGTTGAAAACACCAAGCACCATATTATCGTAGCTACTCCTTTCGGAAAGTACACCATAGAGAAGAAGGATGGCGGCGTCAGCTTTATGGGAATGTCGGCAAAGCTGGTATCATCGAAGAATAGCGTTTATAAAGTCAAGACATCTCTTGGTAATTTTACGGTGAATGCCAGAAAAGGAACGATAACTAAAAAATAATCGTAACAGGTTGTTTACCTTTTCATAAGGGATGGTATATAGGCATAGGGCATTGAATTGTAGCCATGGAATAGAAATGTGGAAGTATTTTTCTCTCGGCAATGGCAACGTTCAATGCCTTTTTTGTCCTTCGGGATAAAAAACATCGCTAAAAGTTTGGTGGTATCAAGAATATAGCTTACTTTTGCGGTCAGAGTTGGAGCAGGCGGAAAAGAACGGCTGCGATGAAGACTCAAATGAATGAGCGTATTGAACGTTAGTCTTGAAATAGAAATGTGGAAATTTCAAAATTCAACTATGACGAACAGCAATACGGCTCACGCTTTGGGATTATTGCATCCTTTTCTCTGTAGGGGGAAGGTGTCGATATACCTTTTGGCGTGGGCTATTGTTAGTTGCTAGTTGAAAGGTCTTTCCACAACCTCTATTTCGGCGATCGAACAATAGTCCCACGCCAATTCATATTCGTAGTTTAACAAACAATTAAATGCCGAATCTGGGTACTATAGGCTACAGAGAATTATGAACGACAACAAGTTTGTTAAAGTTTTTACGGTTGCGGGCTTTCTTGCATTTGCTGCCGTAAGTTGTTGGGCGACAGCTGAGTCTTTGCATCTGCTATTGCCAAGTTGGCCAAGTGTTTTCTGTTGGGCAATCACCATCGGTTTTTTCTTCATTGCATCGTTGGGTACCAAGATGATAGTGGATAGTCTAAACCAGAATATCTATATGGAGAAACGCGGAACGAATCTTTTATTAGGTATCTTTATCGTATTAGTTTTCTGGCTTTTGTGCAGTATGCCTACCAATACCCATACTTTCTTTTTTCGAAATTTGATTGACGAGAAAGTAACGAACGACATCGCTACTACCCAAGGTTATCTGTCACAAATTAAGGATAACACGGTAACGGAGGCAAAGATACAAGCAAGATGTGTAGAAGTAGAAAACCAAGTGAACACTAAGCTCCAGTCTTTGGAGGCAGAAATCAAAAATCCTCTCAATCCTGGCAATGGACCAGAAACAGAGCGAGTTTTGGGCGAAATTGCACAGATTTTAGGTGTTAGCAAAATCAACAAACTTTCAGGTGTAGGTAACACTGTGGCAGAACGTAATACGCTTTACCAAGCCTATCGGGATGTTATCCTCCTCCAGTTGGACAATAAGAAGATGAATATAATCAAGGAGATGCAACCCTCCAATGACAATTATCGCAAAACAGCAACCAAAGACTGGAAGAATCTTGAACTTACAAAGAAATACATTGATGCAGGTCAGCTGTCCTTGACCGATGCTGATGACATTAAGACTGTATGCAACAATCTCAACCAAGGTTATTCTACCATCAAGGCATATCAGCAATTTGTGGATTTCAAGAATGATGGAGACAAAGAAGCTTACACATGCTCTAATCCGCAGACAAAAGTATCGAGACTTCTGAGTGTATATGATGTGTGGGTGGATTTCATAAAAGGTGAACTAGGAGGTTTAGCCTTCGTCTTTTGGATTCTCATATCCATATTGGTTGATGTCGCAGCTTTCATATTCTTCGACATCGCATTCAAGAAAAGAGAAATGTAAAAACGACTAAAAATATAAAAGTATGGCAATATCTGTAAACAATGGATCGGACACCAATCCTGCAACAGCTAATGAGGAACTCATTGACAATACTGAAGCAACATCCTCATTTGATAATCCCAAAACTGCAGTCGCAGAAGCTCCCGTAAAAACATCAGCTTCTGGTGGGTTGTCTTCCGAAGAGCAAAACGACCCCAATAGCATTACAGTCACCGTGTCCGACCCGAACACGCCTATTGTGATTTTATATGGGCCACCGTCATGTGGAAAGACTATGACGCTTGTCCGAATGACTCGCTATCTCCAATCACAAGGTTATACGGTTGTTCCCGAGAAGACATTCCGGCCTACCTATGACGAAAATTACAAACAACTCTGTGATAATTTTGATCAAATGATTAACTCCAACAATGCAGCTACCAGCACTACAAATATCAGCTTTATGCTTGTGAAAGTTCTGAAAAACGGCAAGCCCATTTGTCAGTTGTTGGAGGCACCAGGCGAATATTACTTCAAGCCAGATGACCCTAATCGTCCATATCCTGCCTATGTGCAGAAAATAATCAATAGCCAGAACCGAAAGATATGGGCTATTATGATTGAACCAGACTGGAGTGATAGTGTTCCACGAGCCAATTACGTTACACGCATCACTAAGTTGAAAGCACAGATGGCTCCAAGAGACAAAGTGATTTTTGTGTACAACAAGATTGACCTGACTCCTTTTGTATATGGTGTAGGAAATGTGAACACAAACGAGGCTATAAGGAATGTGCAAAACTTATATCCAAATATTTTCGTGCCGTTCGAGAATAAAAATCCACTCACTAAGTTTTTCACGAAATACAACTGCGAATTTGTTCCGTTTATGACAGGAAGTTACTCGGTGACGATGTCGGGTGGTTTGACTTACACGGAAGGACACTATGTCTATGCACAGAAATTCTGGCAAGCTATGCTTAAGCTTATTAATGGATAAATGGTTAGATTATGGGATTAAACATTAGTCTTTTTGTCCATGGTGTGCCAATGGGACAGAAAATGTGGGGACCTAAAGGAGACGACCTGAGATATCTGTCAACTTTCTATGGTCCAAAATGGGAGTCTCCAGAAGTCATGAAAGTTGAAGTCATGACTTTTGGAGGAGTAACGAATTGCTATTATTCCTTCGTGAAAGGACAGAATGTTTGTGACTCACAAGGACGTGCAGGTTCCTATTTTGCTTTGACCTTACGCATCAACGCTTTTTATGTTGATGTGCAGAATATGTACAACATATTGAAGGCGGCTTATGAGAAGATGTGCGTCGGACTCTGCGTGCAAGATACAGGAGCTATGATTAAATATCTTGTGGCTGACTTTCTGAGTGTTGATTCCAAGTTGAAAGACATTGAAAACCATATAGTCAATTATATTGGTGAGTTCTCTATCAATGAAGACATCGTATCACTATCAGGATTCCCTGCCATTTCACAAGGTGCAAGCCTGAATGTCAATCTCCATGAATGCATGAAAAATGTAGCGTTGGATTGTTTGAAGAAGGCTGGGAAAATAATGGTTTCTCCCTACTTCCTTTCTGCTAGTGCCGCTAAGACGGTGGAGAAGTACAAAGCGGAAATGGATATGGTAAGGCAAAAAGCGCGACAGGAAATCCAACTACAGCAACGCACATCGCAGGAAAAAATTGCATCCATGACTCAGGAGTCGCAAGCTAAGATGCTCACTGTCAAACAACAAGCAGAGGAGAAACTGCGGCTCTGTGAACAACGTTCACAGCAGCAAATAGCTCAAGCCAATGCTGAAAATAATCGCAGGATGCAGGAACTAAAGCAAAATTATTCTGAGGTAGATGAGAAATTAGACGCTCTCAATCAAAGAAATAGAGAGTTGGAAAATGAAGTGACTGACTGGAAACGGCAATATAAGCAGAAGAACAAAGAATTGCTGTCGAGCAATGTCAAGATACAAAAGCTCCAAGAGTTTGCGGAAAAGTTGCAACGTGATGTTTCTTCGCTTAAGGGTAATAGCATTAATGTTTTCCCTACACGTTATACACCGAAGAAATCTGTTGTAGACAAGAATTTCATCATAGTCTGCATAGTAGGTTTTTTCGTCATATTGCTCGTCGGATTTTTGGTATACTTGCTGATGGGCAATTGGGGCAACAAGAACGGCAAAATAGAAGACCTTCAAGCAAAAGTTGAAAATTTGGAAAAAGAAAACCAACAGTTGCAAACGGAGAATAGACAGCTAAAGATTTCACGGATATCCAAGCCAGTAGATGGTCTAAAAACCTTAACCATCTCTATTAGAAAGAATGGAAAAGAGGTCGATGAAGTAGAGTGTGAAAAAAATTATAAAATCTCTATTGTTGGTGAAGGTGCAGATACTTTGAAAGGAAAATTCAAAGGCTCCGCATTCGAAATAGATGCATCGGGACATTTGATACCAAAACGTAAAAATGCAGGTGAAACTTGCATCATCCGTTATGTGCATAATGGACATATGCTGGCACAGAAAAGTATAAAGATAAAAAAGGACTAAGTATGAGACACCAGACATTCATGATAATATTGGCTAGTATTTTGCTTGCTTCATGCGAACAGAAGAAAAAGCCGCTTTCGTTTTATGGAAATGAAGAGGTTGTAGAAGACACGACTGAGGTCGTACAATCTCAAGCAGCTTCGCGGGTATCATATGATGCAGACAGTGAAGTAGCAGTGCCCTTTGTAGAACAAAGAGGAGTAAAGCTCATTGATGTGACCGTAAATAGGCAGTTTACCGTTAAGATGATACTTGACAGTGGGTGCTCTGGTACTCTCATTTCCATTGCCGAGGCCAAATACCTTTATGAAAAGGGTTGTTTTACCCAAGATGACATACTTGGCACAACGCAATCCCAAATTGCAGATGGAAGCATTGTCGAGAACATGGTCATCAAATTGCGTGAATTGGTGATAGGAGGACAAATTGTTTGTACTAACGTCACGGCTACGGTCTCTGCCAACACGCAGGCACCTTTGCTGTTGGGAAACGAAGTGCTGAACAGAGCACCTTCCTATTCTGTTGACAATGAAAACAAATTAATCAAATTCAAGCTACAATAATGAACATATCTGTATACTTGTTTGGGGAGTTTAGTGTGGGTTACTCACAATATCCCAATGATTACGCCAAAATCATCTTTGAGTCTTTTGCGAAGAGCGCACAGGCCACCACGCAAATCACCATTCATAGGGATGGCGACTTGATGTACTATGGGTATATCCGCAAGATGGAAAACGCAGAGTATTTGGGGTTGTGCGTTGTCGTAAATGGAAAATATATCACCCAATTGGTTGGGATGTTTGCCATTTACGAGCAAGTCATTGAGTTGATGGTCAGAAATGGCTACTTGATCCATTATGGAGACAAGGGTGAAATCACCTCTAAGGTAGGGCAACTCTATGAGAACCGTGAGGAGATAGACTTGATTACTTCCAATCTTCAGGCGGCGTTTGACAGGTTGGAGAGGATTTCCAAGAAATTGCCTGCTGTCAATTATGGCGTGGCAAAGAATTCTGTAAAGAGTTTCTCCATTCAAGACGACGGTCAGGAAATCATCAAGTCAAGTTATACCAATGGTTATACCTTTATATATAAGTCAAAGGGCTACAATACAGCCCAGATGAACAGCTATAAGGGGGTTGTTGCCCGAAAAGACAAGCAGATTCAAGAATTGCAAGATGAGTGTACCAAATTGAAGAGTGAAGTGTCTTCTCTGAAGAACAAGCAAAGAAACACGAAATGGGTAGCGATGCTCAGTATCGTAGCTTTAGTGCTCTTCGGCATCGTTTATGTAAAAGTTATCAATCCTAGTGAGGTGACCAAGAAGGATATGGGGGCGTATGTGTATTATGGACCCATGGAAAACGGAGAACCGAATGGTACTGGCGTAGCCATATACCATAAGAATGACAAGGACGGCAGGTTATACTATTATGGGAACTTCAATGATGGGAAAAGAATAGATAATAACGCCATTATGTTCTATAAGGATGGTTCTTATTTCAAGGGCTCCATGAATGAGGACAAGTGGTATAAGGGACTATTCTTTGATGTCGAAAAAGCGCATTTCATTGGTGAGTTCAAGGACAACAAACCATGGAATGGTGAATGGTATAAACATGTGAAAGAACAAACGATTGTGGATGGAGAGTAGGCTATGAGAAATATCTGGTATTTGATTTTAATCTTTTGTTTGATGCCCAGTCTTGTCTATGCGCAAGCCAAACCAAAGCGTGACACATCGAAAGATAAAAGTGTCATCTTGCTCAAGAAGCAAAAGGAAGAAACGGGAAGAAAAGTTATACCTGTAGAAAGAAAAGCTAATTATAGAAAAGTACTTGTCGCAAAGCAAAGTAAACGAAAAGCATCTAACAAGCGCAGGCATACAGCAGCTCGCAAATATTCTGCAAGTTATCTGACTGTGAATAGACAGTCCCTTTCGCTATCAAGTATCTTGGCGCAAAACGGAGGTAGGTTAACTTTTGATGTTAATACAGATGGCAAGAAATGGGTTATAATCAGTTTGCCTTCTTGGTGTAAGGTGATAAAATATTCTAACAGTTTCATGCTGGAATATGGGGAGAACTCTTCTCGTGATGAACGTAAGGATTGGTTTGTTGTAAAATGCGATAGCAAGGAAGTACGGGTAAATCTTTCCCAGCCGGCTATGCCTTATGAGTTTGCGGCAAATATTTATATGGCTTACATAAAACATAACGTTTATTCTTCATCTTTAGGATGCTTATGTATGGAAATCCATGCTACTGTCACGATAACGGGAGCCGTAGGGGAACCATGTTCGGTTGATGCCTATATTGTAGACAAGAAGGGGCTTTATGTCACTGCAAGAACCGGTTATTCCTCATATATGTTGTCAAATTCTATTGCCTGTAGTTCGGCTAAAGTAATACCATCTACGAACAAGACACAGTCTTATGACGTAGTTTGCCTTCTACCAAACAATGCTTTGGATTTGCGGAAAAAGAAAAATGAGTTATGCTGCAAAGTGATGTTCTGGCATTATGGAAAGGGATATTTGACAGATGTAACCTACCCAATTTACTTCAAAGCAAAATCCAAACATGGTATTGTTACGACAGAAGGTTATTGAGTAGAATGTATGGTTTAATCTGCTGTTTGTCAGAAAATGATTATGAAGAAGGAAATATGTCTGTTGGTGCTTGCTATCGCGCTGTTGGCTTTGGCAAGCTGCAAGTCTTCTTCCAAGTCGGAGGAGAGTGTGAGTAATATCAACAATGCACTTCAAGATAGTGTTGAGGTAATCTTGGAGAAGCATTTAGTTGAGTATGGTGCCATGGATGGTGTGGCAATCATCATGGAAACGGAATCGGGGAAGATTCGCGCCATGGTAGGATTGGAAGCTAAGGACGATTCTGCCTATGTTAGAGCAGATTCCTTGGCTGCAAGTAAGCATAGTTCAGCCTTGATGAGAACGGTCTCCGTATTGGCTGCATTGAATACAGGAAAGGTGAAACCTGATGATATGTTTGATTCTGGTGCAGGTGTTTTTGTTTATGACAATGATACCATCTATGATCATAACTGGCAAAAAGGGGGCTATGGCGAGTTGACTTTATGGCAGGCTCTTGCTTATAGCTCGGACATAGGTATCTTGAAAGCTGTGGATGAGGCTTTTCCTGACAAGAAGGACTTCTTGGCAAGTGTGAGGAAAATGTCCTTCGGACAGCCTTTGGAGGTGGAAGGTATGAAACTGGATTCTTGTGTGCAAGACTCAGAAATGCCTTGGTGTTACTATGCAATGGGATTTCAGGAGATAACACCCCTGCAGATGTTGGCTTTCTATAATGCAATAGCTAACAAGGATAGTATAGCTTCGCCATCAAGTATTGTAGATATTCGTGGAATGTTGGACGTTGTGGTCTCAAAAGGTCTAGCTAAGCGTGCGATGTCGGATAAGGTTAAGGTGGCAGGTATGAATGGTACTATACGTAATGAGGATAGTACGTTGACAGCCGAATTCTGTGGCTATTTTCCTGCCGATAAGCCGAAATATACGATGCTCGTGTCTGTGCATCGCAAGGAACTCCCAGCAGCGGGTGGTAGGATGGCAGGAAGTATCTTCAAAGAAATAGCAGAAATGATGATGTAACTTTTGTTCCTACATTCTCGCAGTCATTTGTTTGAAGAATGTGGTCAAGCATCAAATTGTCATTTTGTACATCCAGCCCCCCATTTCATACATTTATCCCCCAACTTTCTATGCTGTTTCGGATAAATTCACTATCTTTGTCCCCCTGAAAACAACTAATAAAATGTAATGAAGAAAGGATTAAAATATACTTTGGTTTCCTTAGGCAGCCTGGTCGTTTTGGCT
>ERZ773209.1920-NODE-1920-length-11462-cov-39.502235_pt1 | contig 11462 bp, 7 predicted proteins | sample MGYA00511109_ERZ773209 | MGnify/ENA primary metagenome ERZ773209 (study PRJEB29015, sample SAMEA2737786) | human gut metagenome | biome: human gut; feature: human-associated habitat; material: faeces | place: China | collected 2012 ...
ATTTTATTGTTTGTAAAGAATTCTAATGTATATATCTGATGCAAAGTTAGTGAATTTTTATTTCATCCATACTTAAGTTAAGAGTACTTGCCACAATATCAGCTGATACTCCAGCCTGTAGAAGTTTTTGGGCTGATTGCAATTTTTCCTCATTAGCTCTTTTTAATTGTTCCTCAGCTTCTTTTCTCTGCTCCTCAGCTTCTTTTCTCTGCTCCTCAGCTTCCTTTCTCTGCTCCTCAGCTTCTTTTCTCTGCTCCTCAGCTTCTTTTCTCTGCTCCTCAGCTTCTTTTAACTGACTAGATGTTGCCTCCAGCTGACTAGATGTTGCCTCCAGCTGACTAGATGTTGCCTCCAGCTGACTAGACGTTGCCTCCAGCTGACTAGACGTTGCCACCAACTGACTAGAGGTTGCCTTAAGTTTCTCCTCAGTATCATCATTAGCTTTCGTCAAACGCTCCAACCTGCCGGCAAGCGTCTTCTCTACGCTCACCATATCCCAGAATTCATCATAACCCAGAAGTTCCTCCTCGGTATAGGCTGATTCTTCAATCTCTGATACGGCTTTGGCTATCTCCGGATTTGCCAGCAGTTCTGCCGGAACTTCCTTCGTTTTCTCATCAATTTCTGTCAGATACCTAAGCCATAAAACCTGCATTTTCTTCTCTGTAAACGTATGAGGCGTAAATTTCGGCAACTCTACAAATACCAGATGCAAACCATCAATTACTTTTTCGGTATGTTCCTCATGTACAAGATGGTAATAGTGGTAATAATCATCCAGTTCAGGCTCAAATACTTCATTAACCAAGTTGAGAGAATAAACTGGCTTCAGAAGAGAATAATCTTCTCCCCTGTTTAGCTGCTTTACATATGCCTTGGAAGCATTGAAGAGAACTCGCTGCTTAAACTCCGCAGACCAAACCATCTGCATTTCTACAATAAACTGACGTCCCTGGGCATCCTCGCATCTCACATCCACTATGCTATATTTTCGCGTGGGTGTCTGGGGAACCATTTCAGGCGTAAGATATGTCACAGAAGTGATTTCCTCTTCCTCTCTCTTAAAAGGAAGAAGGGCGTTAAGCAAACTTTTTACCAACTCGGGATGTTCGCCAAACACTTTTTTGAAGGTCAAATCGGCCTTAGGATCCAAATATTTCATAAGCCTTTCTTTTTTTTCTGCAAATATACGCCAATATTCCGAAACTTGCAAGCCTTTTCCATATTTTTTTTTGAATGTCTCTTCTTTACACAATAATTAAAGCCCGATAGGAGAGCGTTGCTGCTTCCTGTCGGGCTTTGATTATTATGTATCGTTTAAGCGATTTGTAAAGGCTTAAGCGATTTGGTGATTACTTGTTTTCGTATGTAACAATGAGCTTGCTACCATAGGTTCCGGAAATCTGCTCAAGATCCTTGAATGATAGGAAGTCGATGCTCAATACATTGTCCTTGAATGTAGTGTTCAGATCAGCATCAGCCCACTTGTTATCGCCAGTTTCGAAATCTTGGTAACCGAAGTGTGCCTTGGCTGGCATATAACTTGAATTGGTTACCTGCTGGTTGAGAAGCAGACCTAAGAATATATCCTCACCTTGGAATACATAAGAGAAGAGATCCAGGAGATAACGTACATCGATGGTTCCTGGGATAGCCTTGATGTTCTTATCTGCGGTGAATTTCATGCTGCCACCAAATTCGTAAGAAGCCAGGTTGCCATCCTCCATAGTAATGTCGGTTATCAGCAAGCCTCTATACCACTGGTCCTTGTTTGTAACAGATGCAAGGGTATTGTCGTTGTTGTATGTCCAATAATCATATTGGGTTGTTGGATGATCTGCCTCTGCCTTAGCTGCAGTGCTCTTTACAATCTTGCCGTTTTCAAAGGTAAACTCCAATGGTATATCAGAAAGTGGGCTGGTTGTCTTTACAACATTTCCCTCATAGGTAAACTTCCAGGAAAGACCCTCTGGAGAAGTGATCTCTGCAATGGTACCATCTGCATTGTATGTGAAGTTCATTGTTGTGTTTTCTGCACCGATTATTCCCAACAAAGCATTTTCAAAATAGATGCTCTTGATACGCTTTGGCTGGAAGACTGTTACCTTACCTAACTCCCAAGAAGCTTTGCCGCGAACCAGATATACGGCATATTCGTCCTCTGCCAAATCAGCAGGAATAGTAACCTTTACGCCATCAGTTGTAACTGTTGTCTCTAATGTCTTGTCACCAACTACAATCTTGTCGCCCTGGGCAAAACCGATACCGGTAAGGGTTACTTCCTCGCCAATACCCATCTCGCCTGGCAATGACAAGGTAGAGATTGGGTTGTCAGCTGCAAGAAGAGTCATGCTGCCCAATGTCCAGCTATCATTACCTGTCTTCAATACTACGTTTACCTTACCTGCAGTCATGGTGTAAGGAATGGTGAAGGTTGCACCGTTAGAAGTCATCTTGGCATTGGTGTTAACCTCAGTTCCCTGCTCTGGCTGGAGATAAAGAGTCTGACCAGCAGCGAAACCGCTACCCTGTACTGTTACTTCGGCACCAATCTTTGCAGAAGTTGGAACCACTGCATTGCTTACTGGGTTAGTAGGGCCATCGTCGTCTGACGAACACGCTGAGAAAGTGATGAATGCACAAAGCATCAACATCATTGAAATCAATTTTTTCATACTGCTGTGTTTAAATTAATTAATATATTGTTTTTAAACTCTATTCTTACAACCCAGGCTGACTGTTCAGAATCTTCTCTGTGTCCTCGCTTGAAGGACGGGTCATGTCTGGATTCACGATTCTGCCGTTAGGATCAAGGAGGATGAAGCGAGGAATGCCGCTGATGCGGTAATCGCTCTGGAACTTGCTGCCCTTACCGATATAAAGTTGTGTACCGCTCAGTGCACCGCTCTTCACCCTGGCAGCCCACTTCGCCTTGTCCTGGTCAATAGAAAGACCTACGAAAACGATGTTTCTGCCCTTGAACTTCTCTTCCAGTTTCTTGAGGAATGGCAACTCTTTCTGGCATGGTCCGCACCAGGTAGCCCACATATCTATATATATGTACTTGCCACGGAAATCACGGAGCGTCATCTCCTTGCCGTTTACATCCACACCCTTGAACATAGGTGATGGACGCCCCACAGCCGCTTTGTCCCATTTGGCACATGCCTTCTTGAAGATGTCATTCAGGCGAGGCGATGTAACATAGGTATAGTACAGATTCTGCAGATCGGTGATGTTCTCCACGCCATTACCTTCAACATAGGTGAAAGCCAGGAAATGAATCAGCGATTCGCGCACCTTGTCGCTCTTCGTATTCTCGCCGATATAGCTCATCTCTGCAAGCACCTTAGGATAGAGTTGGCGGATGTTCTTTCCCGCTTCATCAAATACGTGGGCTGTCTCAATCATATAGTTGCGATACTCATCGTTGTCGGCGAGATCATCATCCTCCTTCACATACTGGCGCAGGGTATCGTAATAGTCTTTACCCAATACCAGAGTGGTATCCTGAGTGAGATAAGTATGACTTACCGGATACATCAGGAAGGCATTGGCATAGAAGTAGGTGATTCTGCCTTCTTCCATCTTCAGGAATTTGTCGTCGGCAGCAAACTTGCGTGCCTTCAGCAGGCGTTTCATCGAAGCTATCTTCTTGTCAACGGTAGCCTTAAACTCGCTCCAAGGCTGGATGTAAGCCTCATTAGGCAAGCCGGTTAACTGAATCTTGTTCAAGTAATCGATAGCTTTCTCGTTGCCGCCCTTCACGGCGAAAGTGTTGTCGAAATCGTTGGCATCGAACGAGATGGTTACATCGTCGCCCTTCTGCAGATATACGTTCTTTGTTTTCTCGCCATAATAAACGTTGGCGTAGAGAGCATCCATGCCGTCGAGCTGCACGGTAGCCTTTCCGTCGGTCAGTGGAAATTCGTTGACGCTCATGTGGTAAACGAGTACAACATTGGAGAGCACCGGATTCTTGACGTCAAATCTAACGGTGATGCCCTCAGCGGCGTGCATGTTCACTGCAGCCAGCAGGAACAGAAGCAATGATAATATTCTATTCTTCATTTTTACTTTCTTTTTTTAAGTTGATGACTAGTTGGTACGCTCACGGTAAGTAGCATCTACAATCTTGCCGAAGCCTGAATAGCTGGTAGGTGTAACCTTAGAGAAATCGCCCTCTGCGCTCATGCCGTCGTAGATGCGGAGTGTACCCGAACCATTGCTGTTCTCTGAACCTACGATGAGATCGTAATCATGGGCTGAAGCTGAATTCTGATAGAAATTAAACTTCATCATCGTGATGGTTTCGCCGTTGAAACTGAACTGGCGCTCTGCCTTCAATGGTTTCTCCGAGAGGTTCACGCGATAAACGGTGCCGCCTACAGCATAATACATGTAGTTCTTCTGCGAACTGAAGGCGAAGCAAGAGGCATTGGCGATGTCTTTGCAGTCGCTCAAGTCGCCGTAGTAAGCCTTACCCAGTGCAAAGGTGCAGTCGGCATAGCAGAGCATATCACCCAGTTGGATGCCATACAGTTCATATTTCTTTCCGCTGCGCAGGATGGTATATGTGATGCCCATCTTGGCATTTCCCGGGTCATATTTCGTATTTTCCATATACACGAAATCCTTGCCGGTAGGATATTCGCTGAAGGCTTTGCCGGTTATCATATCCGATCCCTTGTATCCGGTAGCAATCTCTTCCATATCCTTCATGCTGTGATAGGAAACATCAGAGAGTGAAAGACCCGGCAGGAATGGACAGCAGGACATGAAGCACTTGTTCACATTATCATAAAGCTGATAGATGGATGCGTAAGAGGATGCTCCGATGTTGGCTCCTACAGCTGGTGCAAGAACAGGCTGCTTGTTGACGGCAGCGAAGAGTCCCTGGATACCCATGTTGGATGCCGAATATGCATAGCCGTCGCTCACAATCATTCTCATCATGCCGCTCTGGTCGCATACCATGCTCTGTGGCTTCAGATTGGTCTGCTTGGCTACCTCGTACTTGAAGTCGTAATCCTTCTGCCATACAAAACTGTTCTTTGACAGACGGGTGGCTCCGTCGGCAGTAAAGAGATAGAAAGGAGAGTCGGAATGTCCGCTGTTTGGCGCATATTGGATGCTGTATGGATGATTCAACTCAGGCATTCCGCTGGTCTTGAGGATGTCGAGATAGGTTTTACCTGTAACCTTCGATATCATGTCGAGACGGGTCTTGCCGTTCACATCATAGAGCACCATCCAGCCTTCTGAAGAGGTATCGCTCACGGTGAGTGTATAGCTCTGCTGCCAGAAGAGTCCGGTCTTCTTCTCTGTTGCGGTGAAGTAGAGGGTATATTCTCCTGCAGGAAGCGTCATTTCCTGCACGAGATGTTTTTCGTTGCTAAGCACGGTCACCTTTTTGTCGCCCGACTTATTGATGACCTTCCACTCGTAGTTGTAGGCATCGAGGTCGGTAATGTTGTCGCCCAAATTCGGGTCGAGGTCGATGTTGGCATGGGTGAGTACCGAGATGGTCTCAGGTACGCCGGTGATAGTAGGCTCGTTCAGACTGTGATAATCGTAGTTGCCCTCATCTTGCGAGCATCCTGCCATCATTGTAGCCATCATCAGAGCCGCTGCCATTATTTTATAATTTCTCATAATCTTCCAGTTTTTTTTTATTCTCCATAGAAAGCCAGCGCATTGCCCTTTGCATCGAATGCATCGGTATCGTATGCCTCGCCGTTGTTGCGAAGCTTCTGCTGCTCTCTCACATAGCTCCGCATCTCAGAACTTACATAGCTCTGCATGGCAAGCGTCATCTTAGAATCGTCGTTGAAATCGGCTGGGTCCAGGTCGAGTACCTTGCAAGCCAGTTCGAACTTCTGCTGGGTGAAACCGCCGAGCAGATCGGTCTTCCATGCCTTTGGTGCCGTGGTAAACTTGTCAGAGAAGATAATCTGATAAGAAAGGGTAGAAACCACATCGCCGTTGGCTGTCGTCTCTTCGGTAACAGGAAGAGTGAAGTTCTCGTTAGGCTGCAGACTTACCTGTAGATGCTTCTCCTGAGTTTTCAGGATGGCAGTACGTTTCAGCGTAATCATATATTCCAGTACGGTTTCGCCCGCTGGCATCTCAGCCTTTTCCGGCAGGATGTAGTCTGTGCCTTCCTGTGCATCCTCCGAGCTAACCGTGAGGGCTATCTCGCGAGGGTGGTCTGTAGGACGGCCTACCAGCTGTATCTTGACAGGCACCTGCATCTCATCGCCTTTCTGATAGACAAAGGTCACATTGGTGTTTGCCTGTAGGATATTGGTGTTGGAGCGATTGTTCAGGTAAACGCCGTTAATGTTCTGAAAAACATCCGGTTCCTGTTCGCTACATGAGCCTAGAGATAGGGCCGCCATCGCTCCAATCAATAGAGTCTTTATCTGATATTTCATATAAAAATCGTATATAATTAGTCTTAACTATAAACTCTTAACTAGTTCTCTGTCTCAGAGTCAGGCAGTGGAACCACGAAGATGAGGTCGCTTGCCTTTGGATTCTTGTTCGCGTTAGAAGAGGTGATGATGTCGCTGTTCAATCGCTTGTAGAGATAGAACAGCTGGCCTTCGCCATACAACTCGCGGATGTACTCATACTTCAGTAAATCAGGAGTAAGGGTCTGAAGGTTTGCCACACCACGGTTTCTGCGCAGGGCGTTGACATACTGTACTCCCTTTGCCAGATCGTCGCTCTGGCTCTCGGCTGCTATGAGGAACATCTCACCCAGACGTATCATCGGAATCATCGTGTTCTGGATGCTTCCGTTAGCCACCATATCGCTATACTTGTAGAAATAACGGTTGCTGCCTGTTGCTATCCAGTTGGCACGGTAACGGTAGTCGTCCTGATAGCCGCCGGTTGTTGCTGCACCGCCATACACGATGTTGCTCATCAGGTTATCGTCCATGCGGAACACATAGTTTGGCAATCGTGACGGATCGTAGAAATTCTTGTGAATCTTGCTGCGGCTGGTGTTGGTCAGTGCAAACAGTACCTCTGAAGAGAAGATGCGGTCAGGGTCGGCTGGCGAACCTATAACCAGACTCTTGTCTACGAATGGGAAGATGCCCTGGTCGGCTGTCTTGATGACATCGGTGGCATACTTGAACGCCTCGGTCTTATTGCCCATATAGAGATTCACACGAGCCAGAAGGGCCTCTACGGCATAGTAGTTAAGTCGGAGAGCACGGTAGCGCATGAAGTTGCTCGTACCGTCTTGCGAACCGCTCATCAGGGTTCCTTCTGTCTTCACCGGGTCGTTGGCAAGCAGGGTGCGGGCTTCCTCCAGGTCGGCAACCACCTTCTCTGCCACCTCCTTGGCTGTGAGGATAGGCTCCGGACTGTTGGTCTGCTTATTATAATAAGGTATCGCCTTCTTATCGCTGTCCTTGACATAAACCGGACCGAAGAGGCGCAGCATGTCGAAGTGCAGCATCGCTCTCAGCGCCAGTGCTTCTCCCTTTACGGCATAATAGTTGCCGCCTGTAAAGAGACCTTGGTTCTGGTCGATACTTTCCAGAATCTTGTTGCAGTTCAGAATCAGCGCATAAGCCTTGTTCCAGGTCTGGTCCAGGCGGTTGCGCCAGTATTCTGTGCCATACTGGTAGTTGGAGAGGTCTTTGTAGTTGCCCCATACGCTGTTGTCGGTACCGATGGCGTATGCACCACCCATCACCTCAATCATCTCTACCGACAGCGACTGGCCGTAGAGTGCATCGCTGTTGAGGTCGATGTAGATACCGTTGAGCATTTTCTGGTAGCCTTCTTCTGATTTCTGAAGCTCGCCTTCCGATATCTTGTCGTATGGTTTCACTTCCAACCAGCTGTCGCACGATACCATCATCGTGCTGCAGGCTAAAATCATTGTATATAATATCTTTTTCATTTCTTGCTTTTTAGAATGTTGCACCTATTGAGAATGACACGGTACGGGCAAACGGATAGTCGATGCCTCGCTCAGCCTTTACAGTTGACCAGCGGAAGATGTCGTTCATGTTGGCCTGAACGGAAAGAGCTTGCATGCCAAACTTCTTGGCGATGTTGAGCGGGAATTCGTAACCCAGATTGATTGACTCGCATGTAAGTGTATTCTCATCCATTACGAAGCGGGATGACTTGTCGGTCTTCTGTACCATCGAGATGCCCTTGAACTGGGCATTGCGGTTGTTGATGCTCCAGCGGTCGTAGAGGGCACGGCGGTCCTGGTTGTTGTAGATGTCGGCTGTTCCGATGTTCTCTACCTTGTCGAAGAGCGAACTGTTGAAGAGCTGGCCGCCATACTGGTAGCGGAAGAAACAGCTGAATGAGAATCCCTTGTAATAGAAGGTGGTTCCCAGCAGTCCCTCTACATCCGGTTCGGTATCGCCGCATACTACCTCGTCGCTGGCATCATAGGTAAACGAATAGGTGCCGTCGCGCTTGATGAACAGCTCCTTGCCGGTAGCAGGATCGATGCCTGCTGAACGTACTGCCCAGATGGCTGTTGGACTTCCGCCGTCGTAATAGCGGGTGGTGTTGTGGAGTCCTGTCTTTCCGCTCTCGTTCAGTGCGCTGAAGGCATTGCCGATGTTGGCATATTTCGACTTGGAGTGGGTGGCACTCAGCGAGATATTCCAGTTGATGCGCTCATGAGGCATATAAATAGGCGAGAACTTGATGGTGGCTTCCCATCCGTTGGTCTTCTGCTTACCGGCATTCAGAGCCTCGCTCGTTACACCCATAGAACCTGGGGTGGTGATGATGGCGAGCAATGGGTCGGTGTTCTTGATGTAGTAATCAAGCGTCAGATTCAGACGGTTGCCCAGCGTGGTGATATCTGCTCCCACGTTGTAGTTGATGGTCTCCTGCCATGCCAGATTGTTGTTGCCCAAGCTGTTGATGATGACACCGGTACCGAATACGTTGGTCATCAGACTGTTGAACATATAGGTGGTATAGGCCTGGTAGGCAGAGAAGTTCTGGTTGCCCGGATTACCCACAGAGGCACGCAGCTTGAGCATCTGGAAAATGCCGTTCTTCTGCATCCACTCTTCGTTGTGGATATTCCAACCTAGACCTACTGACCAGGTGGTACGGAACCGGTTGTCGGTGCCAAACATTGAGGCACCATCGTTGCGCAGGTTAAAGTCCAGCAGATAGCGGTTGTCGTAGGCATAGCCACCGTTCAGATAGAAACTGGAGGCATGCTTGATGCTTTCGCTGTAGCTTGGTTTGCCGCCTGTAGGGTAGTTGTTGGCAAAGGAAGGGGCATCAAACTGGTCGTCGGTAAAACCGGTGGCTGAATAGCCATTGGTCTTGCTGGTGGTATTGCTGAAGTTGAAACCCAATACGGCGTTTATCTGATGCTTCTCTGCTATCAGCTTTCCGTAGGTGGCAGAAAGGTCGCCTTCGTAGTAGAGATATTTCTGCAGGCTGTGTTGGAATAGTCCCTTCTGGGTTGCTTCCTGGTCATCAAAGTCGGTATGCTCTGGCGAGAGGCGCTTGTCCTGGGTATCATCATACTTGGTGATACCGAATTTGCCACGCACACGGAGATCAGCTGTAGCAAACCATTCGGCGATGAAGTTGTTGGTAAAGCCGAAACGCTGTCCCTTGTCGTAGTTGTTGAGATGCGCATTCCAGAGTGGGTTTGATACAGGGTTGTCATTCAGCCCCTCTTCCGGATAGTAAAGATATTTGCTGATCTTGCCGTCGGCACCATACTTTCTGTAATATGGGTTGGCATAGGCATATTCCGAGAAACTAACGGTCGGGTTGTTGGTCTCCAGATAGTCGATGGAGAGTTTGTTACTGAACTGGAATTTGCCGGTGCGGTAAATCAGGTCGAGGTTTCCGCCCAGAGTCTGGCGGTCTGAGCCCTTCATTACGCCGTTCACCTGTCCGAAGTTCAGCCCCAGTCCGTATCTCACGTTGCCTTCTCCACCTTCGGCATATACGTTGTGCTTATGGGTGAATCCGGTGCGCAGAGGCACACTGAGCCAGTAGGTATCTACGCCCTGTTCGATATCGCGCAGACGGGAATTGTAGAGATTATCCAACTTGATCTGGTTGAACGGATCGTTGGTCTTGTCCTTGTATACGCCTGCCAGTTTTTCGAACTCCAGTTTTTCGCGTGAGTTCATCAGGTTGTAGTCTGAAAGGTCAGCGAAATCCAGACTGTAGTCGCCCTTATATGAAATCTGCAGCTTACCCTTTACCGGAGTCTTGGTCTCGATGACAACCACACCATTGGCAGCTTTTGAACCGTAGATGGCTGTAGATGCCGCATCCTTGAGCAGCGTAACCGATGCTACGCGGTTCATGTTGAGGTTCATCACGGTTTCCAGGGTTGTTTCGAAACCATCCAGGATAAAGAGTGGCTGGTTAGGGTCGGAACCATATTCCTCCTTCAGTCCGGCAACGCTCGACTTACCTCGGATTTCCACGTCAGGCATCTTGTTAGGGTTAGATCCTGAGAGTGCGTTGTCCATAATCTTGAAAGATGGGTCCAGGGTTTTCAGACTCTGGAGTACGTTCTGTGCACCCACGCTCTTGAGTTCATCGCCCTTGAAGGTAGCCGAAGAACCGGTAAAGCTTTCCTTCTTGCGTCGGTATACACCTGTAACCACCACATCCTTGATACTCTGGGCTTCAGATTTCATCATGATGCGGGCAAAGTCGGCATGGTTGCTGCCTGTAAATCGGATTATTGTCTTTTTGTAGCCGATGAAGGAGAGTACGATGTTGCACTCCTTCCTAACGGGCAGTTCGAAGTGTCCATCGATGTCTGTCGTTACGGCGTTGGTTGTACCTTCGATAGCTACGGTTACACCAATCATGGGTTCATGGTCACTGCTATCGAAAACTTTTCCCTCTATCACTCCTTGCTTAACAGCAATTTCTGTTTGGGCTGCTGCGTTCCCATTCACATTCTGTGCCTGTATCGAGGCAAGGGATGGGGGGGGTGAGGCAACAACCTAGCAAAATCCAGCGGCAAGCGCTAGGGGTAAACTGATTCTTTTGCATAAAGTTTATTTTTTGTTTCTCGTATTCTTTTTTTCTAGTTTTTCTGCAAGCTCTTGCTTTTTATTGTGCATGTTTCTTCAAGTTCTTGCCAAATCTTTTGCAAAGATAACATATTTTTTGAAAAATAACCTCTTTTAAATGTTAATTCTGCACTTTTTTTTCACATTCTTACAAATTGATGCTATTTTTTTCATTTTCGTATATGATTTTTCTGATAACTAGTCCATATAACGCCGATGAAACAGAAAAAGCCCCGCAGGAATACTACCTGTGGGGCTTGAATCAACTTAAAAAAATAAATACAATGAAATCCTTTCCGAAAATCGGCTAGATGTGGAAATCTACCAACTTCAGCCATCGTTTGACATCAAACGACGGACAGTCTTTGTGAACGTTCGGCAAATCGCGGTGGCCCA
>ERZ773209.1923-NODE-1923-length-11437-cov-91.333685_pt1 | contig 11437 bp, 8 predicted proteins | sample MGYA00511109_ERZ773209 | MGnify/ENA primary metagenome ERZ773209 (study PRJEB29015, sample SAMEA2737786) | human gut metagenome | biome: human gut; feature: human-associated habitat; material: faeces | place: China | collected 2012 ...
ACGGTGTTGAGGGTAACATCGCAAGCGTGAACGTGAATGGCGAAGCTTACAAGGTTGAGATGGAACAGGAGGCTGAGCCAGAGAAGAAGAAGGTAGTGCTCGGCCAGCCTGCCGCTGCATCTGATGATGCTGAGGCTACTCCAGCTGCCAACGTAAACACAGCCAACGCTGTGAAGGCTCCTCTCCCTGGTACTATCACCAGCATCGAGGTAGCAGTTGGTCAGGAGGTGAAGGCAGGTGACACTGTTGTCGTTCTCGAGGCTATGAAGATGCAGAACAACATCGAAGCTGAGAAGGATGGCAAGGTTACAGCTATCTGCGTAAAGCCTGGTCAGGCTGTGCTCGAAGAGGATGCACTCGTGGTTATCGAGTAATTTGAGAATTATACTTCCTGATTCGGGAATTTATGATTCGGGAATTTATAAAGAATATCAAAGGTCGCAAGCTACGATAGTTTGCGACCTTTTTCTATACTGCTGTATGAGCATAAACTGCTATACAAAGTATTTTTTTACCAAAGAAAAAAGACATAAAGTACAATAAAATGATAGATTTAACAGAAGAACAGATTGAAAGATACAGCCGCCACATCCTCCTTCAGGATGTAGGACTCGAGGGACAGGAAAAGCTCCTCAATGCCAAGGTGCTCATCATTGGTGCCGGAGGCTTGGGTTCCCCAGTAGCCCTCTACCTCGCTGCGGCTGGCGTGGGACATATCGGTATCGTGGACGCCGATGTGGTTGACCTCAGTAACCTGCAACGCCAGGTCATCCACCAGACCAAGGACTTGAACACTCCTAAGGTGGAAAGTGCCAAGGAGAAGATGATTGCCATCAATCCTGATGTGGAGGTGACAACATATCATACTTTCCTCGCCTCAGACAATGCCGAGGAAATCATCAAGCCATGGGATTTCATCATCGATGCCACAGACAACTTCCCTGCGAAGTTCCTCATCAATGATGCCTGTGTGCGCTTGGGCAAGGCATTCTCGCATGGCGGCATCCTGAGATTCCAGGGCCAGACCTTTACCCACCTGCCAGGCACGGCATGTTACCGTTGCTTCTTCAAGGAACCACCTCCAGCAGGCACTGTTCCTACCAGTAGCCAGGCAGGCGTTCTGGGAGCCATCGCCGGTATGCTTGGAACCATCCAGGCAGCCGAGGCATTGAAGTACTTCCTCGGTATAGGCGAACTGCTCACCGACCGATTGCTCACCTTCGATGCCAAGACGATGAACTTCCGCACCATCAAGGTGAAGAAGCGTGCATCCTGCGAAATCTGCGGCGACTAAAACATAAAAATCTGCGTGACATAAAAGAAGGTGTGCCAGAAGCGAGATATTCACTTCTGCCACACCTTCTATCATTTTCCATTGAATAGAATCCTATACCTTGTTTCCCTCTTTTGGGAAAACCACGGTAGGCTTGAAGGTCTTTGCCTCCTCAAAGTCCATCAGGGCATAGGCGATGATAATCACCGTGTCACCCACCTGAACCTTGCGTGCCGCAGCACCGTTCAGACAGATGCAGCCGCTGCCACGCTCACCCTTGATGATATAGGTCTCCAGGCGCTCACCATTGTTGTTATCCACAATCTGCACCTTCTCGCCTGCTATCAGATTAGCTGCGTCCATCAAGTCCTCATCTATCGTGATGCTGCCCATGTAGTTCAGATTCGCCTCAGTCACAGTCACACAATGGAGCTTACTCTTCAATACTTCAATCTGCATAATACTATAATAACACTATAATAATACTATATTTTATCCTTTATACTTGATATGGTCAATCAGGCGGATAGGAGTCTTGCCGCAGTAAACGGTGATGCAACCTACCACATAATCACTCTCATCCCATGAAGCCACATCCTGCAGGCTGTCGCCATCCACAATCTGGAAATACTCCACCTCCAGTCCGTCCACGGCGTTGATTTCGTTCACCACCATGTCGTGAGTCTCCTTCACGCTGTGATCCTTGGCATACTCCACGCTCGCCTTCAAAGCCTTGAAGATAGCAGGAGCAATGGCACGCTCGTCAGCAGCCAGCAAAGTGTTGCGGCTACTCTTTGCCAAGCCGTCCTCATCACGGATGATAGGACACTCCACAATCTTCACGCTGCTGCCCATGACCTTCACCAGCTGCTTGATTACGGCAATCTGCTGCCAGTCTTTCTCGCCGAAATAGGCACGGGTTGGGTTAACGATGTCGAACAGGCGGCTCACCACCTGGCACACACCGTTGAAGTGACCCGGGCGCTTGGCACCCTCCATCACCGTGCTCACCGGTGGAAACTCAAAATGACGGGTGTCAGGAGTAGGATACACCTCCTCCACCGAAGGAGCAAACACATAGTCGGCACCACACGCCTCCACCAGCTTGCAGTCGGCATCCAGCGTACGAGGATAGCGGTCCAGGTCACCCTTGTCGTTAAACTGTGTAGGATTCAGGAACACCGAAACCACCGTAGCACCATTTTCTTTCACACTTCGCTTCACCAATGAGGCGTGACCCTCGTGAAGCGCACCCATTGTAGGCACAAGGCCAATCTCCTTTCCCTCCTTGCGACACTGGTCAAGTTCGCTCTGGAGGTCAACAATCTTATTGAATACTTTCATCTTCTTAATCTGTTACGGGGTGCAAAATAACAACTTTTTTCTCAAATAAGAAAGAAAAAACCTAAAAATATGCGAATTATTGCCGAAATTATTGAATTTCAGAGCAAAAATGCCACTTTTCGGATATTTTTTTGTACCTTTGCACCTAATTCGTAAGAATAAAATTTAAATTTTATGGCAAAGAAAGTATTATTTATCAATCAGGAGATCGACCCATACGTAGCCGAGACCCACATGTCCATCATGGGACGCGAATTACCTCAGAAGATGCAGGAAGCAGGTTTTGAGATTCGCACCTTTATGCCTAAATGGGGCACCATCAACGAGCGTCGCGGCCAGCTGCACGAGGTTATTCGCCTGTCTGGTATGAACCTCATCATTGATGATACAGACCATCCGCTGATCATCAAGGTAGCATCTATACCAACAACACGACAGCAGATTTATTTCATCGACAACGAAGATTACTTCAACCGCCGACAGATGGCAGCCGATGAACAGGGAGTGGAATATGCAGACAACGGCGAGAGAGCTATCTTCTTCGCACGTGGCGTTTTGGAAACAGTGAAGAAGCTTCGCTGGCAGCCAGATGTCATCGTATGCCAGGGATGGGTGAGCGCCGTGGTGCCTTTCTATATCAAGACCGCATACGCTGAAGAGCCTTCATTCGCAAACTCGAAGGTAATCCTCTCACTCTATACCAACGAGCTGAAGGCCGAACTGGGAACCAACTTCAAGCAGTGCGTGGACTATCGCGATGCCAAGGCAGAACTGCTCGCCGACTACAAGGAGAATTTCGACTTCACGGAGCTGGGCAAGATGGCCATCGACTATAGCGACGGTGTCATCCAGGGTGAAGACGGTGCAGGCGTCAAACTCCTCGAATATGCCGGGGAAAAGAACAAGCCTGTGCTCAACTATCCAGGTGATGACTTTGCTGATGCCTACAAGACATTCATCAACGAGGTGTTCCCGGATGAGGAATAATACCTCGAAACTATAGATTCACATTTCAAGGATAATGAAGATTTTAAGACTATTTACAGCGTTATTCATCGCAGCCATGGCTATCACCGCCTGCGATGACACGACTGACAACATCGGTTCGTCCGTCACCAACGAGGTGGACAACCTCTCTATCCAGCAGAAGGTGTTCAACGTAACATCCCGCTCGGTAGTCTCAGGACCGGTTTTGAGCCGAAACAATACGGGTATGATAGGCATGGTGAAAGACCCAGAGACGGGTACCTACGTCACCGGCGACTATATGACCCAGTTTGGCGTGTTGTCATCGTTCTCTCTCGACACACTGGAGTATATCCGCAATGCACACAATGGAAATATCGAGGCAGACTCCTGCTTCCTGCTGGTTTCCTACAAAACCATCTACGGCGACTCGCTGGCACCCATGAAGGTGACGGCATACGAGATGAGCAAGCCGATGACGGAAGACGAGGAATATTACTCCGACTATGATGCCTTCAAGGGCGGATGGGTTAGCGAGGACAACTACCACGCCAGCGCCACCTACAACCTGAGCGAGGGCTCTACCATGGCGTTCAGAATCTATCTCAACGGGCCTTACAAGGCAAGAGACGGAAAGACCTACAAGAACTACGGTACCTACATCATGAACACCTACGTGGAGCATCCGGAGTACTTCAAGTCTAACTACCGCTTCCTCAACAACGTATGCCCTGGATTCTACATCAAGAACACCGGCGGTATCGGAAACGTGGCCAACATCTGGAACACCGAGCTGCAGCTCTACTGGAAGATTCAGAAGACCGTGAAGGATTCTCATGGCAACGACAGCATTGTTACGGGCTACACCTACAACCGCTTCGACGGAACCGAGGAGGTGCTTCAGCTCAACAAGATTACCAACGATACCAAGACATTGGAGAAGCTGGCCAGCAACGAGGAGTGTACCTTCATCAAGTCGCCTGCCGGAATCTTCACCGAGGTAACGCTGCCAGTGGAAGACATCATCAAGGGTCACGAGAAGGATACGCTGAACACAGCCTCTATCTCATTCCCTAGAATGAATAATGTAGAAGACAGCAAGTATCAGTTCAGCGCTCCTTCCACCATTCTGATGGTAGAGGCTGATAGCCTGAATGCCTTCTTCGAGCAGAGCAAGCTCACGGACAACCGTTCTTCGTATACGGCATCCTACAGTGCCTCTACAAGCAGGAAGAACGCTTATACCTTCTATAATATCAGTAACCTGGTTACGAAGATGCATAATGCCAAGCTGGAGGGCGAGAAGAAGAATGCCAACTGGGTGAACGAGCATCCTAACTGGAACAAGGTGATGCTGGTGCCAGTGACGCTGAAGACGAGCACCATCAACAACTCTACGGTGGTTACCAAGATCAACCACGATATGTCGCTCTCTTCTACCCGTCTTGTCAAGGCCACGGATGATGCCAACAAGGATTACACCCTGGATAAGAGTGGAAACAAGGTAGCAGCGGGTCCTGTGCAGATCAAGGTGATTTACAGCCGATTCAAGGAATAAGTTCATCATTTGAATGAATTTATTTGATAGATTTTATTTGATAGAATCATGGCAGATAATTTCCTTGAACGCCACCGCGAAGATTACGAGCAGCGCAAAGCTGCATGGCTCAGAAAGAAGCGCCATCTGCCCAAGCTGAAAACGCCAGCGCAGATTCAGCGGCCGGATGACGAAGCATTATAAGAAAGCCTGTTTAGCGAATCTGCTAAACAGGCTTCTTTCGTATTACAACTTGGGCACAGCTTCTTTCGTATTACAACTCGGCTACTGCCTTTTTCTTCGATTCCTTCTCCAGTTTCTTCTGGCTTACGCCACCCCACGCCACGTTCATGCCGATGGCGATGCTGGCGTTGGAACTCAGAGGGATGAACTCCTTGCTGGTCTTGCCCAGAAGATGATCCATGCCGATGAAGAGGTTATAGCCGCTAGGATGGATGTTCAGCACCCAACCCATGCTGGTTGAAAAACTGTTCACGGCGAAGTTCACGCCGCCATCCAGCCATCTCAGAGGCTTCCAGTTGGCACTCACTCTACCCTCGGTCCAGGTGTAGGAACCGTTCAGACGGGTACTGCTCAGGGCACCGAACGACAGTTTCTTATACATAGGCAGGGTGTATTCAGCACCCAGGTTGATGGTAGCAGCCAACGCCGTAGAACGGCTTCCGGCATCGCCCATATCCTTCAGATTGGCGAAATCAGAAAGCTGGTCGCCATAACTGTCCATCTTGTCATCCAGGGTTCCGCCCGAACCGCTGCCCACAGTGGTATCATGGAAACCGTTGAAAACAAACTGGTTCTTGGCATTCACCGCCTTCATGTTGTTGCTCCAGTTGATGAAACCCAGGTCCATCACGGCAGCACTCACCCTCCAGTCGTCGTTAATCTTATATTCAGCACCCAGATCCAGTGCCACGCCGAATCCGTTCAGTCCGAATCCATCCACGTCCACATCGTCCACATGCTCATACTTGCCCTGTTTGCCGTCTGGCGAAACGTGGCTAGGGTCGTTATACTCCGAAACCTTGCTCTTGTAAGTAAAGCCCTTCACGGAAACCTGCGCAGTTCCCTGACCCGAAAGCGTCCACTGGTCTGTGCCCGCGAGATTAGCCTGCACATCCTTCAGTTCCACGTCGGCAGCGCCCACACCCAGCAGGAACTTCAACTTGGCACCCACTCTCAGTTTTTCGTTAATCTGATGGGAATGGCCCAGCGCCAGCTCAGCGTATGAACGGGCACGCAGACTCACGTCGCCGATGTTGTAATTCTGGTTGCCCGTGTTCTTGGCAAACTCAAAGAGCTCGTAAGGAAGCACCATTCCGAAGCTGGTCTTCTCGCTCAGTTCGATGGTGTTGTATCCGCCAAAAGCCTTGAAGCCAGCGGCAAGGATGGTGAGGTTCACGTCGCCCACAATCTTATTGTCGCCCTTGCTGAACCCCTTCAGCGCATCGCCCGTAGAGATGTAAGGGTTCATGAAGGTGGTCATTCGCTTCTGTCCCGGCTGTCCGTACATCGGATTCTTCATCACCACGTCCTGATAGCCGAAGTTACCACGGGTATTCACGCTGATGTTTCCCAAAGCCGGGATAGAGATGAAACTGCATGAATCGCCAAAGGCTGGATTCAGGTTGTGGCGATAGTGATAGCCCTCAGTGAAATAGGCAGAGTTCAAGTTCTGCGCCATCGCTGCGCCACCCAGCATCAGCAGGGATGCCGAGAGGATATATTTCTTTGATAAAATCTTCATAATCATCTACTTAACTGTTATTCAATTAAAATCATCTTCGAAAGAGATTTCACGGTTTAATTAAAATCACCAATCACCTTTCCTACCAGTTTAATCTTGATGTCGTTCAACTTCAAGGTATGCTTCTCGGCATTGAGCACCACGCCCGTAACGGCATTTCCGCCCTCGCCCTTGGCCTTGCCCGAAACCACCACCTTCAAGCCGTCGAGCTTCTTGAAGGCATCTGCTTTCTTCTGCAGAATCTTCACGCTCAGAGGCGATGTAGCTGGGGTCGTGCCATCGGCAGAAGCCTTGATTTCGCCCGTAATCTCCACTTCCAGTTCGTCCTTGCTGATCTCTCTTCCGTACACATCCACAGGGGTTGCCTTCACGTTGAGATAAGCTGGCACACAACTGGTTACCTGGGCAGACAACTGGACATAGGCGCCATCCGCCATGTTCAAATCCTTGATATCGTCGTTCCATCCGTCCAAATCATCGGAATATTCGATGCAGGCATTCTCGGCAAAGGCGATAGGCGAATCGATGCTGTAAGATGGAGCCACCTCGTAGTCATGATAGCCCAACTTAAAGGTACCCGCCTTCTGATTGTTGGCTCTGGCGTTTGCCTGGAAGGTAATCTCATCAGGCATGGTCTTCACGAGATCAGAAAGATTTGGAACCTCCACTTTCTCCACGTCGCTGCCAGCTTCCGTTGCCGCAGCATTTCGGCAGATTACCACATGGGTAGTGCCATTCGCCTTGACGGCAAACTCAGGCACCTCAACGCTGGCGATTTCCCTGCCATCCTTCAGACTTTTGAGCGTACCGCCCGCAAAGCCCTCGATATCGAGGTTGCTGTTGAGTGTGAGATAGATTTGCGGATTATAGAGATCCACCACCACGTTGCCATCCTTCAGGAAGTCTGGAATGCCCGAGATGTGCACATTGCCCAGGGTATTCAGGTTGATGGTTGGGTTAAACTTACCCGTAGCTCCAGTAATTCTGATATCGCTCATCGAGAGATTGTTCTTCATGGAAACGGACGAGATACCGGATGAAAAAGAGTAGTTGCTGGTTTCCACCGCCATGTGAACCTTACCGGTGAGCTGAATCTTCTCGCCAAGAGATGTCTTTGCGATTTTCAGTTCGCCCAATTTATCCTTCTTGGTGAAATCGAGGCCCACGATTTCAATTTTCTCATCCAGATCTACCGAAGTAGATACATTATCTAATGTGATGGTATTGCCCTCAACCATCTTTCCGTTCCAGGCAAGTTTCATGTAGGATGGGAAGGTAAGGGTAATCTTGTCGAATTCCCTCACCATGCTGGCCAGGTTCTGGAAGGAAACCTTCAGGTTGATGGTGCTGCTCACCTCGGCAGCAGTCAGTTCTTCCACCTCCTGAGGCTTGTTACCCTCGTAAGAGAATTCAAACACGTCGCCCTCGCCATGGAGCATGACTGCAGCTCTTGATGCTCTTGAATTTCGAGCCGAAGAGTTGAACGAAAGCGTGATATTGCTGGAGCTTGACTGTCGGCGTGCCACCGTGATGCTGTTAATGTAAGGATGAGCCGCCTCCACATCATTTCCCTGCTGGCGGAATACATAGTCGAATCCGGTAGAGGCATCAGCCACCACGGAGCCGTTTTCCTCAAGGTCGAGCACTTCAGATAGTTTGATGTTATCGGTATTGCTGGCTGGCAATTCCAAACCATCTCCACCGATTCCAATGGTAGCGTCTATGTTGTTGAAATCATAGTCGCTATCAGAACAACCGGTTACCAAGAGGCTTCCCATCACGATCAAGGATGAGAACAGCCTGATTTTCAAGTGTTTTGTTTTCATTGTTCCTAAATATGATTAAATTAAAATTCATGTTCTTAAAAAACAGTACAAATTTAAGGAAAAAAGATAAGAAATGCAAAGAAAGCATAAAAATATTAAGGTATTTTAAGGTAGAGGGATAAAAGGAAAGCCCACGGGGGTGTGGCATGGATTGATGACACACCCTCATAGGCTTCTATTCGATAATCGTATATTTTGCAAACTTCAGCAGAAGCTGCTTGGTGCCGGCATGAGCGAATGCCACCGTTGCCTTGGCATTCTCGCCAGAGCCTTCAAGCTTCAATACTTCACCAATGCCGAAACGCTGATGCTCTATCTTGCATCCTTCTCGAAGAGAAGAAGAAGAGGATGATGCTGGTTTTGGTGAAGATGATGATGATGCAGCAGATGCAGGCTTTAATGATGAAGAGAATGATGCAGATGATGCAGTTGGCTTTGGCTTCGGCGATGTATAGGATGGCTTCGGATCTGCCTTAAACTGCGATGACACAGACTTAGAATCCCACGGCATTCTTCCGCCATAACCGCCATCTGAACCATAAGAATCTCTGCCGGAACTTCTATCTGAACCATAGGAACTTCTTCTTCCATAGCCACCAAATGATGATCTCGACTTCATTCCCTCTTCCTCAATCAATTCAGGATCAATCTCTTCTATAAATCGGCTCGGATTGTCAAACTCCATTTTGCCATATCTGAACCGATTTTGCGCATTCGTCAGGATGCAATGCTTCTCGGCACGGGTTATCGCCACATACAGCAGGCGGCGCTCCTCCTCCAGCTCCCTCATCGTGGTAGCCGCAATCGGACTCGGGAAAATGTTCTCCTCCAAACCCACCACGAAAACCGTGGCAAACTCCAGGCCCTTCGCCGCATGAACCGTCATCAGCGAAACCCTCGGCTCATCCTTCTCGCCGTCACTGTCGGCATCCGTCAGCAACGCCACATCCTGCAGGAAATCCGAAAGGAAAGTCTCATCCATCCTGCCCTCCTCCTGGCGTTCAGCCACGAAGGTCTGCATACCGCTCAGGAACTCCTCCAGGTTCTCCTGTCTTGCCAGGTCGTCGGCATCCTTGCCCTGCATGATATCCTCGCTGATTCTCGCCTCCTTGATGATGGCATCGCCCAGGGCATACACATCAAGCGTATGCGAGCGGTCGATGAACGAACTGATCAGCAGTCGGAAATTCTCCAACTTTGTCAAGGTGCCCTTGTTCACGTTCAGCCCGTAATGCGCAGCCTCGCCTATCACCTCCCAGATGCTCACCTGGTTCTCGTGGGCGCAGGCAGCAACCTTTGCCACCGTGGTAGCACCGATGCCGCGCGCCGGATAATTGATGATTCGCTTAATCGCCTCCTCATCGTCAGGATTTGCCACGAGTCGGAAATAAGCGATGATATCCTTGATTTCCTTGCGCTGGTAGAAGCTCAGTCCGCCATAGATGCGGTAAGGAATGCCCTGCTTTCTGAACTCCTCCTCGAAGCTTCGGCTCTGGGCATTGGTACGGTAGAGAATGGCGAAATCATCATAGCCGCAATCGTCCTCGCGCTTGATGCGCTTGATGTCCTTCGCCACAATCAGCGCCTCCTCCTTGTCGCTGTAGGCTGGCTTATACTGTATCTTCTCGCCCTCGGCATTCCGGCTGAACACCTCCTTGGGAATCTGGTTGCGGTTGTGGCGAATCAGACTGTTTGCTGCCTCCACGATGGTCTGCGTACTGCGGTAGTTCTGCTCCAACTTGAAGAGACGGGTGCCCGGCAACTGATGCTGGAAGTTGAGGATATTATCGATGTTGGCGCCACGGAAACTGTAGATGCTCTGCGAGTCATCGCCCACGGCACACACGCGCAACTTCTCCCTGCACAGCTGCATCACGATCGACATCTGTACATGGTTGGTATCCTGGTACTCATCCACCAGGATAAAGTCAAACCTCTCGGCATACTTGCGTCTCACTTCCTCATGGTCTCTGAAGAGCTGGAAGGTAAGCACCAGCAGGTCGTCGAAATCCATGGCGTTCGCCTGCTTGCACCGCTGCACATACTCCCTGTACACCTCGCCCATCTTCTCCATGTTGCTGCGCTTGTTCTGCATAAAGATGTCGGCATCGGCATCGTATGCCTCTGCACTCATCAGGTTGTTCTTCGCCTTCGAAATCTTGGCGTGCACGGCAGCCGGCTTGTAGGTTTTCTCGTCCAGCCCCTTCTCCTTCACAATCGCCTTGATGAGCGAACGGGAGTCGGATTCATCATAGATGGTAAAATTGCTGTTGAATCCGATATGCTCCGCCTCGGCACGCAGGATGCGAGAGAAGATGCTGTGGAAGGTGCCCATGTAGAGATGCTGAGCCAGGTCGTTGCCCACCAGTTTTCCGATACGCTCCTTCATCTCGCGGGCCGCCTTGTTGGTAAAGGTGAGTGCCATGATGCTCCAGGGCTTCATCCCCAGCTGCAGCAGATAGGCAATCTTATAAGTAAGCACACGCGTCTTTCCGGAACCTGCGCCGGCTATCACCAGCGAAGGTCCATCTATATAACTCACAGCCTGTTGCTGCGCTTCGTTCAAGTCTTTCAGTAAATCCATGAATCAATATTTGAGACTAAAATCCATTTTAAGGTCACCCCTTATCAATTATTAATTATTAACTGAAGTTTCGCAAGTAGCATCCTTCCGTCCCCGAAGGGGGCGAATGTGAATAACCGCGGGTGGAATGACCGAAGGGAAT
>ERZ773209.1932-NODE-1932-length-11400-cov-94.529044_pt1 | contig 11400 bp, 11 predicted proteins | sample MGYA00511109_ERZ773209 | MGnify/ENA primary metagenome ERZ773209 (study PRJEB29015, sample SAMEA2737786) | human gut metagenome | biome: human gut; feature: human-associated habitat; material: faeces | place: China | collected 2012 ...
CATAATGCAATTCTTTAATGCTTGTTCCACTTAGAAATGCCTGCTGGATATTTGTAAAGTTGTCCAACAAGTTATGTGTCTGTAAGTTTATCTCTGCCAGTACATATCTTCCTAATGGATGCAAAGATACAAAAAATATTCAATATATCATTCGTTTTTAATGAAAAAGTGCTATTTTGTTCTATTCCATCTAGAGTAATAAGCTGATGGGAGTCTTCTTGCCAGCTTTGCTGATAAATTATACAAATCATGCGCATTGCCAGCACTCAGGTTGTGGTTACGGCAAAAGTTGAAACCATAGATGGTCAAGGCATTAGTATAATACAGAGCATAGAGGCAGAGAGTAAACTCTCCGCCATCTATAATTTGCTCTACATTAACCCCAAGCCGCTCAGAAAAAGAAAATTCATACTACACCCAAATCAGACTTCAAAAAAAAATCCGGATATTGGAAATCAGGGAGTTGCATAACGGGTGACTGCAATGTGGATTAAATATACACTGGCACAGCCCTCTGGATATAACCTTGTTCTGTTTCCAAGTCCATGCTGAAAATTCTCCAACAATAATCCCTATCATAGTTACTCAAATATTTTATCTCCGAAACGGGAAATTAATTCTTTTTTAAGATCGCTAGGAAAATCACAGTACGCAAATGCTCTATCCCCTATACCATTAACACTGTCTGGGATAACAATTTCAGATAGGAAATCACAACCGAAAAATGCAAATTCTGCAATAGTAGTCACACTATTTGGAATAACAACATTATTTAAGAAACTACAATTTTCAAAAGCACTTTGCCCAATACTAGTCACGCTATTAGGAATATCAACGCTAGTTAAAGAACTACAATCCAAAAATACATTATCCTCAATATTAGTCACACTATTAGGAATGATAATGTTTTTCAAGGAAATGCAACCAGAGAATGCATTATCCTCAATATTAGTCACACTATCAGGGATGACTATATTGACCAAGGAAGTACAACCAGAAAATGCACAATCCCCAATACTCGTCACACTATCAGGGATGACTATATTGACCAAGGAAGTACAACCAGAAAATACACAATCCCCAATACTCGTCACACTATCAGGGATGACTATATTGACCAAAGATGTACAACCAAAAAATGCACAATCCCCAATACTCGTCACACTATCAGGGATGACTACATTGACCAAGGAAGTACAATTTTCAAATGCACTATACTCAATACCAGTGACTCTATCCGGGATTATAATATCGGTCAAGGAAGAACAATCTTCAAATGCATTTTTACCAATACTCGTCACACTATTAGGAATTACAATACTAGTTAAAGAACTACAGCCACTAAATGCACTATCACAAATGCAGCTAACATTATTAGGAATTATAATATCGGTCAAAGAAGTACAATCTTCAAATGCATTTTCCCCAATATTAGTTACACTACTTGGGATACTTATATTGGTCAAGAAACTACATTTTCTAAATGCACTATCCCCAATACTTTTCACATTATTCGGGACAAAAAATATCTTTGCTTTATGTTTTCTAAACGAGATGATTTTATTTTTATCCTTATCGAATAACATATCATCCTCATAGATGAAGTTTGGCGAGAAGCATTCAATTCTACCATTCCAACTATAAAACGGATTGCCATTTAAGCAGACGACACCTTTTGGAATTATAATAGATTTCAAAGAAGAGCAACCAGTGTATCTATTATTAGTTGATTATCAGTGTTATACGCTCTAAACGGTAGAAAAGTGACTGTGTGGATTCTATATAGATACGAAATGGCTAAAATTTAACGTATTTAACTTTCAGTTACATCAAAATTACATAGATATGGATTGGATGGAGTCGTTTGAACCGACTCCATAATATGATAAAACCGAAACAAAGAAGACCATGTAAGGGAGTGAATTATCAGCAGCCATTCCACATGTTATTACCTCCATAATGGTTCCGTTTCCCATCCCTGCGGAAAGCCGAGAGCTTTTAAGTCAATTTCGGGAAAACGAATGAACAACCATGTTAGTTTGGACTGCATATCATTATTGGGGGATATAACATTAAGAAAGTACTTGATGATGCAAAGATCAAAGTAAGCACGCATGAAATCTGTTGGCAGTGTTATCCATTTTCCTTCTGGATTATTGGGAATTGCTGGCTGAATAGCATTCTGTTTGTTCCATACTCTTGAATGATGTCCACAGGCATTTCGAGTAACAGCAATAACCGTAAGCCATGACTCAAACACATTTATAGGTAAACCAAAACGTTTTGCTATGCGTTTGCGTATACGATTTTGTTTAATGTTGCGATAAATGGCATTGACATTTCCAATAGTAAGCAGCTCTCCTAAAATCCACGATGGTGGGTAAGGTTCTGAGTAGGTTCGTTTGAAATGGAGAATGAACTCCTCCTTGGATTTGCTATATTCCTTGGATATAGCTCGCATTGTTTCATTAAACTTTGAACTATCCAAGAAATAAGAAGAGTCAGTAAGCCAGAAAGGATTGCCAGTCATATCTGCTGTTATTTGCATCACCGCACGTCTGATAGCAATTTCAATCTTTTCTATTTCATTGAACATGAGCAGTCTCAGTTTCTTGTCAAAGCGATAAAGCATCATCACCTTTTTGAATGTTGAACCTTCCTTATACAAATGTGCAGTTTTGGGCATCTTCAACAAAGGGTACATATAAGCAGACAATCTGTAATAACCAATATTGTCAAGGTATTGTATGGCTTTGTTTCTATCACAAATTTGTAAACCTCGAGATTCAAGCAAATCAACGAGATTTTCTGAAGATTCAAACCGTTTTGTAAAGGGAATAAGACTCGCCATATTCAAATGTGTATAAACAAAAAACGCCTCGCACGATTTGAGCATTGTTAAGAGGCTTGGCGAGGACTGACGCTGCAAAGATACGAATAATCATTGATAATACAAACTTTTCGGCAAGAAAAATCACGCAAAAGTGGAATTCTTTGACATATTTATATTTAATAATGTTAAATCAGACATAAATGTCATACTTTACCAGCCAAACAAGGTGGTTTTCAAAGTAAAAGTGTTATCTTTGTAACGTCTATACCCATACCGGAAGCCCCGATGGGCAGAGGTTGGGCAGACATATATACATATAAGGCGTAACTGTACGCTTTGGTTTTGACGCAGTAAGAATCTGGCAGTTCGAGCAAAGTTGTCAAGAACAAAGCAACGGGAACGCCTCATGAGGTGTATTGTATACAGCCCTCATTGGCTTCGAGCGATTTTGTCGTTCGTTGTCAAGAGTGCATTCTATATACGTACACAGGCGTGGGGCTTTCGGCGTTGCTCGTTTCGACAACTTGGGCGATGCCAGAGCCTTTACTGCGTGGAACGAGTGACAGAACAGGCTCCACGTTTTCATGTATATATACCAACCATTTGTTAATCATGCCAATATGGTAGCCGTTGGCAAAAAAGAAGAATAGTTGGTATGAGTAGTATAAAAGTTCCAATCACAAAGACGGATAAGGAAGGATTTCAAGTTATAATAGACTTGAATTTATATAGCGAAAAGGCTATAATAGCTACAATTTACAGATACACAGACAAGTTTTTTGTTTATCAGAACACGATGCCAAGTAATGATAAACAAGTCTGTGTGATTTTTGAATCAAAAGACGGTGGACTTGACGAAAATATCGTTAAGCAATTCTGCAATGACTTGATTGACCAGCAACTTCGTGAAATTACAACGGAGAAGTATGGACATATTCGTGATTTGATAGTAGAGGAAGCGTTTAAACCTGTATCAAAATGAAAAAAATAGTATTGTTTTTTGCATGCATATTCTCTTTTACAATAATCGCTGCTAATGGTTTCCATTTCAAGAAATATAATAGAATTATAATTGAACAATATTTATCAAAACGATTTCATCAAAAAATCTCAGGATTCAAAGCCGATACATTGTTTGTTACAGAGTTGTGGGCAGGTGGAGCTGGCTTTCGTAGACCAGAAGGCCCAACTATCCCTAACATAAAAGTTTATCAAACATGTTTAAGAATCAGTTTCATTGTACCAAAAGATGAATATGGAGCAAAATACCGAGCAAATTATTATGTTCCTTTTTCATTTTTAAAGGGCACGACAACAGAATGTTTCATTAAAGATGATTGGTTAGGTGGTCCTCATATAACAACAATAGGATGCAGTTATACACCTGAAGTTTGGTTTGAAAAATTAGTTAATACAATTTGTTTTTACCAATGAACGAACAATACATAACACTCCCGTTCCGCTTCGCTCGATTTAACGAAGAAGAATATCTTCTATCGAATGATGTAGGAGAATATATTTTCCTAAAGAATGACGACTTTCACAAATTCGTCAATGGAGAACTTGACCCTACAAGTGACTTATTCTATGATATAGAGTCAAAGCAAATAGCCACAACAGACAAGGTTGAAGATGTTGTAAAAATGTTAGCAACCAAATTCCGCACAAAGAAGAGTATCTTGGAAGATTTCACTTCTTTGCACATGGTTGTGCCAACTTTGCGTTGCAATTCAAGCTGCATTTATTGTCAGGTAAAAAGACATGAAAGTACTGACCATTCTGCAGATATGACAAAGAAAACTGCAAAAAATATTGTCAAGACAATCTTCATGTCTCCTTCTCCTTGCATCAAAATAGAGTTTCAGGGCGGTGACCCATCTACCGATTTTGAAATGGTGAAGTATATCATAGAAGAAGCTGAATGGCAAAACTTATTCAAGAAACGTGAATTAGAATTTGTCATCTGCACCAATCTTACTTTGCTCAATGATAAGATGGTCAAGTACCTAAAGAAGCATAATTGTATGATTTCTACATCTTTGGATGGTCCAAAAGATTTGCATGACACAAATAGACCTCTCCAGAATAAAGATCTTGACCACCATGCTATCTTTGAGAAAAATCTACAGATGATTCGTGGTATTTGGGGAGATGACGAATGCGCATCCGCTTTAATGACAACTTCAAAGTATAGCCTTGGAAGATTCAAGGACATCATAGATGAATACATCAGATTAGGTTTCCATAATATCTTTCTAAGGGCATTAAACCCTTACGGTTTTGCAAAACAGCATAAGGACAAGATAGCCTATCCGATAGAAGATTTTGTACAAAACTACAAAGAGGGGTTGGACTATATCATAGAACTCAACAAGAAAGGAACATTCTTTGTTGAGGGGTATGCAGCCTTGCTTCTTCGCAGGATTCTGACTCCTTTTGCGACAGGCTTTGTTGACTTGCAATCTCCTGCAGGTGTTGGCATAGCTGGAGCAATATATGATTATGATGGCAGCGTGTACGTTGCTGACGAAGGAAGAATGATGGCTCGATTCAAAAACTATTATTTCAGACTTGGCAATGTAAATGAGGATTCATACCAATGCATGTTCAATGGAGAAAAACTGCATGAGATAATCAGTAATGCTTGTAATGAATGCTTGCCGGAGTGCGCAGAATGCGTATTCCAACCTTACTGTGGTGCAGACCCAGTAAGAAACATGTCAGAGCAAGGAGATATGGTTGGTCATCGTCCTACAAACGAGATGTGTAAGAAGAATAAAGCCATTATGCATTATCTCTTTGAACTTCTTCAAAGACATGATCCCGAGATAAATAGAATATTTTGGTCTTGGATAAAATAGTGAGATATGAAACAATTAAATTCGTTATACAACTCTAACGCAGAGGAACTTCTTGGACGAGTAACACTTAGCGGTAAAAATGTATTTAACCGTTCAGCATATATCCTTGTGACCAATGAGCAGAATACGCCTAAAGGTTACAAGGCTATCATTTCAGCACATGATTTCTCAGACAAGATATCTACACCATGTATAAAAGTTGACAACATTTCTGGCTTCAACGAAGGTGATGTGATAAACATATCCCCTAATGGAGAGGTGTGTTTTCTATATGAAATCAATTCTGCATCCAATGCAATCTTTGCTACTGCTCGTTGCAATCATCGCTGTATCATGTGTCCTCAACCTCCAGTGCAGCAAGAGAGGGACAGAACTGATTTTAATCTGAATTTGATTAAACTGTTCGATAAGAATACACAAGAAGTCGGAATTACTGGTGGTGAGCCAACTATGATTGGTGACAGATTATTTGAGATTATACGCCAAATTAAAAAATCATGTCCTAAAGCTGCCATAAGCATACTATCCAATGGAGTGAAATTTGCTGATATTAACTACGCTGCAAAGTTAGCAGCTTGCAACCATCATGATTTACAAATAGACATTCCTATCTTTTCAGATATAGCTTCTATCCATAACCATATAGTAGGAGCCAAGACGTTTTACAAAACGGTTCAAGGTTTGTATAATTTGGCACAGTTCGGGCAACAGATAGGTTTGAGGGTGGTTATCCACAAACAGACCTATAAGAGATTGCCACAGTTGGCTGATTATATCTATCATAATTTCCCATTTGTCACCCAGGTAGCTTTTATGCAGATGGAAACTACAGGGTTGGCAGAGACGAATTTAAAAGACTTGTGGATAGATCCATATAGCTATAATAATGAGCTGAGAGAAGCTGTACTCCTTTTGAACGACAGAGGTATAACGACTTATATCTACAATGCTCAATTATGTGTGCTTCCACCTGAATTGCGTTCATTTGCAAAGCAATCAATTAGCGAATGGAAAGATGTCTATCTTCCAGTCTGCGACGGATGTGTTCTCAAAAATGAATGTGGAGGTTTTTTCTCGACAAATAAAAATAACATAAGTACGCATATCCATAAAATAGAATGTACAAATTCATGTACAGAGTGAATTATTAACAATATTGTCAAATTTAAAAACGGAGGTATCAATGAAGAGACTAATGTTTTTGATTGTTTCGGCATTTATCGCTACAACGAGTTATTGCGCCAACGTTTCTGATAACATCATGAACGTATTGGGCAATAATGACGAAACAACACAAATTGAGAAGCAGAAGAACCAGCCTTTGGTTTTGCAGAAAGCCATTGACATGGTAAAGAGTTCTCTTGCGGGTCACTATTCGCATAGTTCTCATTCTTCACACAGTTCTCACAGCTCGCATAGCTCACACTCGTCTCACTATTCAAGTCGTTACTAAGGATAGTGATTCGCAAGATCATTGCGAGTTGTAAAATAATTTGGGAGGGGCGTGTTCGAAATGCGCTCCTCCCTTAATATTTTATCTACTCAAGCCTTTTCTCTTCATTGGCTTCATCATCTTTGTCGCCTGTCGCAAGCATCGTCTTATCCATTCTATCTCATCTTCGTCCTTCTCACGTCCCCAGTCTTTGGTGTCGCTACCGCCCCCACCTTGGCTTTCAGCAAAGTTGGTAGCCTCGTTGACGTAGCCGATGTAGAGGTACATTGCACAATAGATAATTTTGTCGCCATAATTAATGAAGTCCATTGCAAAGCTGTCGTCAAATAGGCTGCTGTCGTGAATGCTCGTCATACGAGGATAGATGTCTGCTATCTCTGCCAACGCCTTCATACCAGCCTGCGCCCATATCTTATTGATCATCTGTTGCTGGTATGAAACAGCTGTTTTTTCAAAATCGGCTTTAATCTCCCTGTTTCTTGCTTCGATGTGGAAGGTATTCTTCTGCAACTCATCAAGTTGCAACTTAGCCTGCGCAAGTTTCATCTTCTTGTCGTTCAATTTGTCACGAACATCCCAGAGTTCCTTTCTGGTGGCGGTAATTTTTGCCTTTATCTCAACAGCATCACCAAGATGATTCTTCATGTAATCTTCAAGTTCGGCTATGGTCGCTTGCTTATCTGCTTCCACTTTCTCCAGATTGCTGACCATAGTCTGCAGAGCCTTGATTTTCGTCTCTGCTTTTGTGATGCTACGATTAAGATCTGAAAGAAGCGTCCTCTTCATGCCTACTTCATTTGACAAAGTGCGGCATTCATCAGCCAACTCCCTGCGATAAGTTTCTGTTGACTTGTGCTTGGCTCCAGTTATGATGATGTCATCACCACGTTCCAGTCCATACTTTTCATTAACCTCTGCAAGTCGGCTATGAAGTTCTCGCATCCTTGTTCTTGCTTGATTCATGTCGTTTCCACCAAAAAGATCTTTTGCGCTCAGTCTGCCGTCCTTTGTAATGGGGACAATGACTGCATGTGCATGAGGATTGAGTTCGTCTAAATGAACAATGAACGAAACGACATTTTCTTCACCAAACTCCCGACAACAAAAGTCATATATGTCCGTTGCCCATCTGTCTATGCCATTGCAACTGTCAACATCCCAGTTGTTGCCGTACTCACTGATTGCCTGGTCGCCAAATGCGAGTTTACGCATCTGCTCGCGATTACCCCCAAAGACAATGCTCACGGCACGGTTTGATGTGGCATTCACTCTGCCTGTCACTCTGTTCTTGATGGCTTGCTCGATTTTGTCTGTTATAGACTTGTTCTTGTCTATTGGTCCAAGTTCTCCGCCTTTCGACACCTGAAAGTTAAGTCGGGTGCGGCTACGGTCATAGTTGTACTTCGGATCGTTCTCCTTCCTTGAAAAGAGATCATCGCCCCAATTACGCTGATGCTCATCGCTGACAGCAACGCTGAAAGACTTGACCTTTTGAATGTCCATCATCTGTTTCTTATTATCGCTCATAAAATTGCTTGTTTTAATTGATTGTACATATGAAATTCAGCTTGCTGTACACATATAATGGCTGTTTGCCCTAATTACTGAGCTTGCTCGGTGTATTAGGCTCCACCCAAGGGATATGTTCGCAAGCGAACTCGTTATAACTGCTGCCAGTAGTGCTATGGCTCTTCCACCAACACCAACCCAAGACTGTCTATCAGATGTTGGAGTGGTGGATGTTGCTTTATCAGCCTTTGTAGCGCCATCTGCGGTGTTTCCGTCATCAATAGGAAGTCGGCAATGTCAAGACCTTTGGTCTTTTGTTCATCGGTGGCATTGTCTTCCAAGATACTGCTGACAAGAACTTGCTTGCATATTGATTGCAGCAACGGAAGTTTGCTTTTCCACTTTTCCGTTGCCCCAAGGTCTGGAACCAAAACAACCTCCCGACCGCTTAGGACTTCGACTGCATCTTTATTGAAACATCCGTTCATGCCTCCAGTAGCCAACCATACGAAATCAGAAATGAAGTGGGTGGCAATGATGGCTGTCTTTTCGCTCTCCACGATGGCTATTGTCTTGGTCGTGGTTTTATCTGTCAACAGATGTTCGCCAAAGAAGCACTGCCGAAGTGTAAAGTCTGGCAGTTTCAGTTCCGAGTGTACCCAAGTCACCAGGCTGTGTGGTTCCTTGATGCGGTGTCCTGTCTTGTCATCATACTTCATTATCTTGCCAGTGCGCACATTCCCATTGACATCTATCTGCCAAAAGATAGTTGAACCGCCCCATTTCTTTGAAGTGCCGACCTTGTACAAGGCAAACAGCCGTTCTGTCTCCTCTTTGCCAAAGACCGTTGAAATGTATCGGTACAAAGGATTGACAGAATAACCATGCAGTGTTTGCTCCACCAGCTTGCTATCAATGAAAGTTGGAAGAGGTTTCTCTTTACTGCACTCTTTGATTGGTGTTTTATATCTCCAATCATCATTGCAGTTGGCATCGGGATTGTCCTTGAAATAATCAGACGGAGAATAATGGTAGCCACAACTCTGTTCATGGTCACAACGCCCAACATTGTCAGGGAATACAATCTGTCCTTCCTCGTCAATATATCTTGCAAAGCAACGCTTACGCCCACATTGAGGGCAAGCATATCGGTTGCCCAGCTTGTATTTCTGTAGATGGAATCTATACTCACTCATAAGGCTCTGCACTTGTTGCACCTTGCACTTTCTGCACTTTTGCACTTGTTTGGCACAAAATGCAGCTTCTTTTGTGCAAGAGTGCAAGAAGTGCAAAGTGCAAACGGTGCAAGGTGGTGGTTCTACTTCTGAACTTTCTCATAATTGCCTTGCTTGTCTTTGATGATAAAGTTTCTCTGACAGAAGTCTTTGAGCATATACATGACAGTACGTCTTGCAAAACCGAAATCCGCTCCAGCCTTTACTGCTTCAGCAGTTACGAACTTGTTTCCCAACGAGTCAAGTACCTGTTTCTTCACAGGGTCAGTAGCCTCGGTTAAAACGAGGTCATCCATCCTTTTGTATGACTTCTCAAAGTAATCGCTCATCCGTATGGCTGCATTCACGGACTCCGCATCAACAAAATCCTTGTGAGACTCATCACAAGCCCAACGGAACAGTTGGAATATCAAGGCAAGCCGAGCCGTATTCAAAGGAACTTTTGCAGCACGTGAGTCTATCATTTTTTCATCCGTAATGGCATTCTGCCGTTCTATATCCTCATTCTGCCAATCATAGAATATGTCGATGGCTTCATCAGAGAAGTCAAGAACATTGAAGATGCCTTCCGTAAAAGGAAGAGCCACAGCCTTGTCTATGATCTCTTTCCATACACGGAATGGTCTTTCAATGATTGCAGCATCTTGTTTTGGAACCTTAACCCAAGGAGCAATCTTCAAACCTTTTGGGCATGTGATCAGAAAACGGTCAAGAAAACCATTCTTCTTGAATCCCATATCATAAAGTTCATGCACAATACCAGTCTGGATAGTTCCCACAATCTGTATGCAAGGATAGTCAATTCGTAAAGGACAATCAAGATTACAACGAGACACATCTACTGGCAAGCCATTGTGAGCCGACAGCATCTGTTGTACAAAAGAACTGTTGTTGTATCGGTTGATGGTGTTGAACAGCCCCATTATCTCATCCACCACAACTGCCACACCTCTGAGGTTGGCATCGTGATTGCGCATAAGAATCTCTGGCGTGAAGTCATTCATGATATTCTTATGCAGGACTGGTACAGGAGGTAACGATTCCCATTCCGTCCGTTTTTTGCCCTTGTTTCTCTCCACAATGGCTGCATACTCATTCTTTAGAGCCTTGAACTTATGGTGCTCCTCTGTATCAATGTCGTGCAACGGCTTGTAGGCAAAGTTCAAAGGTGGAGTCTTGCCGACTCCTGGTCTGCCAACAAGAATGACATATAGAATAGGTGAAGTAATCCAATTGCCTTTAATCCGGATATAGCAGGAGTTGCCGACGGCTGCTGCCATAGCGGATATAAGGGAAGTAGCGGTAAACTCAATGGAATAGTTCTCCGTCCTTGCCAAATCAAGAATCATCTGCTGCATCTTCTGGGGGAACACGTCAAGAGGAATTCCTGAAGTGGCTACGCCCGAAGCCTCCGAGCGTAGCTTGTTACAAATTTCAAGCGCATCCATGACATTACCAGTTTAAGGGTTTCGGCTTGCGCTTGTTTCCTGCAAGAATGGCTGCGTTCTC
>ERZ773209.1935-NODE-1935-length-11397-cov-126.939252_pt1 | contig 11397 bp, 6 predicted proteins | sample MGYA00511109_ERZ773209 | MGnify/ENA primary metagenome ERZ773209 (study PRJEB29015, sample SAMEA2737786) | human gut metagenome | biome: human gut; feature: human-associated habitat; material: faeces | place: China | collected 2012 ...
TGCTCACCGGCTTCATCTTCTCCGAAGGATAACTCTTGGCAAAGCCGTTCTCGGCTCTCACCTCCACAGGCTCAGCGCCCTGGGTGCAGATAAACTTCTTGCAGTAGAAACTGATTTCGGCATTATACACCTTGTCTGCCTCCGGTTTCTTGTAGAGGATTCCGAAGTCCTCGTGGCTGCCACGCACAAAATCGGCGTGCTCCAGGTTCTCTATCAGATTAGGCGTAATCTTCATGATCTCATTCTGATGAGAAGCACGGAAGTTGATGTCGTAATAGAGGATGGCACCGTGATTCTTGGCGTACTCCAGGAAACCGGCCACCTGAGGACGAACCACCGGATTCAGGGCGAAGAACGAACCGAAGAGCACGATGTCGCCAGGATTGATTTCGGGAGTGGCAAACTCCAGCTGGTCGTGGGGATGGTCCTTGTAGAAGATGTAGTCGGCATTGTTGTTCTCGTCGAGGAACGCCAGCGAGAGCGGCGACTTCGATTCCGGAAAGATGCTCACATTGTCGGCATTCACGCCGTTATCTCTCAGAAACTGAATCACATACTCACCAATACGGTCGTTGCCCGCCTCGCTGATAAACGAAGCGTTCACGCCCGAACGTCCCAACGAGATGACTGCATTGAACGATGAGCCACCCGGTACTGCCTCTATCGGCTTGCCGTTCTTGAAGATGATGTCAAGCACGGTCTCTCCTATTCCTATAACCTTACGCATTGTTTTATGTCTCTTTTATATTTTTTTGGGGACAAAGATAAGTCTTTTTGGCGATAATGCAAAATAAATGCTCAATATTTTGGATAAATTACATTTTCAATGTAACTTTGCACCTTGAAATGAAATACAATACTTATACATTAGACAACGGACTCCGCATCATCCACCTGCCATCGGACAGCCAGGTGGTGTATTGCGGCTACCAGATAAATGCCGGCACCCGCAACGAGGAGCCGGGCGAGGAGGGCTTGGCACATTTCTGCGAGCACGTCACCTTCAAGGGCACCGAACGCAGAAAAGCGTGGCACATACTCAACTGCCTGGAGAGTGTGGGCGGCGACCTGAATGCCTACACCAACAAAGAGGGCACGGTGTATTACTCCGCCATCCTGAAGGAGCACATCGCAAGGGCCGTGGATCTGCTTTCCGACATCGTCTTCCACTCGGTTTATCCGCAGGCGGAAATAGATAAGGAGGTGGAGGTAATCTGCGATGAAATAGAGAGCTATAACGATTCACCTGCCGAACTGATTTACGATGAGTTTGAGAATATCCTCTTCAAGGGTTCGCCGCTGGGGCATAATATTCTGGGCACAGCCGAGCAGGTTCGGGCTTTCAAGACGGAGGATGCGCTGAGGTTCACGCAGAAGCTTTACCGGCCGGATAATGCGATATTCTTCGCATACGGGGATATTGATTTCAAGAAACTGGTGAAGCTTATCGGGAAGGCGCTCACAGATGATAGTTCGGGCAAGCTTGCTGAGAAGGGTTGTCACGCAGATTTCGCAGATGACGCAGATTTCTCGGGAGAAACGGGAGACACGGGATTCGCGGGGGCACGGGATTCTGAGATTACGCAGATGTCGCAGGCTCCGCAGATGACGCAGATTTCTAGGGGAGCGATAGATTCGATGGGGTCGATGGATCCGATGGGTTCGCCTGCCGGGCAAACGATTGTGATGCAGAAGAATACCCATCAGGCTCATGTGATGATTGGAACCTGGGCTTACGATGTGAACGACGACCGGCGAATGCCGCTCTATCTGCTTAATAATATGCTGGGCGGACCTGGCATGAACGCCAAGCTGAACCTCGCCCTCAGAGAGCACAATGGACTGGTTTACACCGTAGAAAGCACGATGGTTTCCTATGGCGACACGGGCACCTGGAGCATCTATTTCGGCTGCGATGAGCACGACGTGAAGCGCTGCCTCCGCCTGGTTCGCAAGGAGCTGGATAAGTTCATGCAGAAGCCATTGAGCGATGCGCAGCTCAAGGCTGCCAAGAAACAGATAAAGGGCCAGATAGGCGTGGCTTGCGACAACCGCGAGAACTTCGCCCTCGACTTCGGCAAGAGCTTCCTGCATTATGGCTGGGAGAAGAACGTGGACCGCCTCTACGAGCAGGTGGATGAGATTACCGCCGCCCAGATTCAAGCCGTGGCTCAGGAACTGTTTGATAAAGACAGGCTCACCACCCTGATTTTCAAGTAGTTTTGCTGCCCCCCAAAAAGCAGAACGAAGCAAATGCAGAAGCAATATCCACACGCCCCAAAAGCAGAACGAAGCAAATGCAGAAGCCATTGCCCCACACGCCCTGTAAGGGCAGAAGCTCCTAGCCCAGGGCAACACCCTGGGTATAAACAGCATTTCGCCCTGCGCCCTGTAAGGGCAAAAGCTTTAAAAATACGCATTAATAACTAACTTAATATAAAATTTATGATGAAAAAAATCATGTTATCAATCTGCCTCCTCTGCGCCTGCACTACTTTACAGGCTCAAGGACGCAAGCACACAACTTTCTTTGATCAGAGAGCTACGCTCTTTGAAGTTCTCCCAACCAGCAAGAAGGACATCATCTTCCTGGGCAACAGCATCACCAACGGAGGTGAATGGGCAGAGTTACTTGGCAACTCACACGTGAAGAACCGTGGAATCAGCGGCGATAGAGCCGATACCATGCTCGACCGCCTCCACGTCATCACCAAGGGCAAGCCAGCCAAGATCTTCCTCTTGATTGGCATTAACGACCTCGCCGGCGGTCGCAGCGTCGAGGACATCGCCAAGGACATCGATGAGATTGCTGAGCGAATCAAGAAGGAATCTCCTTCTACCCGACTCTATCTGCAGAGCGTTCTGCCGCTGAACCCAAAGTTCAACATGTTTGTTACCCACATGAGCCGCAAGAAGGATGTTCCTGCCCTCAATGCCCTGATCAAGGACATCGCCAAACGCCGCGGCTTGACCTACATCGACCTCTTCTCTGAGTTCGTGGCTCCTGGAACCCAGGACATGAACCCGGATTATACCAACGATGGCTTGCATCTGCTCGGAAAAGGCTACCAGAACTGGATTAGAATCCTGAAGCCATATCTTGGGAAATAAATTCAAAAGAGATAGATTTACCTACATATCAATAAGTTACGTAATTTCTTCTATGTGGTAAATCTCAAAATCATCCTCGAATAGGGGTAGAAACAAAGAAAATCGGGCTGTTAACTGTTAACCTGTTAACCGCCCGATTCCTTTTTATATATAATGTATGTCTGATTTTTTGTTGTTAAACGAAAAAAGGAGCATCATCCGCTCCTCAATTCCCGGAAAGCCCTTTTGGCTCCCCCTTCTACATCTCGGAAGCCCCTTTGGCTTCCTACTTTGCTTCAATTACTGTTTTTGAACTTTTAATGTTCTTTACTTTTAAATACCTGAACTTCTTAAAGTCTCTGAACTTCATAAAGTTCATTACCTCGTTGGCTTTTACTTAAGCGAGCTTGTTGCTAGCTGCGCCAACTGTTGCAGCGAATGCTACTACTGCTGCGAATGCAATTCCTAATACTAACATAACTTTTCCTTTCTTTACTTTAAATTAAACATTATCCTTTATATTAACAATCTTTCAACGTTACCCTGCTTCTCCAATCTTTCACCTTATCTAATACCTTCGTTTACCTTATCTAATACCTTCGTTATCCTTACTCTACCAATCTTTCTTCCTTATAACCAATACTTTATGTTACCTGAATCAACAATCTTTTATCCTTCTTTCTTAATTCCGGTGCAAAGATACAAACTTTTGTGTTCGCACACAAATATTTTAAGAGAAAAGTTTCAGAAACCCCCGATTTCTTGATAAAGGTCAAGTACCTTTACATTCTCATTACAAAATCAGGCACGGATTACACGGATCCGTGCCTAATCTATTCTACGCTGCCATTCCCGGAGTTCCATAGTGCCCATACTTGCCTATGAACTTAGCCGTCTTCGAGAAGGTGCCATCCTCGTTCTTCACGATGAAGCCACGCTTCTTCCAGTTGCACAGCAAGATGGCAAGCTTCGTCTTCGTGCCGTGAATCTGACACACACGCTGAATCTCCACCTTATCAAACGTATCGTGAACAAAGAGCAGAAGATTGCTCACACCCGTAGCATGATAAACCATACGGCTGTCGGCATCTATCGCCTCCTGCATCTGATTGCCGAAGAAACGCATCTTGCACCATAAATCATACTTCACGCTCCACTCTATGAAATCCTCTATCGGCTTCTCCCACTTCTCGCCATTAGCCAGATAAAGCACCATCGCACGGCGGAAACCATTCGCCAAACCACGCTTGGCAAACTCGGCGTATGGCTTGTTGTAGGCCAGCTGAGCCGTCTCCATAATCTCATTCTCCAGTCGCTCGATGAGCAGCCGCGCCTTCTTGCAATCCTTGAAACCGCTGGTGCCGTTGAGATGATGAATGTAAGGAGCCAGCTGCGCCTTGAACAAAGCATCATACTCGCCTACCACCGGACGCGGAGCGAAATCGGGACGGATGATGGTGGCTAGCGACAAGCGGCTCACGGCGCCATCAGCCACCTCTCTTACCGAGAAGAACTTCTGGGTAACGGCGATGGTGCTGGAAGCATTCCAGTTGAAACGGGTCTTCACCTGCGCCGTAACGCTCTTTACGCCCACACGCTCCTGACCATCCAGCGAGCAATCCCAGCAGCAGCGAATCAGCTGACTAGGGTCGTTGAACTTCTTGAGCATATCCACCTCGTCCATCTTGCAGTAGAGAAAGCCGTCGCCAGCCTTCTGCACATCGTCGAGACGCTGGATGTAGGCGGCACGGGTAAGGTCGGGCGAAACGATGCGGATGCAGATATCCTCCGGGCGCACCGGCTTTTTCTTATTGTCGCCCATGGTGCTCACCTCATCCTTCCAGTCCTGCTCCTTCTGGCGATTGACCTTATCCATCTGCACCAGGTCGTCGATGATGCAGTCGATAGGACCGTTCACCAGCGATTTGCCCGAAGACATCGCTGCCACCAGCAGATTCATCATTGCTGGCTCGTGCACCTGGTTATCGGTGTATCTGAAGCTTACGCCCTTGAGGTGAGCGGCAAGCGGAGGGAACACCGCCATCGCCACGGCTGGCTTGAAATCGGCAGGCACCTTGCTGGTGAGCAGCTTCACGAGCTTAGGCAGCTTGACAGGCATCTGAGGGGGAACATCGGCGTAGATTCCCGCCTTCTCGGTGGCCTGCTTGGCGAGATAATTCTTGCGGGCAAGCTCTATCGCCTGCTTTACGAGCAGAGGCATTTCCGTGGATTGAGCCACCTTGCAGGCATTCTCCACAGAGGCGAACGCCTTCGCCTCGTCTTCGCCGAAGATTTCGATAACCTGCTTAATCCAAGCCGCCTCGCTGTTGCAGATGTATCTGAGCAGGCAGGCTTCACGATAGATGAAGTTGTTGCGGTTGCCATGGGCAGGAGCGCCGCCCATCAGCTCCACCAGCGCCTTGGTAATCTCCTCGTAAGGAACGCCATCGTAGGTTTGCTCATACTGCGCAGCATTGGCAGCCTTTCTCGCCTTCTCCTCCTCGCTCTCTATCGGCTGGAAATCTACGGTTGGAGCGGCAGAAGATGATGATGAAGAAATATCCAGCGGACGGCCGTCAATATCCAATCCTCTCTTTCTATAAGCCTCACGATATTCAGCCACGGCTTCCTCGTCCAGGCGCTTGTACCAGTCGTCGGCAGTATAGATCTGGCTGGTTGCATCGGTGATGAAGATGATGCGCTCGGGGGTAACGCAGCTAGGGTCTTCGGTGGCATGGATGAGCTTGCAGAAAGCACTCTGAGCCTCAGCGATGGTCATTCCCACCGGGATACGGATATCGATGTGCGCCTTGTTGCGAGCCGAACGTTCCACGTGAAGCACTTTCCCCTTCCAAAGCTCGATGTCATCGGCAGAGAAAATCTTCTCTCTGAAAAGCTTCTCCTCTGCATCATCAAACATTCCGTTCAGCAGCAGGGCATTCTTCACGGCCACCTCTACCTCCTCCGGGTTGTCGATGTCAACGGTGGTTTGGAAGGTAAAGGCCTCAGGGTCGATGGTCTTCTGGGCACGATGGTCGTCGATGAAATGGAAGTAGTGAGGCGAACGGAACGGCAACTGCTTCTTCAGGAAGCCCACCTGCTTATCCAGCTGCTTGTAGGCCTCGCCCGCCTTCATCTCCTCCTGCTTGGCGGTAAGGTCGCGAATCTGTCCTACGAGCTGAGAGAGCCAAGGCTGCTTGGTAAGCTCGGTGTAGTAATCGAGGAGGAAAGTAGAAATCTTACCCATGTTCGCATTGCGGTTAGGGTTCATGGCGATGAGACGACGGCTCATCTGCTTGCATTCATCAAAAGTAATGTTCTTTTGCATGATTTTAATTTTTAATTTTGGTTGAAAGTAAATAGGCAGATTGTTTCCAAAACTGCCGCTCTCCATTTTGAAAAGCGATGCAAAGGTAATAAAAAAGAAAGTAACTCCATTATTATACCTCTGCCAGCGGATGGTGTATAAAAATATGGGGGAAGAGGGATAAAAGTTTTTAGATTAAGGGATAAAGAGAGGTATAAAACATGAGAAATGAAGAAGAAAACAAGAAGCAAGAAAATAAGAAATGAAGAGAAAAAAACGTTGGCAACAGATTTCAATCCATCGCCAACGTCTCTTATTTCTTAAGCCAATCATCTAAAATAATACCCTTCTTAAAGGCTTCTTCCCTCAAGATTCCCATAAAAATATCAACAATCTCACAATAACGATTGAATTTTGCTTCCTGCGTATTGACAAGCTCTTCCTGCTGCAGACATTTCCATTCCAATGCCTTATGGTTAGAAAAGGGAGCGACTCCTGCTTGCCTCAAATCATCCCTACCGCAGAGAGGAGCTTTCGGACCGGATATTTTTTTGCCTTCAAATAGCTCTTCCAAGAAAGTACAGAACGACTGAGGAGAATTGGATGGGAGTAGTTCCCAATCGCCCATCAGGCGGAAAACAGGATACCAATAGACCTTTTTTGAAAGAAACATGCCATAATATCCCCTCTTCTGATAAACAGCAATCTTCAAGACTGCCTTTTTCACCAATTCCCTGAGTTCCTCCTTATGCTCTCCAATCGCAGGTTTCTTCCCCACTGTCTTCATCGCCAGCAACGATTCCTCATTGCCGTGCTTGCCCCACTGCTTCACATCCTTCACCCTGCCGTTCATGATCATCAGGATGATGCCCGAGAGCAGCTGCTGCATCTTGCGTCTCGGCACCCGCTTGTAGAACACCTGACGGAGAAAATCAACGGGGTCTGCCTTGAACGTGCGATAGAGATTGAAGGGGAATGTCTCCAGCTGCTGCTCTATCTGGTCGAGTTGGTCGCGATAGTCGTAGGTGCCCGTCTGGCGGGCGAGGATTTCGGTGGGCGTATCCACGAAGAAGCATAGCGCCGCCTTCTCGCGATAAGAGGAACTGGTGATGAAGCCCATCTCCGTGAGCAGTTCTTCTCTGAATTTCTGCACCTCCTCATCCTTCACCAGGGCAAGCTTCTTGAGGAGTCGGTTTCGGGCTTGGGTGGTTTCCCGGGAATAGTCGTTGCGCTGGTTCTCCAGGAATTTACGCAGACGCTTCTTGGCTTCCAACAGGAAATTGCCCAATTCACTTTCGAGATCTTCTATCTCCGAAGAAGCCAATGGTTCCAGGAACGAAGTCTTCTGGTTCGCATCGAACGCATCTTTTTGGTTCGATTCGAGGGAATTCTTTCTGTTCTCCTCGAGGGAATTCTGAATACGGATAATGTGCCCTATCAAATCTTCGAGCATTCGGGTGCTGGCACTGAATCGGGCCAGCTTATCGATGGTAAGGATAGGACCCGTGTAGTGCCAGTCGTCATACTCCCTATCATCATACATCTTGCTTCGTGCCAGTTCCAGCTCTTCATCGGTTGCCTTTATCATGGCCTCCACCTTCAGGTAAAGTCCCGACTTGTCGTTCTCGCCCTTGCTGCCCCATCCCACGCAGGTGGTTCGCAAGCTTACATCATGCGATGCGATGATGGCAGCCCGTACATCTTCAGATTCCAATGCTCCCACGAATCCCACGGCAACATCGTCTTCATCATAAGCTCTTACGGCTATTAAGTCACAGACATTATCGTCGTCGGGCACCAGACAGATGTTTTTGCCCAGTGCTTGCTTGGCGTACTCCACCTCGTGATTCTTCACATCGCTATGGGTAAGCCCTACTATATGAAATTTCAGTTTATTCATCTGCTTCTTTTTATTTTTGATTCTTTGATTTCATGATTCTTTGATTTCTTGATTCTTTAGAATCTCGATTCTTTGTTGTTGATAAGTTGAAGGCAAAAGTACGGATTAAAATCGATACCACCAAGCATTCTTGCAAAAAAGTTTAGTTTTAGTTAAAAGTTGATAGTTGAAAGTTGAAAGTTAAGAGTTGAAAGTTTATAGAGGGTTAACAGGGTTAACAGTTAACAGCCGTTTTTCCCTACCCCCTCTTGCGTACATTATTATATTTAAATATATATATACTTCTTTTTATGTTGGGGGGGTATACATTTTCAGCTGTTAACTGTTAACTCTGTTAACCCTGCTGCGCTGTTGGTTTCTCTGAAAGCTTCTTTGACAGCTTCTCTGTTGGCTCCTCTGAAGGGATAACAGATGCCTCGCTTTGGTCTTCATTGATAACCGGAGGGCGTCATCATAGATGGCAAGGAATGCTGCAGAACGAAGACCGAAAAGCCAGCAATATGTTTCCTTAAGGAAACTACGAGTTTCTTGTGAAGAAAGTACGTATTTTTTATAAGTGATTGAGAATGAGACAAGTTTTTATCTCATAAAAAGAAGAGGTTACGAATTAGAAATAAACAGAATGTAGCATCCTGCTGTGATTTGCATAACCATCCAAAGAACTCTTTCGGTTGCAAAGGTACGATATTTAATCGGGGATAAAGAATGTTTTAAGATTTTTTATCCTCGATTTTTTGCTTGGATAAATCTGTTTTTATTAACCATACTCTTCTCTATTCTTTGCTATTTCCATTTCAATCCATTCAAATATATGTGGCAAGGGTTCCTGTTTTTTGAATGTTCTGTTTGCTTTGCATATTCTCATCCTTTCGCCGCTTCTTTCACGAGAAGAATATGCACAACGCCTATGCCGAGGCATCGGCCAGAAAGACCCACTTTACAGGAAATGGTAGCCTGCTTACCGAGAAATATCTCAGAGAGTGGAACGATCCGCGCATGGGAATCAGAGCTGCACGGTATGTAAACTGGGACAAGCAATCGCTGCTTTCGCTGAAACGCAACATCAGTCACATCAACCTGCTCATGGGCGAATGCTGTTCATCAATCTGAAAACCGGAGCACTCAGTACTAAGGTAGTTTTTTGCACTGAAAATTTCTTTTGAGATGACAAAAATATCTTTTGTTGGTAAGAGGCGACCTTAACCGCATATTTTTCACTAATCGCAGGCATAAAAGTCACTTTTGTGTTTACCGAAACTAAAATTTAGACTTGTAAAAAGCAGTTAAATACAAATAATCTGCTGTGTATCAACAAGATAATCGCTATGATTATAGATTAGCAATTTAGACCTTATTTCTGGTCGTATTTCTCGGAAAATTTGTATTTTTGCAGGCAAAAAACATAAAAGAATTAAGTCATGAAAAATTTTTATATTCACATCAGTTCATTGATTATTGTGGTTTTGGTGTTTATGTCGTCTTGCCAACACAAGCCTAATACCACGATAGCACAAGCATTGCTACTGGCAGGAGAACACCCGGATAGTGCCCTCGCACTCCTGAACAACATGCAGTTCAGTAAACTGGGCAAGTCTGAACAGGCAAAGTACGCTGTTGTGTACACAATGGCACAAGATAAGTCGGGGTTGGATGTGGACGAAGATTCGCTAATTCGCATTGGATACAACTGGTATGAAAAGCATCCAGAAGATTCCCTTTATGCAAAATGCCAATACTATATGGGCAAATACTATATGCTAAATGATAGCACGGAGTTTGCCATCCGTTGTCTAGATCGCTCATATAAAGCGTCAGAAAAGATAGACGACATCCTTACGGAATGCCTTGCTTTGGAAAAACTTTCTAAAGTAGAGAAGATGACGGATGCCAAACAAGCTTTGCTTCATGCAAGAATGGCTATTGACAAATATGAAAGAGATACGACGGCATCACTTGCCAATAAGATTTACTTCAGGTTGAACTTATGTGAGGCACTTGAGTTTGCTGATAGCTCTGCTATAGCCCTGAAAGAATGTAAAATAGCTTTGAATTTGGCTAAAGAATTGGGAGACTCCCTGGTTTTAGCTGATGTCTATCAAGATATGTCGCGGTTATTTCATGATGTAGGAATGTACCGAAAGGCACTTACTTGTGCAAAGGAAGCCTATTTATATAGGAAATCGATGTTTGATACTTCGAACGCCCTTGCCCTAGCAGATGCATATTGTGATGTTGATTCAACGCTACAGGCAAAAGATATTCTTGCAAAGGTCAGTAAAGATTCTCATGCTAGCCGACACCTTATTTATTATATCAGATGTAAGGCGGCAATAAGAGAAGGACAAATACAACCGGCTATTGTTTGCCTTGACTCGTCAAACTACTATTTAGACAAAATGTACTGTACAACCATGCAAGTCAAAAATGACTATTATGTCTCTGTTCTGCAAAAAGAAAAGGAAGAAGCAAGATTGCAAGGTGAGATTACATCGCAAAAAGCGGCAACAGTATTGACGGTTGTACTGGCACTAATTGTTATCATTTTTGTACTCTACATATATAATACCAATAAGAAGCAAGCAAAACAAAAGGCTACAATGGCAGAACAGCTCCATGCGCAAGAACTCTCTCACCGAGATATTCAAATTTGCACTATGAGGAATTTTCTTCTAAAGAAAATTGATATAATGGAAAAGATCGAGTCCATGAGAAACGAGACAGAGAAACATATACTCATATCAGAAGATGATTGGAATGAAATAGAAGTGTTTTTAGATAGTGTCGAGAATCTCTTTGTGTCAAGATTAAGAGCGCAGTTCTCGGGATTGACGAAGAAAGACCTACGACTGATGATGCTGCTCCGTCTTAAAATGCCACAGAAGGCACTTGCACTAATCTATGGTATCAGCGAGAAAGCAATTAAGCAGAAACTATTTCTCTACAAGGCAAAAGTAGGCATAGAAAAAGAACAAAAATCTCTACGAGAATTCATGGAAAACTACTAAAATCAGTAGCAAAACTTCAAATTTAGACCTCCATTTTTCTGGGGGAGGCCGTCCGAAAACTTAATTAGGGAAGCAAACAACTGAATTGGGCATTT
>ERZ773209.1939-NODE-1939-length-11370-cov-3.717455_pt1 | contig 11370 bp, 10 predicted proteins | sample MGYA00511109_ERZ773209 | MGnify/ENA primary metagenome ERZ773209 (study PRJEB29015, sample SAMEA2737786) | human gut metagenome | biome: human gut; feature: human-associated habitat; material: faeces | place: China | collected 2012 ...
AGCTTCCGGGCAAAATCCTCCCACGTCGTATAGACCGGTGTGGCCAGCGCAAGGAAGGTGTTTGTCAGGTTGACCTTCCAGTCGCCTGCGGCCGTCAGGAACTGATAGTTCACGACCGTCGGCTGCTCCTCGAGCTTCATGGCGCCCGGCTGGCCGATCACCTTGGGCGGGAGCTTTTCCAGATTGCGCGCATAGCGCGGGAACTCGGCGCGGATGGCCTCCTGAAATTCGGCAGGCTCCTTCGCGCTGATGGAAAGGATCGTCGGAAAACGGAGCTGACAGATCACCTCGATCAGCTGGCGCTTGCCATAGAGAACACGCTCCGATGCAGAAAACATAGTCAGGACTCCTTTTTTGTGTCAGGCAGCACCGCACGGCCTGTCTTCGGCCTTCGGCGGACCTTTTCCGCCGATCCATCACTTCGAAAAGTGGGACATACACAAAGTATGCCCGCACTTTTCAAAGCTCGACTCGACGAAAAATCTCTCGCCGAATCTGCTTGCCGAATTGTGCGGTGCTGCCTTGAATTTTCTCTTGACAAATACCCCATAGGGGTATATAATAAGACTATCACAAAAAAGGAGGATGCCATTCATGGAAGAACAAAAAGAAAAAACATGTCCCTGTTGCCATAAGAAAAAAGTACGGTCAGAAGAGGAATACACCAAACTCATCCACCGCCTGAACCGCATCGAGGGTCAAATTCGTGGCATTCGTGGCATGGTCGAAAAAAGTGCTTACTGTCCGGATATTCTGGTGCAGGTCGCTGCTGTCAACGCTGCTCTCCATGCATTTAACCGAGAACTGTTATCCCAGCATATCCGCACCTGTGTGGCTCAGGATATTCGAGAGGGTCACGATGAAGTCATTGAAGAACTGGTTACCACGCTGCAAAAGCTGATGAAATAATTGGTTCTCCAGCTGCGAATTGTATTTCATTACTTTGCTTGTCCACAAGCAGAACGGAGGTTTCACCCATTATGAAAAAAGAACGTTATGCCGTCACGGGAATGACATGCAGTGCATGCAGTGCCCATGTACAAAAGGCAGTTGCGGCCGTTCCCGGTGTGCATTCGGTACAAGTCAACCTGCTCCAAAATAATATGACGGTAGAATTTGAAGAAGCAGAAACCACACCAGAAACCATTTTTGCTGCGGTCAAAAAAGCTGGTTACGGGGCTGCACCGCTTTCCGAATCCGGAACGACTGCTGCTCCAGCTGGTGGAACGCCGATTGTTTCCGCTCATGCGGAACGAAACCGGCTGATTTGGTCGATTGTCTTTTTGATTCCACTGTTTTATATTGGCATGGGGCATATGATTAATCTCTTTCCGCTGCCGTCCGTCCTCAAAGGACACAGCAGCATGATGCTGATTGCACTCATTGAACTGGTTCTTGTGACACCGATTCTCTTTCTCAACCGAAAATATTTCATCAAGGGTACAACGACTCTGCTCCATGGTGCTCCCACGATGGATACTCTGATTGCGTTAGGTTCTGCGGTTTCCTTCTGTTACAGCTTATATGCAACCTTTGCCATTGCCTACGATATGGGACAGATGGATATGGATGCTGCCCACAGCCACATGAACCAACTCTATTATGAATCTGCCGGCATGATTCTCACATTGATTTCTCTCGGCAAATTCTTAGAGGCTCGTTCTAAAGCCAAAACCACAGATGCGATTTCCTCGCTGGTAAAGCTGACCCCACAAACCGCACTGGTTCGCCGAAACGGTATGGAACAGGAAATTCCAACCGCTTCCATTCAAGTTGGAGATACCATTCTCGTAAAAACTGGTGCTGCCATTCCAGCAGATGGAACGGTAATCAGCGGACAGGGTTCTGTAGATGAATCCGCCCTGACTGGCGAAAGCTTACCAGTTGAAAAACAGGTTGGTGACCGCATTTTAAGTGCAACCACTTGCCGTTCCGGTTATCTTGAATATCGGGCAGAGCAAGTAGGAGCAGACACAACCCTTTCGCAAATTATCCGCTTAGTCGAAGAAGCTGGCAGCTCCAAAGCTCCAATTGCCCGTTTAGCAGACAAAATCAGCGGCGTTTTCGTTCCGATTGTCATTAGCATTGCCATTATAACTCTAATTGTATGGCTGCTGACTGGAAATCCGTTCAGCATGGCACTGAAAGCAGCGGTTTCCGTTCTGGTGATCTCCTGCCCGTGTGCCTTAGGACTTGCAACCCCGACTGCAATTATGGTCGGAACTGGACAGGGTGCGAAAAACGGCATCTTAATCAAATCTGCCGAAAGCTTAGAAACTGCTCACAGCGTGAAAGCCGTTGTCTTGGACAAAACCGGAACACTGACAGAGGGCATTCCAACGGTCATGGATGTTCTGCCGGAAGAAGGCGTTTCCGCAGAAACCTTATTATCCGTTGCCTATGTACTGGAACATCCCTCTGAACATCCGCTTGCTGCTGCGATTGTAACCTACTGCAAACAGCAGAACATTCCGCTCCAGCCAGCAGAACAATTTGCACAGACTGCCGGACAAGGGGTTTCCGGTATCTGCAACGGGATGCACTGCTTCGGCGGCAATCAAAAGATGATGGAAGCCAATCATATTTCCCTCCCCAGCACGGAAAAACAGGAAGCCTTTGCAAAAGCAGGCAAAACACCACTTTACTTTGCAGCCGATGGAAAATTGCTCGGTACGCTCACCGCTGCTGACCCAATTCGCCAGACCAGCCGAACTGCTGTTGCAGAATTTCAGCGGATGGGGCTGGATGTCATTCTTTTAACAGGTGACAACCGCCTGACCGCAGAAGCCATTGCTCAGCAGGCAGGAATTACGCATGTCATTGCAGATGTTCTGCCGCAAGACAAGGCAATGCAAGTTAAGCAGTTACAGGCAGATGGCAAGAAAACTGCTATGATTGGCGATGGTATCAACGATGCTCCGGCACTGACACAAGCTGATATCGGGATTGCCATTGGAGCGGGAACAGATGCTGCCATTGACTCTGCGGATATTGTCTTGATGCGGAACGATTTACAGGACGCTGTCACAGCCATTCAGCTGAGTCGGGCAACCATCCGCAACATCAAAGAGAATCTGTTCTGGGCATTTATCTACAACCTCATTGGTATCCCGATTGCAGCTGGTGTATTCTATCCGATTTTCGGATGGGAAATGAACCCGATGATTGGTGCAGCAGCCATGAGTTTTAGTTCTGTCTTTGTGGTCAGCAATGCCCTGCGGCTGCGGCGATTCCGTCCATTCGGAAAATCTTCCAGCAAAAAAGCTGATGCAACACCCGTTGCAAATGGCGAAATTGTCATTCAAATCAAAGGCATGATGTGCGAACACTGCGTGGCAGCTGTTACGAAAGCTTTGCAGTCTGTTTCCGGCGTTACAGAAATGAGAGTGGTTCTGTCCGAAAATCGGGCATATTGCAAAGGAACACCGACCGATGCAGAACTTCGCACCGCCATTCAAAACGCTGGCTATCAAGTTAAAAAAATCATCCGATAACTGAAAATCCCCTATAACAAAAATGTGCCTCTCCAGCAACCGCCGGAGAGGCACTTATTTTTTTCATTTTACCCAATTGCATTGACGATTGCCATCGCCAAAGAGACAATCACACAAACAATGGTAACTGGGGCTGTCCAGTAAACCAGTGCTTTCTTGCCACCGCTCACCTGCGGAACGGTATTCCCCAACCGGAATGTTTCCCGATGTTTCACCAGTTCCACAATGAACAACACACAGCCGGCAATCAGAATCCCAATCACTAAGAAATTCATACCTGCCAACAGCAGCATTTTCAACGGATGCTGCAACATTCCTTCTAAATCCAGATTATCCGTATCCAATCCACTATAAGCAATGGACAGCATCGTTCCAATGAAATTCATCGTGAAATGAATCGCCATCGCTGGCAGAACCGAACGTGTTTTTGCGGTTAAGAACGCAGCACAAATGCCCAAAACCGCAGTATAGAAAAACTGCTCATAATTGCAGTGCCACAGCCCAAAGGTAATTCCAATCGTAATGACACCAAACCAGCTGCCGAACCGTTCCGTATTGCGGAACAGCGTTGCCCGAAACAGCATTTCTTCAAAAATCGGTGCATAGAGCGAAAATGCAACAATATTATTCAGATAGCCGACCCAGTTTTCTTCTGCAACCATAGAGGGTGCTTGTAATTCCACATCCGTGACCATCTCAACCACATTGAAAAAGATTTGACTTGCCATCGAAGTGGCATACACCAGCCCCAATGAAATCAGACACCACCGGAACAACTGTCCGCCGGAAGCCTGCGGTTTTCGATAGCTGTCTTTCAAGTTCCAGCCAATTTTTCTGCCCAGAATCGCCCGAAACAATAATAATAGCACGGGTACAACGACAATATACTGCACAAAGTAGACGATGACTTCATAAATCGCCTCATAATAAGTAGAATCTTCCGACAAAAGATGCGGAATCAACAACTGAATTCCAAACACTGCCGCATAAATCAACCCGTAAAATAACAACAACATGAGAGAATTGACATTTGAGGCTGTCCGAATTGCCTTTTTCAACGTCCGTTCCATTTTTTAATACTCCTTTTCTGACATCCATTGCATGGAAACTGGCAGCAATCCCATATCGGCAATCCTGCCATTCTTAGTGTAACAGAAAGCGACAAAGATGTCAACCATACAAAATAGAACCTACTTCTTCTAACTTTTAATACTCCTTTTCTGTCATCCACTGCACAGAAAACCGCATAGAAATCGGCAGCAACACCAGACAAACAATACTGCAAATCCACAGCGTTATAGAAAGATGCAGGGATGTCAACCATGTAGAATCTGAACCGCTTAAAAATCCTGTTACACCGCCGACCAGTGCACCGAGCAGCATATAAATAAATTTTGCCTTCTGAAAGCCCAGCTTATAATACAATGGCAACAAAACGCACTGAAAACAAATCCCCAAGATGCCGGAACGCATTGCCAACGCAAATGATAACGCATTTCCTGTTAAAATCGCTGTGATCATCCCAAGAACTGCCGCAGAACCCAAGCCAAACACCAGCAGCAACACATATTTCTCCAACACCATTTGTTTTCTGGAACATGGCAATGTCATCAGCCAAGCGTTGGTTTGCTCCTGCTGCTCCAATGCCAGGGCGGAACAGGGCAGCAACGTGAAAAAAATTGGCATCAAAGTTGAAAAATTGAGAAAAAACGAAATGTCATCCTGACGACCTGTGTTCCAAACAGATGCAACCGTCATCATAAGAAAAATGCTTGTTAATATTGCAGTTTGCATCCGCATCACTTTTAAATCTTTCCATAGAATTCCAAGCATGAAACGATCCCTCCTTAAAAGTCTTTTGTCTGATATTTGTGCAGCGTCAGCAGCAACGAACCAAAATGCAGCAAGAACAACCCTGCAAGGATTCCAACAATCCAAACCATTGTGAAACCGCCATCAAAAGGGAAACCATTCGTCTGGTCGGAAATAGAAGAAAAGCCAATTCCGCCCGAAACCATCAACAGCAGTACGAAAATCAATGCTTTCTGGCTGCCGAAATACACAAACAACGGCAGATAAATCGTATTCACCAACAGAACAATGCCCATTGCAACTGCAACAATTCCCCATATGCCCTGCAAGGCAATCGCTAACAGCAATGCATAGCCGCCCATGATTGCCGCACAAACCCAGGTTAAAACATAATTGCCCAGAGCCACTTGTTTCCGAGTGAGTGGCAGAGTCAGCAACAAATCTGTATTTTTTTCCTGTTCTTCCATCTGCAAAACAAAAATTGGCAGCATGGAAGCATAGATGGAAAGAAATGCAACAAAAAAACCAAAGAAAAAAGAACCTGCTTCCCATGCAGCTGCTCCGCCAATCAAAGCGAACAGCAACACCGCTCCGGCAAGCACACCCATACAAATAAGAACCACTTTCATTTGTTTCCAGATTGTTTGAAACCGATACCATAGCAGTGTTTGCATTTTATTCGCCCCCTACTGTATACTTTGTCAGGAAAACCATAATATCTTCGATGTTTGCCGGTTCTGCTTCAAATGCAGATGGCAGCAAATCTCGTTTACAGAGCAGTTCCACATGATATGGCGTTTCCCGTCTGCCGCAGATTGCCTCCGGCATGAGTGCTTCTGCATCTTCCGCCGTACACTGTACCATGCAATAGGTATCCAGCAGGGTATCCCGTCCCATGCTGAACAGTACCGTTCCTTCATGCAGAAACGTGATGTAATCGCAGATTTTCTCCAAGTCGCTGATGATATGTGAAGAAATCAAAATGGAATGTTCCCCATCGCTGACAAAATCTCGAAAAACATCCAAGATTTCCTCTCGCACCATGGGGTCTAACCCTGCAGTTACTTCATCCAAAATCAAAAGCTTTGGATGATGGGCAAGAGCAGCTGCCACAGCTAACTTTTTCTTCATGCCCATGGAAAATTCCTTGAACTTTTTCTTTTCCGGCAAGTGAAATTGTTCCAGATACTGTTGATATAGTGCCCCGTCCCATTTGGAATAGACCCGTTTCAACATCTGATGCACATCCTGCGTGGTGAAACTCTGTGGAAAGTTTGCCGTATCCAGTACTACACCAATTTGCTGTTTCAACGCTGCATTTTCCTTTGTGGCATCCTGTCCGAGCAGCAGAACCGTTCCGCTGTCTGGACGTACTAAGTGCAGCATGGACTTCATGACGGTTGTTTTTCCTGCTCCGTTCTCTCCGATAAAGCCCATAATATAGCCCATTGGCAGCGTAAAGCTGACCGATTGCAATGCAAATTTCGGATATTGTTTGCAGAGATTTTTTATTTCGATGGCATATTGCATAATGCATCCTCCTCATAAATCATATTCAACATTTCCTGTAAGTCCGCTTTGGAAAGTCCGCAACCTTTTGCCAGTGTTGCAATCGCTTCCATGTGCGATTCGATCTGTCGCAGCCATTCTTCTCGCAGGACTTCTGTATTTTTTCGTGCGACAAAAACGCCTTTTCCGGCAATGGTATAGACAAATCCATCCCGTTCCAGTTCTTCATAAGCCCGTTTCGTGGTAATAATACTAATCCGCAGTTCTTTCGCCAGACTGCGAATGGATGGCAACATTGTGTCTTCCTCCAATGTTCCGTTGATAATCTGTTCTTTGATTTGCTGATAAATTTGCTGATAAATTGGAGCAGCAGTATTGTTGCGAATCATCAGCTGCATATGCATTCCTCCTTGTCTACCGTATATATACAGTATACACAGTAGATACAGTTGTGTCAAGACGCTACCGCTGTATTTTACAATTTATTCATAAAAAATCCCCCTGCTGAACGGATTTTCGTTCCAGCAAGGGGGATTTCTGATATTTTAGAGATTTTACCGCATCAAATTGCTGTTTTCTTTCCATTTAGCTGCTGATTTTGCTTTGCAGCAATTCCATCGCCTGTTTCAACTGTGCATCCTGTTCCGGATTTGGGTGGTCGAAGTCTACTTTTTCATAATCTTCTTCCATGATGACATCCGGCGTAATTCCAACACCGTGATAGCATTCGCCCTTTGTAGTCTGATAGGTGGCAACCGTCAAGGTAACTGCTCCACCGTCTGGCAGTTCAAACGTATTCTGCATGATGCCTTTTCCGAATGTCTGCTCGCCGATGACTTCCGCCTTTCCGAAATCTTTCAACGAAGCAGTAAACAATTCCGCTGCACTGGCAGTATTTCCATTGACCAATACCATCATGGGCAAGTTCAATTCGTTTGCATCGGAATGCACCAAAACTTTTGTTGTTCCGTCCTGATAGGTTGCCGTTGCAATATCTCCAGCCGGAAGCAACGGGTCTACAATCTTTTCAAGGGCAGCAACCAGTCCGCCGCCATCCTCCCGAACGTCAAACACCAGTCCTTTTGCACCTTGTTTCAGCAGCTGATTCAATGCATTTTGGAACTGTTCCACGGTATTTTCTTTAAAAGAGGCAATGCGAATATATCCGATTTTATTTTCCAGCATCGTTCCATAAGCAGATGTGACTTGCATTTCCTGCCGCTGAACCGTCTTTTTCAGTTCGGTTTTTCCACGCTGAATCGTCAGTTCTACGCTGGTATCTGCTTCCCCACGCACATGGCTGACTGCCTCCTGATAACCCAAATCGGCAACGGTTTCCCCGTCCACAGCTGTAATTACATCATCTGCCTGTAAGCCTGCCAATTTTGCAGGAGATGGATTTTCAACAGAAACAATCTGCAAACCGCTTTCATCCTCAGTCAAAGTGACTGTCACTCCAATTCCAACAGAAACACCAGCTTCATTGCTCTGCCACTGGTGATATTCTTCATTGGTCAGATAGCCAGAATAGGGGTCATCCAATGCACTGATATAACCTTTCAATGCACCATCCATCAGCTTGGAATCATCGACCGCTTCATAATAATTATCCCCGACTGCCTGTTCCAACACACTGATTCGCTGATTGTCACCCAGTGCGGTTTGCACTGCATGCAGACTTGCTTGCAGCCGATAAATCACAACGCCCATACAAACAATGATTGCCAGCAGCAACCCTACAAACAGCCGCTTGAAAAAAGTACGTTTTTGCATGTTGTTGATTCCTTTCTAAAAAACAGAGCAGTGAAACTGTCCCCAGTCCCCCTGCTCTGTCTGATTCATATGCTATTCCAAATACCGTTTTTTCTTTTGTAATTTTTAATACAAATACCCTGTCGGATCGACTCTGCTGCCATTGACACGGATTTCAAAGTGCAGATGGTAACCGGTTGACCAGCCAGTCGAACCAACGTAACCAATCACATCGCCCTGATTTACATGCTGTCCATAGGACACATTCAAAGATGCCATATGACCGTATACGGTGGAGTATGTACCATCGTGTTCAATGATGCAGTAGTTGCCGTAGCCGCCGCCGCATCCGCAGCTGGAATCCTTCCCATAGTTATGGGTGCAGGTATTGCTGACATAAATTACAGTACCACTTCTGGATGCTACTACAGATGCACCGCTAATGCCGCCACCTGCAATATCAATACCGCCGTGTGTGCTGTCCCAACGTGGACCATAACCACTGGAGATATAATAGAATCCCGGAACTGGCCATGCAAACTGCGATTCATTATATGGAGCAGCAGTAGTTGCAATGGTCGTTGTGGTTTCTGGTGTTGTGGTTGTTTCCGGAGCAGTGGTTACTTCTTCCGTTGTGGTCGTGGTGGTTGTTTCTTCCACGACTGGCTCCGTTTCAATTGCTTCGGTCGTTTCCGTTGTGGTAGTGGTTTCTTCCCAGTAAGTGGTTGTCTCTACCGCTTCATACGGAATCGTTGTCACTTCCGGCTCTGTTGTGGTAGTCGTTTCTTCAGTAGTTGTGGTTTCCCAATCTTCTACCGACCACGGATCTTCTGTCGTGGTTGTAGTTGTAGTTTCCTCTGTGGTTTCTTCCGCAGTGGTTTCTACAACGTCAAACGCTTCTTCTGTCGTTGTGGTGGTCGTGGTTGTCGTTGTTTCTTCGGTTGTCGTTGTCGTGGTGGTCGTGGTCGTTGCAGTTGCACGAGCTGCCTCCTGCGACTTCCGAATTTCTGCCTGAATCTGCTGCGATTCTGCATCTCTTACAACACTGTCCGGATTGGATGCATCATCTTCATGGTCGTGATGTTCATCCACTGCTGACCGAATGGATTCATCGGTTGACATGGCATAATCATCCCGAAGCTGTTCCAATGCAGCAGAGAATTCTTCCTTCTTCTGCTTTTCAGATGCTTTCTGTTCTGCCAGTGCATTCTTTTCTTCTTCCAAAGACTGCTGTTTCTGCTGGCAGGTTTCCAGTTTTTCCTTCAGATTGGAAACCAGTTCATTATCATGCTTTGCCACCCGTGACATTAGGTCATACTTGGAAAGCAAGTCGTAAAAGTCGGTTGAACCAACCAAAGCAGACGCTAAGCTGTCGTTGCCCTGTACATACATGGCTCGTAGCCGCTGCTTAAATTCTTCCAAACCGTCTGAGATTTCTGCATCCAGTGCAGCAACCTCATTCTTCAAATCGCAAATTTCCTGTTCTTTGTCGGTAATTGCGTCTTCCAGACGAGTCAGTTCCTCATCGACGATCTGCAAATTCGACTGCTGCAAAGAAATCTTTTCTTCCAAAGCCTTTTGGAAGTCTGCCTGTTCCTGCTGGTCGCTGCCCAGGTTATCCAATTCCTTTTGCATTTTTGCAATCTTGTCTGCATTTGCCTGTTTTTCCGTCTGCAATTCTGCCAGCGTCATTGCGGAAACTGGAACAGATCTTACAACGCCTGCTCCGCTATAAACGCCGCCGGTCAAAATTGCTGCACACAGGACAACCGACAGAAACCGCTTCATTCCTTTTAAACGCATCATATACTGTTTCCTCCTTTTAGACATTCAGATGTTTTCTCATAGATAAGACGCTGCCAAGTGCACCAAACAGCACACCACTGCCAATATAGGCAAGAGCAACGACTCCGGCAACTTGTCCGAATGACATGATGCTGCCTCTGCCGATGACAGAAACAAAATCTGTCTGATTCGTTACAAGGTTAATCAGGGAATCATAGCTGACCCACGTGATGACAAACGCCACACAGCCGGCCAAAAATCCTGTCACCATGCCTTCTACGAAAAAAGGAATCCGAATGAATGCATTGGTCGCACCAACATATTTCATAATCTGAATCTCGGAACGTCTTGCAAATACACTTGCCTTTGTGGTATTCGCAATGATGACCAGCGAAATCACAATCAATGCAACGATAATCACGCTGCATACAATGGTAATAATCCGCCGCAGTTCCATCAACAGATTGACGAAATCCATCGGTGCTCGTATGGAATAGATATGATCCAGAGATTCAATCTGGACAATGGTATCTGCAATCTGGTCGATATTCTTCACCCGCAGGCGATAAGCATCAACCAAAGGATTGTCGTCTCCAAGCGAATCGAAGAGCATTTCGTACCCGTCCATGCTGTTTTTCAAGTCTTCAAATGATTCTTCCTTGGAATAAAAATTGACCTCTGCGATGTTGTCAATCTGGCTCAGCTGTCCCTTCAGGACGCTGACCTCTTCCTGTGTGGTATTCTCATCCAAATAAACAATGATTTCATTTTTATTTTCAATACCGCCCATCATCGAAGAGATGTTCATATAGAACAGCGTTGCAACACCAACCAGAAGCAGAGAAACCAGAAGCACACAAAATGATGCAAACGACATCATCCGGTTTTTCCAGATATTTTCCACTCCTTGTTTGGCCAAATACTTTAAGCCACTAACTTTCATGAATTAAATTGCCTCCAACTACTTCGTCAAACACAATCCGACCCTGTTGAATCGTGATAATCCGCCCGCCAAAAT
>ERZ773209.1941-NODE-1941-length-11362-cov-72.934200_pt1 | contig 11362 bp, 10 predicted proteins | sample MGYA00511109_ERZ773209 | MGnify/ENA primary metagenome ERZ773209 (study PRJEB29015, sample SAMEA2737786) | human gut metagenome | biome: human gut; feature: human-associated habitat; material: faeces | place: China | collected 2012 ...
TGCGGAAAGGCAAAGCCCGAGCTTGTGAAAGTTTGGGCTTTGTTGTAAATAAAAACAATTTTTTCAGTTCCGTATCTGGAAAAAGAAGAAAAAACGAAAAGGGTGCGCCATAGACTTATGACACACCCTCATTAGACGATGTAAATATGCAACAACCTGTTGCACAAATAAGCGAGGAGGCTTTCTTCTCCGTTCCTTGGGGGCATCATCTGTATATCATATCCCAGTGCAAGGATGTTGACCGTGCCGTGTTCTATCTGCAAAAGACAGTAGAAAATGGTTGGAGCCGTGCAGGAAGTTCTTCCTTTTAGGCGCACTAGAATTTGTGCATAGCCACACACTTTTGCAGGTGATCCAAATTTTTTTCCAAAAGGAGTGAGTTTCTCAGATTTAATTTGTATCTTTGCCGTGTCTATCGTTGGATTTTCTTGTTTTCTTTTTGCAACACTAAGATAAGTGAATTCTTCGACATGGCAAGACCATAGGCAACTTTTTGCTGCTCAGGTACTTAAAAAAGTTTGATTTATAATAGTGTTGCGGAATTAATGTAAAATAAACCACTATGAGAAAAATGTTATTGATGATGCTTTTAGCAATATGTACTTTGAGCATCAGTGCGCAAAGCGCAAGCAACAAAGATGCCACGATTGTTAGCGACATCCAGTATAAGAGTAATCAAGACGATTATGTCAATGAGCGTTGTAAACTTGACATCTATTATAGCAAAGGGCAGAAAGATTGTCCTGTGGTCGTTTATGGTGTAGATGCCAACCAAATTGCTGGTTTGATACCTTTCAGTGGACAAATGATCAGTCACTTTGCCTATCGTAAGATGAACGGCATTGATAATCTTCAGCCAACGATAGACAAGTATGCTCCTCTTTTCCATGTCAGAAAGGATGCGGCTCCCTTGATTCTGATAACGGGTGACCGCAATATCGAACTGTTTGGAAGATATGAGGAGAATGCCTATATGTGGCGAATGATGAACCTTGTTGGCCGCCCAGATACCCAGCTCTATGAAATCGCTGGTCATGGTCATGGGGCAATGGGTAATCCTGCCTATCATATCCTCATTCAAAGCATCAATAAAATCCTGGGCAAAAAGTATGAGTTTTAGTTAGATTTCAAAAATCTCAAAACGCAGGAACTTCGCCAGTGGTATGAATTTCATTTTCAGTGAGTTACAATTTGGCAACAGGTTGTTGCCAAATTAAGCGAAGATGATGGGCAACAACTTGTTGCCCAAATAAACGAGGATGTATCCTTCTCCGTTCCGACAAATAATCAGTATTCTCTGTCTTATACTTGAAAAAGTGACAACCTTTTTCATGGAAGTACAATAGTCTCAAAACTTATTATATTCTGCCGCAAAAGTACAAAAAATATAGTTTGCGGCAAAATATAATATACTATATTCTGCCGCAATTATGCTTTTTTAGCGATTTGCGGCAGAATATAACGTCCCCTCGTTAATCCTTAGCAAGGAGACCATTTCTATAGAAGGTTGGTAAAACTACTACAATATTATAGAAGATTTGCGTATTTTCTAATATTTCTGCTAAAAAGATTTGCGTATTTTTTAAGATTTCCACTAAAAAGATTTGCGTATTTTCTGAGATTTTTGGCAGTGCCTCAAATCTGGGTACCAGTTGCACTTCGTCAAGAAGGATATAGTACAGGTCGTCGTCTATCATCTTGGCTTTGATGTGTCTGTAGAGAGTAAGTGGCTCCCTAAGTTCTGAATTTTCGATATCATCGAGTGCTATCTGGATGATATCTTACGAAGATTTTTTGGCAATATTGCCACTTTTTCTCCGTAAGCGAAAAGGCAGTTCCTTAAAAAAATGCACGAACTGGGGCGGTAACTCATTTTTTAAGGACTTAGAATCTACATATTTCTGCTAAAATAATAAAATATGCAACAGCAAATTAATTATTTTCAACTTTTTATTGTATTTTTGTCCCCACATTATAATATTGCATTATCGGAAGATGAAAATGAATGATATACAGAAGCGTGAGGATGCTCTCTTTGAGCACATCTCTAAATTGATTGAAAAATCTCGGAAACAAGCAAAGACAGCTATTAATACAGCAATGGTATATACCTATTATGGAATAGGAAAATTCATTGTTGAGGATGAGCAGAATGGATATGAGCGTGCCGCATACGGAAAGAAAGTGCTTAAGCAACTTTCTGAACAACTCTGTGCTGAATATGGAAACGGATGGACTGTTGATACCTTAAAAAGATGCAGATTTTTCTATAAGGCATATAGTCCATATCAAATTGGGGCAACACCGTTGCCCCAATTGAATGAAGTCCCTAAATTCCAACTTTCATGGTCGCATTATCTTATTCTAATGCGCATTGAGCGAGTTGAGGAACGCCGCTTTTATGAAATTGAAGCGACACAACAAGATTGGAGCGTGCGAGAACTGAGCCGACAAGTGGGGAGTTGCCTGTATGAGCGTTTGGTATTAAGCCGTAACAAGGAAGAAGTTATTCGACTTTCTAAAGAGGGGCAAACTATAGAAAAGCCATCTGATGTAATAAAGAATCCTCTGACATTGGAATTTTTAGGATTAAATCCAGATGCAGCATATTCTGAATCGAAGTTAGAGAATGCTATTATTAATAAAATGCAGCAGTTCTTGCTCGAATTAGGCAAGGGATTTCTCTTTGAGGCAAGACAAAAGAGATTTACTTTTGACGAGCAACATTTCTTTGTTGATTTGGTGTTCTACAACCGCCTGCTGCAATGTTATGTACTCATTGACCTAAAGATGGGCAAATTGACACATCAAGATTTGGGACAGATGCAGATGTACGTGAACTATTATGACAGGCATATAAAACAGGAGTTTGAAAAACCGACAATTGGTATCTTGCTTTGCGAACGAAAAAACGATACCCTTGTGGAACTTACTCTGCCTAAAGACGCAAATGTCTATGCGGCGGCATACCAGCTCTATCTGCCCGACAAAGCCTTGCTGCAAGCCAAGGTGAAGGAATGGATTGAGGAGTTTGAGGAGAATGAAGAAATGAAGAAATTAGAGGAAGATTAAACAAAACTCAGAATGAATACAAAAGCGTTACGCCAAAAGATACTCGACCTTGCGATACATGGAAAACTTGTACCGCAAGACCCTAATGATGAACCTCATCTAAAATTCCTAAAAACATAGCAATCATGCCATCTGGTCTTTGTGCATCAATAGCAGCATCATATCACTGAATACTTTTTAGGCAAAAATAATGCCTTTGAGTGATTTTGTAGGAGCCAAATAATAGAAAATATGTGGTAATTAAAAAAAAATAGTGATTTTTTTGGAGGTTCAAAATAAAAATATTACTTTTGTACTATAATAAAAAAACAACAAGAACGGAAAGCCCCACCTGGTGATGAGACTGAGCGCTCAAAACCGGGTGGGGCTTTTTCGCCCCTAAGAAATTAATAATGTATGAAAACAATTGAAGAAGAAATCGACGAATACTTCGTCAGACCTTTAATGAAAATATTTGATGGTGGAGAAGCTCCTGAAGGCTGGAACATTCGCAAAAAGGCAGAACAATACAATCGTTCTTTCCATGACCAGGTGTGGATGATAAAGTTTCATCACAGGATGAAACCTATCTATTGGCGTCTTCTGTCGGGTGACTATTCCGAGAGCATCGATTGTTCTGATGTGCTCTATCCTGTATCCTTATGGATGTATGCCTATGATGAGCTTGGTAAACTCGTAGGCGAGCATAATATAATGGATCTTCTGAATTCTGCATACTACAGAGTGGGCGGACTATATAATTTCTTCCATTTATTGCGATGCATTATGGACCAGTCTTACCGTCCATATATCAAGCAATGGCCAGAGAATGCAATTGATAAGGAGCTAGAGAAACTGGAGGTTAGCGGTGATAGCGTGCGTGGAGAAATGCTGTGCGTTTTGTCGGCTTACCTGATGATAGAGCACACGGATTTGTCAGAAAAGCATAAAGATTTTCTGGAGGAACAGCTGGAGCAAAACTGGGATTACTTGACAAATGTGTATTCTTTTATGGTAAGAAGAATCGTTGGGTCTCATTTCAAGGGCTTCGTGCAGATTATCAACAATGTGGCTGTTGCCCAGTCTTTTCATCCTTATGTGCACATATTCCGTAAAGCGGTTCTCATGCGAAAGGATGAATTGTTTGTTACTCCCAAGAGTAAGGAGAAACTGGCAAGACACATGGCAAAACTGGAGGATATCTTGAAGACTACTTCACAGAGAGAAGATTTGGACGAATTGTGCAACATCATCTTTGGATCTGATTTTGAGGAGATGATGAAGACTAGATACATGAGTTATGATGAGCTGGATGAGCAGCGAAGGGAGTTGCAGGATTCTGTGGGGAAGTTGTCTTCTGAAATGGAGAAGGTTACGAAGAAATTTGCCGAGGCTGTAGAGTCGCGCGTGCCCGTTGATTTGATAGAGACGTAGTTGCTGCGTCTGGACCCTTCCACGGCATCAGCCATCTTTGGTAATCTGTCTCTCCTCCTGGCAAAAGACCCGGCATGGGCTAAGATTCAGCCTGAGCTGTCTGAGAAGATTATGCAGAAATTCATGCCGCAAACTCCGGTTGTTAATTGTGGGACTTATTATGGTGAAGGTGCGATGCATGAAGATCATAGGAGTCAGGTCTATCTGGCTCCTGAAAGTAATGCTTCAAATAAAATGATGTTGGATTCTAAAACAAATAGACAATGAATGCATATTATGAGGATGGTGCCGTCCACAACGACCATCATAAGGAGTTAACTATCGGGGGAAACGTAACGGCTGAAGCCCTCAAGCAAATCATGGCAAAATTCTTTGATGATGATTCTGATTCTGAAGGATGCAAACCGGTGGATGATGCGAAAAAAAGTGCTTCCCCGGCTGCCGGAAGAGTGGCTGAGGTGCTCTTTCCCGATAAGAATGGCGAGAAGGATGTGAACCTGACAGAGAAAATGGCGCATGCTTTCGTGAACTATCTCAAGTTGCATCATATCTCTAATGAACAGATTTCTACCACCGACGGATTGCTTAATAAGAGCGTGGCAGCTTTCTTCCAGTATTGGAGCGGTAGGGGTTACGTGTATTCGGGAACTCCTAATGGGGCATCTATCTCACGGTTCTTGCGAGAAGATTGCCATCTCGAAATGAAGGTTACACAGAAATCGTATGGCGATTATATCAGAAAAAAGATTATCGCAGGTCATATTGATGTTGATGTGGAGGTAAGTGTTGAGGACTATATGAAGTCGCTAGAAGATTGAAGCTTTCCGCCGAATAGTGGATGCCGTTTGACGTAAAGAAAATAATTATATCTCTATAAAGTGTTGATATAGAGGGGCAAGACGATGGTTTTGCCCCTTTCTTGTTTCCGCCGAATTCAATTTGGCGCATTCGGCGGAAAAGGCGTAACGGAGTATTCTTTCTACTTTTGCCCCAGATTTCAGAACGATACCGGTTCTGAGGTCTGGGGCTTTTGCGTTTTCTATCGCCAGGATGCTGGGATAGGTTTCCTGCCATGTTGTAAGTGGCGCAGCGTATCAGCCCATCGGTCTTTGACAAGGTTGATACATTGTTATTAGCTTTTTTGTTTTGCATTCTGATAAAGATAAAATATGTGCGGAAACTTTTAGCGTGTATTTTTTACGAAGGTATCCATCGGGTACCTTTTATATATTTACTTAATTTTTTTTGCTTATGATGAATTCAAAGATTCAGAAGGCAGAGGATGGCAAGAATGCCGGCTCTGCCAAGAAGTGTGTGCAGACTGGTAAGAAGGTGGCTGACAAGAAGGAAGCCAACAAGAAGCAGGCTGCACAGGTGGCTGTTTTTGAAAATCCGGAGTTCGGAACGGTTCGCACCGCTACTGATGAGAAGGGCGATCCTTGGTTCTGTGCAAAGGATTTGTGTGATGTGCTGGGATATAAGAAAGCGTGTGACTCTGTAAAACAGCATGTTAGGTATGATGACACCATGAAACGTGGTGTATGGGTAGAGGTGGGCATGAAGAAGGATGGGACTCCTGCCAAACGTTTAACGCAGATGATCTTCGTCAACGAGAGCGGCTTCTATGCCCTGGTGCTCGGTTCGAAACTGGCTACGGCGGTGAAGTTCAAGGATTGGGTTACCTCGGTGGTGCTGCCGCAGATTCGCAAGACGGGCGGTTATATCCCGGTGAAGGAGGGGGAGAGCGAGGAGGAGACGATTCGCAATGCCGAGGAGATTCTCCGTGCCACCCTGAAGAAGAAGGAGATGCTGCTGGAGCAGCAGAGAAGGCTGATCGAGGAGCAGGATGTGGAAATCCGAAGACTGAACGGCGTGGTGGATGAGCAGGTGGTGAATATCGCCCGAAAGGGTGAGAACATCATTCATCTGGAGCACCAGGTGGATGGGCTGATGCCGAAGGCTATCTACTCGGATAATGTGCTGGATTCCGTTTCCTGCTTCACTACTACCCAGGTAGCGAAGGAGCTGGGGATTACGGCGCAGGAGCTGAACCGCTCGCTCTGCGCCCTGCATATCCAGTATTACCAGAGCGGGCAGTATATGCTCTATGCGGAGTATGCGCACATGGGACTGGCGAAGAGCCGCACCCGATACAATGCCTTCCTGGATCCGAACTGCGATGGCAGAAAGGAAAAGATGGGCAAGGCGGTAACGCATACCTATCTCGTATGGACCGAGAAGGGCAGGAAGTTTATCCATGATCTGGCCCACAGATTCTGGGAGCTTGCCGAACTGTATGAGGTGAAGAATTTGGGATAATCATTAAAAATGGAAATATGGCGATAAAGCAACAGGTAATGGCTTTAAATCCGGCACGCAAGGGCAATATGGGAAGATTGAATTCTTCCCAGCCCCTGTATGTCTATGACACCCTGATAGCACAGCCGTGGCTGAAGGGTGTGATTGCGCAGATACGTGGGGAGAAGGCTATCCCCGGCGTAGATGCTGGTGATGAAAAGGCGGTGAAGAAGGCACGCGAGGGGCTGAAAAGACAGCTGCCTATCCGTGCCATTCATTATTCTAAGTTCAGGAATAATCACCGCTCTAGTGAGGATGCGGTGCCTGAAAGCTTCCTCTTTCAGACTACCATCGATGTGGATGATGTGGATTATGTGGATGCTGCACTGGAGAAGGCTCGTGAGCTGAACTGCAGCAACACGATTTGGAAGGGGAAGCTGCTGCATCTGGAGTATTCGGCTAGAAAGAAGCTGCATATCGATATCCGTATGCCGATGGGCATGACGATAGAGGAGACGCAGAAGGCGTATTGTGAGGCGGCTGGGATTCCCTACGACAAGAGCTGCATCACGCCGGAGAGAATCATCTTTATCACGGATAAGGACTCCGAGATTTATCGCTCGAAGGAGTGGTATGGGGTGCTGCCGGATGAGGAGATTCAAGCCCGCAGAGAGGCTTTTCTTAAGCGTGGGCTTACGATTGATGGTAAGGGGACGCCATCTTTTTCTTCATCGGAATTACGCGGAAAAAACGGAAACATTCCTGCTTCTGACTCTTCCTCGGATTACGCACGGAATTTAAACGGAACATCGACACAAGGTCGATATGGACAGGGGGATGAGTCTGCTTATCTGCAGGATAGTTATCATAAAGTTCAAAGTTCAAATCTCAAAGTTCAAAGTAAAGACGATGTTCAAAACAATCGATTTCAGGGCACTGACAGCCATTCTGCTGTTTCTTCTGGCGCTGCTATTCAGCCTGCCCAACCTGGTAATAGCCATCGTGCTGATGATGATTATATCAGCCATACTGGAGATGCTCAGAAAGCTGGCGGACTGGCAGCCCAAGAAGCAGGGCAAGTTGATGCCAAGAATCTGATAGCCTTCGACCTCTTCCAGGAATCCGCAGGACTGAAGGGGATGAATATTGATACCGTGGGATCAAGACATTCCTCCCTGCTCGCCATTATGAGCGCTGGCGCTTCTCGTGTGATGAGCGAGAAGGAGCTGATGAAGGTGGTGGCGAAGAGAATGCCGAGCTATTATCAGGAGAATGACTGCCATCAGTTGATCCATGACTTCTATTCGAAATATGGGGATAGCTCCAAGCCGTTTTCTAGGGATGTGATTCGGGTGAATGCTTTGGCGGAACAGGCTGCTAAGAGCTTGCTTGCCGGGGATTGCAAATCCCCGGAACGCCTGACGGGGGACTTTCTTGCTGGACAAAATGGTTATAGCTTGCTTGCCGGGGATTGCAAATCCCCGGAACGCCTGGCGGGTTCAATGCTTAATGTTCAAAGTAACGCCTGTGTTCAAAGTAGTAACGCCTCTTATCCCCCTCCACCTCCTATGCCCAAGAAGCTGCCGAAGCTGGTGGAACTGCTGATCTCGAAGACTCCGGAGATTTATCAGCCGGCTGTGGCGCATGCCATTTTCCCTCCGCTGGCAACCCATCTCTGGAATACCAGATTCAGATATATCGACAACGTGGAGCACGAAGCCACCCTGATGACCTGCCTCCTTGCAGGCACAGGTGCAGGTAAAAGTTGTGTGCAGATGCCGATTTCGATGATTATGGAGGATATCCGTAAGCGTGACCAGGAAAACCTGAAGCGTGAGAAGGAATGGAAAGAGGAGATGATGCGCAAGGGTGCCAACAAGGATAAGCGCAAAAGACCGGATAATCTCATTATACAGGAGATAGATGCGGATATGACCAACCCTGCCTTCGTGATGCGTACGGCAGAAGCCAAAGGACACTTCCTCTATACTTCGCTCAACGAGATTGACCAGTTTGATGCCCTGAAAGGTATCGGCAACCAGCATTTCCGTATCATGTGCCTCGCCTTTGACCCAGGTAATCAATATGGACAAACACGAGTGGGAACCCAAAGTGTCACCGAGCGAGTAACCGTCCGTTTCAACTGGAATGCCTCTACCACTATCCAGAAGGGACAGCGTTATTTCTCCAAGGTGCTGACCGACGGTCCGCTGAGCCGAATCAACTTCTGCACCATTCCCGAAAGAGAAATCGGCGATAAGATTCCGGTGTATGGCACCTACGACGATCAGTTTCGCAAGGAGCTGAAGCCCTATATCGAGAACCTCTGTATGGCTACCGGCTTGATAGATTGCCCCGAGGCTTACCACTTGGCTGAGATTCTGAGTGAGGAGAATGCGGACTTTTCGCAGGTTACCCAGAACAGAATCTACGAGAACTTCACGTTCCGTGCCAACGTGATAGCCTATCTCAAGGCGTGCGTGCTCTATGTTGCCAACGGCTGCAGATGGGAGCCGGAAATAGAGGATTTCATCCGCTGGAGTGAGCGTTACGACCTGTGGTGCAAGATGCGTTTCTTCGAGGAGGACATCCAGAAGGCGAACAATGTGGGCGAGCATTCCAACAAGCGTGGCCCTTCCAATCTCCTGCAGTCGTTGCCGGATACGTTTACCGAGCAGCAGGTGGTGGAGGCTCGTGCAGCCCTGGGACTCTCGGAAGAGGGGACGGCGCATCTGCTTTCTACCTGGGTCTATAGAAAATACGTGAAACGTGGCAGCGAGAACTATCACAGTAACAGTTATCACAGTTTTACGAAGCTGAAATACAGATGTGATGGGCAAGATTTGAGTCAGTAACCGCTGATACTTATGATTTATACATTATTTATTTTATTCATTCTTTAAATTCATAATTACTTATGGAAATAGTTTTAGAGCGTATAGCTAAGAAGAATACTTATACCATCGGCCGACTTTATCTGTTGGCTGATGGTGATGTGAAGCGCAAGGTGCTTGGCGGCAAGACAGCCGGTGACAAACGCAGTTTCGAACATCGTTTCGATTTGGAGAAGTTGTCTAAGGAGAGCTACTTCTGTGACACCCTGGAGCCAACCTGGCGCAACCTGAAGGGGAAAGAGCTGAAGCCGGAGGAGGAGAATGCCCGTTTCAGCCGAGAGAGCGGCAAGGTGGCGAGAAAGATTCCGGGCCATACCGCCATCCCCGAGGGTTCGTATCGTGTACTTATCACCAAGTCGCGCCGATTCAAGAAGTGGCTGCCGTATGTGCAGGGTGTTCCCGGTTTCGAGGGCATCCGCATCCATGCCGGCAACTATCCCGATGATACCCAGGGCTGCATTCTGGTGGGCGAGAACCGGGTAAAGGGTATGGTGGTGAACTCCCGCATCTGGCTCCATCGTCTGATGAATCGCATTCAGGCAGCGGAGAATCAGGGAGAAGGTATCTGGATTACTGTCATCTAATGAGGGGATAGTTTCATAGATATTCCTGGATAGTTTCATAGATATTCCTGGGAATAGTTTCATTGGTAGCCGGGGATAGTTTCATTCCTATCCTCGAAATAGTTTCATTGGTATGGTAGTAATCGTATTTTTAAGTTCTTTTTCTTTAGATTTTGACCTTGAAAAAAGATGAGTTAGGTAGTAAAAATCGTTTAGGGGGGGTAATTTTGACTTGATATATGCTGAAAAAATAGATTTTACCCCCATATATGCTAAAAATTACCCCCTAGCATACGGTTTTTGTTGTACCTTTGCACCAGAAAAAATAAAACGGCGTTGTGAAACGCTTTCATCATCTTTTACTTATACAAGAATAACAATGGGGTTTCGATAGGGGTATCGAAATCCCATTGCTGTTTTTATGCCTGGTGTCTGAAAGCTTTTGCCCTTACAGGGCGTCTTGCTGACTGCCGTTATACCCAGGGCGATGCCCTGGGCTAGGAGCTTCTGCCCTTTCAGGGCGTGTGGGGCTCACTGCGAACCTTACACCTTATTATATATAGAAGAAGCTTGATATGTACAGAAGAAGTTTGATATGTACAGAAGAAGCTTGATATGTACAGAAGAAGCTTGATTATATATAGGAGATGCTTGGGAAATGCAAAATGCCGTAAAAACGGATGAAAATAACAAAACACGACAAACTAAGTTAAATAATTATAAAAGATAAGGGCTGCGACTCGTAACTTACACATAATTAAATAAAAATGTGTAATTTTGCAGTCCGATTATTTCGGGGATACACTTAGAGTCCCCTGGGTATGGTGTGTTAATAGCACATCCTGTGGCCGGGATTTGCGGTTAGTGAATCACCTATCCGAAATTAAGTGAGTAAGAAAAGATTAAAACGTTTTTTAGTAGTAAATTTAAATTTTAAAATGGACACATTAAGTTTCAAGACTATCTCTGTTAATAAGGAGACAGCTAAGAAAGAGTGGGTTGTAATCGACGCAACAGACCAGGTAGTTGGTCGCCTTTGCTCAAAGGTTGCTAAGTTGCTTCGTGGTAAGTACAAGCCAACTTTCACTCCACACGTAGATTGTGGTGACAACGTAATCATTA
>ERZ773209.1942-NODE-1942-length-11356-cov-4.754181_pt1 | contig 11356 bp, 9 predicted proteins | sample MGYA00511109_ERZ773209 | MGnify/ENA primary metagenome ERZ773209 (study PRJEB29015, sample SAMEA2737786) | human gut metagenome | biome: human gut; feature: human-associated habitat; material: faeces | place: China | collected 2012 ...
TACTCGCCCACACCTCGGCAGCATTTTTGAAAAACTGCTGCACCGAAAAACTTTTCATTTGCCTGCGGCTCATACACTACAACCAATTTCAAATCTTTTTACCTTACACAGGAAACAAAGGAGAATTTCTATGAAAGTATCCAGAGAACTCTATCAGGAGATGCAGAACCAAACTGCACCCAAAACCAAAAGTTATTACACCATCCCGATGGCTTTTCTCATCGGTGGCTTCATCTGCACCCTTGGCGAACTGCTGCTGCACCTCTATGCATTCCTCGGTGCGGATCAAACCGCTGCGGCTGCTTTTACGTCCATTACCCTTATCGGTTGCAGCGTTCTCTTTACCGGTCTGGGCTGGTATGAGAAAATCGCAAAGCACGCCGGAGCTGGGACGCTCGTTCCCATCACAGGATTCGCCAACGCTGTCAGCTGCTGTGCGATTGAATCCCGTGCAGAGGGTTGGATTTTGGGCGTTGGTGCAAAAATCTTTACGATTGCCGGGCCTGTCATTGTCTACGGAACAGCTGCTAGTATGCTCTATGGACTGATTTACTATCTGGCAACCTTGGGCAACCGATAACAAAATAGGGATTTTTTCCAGCCCCCTTGCATACAGTGGTACTGTATCGAAAGGGGGCTGCACCATGTATCCACCACCAGAATCCTCAATAGAATCCTATACGGTTGCACTTGCCGGAAATCCCAATGTCGGGAAATCCACCGTATTCAACGCCTTGACTGGCATGCACCAGCACACGGGCAACTGGGCAGGAAAAACCGTTTCTACTGCTGCCGGAATCTGTACCATTTCCGGCGTTCCCATCCAACTTATCGACTTACCCGGCACATATTCTCTTCGGGCACAATCTGCGGAAGAAGCTGCTGCACGGGATTTTCTCTGTTTTTCCCGTCCAGATGCAGTTTTAGTGGTATGCGATGCCTCTGCACTGGAACGCAATTTGATTTTACTGCTGCAAATTCAAGAATTGGGGCTGCCCGTCTTTCTCTGCATCAATCTGTTAGATGAAGCGGAACAGCGTGGAATTGCTCTAGATTTTCCTCTACTCTCGGAACAGCTGCACTTGCCTGTTGTTGGCATTGCTGCTCGCAGCGGAAGAGGACTGCCGAAATTACAGGAACAGCTCCTATTTTTTCTCCGGCAGCCGTTTGTATCTTTGCACGCAGTTCCCTATCCGGAATCCATCGAAACTGCCATTGCAACCATCACGGAACAACTGCCACAGTTGGACTTCCCACCAACGCCCCGTTGGCTGGCATTGCGTTTCTTGGAACAGGATGCTACATTGCAGATGGAACGGCTATTGCCGGAAGAACCCATTTCCGAACTGGAAATTCCTGTTCTGCCGAAAGCAGCTGATTCCATCATTGCAGCAGTGGTACAGCAGGCAGAAAGCATTGCAAACACTGTTACTACTATTCCAGAATCCATTCGCAAACGAGAACACCGCTTCGACCGCTTTGTATTGGGCAAATATACGGGCATTCCGCTGTTGTGTCTGTTGTTACTGCTGATTCTGTGGATTACGGTTGTCGGAGCAAATGTTCCCTCTGGCCTACTGCAAACCGGATTTGCAAAGCTGCGAACGGTATTAGATGGCTGGCTATCTGGTACACCAGACTGGGTGCAGGGGCTTTTGCTAGATGGAATGTATCAGGTTTTAACTTGGGTCATTGCAGTCATGCTGCCACCGATGGCAATTTTCTTTCCACTGTTTACATTATTAGAGGATTTCGGCTACTTACCACGGGTCGCCTATCAGTTAGACCCCTGTTTCCGCTGTGCTGGAACATGCGGGAAACAATCCCTGACGATGTGTATGGGGCTGGGCTGCAATGCAGCAGGGGTGACCGGCTGCCGGATTATTGATTCCCCACGAGAACGGCTGATTGCCATGCTCACCAATGTTTGCATTCCCTGCAACGGTCGATTTCCAGCGATGATTACCATTCTAACCTTATTCTTTGCAGCTTCACTTGGCTGGGGCAGCTCCTTAACGGCTGCAATCGGAATTTTATGTTTGCTGTTATTGGGAACGGGCATGACATTTCTACTTTCGTTCTTACTTTCTCATACCTTATTAAAAGGCATTCCCTCTTCGTTTACGCTGGAACTACCACCCTACCGCAAACCGCAAATCGGAAAGGTGCTGGTACGTTCCGTCTGTGACCGAACCTTATTTGTACTCGGCAGAGCCTGTATGGTTGCAGCACCTGCCGGAATGATGATCTGGCTGCTGGCGAACGGAACACTTTCCAATGGGCAGAGCATTCTCTGTCAGCTGGCGGAATGGTTGCAACCTGTCGGGACAGTTTTTGGACTAGATGGAGCAATTTTGTTGGCATTTCTGCTCGGCTTCCCAGCAAATGAAATTGTTCTGCCTATCGTACTGATGATTTACGCTGCTTCTGGAACGCTGACAGAGCAAACCGACCTCTCTCAGATTCAGGTGATGTTACAGGCAAATGGCTGGACGATGCAGACGGCAGTCTGTATGCTGTTGCTGATGCTGTTTCATTTTCCATGCTCGACCACTTGCCTGACCATCCGAAAAGAAACACATAGCTGGAAGTGGACGGGAGTGGCAATGCTGTTGCCGACATTGTGCGGATTGGGGCTGTGTGCATTGGTGCATGGAGTTTGGTCGATGTTTGGGTAATACGATTGTTTCATGTGAAACATAAATTTTCAGAGAAGATTGTAAAATACAAGCCGAAGGCAATTAGAAAGTTTTTCGGTGCAGCAGTTTTTCAAAAATGCTGCCGAGGTGTGGGCGAGCAGCCCACGTTTGCGAAGCAAATGAAACTGTACAATGAGATGAAACGAAAATCTAGGAGAGAACCGCAAATCGCAATTGCCTTAAAAATAGAGAGGTTGTAATGAGAGATAAGGTTTCAGGTGCAATTGCGATTCCCAGGCAAGCTGGGGATGTGCCCCAGCCTTGCCGAACCGGATTCGGGAGGTTTTCCTAAGAGCAGCATTTTGTATAAACCGCTCCCCTCACAAAACATTCCTCCATTCTCCGAAAGCACCTTGCAATCTGATAGGTTTTGTGGTATAATGAAACAATTATACAGAAACGATTGTACCGAGAATCGGAAAGGAGGAAACCAACTTGAAAATTTCAACCAAAGGTCGCTATGCACTGCGGATGATGCTGGATCTTGCCATCCATCAAAACGAGGGATTTGTTTCGCTGAAAGACATTGCAGACCGGCAGGGCATTTCCAAGAAATATCTGGAACAGATTGTCCCGCTTTTAAACCGCACGGGTATGCTGCGAACAAATCGAGGCTATCAGGGCGGCTATCGGCTTGCAAAATCGCCGGATGCCTATACGGTCGGGGAGATTTTACGCCTGACAGAAGGTGACCTTGCCCCTGTTGCCTGTCTGCAGGGGGATATTGTCAACTGTGAACGTGCCGACCATTGTATCACGCTGCCTGTCTGGAAAGGGCTGTATCATGTCATCAACGACTATCTCGACCATATCACCTTGCAGGATGTCTTGAACCAAGCACCAGAACAGGGCGGCGTGTTCTGTATTTAATCATTCATCTTCCGAAAAACAAGAAAAACCGGCATTTTTTTGAAAAATGCCGGCTTTTTCTAACCAAAGGCAGAAAAAGAATCTTATGTATCTGTATGATTGCCCGAAATCGTGGGATGCTAATGCCATCTTGACGGAAAAAACAGGGATTGTATGGGGCAGCATGGGCACAAAACTATTAAACTTGTATAATAATTTGTTAAAAATAGAAGTGTTATTGTGCAGTCCTACAAATTTTCCAAAACTGCTTGACAATTTACTGGAATCGTGCTAAATTTATATTAGCACTCAGAGAGAATGAGTGCTAACACTTAAAAACAAAAGCTGCCAGCGAAGCAGAGAGAAAGGAGCGATCAGATTGGATGCCAGAAAGAAAAACGTGCTGCTTGCAGTGGTAGAAGCGTATATTCAAACAGGCGAGCCGGTCGGGTCGAAAATGATTTCTCAGCTGCCGCAAATTCATGTATCCGCCGCAACCGTGCGGAATGATATGGCGGTGTTGGAGGAGCTGGGCTATTTGGAACAGCCGCATACCTCCGCCGGCAGAGTCCCCACATACAGCGGATATCGGTTTTATATTGATGAGGTAGTAGAACAAGGTTCGCTGCCGGATGCCGAACGGAAGCGTTTGGATGCGATGCTGGGGGATGAATCCCAGCTGACCGAAGATCTGCTGATTCAGAGTGCCACCACTGCACTTTCAGAAGTAACGAAATGTGCCACTGTGGTTTCTGATTTTGCACCGAAATATTCTGTCATTTCCAAGGTGGAAGTCATCCCGACCGGAAAACGGCTCTATGTCGTCCTGCTGATTACCTCAAACGGTACGATTAAAAATAAAGCTTGCCGATTGGAATTTGACTTGACCGAAGAAAATATGCAGTTCTTCCGGAACTTCATGGAAGAAAACTTGCAGGGCGTTTCCATTTCGGATTTATCCGAAGAACGCATGGAACAAATGATTACCGCCGTGAGTGCTTATATGATGGCATTGTCACCGCTGGTACAGGGCGTTTGTGAAATGTCCCGGGATTTGCAGAAGAATAAGGTTTATGTCAGCGGAGAACAAAACTTGCTCTCCTGTCAGGATTTAAACCAAGCAGAAGTGGTGCAGTTTATTTCCCACAAAAATGAATTGCGTGGGCTGCTGGATGATTCGTTCAAAGGCATTAAAGTGGTCTTTGGCGAAGAGGGTGACCGATTCGTCATCGGCAATTCCAGCATGATTGTTTCGAAGTACCAAAAGGGAGAACAAGCGGTCGGGTCGCTGGGCATCATTGGGCCAATGCGACTGGATTATGCGAAGATTATTCCTTATATTGAATATTTTACCGAAAAGCTTTCGCATCTGATTTCCGAAGAGGATGACGAAGCGGACAACGAATAGGAGGGACGCTGAATGGAACCGAATACGGAAAAGAATCAACAGGCGGAAGCACAAGAAACCGCACAAGAAACCGCACAGGAAACCGCAAAAACGGCAGAAGCAACAGCAGCAGAAGAAACCACCGCAACAGAATCTGCTGAACAGCCGGAAACCGCAGCAGCGGAAGCGGAATCTACAACGGAAGAAGATCAGCATATGAAGAAGAAGGAGCTGAAAGCAGCACTGGAAAAAGCCGAAGCAGCGTTGGCAGATCACAAGGATCAGCACTTGCGGCTGATGGCAGAATACCAGAACTACCGAAATCGTACAACCGAAGAAAAGAAAAAGATTTATGGCGATGCGAAAGCAGATTGCATCAAGTCACTGCTGACCGTCGTTGATACATTTGAACGTGCCATGGATGCAGCGTGCAGTGATGAAACCTATAAGAAGGGCATTGAAATGACGTTCAGCCAGCTGCAAAAGGCACTGGAACAGATGGGTGTCAAGGAAATTGCAGAAGTTGGCGTTGAATTTGACCCGAATCTGCACAACGCCATCAAGCAGATGGATGACACCGATTTTGAAGAAAACAAGGTTTGCCAGATTTACCAGAAGGGTTACCTGCTGGGAGATCGGCTGATTCGTCCGGCAATGGTTGCAGTTTCTGTATAGAAACCAGCTGCCGTCTGCAAAGCGGCAGAATCCACTACCGAGCAGCCGGAAGCAACCGCTTCCGAACAACACGCTGAATAAGCGTTTTTGATAAAGGTTCGCTGCGGAAGCAGCAAGAAGAATCCACAATTTCAAATAAGCATTGTTACTTCGTTCAGCAACCTGAACGAATGAGGAAAGGAAGATTTTATTATGGGAAAGATTATTGGTATTGACTTGGGTACAACAAACTCTTGCGTCGCTGTTATGGAAGGCGGCAACGCAGTCGTAATTCCGAACGCAGAAGGTGCAAGAACCACCCCATCTGTTGTTGGTTTCACCAAGAACGGCGAACGTCTGGTTGGTCAGGTTGCAAAGCGGCAGGCAGTTGCCAATCCGGAACGCACCATTTCCTCCATCAAGCGTCACATGGGTTCTGATTACAAGGTAGAAATTGATGGCAAGAAGTACACTCCGCAGGAAATCTCCGCAATGATTCTGCAAAAGCTGAAAGCAGATGCAGAAGCTTATCTGGGTGCTCCGGTAACAGAAGCTGTTATTACCGTTCCGGCATACTTCACCGATGCACAGCGTCAGGCAACCAAGGATGCAGGACAGATTGCAGGCTTGACCGTAAAGAGAATCATCAACGAACCGACCGCAGCAGCACTTTCTTATGGAATTGATAAGGAAGACGACCAGAAGGTTATGGTTTACGACCTCGGCGGTGGTACGTTCGATGTATCCATCATCGAAATGGGCGATGGTGTTCAGCAGGTACTGGCGACCGCTGGTAACAACCACCTCGGCGGTGATGACTTTGACCAGAGAATTATTGACTGGATCGTTTCTGAATTTAAGAAGACAGAAGGCATTGACCTTTCTACCGATAAGATGGTCATGCAGCGTTTGAAGGAAGCAGCAGAAAAGGCAAAGATTGAATTGTCTGCAACCACTTCTTCCAACATCAACTTGCCGTTCATCACCGCAGATGCAACTGGCCCGAAGCATTTGGATATGACTTTGACCGTTGCAAAGTTCAACGAACTGACCAAGGATTTGGTTGAAGCAACCATGGGTCCGGTAAAGCAGGCATTGTCTGACAGTGGTCTGAGCAGTTCTGAACTGAACAAGGTTCTGATGGTTGGTGGTTCTTCCAGAATCCCGGCTGTACAGGAAGCCGTTCGCCGGATGCTGGGCAAAGAACCGTTCAAGGGCATTAATCCGGATGAATGCGTTGCATTGGGTGCAGCATATCAGGGCGGCGTTCTCGGCGGCGATGTTAAGGACGGTCTGCTGCTGTTGGATGTAACGCCGTTGTCTTTGGGTCTGGAAACCATGGGCGGTGTTTGCACCAAGATTATTGAAAGAAATACCACCATCCCGACCAAGAAGAGCCAGATTTTCTCCACTGCTGCGGATAACCAGACAGCTGTAGATATCAACGTTCTGCAGGGCGAACGGGAATTTGCAAAGGATAACAAGCAGCTGGGTACGTTCCGTCTGGATGGTATCGCACCGGCTCGGCGTGGTGTTCCGCAGATCGAAGTTACGTTCGATATTGACGCAAACGGTATCGTACACGTTTCCGCAAAGGATTTGGGTACTGGTAAGGAACAGAACATCACCATTACTTCTTCTACCAACATGTCCAAGGAAGACATCGACAAGGCTGTTAAGGAAGCAGAAGCTTATGCAGAAGAAGACAAGAAGCGGAAGGACGAAGTTGACACCAAGAACAACGCTGAAAACATGGTAATGCAGTGCGAAAGTACTTTGGAAGAACTGGGCGACAAAGTTCCGGCTTCTGAAAAGTCTGACGTAGAGAGCAAGTGCAATGATCTGAAGGAAGCTCTGAAGGGAACGGATACTGCTCTGATCAAACAGAAGAGTGAAGATCTCCAGAAGGCTCTGTATGACCTGTCCTCCAAGCTGTATCAGCAGGCAGGCGGTGCACAGGGTAATCCGGATATGGGTGGTGCAGCAGCTGGCGGTAGCACTGACAACGACAGCACAAACAATGGCGGCGATGATGATGTCATTGACGCAGATTATAAGGAAGTTTAATTTCACAGAAACGTGAAAAAACGAACGGCATACGGGACGGATACACAGCATTCGTCCCGCATGTTGTGTTTTTAGTGAAATTTGGAAATCGCAGATTTTGAACAGCAGATATATTTGAACTGGAGTATCAAGAATAGAATGGAAGGAGCTGGGGACGATGGCAGAAGAAAAACGGGATTATTACGAAGTGCTGGGATTGCAGAAGGGTGCTTCAGAAGAGGAAATCAAAAAAGCCTTTAAGACCATGGCGAGAAAGTACCATCCGGATCTTCACCCAGGGGATAAAGAAGCAGAGGCAAAGTTTAAGGAAGTCAATGAAGCGTATGGTGTTTTGTCAGATGCAGACAAACGGGCAAGATATGACCAGTTTGGGCATGCTGGTGTAGACCCGAACTTTGCCGGAGCTGGCGGCGGAGCAGGTGATTTCGGCGGCTTTGGCGACATGGGCGATATTTTCGAGAGCATTTTCGGTGGATTCGGCGGCTTTGGCGGCGGCGGTGGAAGAAGTGCCGCAGCAAATGCAAACGCACCAAGACGGGGCGGCGATATTCACAGCAATGTTCGGATCAGCTTTATGGAGGCTTGTCAGGGCGTAAAGAAAACCATCAGCTTTGCACATATGGATGCTTGTCCGCAGTGTCACGGAACAGGTGCAGACAGCAATACGAAAAAGCAGGTTTGTCCGGAATGTAATGGCCGAGGCAGTGTCAAGACCAACCAGCGGACACCATTTGGCGTAATTTCAAGTACCCGTGTATGTAGTCGTTGCGGCGGACGGGGTGAAATCGTTACCAACCCGTGCAGCAAGTGTAAAGGCAGCGGACGGATTCGTTCGACTGCAAATCTGGAATTGAACATTCCGGCAGGCATCAATGACGGTGAAACCATCCGTATTAGCGGAAAGGGCGATGCTGGCTTGAACGGCGGTTCTGCTGGTGATGTTTATGTAACAGTAGAAATGATGTCCCATCCGTTGTTTGAACGGGAGGGCAGCGATATTTATTGTGACATTCCGATTACCTATGCACAGGCAGTTTTAGGTGCAGAAATCACCGTGCCGACCATTGACGGAGATGTGAAGTATACCATTCCGGAGGGTACACAGAGCGGAACAAAATTCCGTCTGCGTGGCAAGGGTGTGAAACTGCTGCGACGGGATGCCCGTGGTGACCAGTATGTAACCGTGAATGTAGAAGTACCGAAGAAACTTTCGAAGAAGCAGAAAGAATTGCTGCAAGATTTCGATAATTCTTTGGATGAGAAGAATCACAGCAAACGGGAAAACTTTTTTGACAAGCTGAAACAGCTGCATCGGAAAGGAAAGAATCCGTTTTCGTGGAAAAAGAAACCGAAAACTTGAACACAGAATATCAAAAACCGCCTGTCCAACCAGAATGAGTTGAGCAGGCGGTTTTTGTTTTTATTTTAGAAGAATGACAGCTTACAGAGCTACCTTTTCGCTCAGATAAGCTTCCAGATCTGCAATCGGAATCCGAACCTGTTCCATAGTATCCCGATTCCGAACGGTTACGCAGTTATCCTTTTCGAGGGTATCGAAGTCATAAGTGATGCAGAACGGTGTACCGATTTCATCCTGACGGCGATACCGCTTACCGATAGAACCTGTATCATCGAAGTCAATCATGAACTTCTTGGAAAGCTGTGCATAGACTTCCTGAGCCTTAGCACTCAACTTCTTAGACAGCGGCAGGATTGCAGCCTTATACGGAGCAAGTGCCGGATGGAAATGCATGACAACACGAGTATCATTCTTTTCTGCGTCAACAACTTCTTCATCATATGCTTCTGTTACGATGGACAAGAACAGACGTTCTACACCCAAAGACGGTTCAATGACATATGGAATATACTTGCGGTTTTCTTCCGGGTCGAAGTATTCCATAGACTTGCCGCTGTGGTTCATGTGTTGAGTCAGGTCGTAATTGGTACGGTCTGCAACGCCCCACAGTTCACCCCAACCAAATGCAAAGCGATATTCAAAGTCGGTGGTTGCCTTAGAATAGAAGCAGAGTTCTTCTGCATCGTGGTCACGCAGCCGCAAGTTTTCTTCCTTGATACCCAGATTCAGCAGGAAGTCCTTGCAGTAGCCTCTCCAATACTGGAACCATTCGAGGTCGGTATCTGGCTTGCAGAAGAATTCGAGTTCCATCTGTTCAAATTCCCGAACACGGAAGATGAAGTTACCCGGTGTAATTTCGTTCCGGAAAGATTTCCCGATCTGACCAACGCCGAACGGAACTTTTTTCCGAGTGGTTCTCTGGATGTTTGCGAAGTCTACAAAAATACCCTGAGCCGTTTCCGGACGCAGATACAGTTCCGACTTAGAATCTTCTGTAACGCCCTGGAAAGTCTTAAACATCAAGTTGAACTGCCGAATGTCGGTGAAATCAGACTTACCGCAGTTTGGACACGGAATCTGCTTTTCCCGAATGTAGTTCATCATTTCTTCATTTGACCAGCCAGCCGGATTTGTACCGTCGAAGTCTTCAATCAAGTTATCTGCTCTGTGACGAGTCTTGCAGGCTTTGCAGTCCATGAGTGGATCAGAGAAGCCGCCGAGGTGACCGGAAGCAACCCAAGTCTGTGGATTCATCAGAATGGCACTGTCCAAACCGACATTATATGGGCATTCCTGAACGAACTTCTGCCACCAAGCCCGTTTGATATTATTTTTCAGTTCAACACCGAGCGGGCCATAATCCCAAGTGTTGGCAAGTCCGCCGTAGATTTCAGAACCGGCATATACAAAGCCTCTGGACTTACAAAGGTCAACGATTTTGTCCATGCTTTTTTCCTGATTGGTCAGCATTACAATTTCCTCATTTCTATGATTTTTTGCACAATGTGTGCAGGGTTATTTTTAATTATAAACGAAAGCCTGAAAAATGTCAAGGATTTTGGAAAGATGTGCAAATGAGCGAATGAAAACGAGCGGAAAAGAGGAATCGTCAGGGAATATGGGTACCGTGGAGGGCAAAAAGCAGGAGAAGCGCCGGGCACTGCTGGAGGCAGCCTATGATCTGTTTCTGGAGCGAGGTACCGCAAAAACCAGCGTGGAGGACATCACCAGCCGGGCCAAGGTAGCCAAGGGCACCTTTTATCTGTATTTTCAGGATAAAGGTGCGGTGATGCAGGCGCTGCTGGGCCGGGTGAGCTACCAGCTGCTGAGCGACGCGTGCGAAGCGGTGGAAAAGCAGACAGAGCTCGAAAACTTCCCGGACAAGATGGTGGCGGTGATCGACCATATCATCGAAGCGCTGCGGAAGGATACGCTGGTGCTCAAGTTTCTGGAGCACAACTTCATATGGCCGGGGCTGGACCAGATCGAGGCCAGCCGCGAAGCCGAGCCGCTGATGCGCAAGCTGCTGAACGTGGTGCTGACCAGCCCGGAAATGGCCGGCCGCACCGAGCGGGAGATCTACCAGCGCATCACGGCACTGGGCAGCATGTGCATGTCGGTGTGCTATTCCAGCGTGCTGGAGGGCAAACCCGATGATATTGAAGCCATGAAGCCGGTGCTGTACGATATCGTCCGCAGGTCGCTGAAGGTGGAAAAATAAAAAATCACAGAAAAGTATTGCTTTTTTGCACAGGCTGTGGTAAACTATTCAAGTCGATATGACTTATGGACGGTTAGCTCAGCTGGTAGAGCATCTGCTTGACGTGCAGGAGGTCACAG
>ERZ773209.1945-NODE-1945-length-11341-cov-4.683413_pt1 | contig 11341 bp, 8 predicted proteins | sample MGYA00511109_ERZ773209 | MGnify/ENA primary metagenome ERZ773209 (study PRJEB29015, sample SAMEA2737786) | human gut metagenome | biome: human gut; feature: human-associated habitat; material: faeces | place: China | collected 2012 ...
TACATCCCTCTTGACAGGTTGTATCTCAGCCCGCAGTGCGGTTTTGCTTCCTGCGAGATCGGCAATAAGCTGACTGAAGAAGAGCAATGGGCGAAACTGGCGCTGGTTAAAGAGATTGCTGAGGAAGTCTGGGGCTAAATTTTTCTGTAAAAATCGCGACGTCGGAGTTTTATTCATTCGACGCCGCGATTTAATTTGTTATTGAGAATCTTTATTATGCGGTGATTTCATAACCGATATATCTTCCCCGACCTGGTGACCTATATTCTTTATCTGCTTTTCAATGTCCCACAGATCTTTCTGTATCGTTTCTTCCTCGACGCTAATTTCCGGGTGTTCTTTCATTTCTTCTCTGATAAACATCAGGCAAAAACTGACCAATAGAAGCAGGCAGGAAAACCAGATCGCCTTTGCGCCGCAGAACCCCAGCGCCACGCTGCCCAGGCCTGCGCCCAGCGCGAACAGGAGGATGATGGCGAAATAGTGGAAGGCTTTGCTCCGGGCGGCGCGGTTGCCCGCCACGAGCCAGCTGCACAGCGAATCCATGCCGCTGCGCAGGTTGCCGATGCACATGGTGCTGGCAAAGGCGTAGCCGTTCACCTTGCGGAACGCCTGCACCTGCATCGCGCAGGCAAATGAGACCAGCGCGTTGGCCACCAGATTCCACTCCTGCGGGAAGAAGCCGACCACGAATAGCATCACGATCTCACACAGCACCACCAGCTGCCGCCAGTGGAGCCGCTGCATCTGCTGGAATTTCTGGCGCAGCAGTTCCGCCATGAACACGCCCAGCGCAAAGAAGCACAGCGGCACCAGATAGTGCAGCACCGCACTCCAGTCGCCCTCGACCAGCTTCACGCTGCACAGCACGATGTTGCCGGTCTGTGCATTGGCAAACACCTTGCCGCGATATAAATAGGTATAAACGTCCTGCAGGCCGCCGGAGACCGACAGGAACATGGCGGTGCAGAACGCTTCGGACATCTGCCCATTGCGGGACAGTTTTCGACTGATGGACACGGAATGGTTCCCCCTCTTCACAAGTTCCCATCTATGATAGCGCATTTTGGAGGATTTGTCAAAATTTTGGCGGCATTTTTGGCGGATTCGACCATGTAAAACGAACATGGCCACCATGTTTTGCAAAGGGACGCCGATTGTGCTACAATAAGACTGATTCTGGAACCAAAAGGAGAAATTCTCATGCCGAACATCGTCGAGATCACCGATTTCCATGCGCCGGAGCTGGACCCCTACGCCCGCCTGACGCAGAACCAGCTGCGCTGCCGGCTGGAACCCGAAAAAGGCATCTTTATCGCCGAGAGCCCCAAGGTGATCTCCCGCGCGCTGGACGCCGGGTATGAGCCGGTCTCGCTGCTGATGGAGCGCAGACAGATCACCGGCCCGGCGGCGGAGATCCTGACCCGCTGCGGTGATGCCCCGGTCTACACGGCGGACCGGGAGCTGCTGGCCGGGCTCACCGGGTTTGAGCTGACGCGGGGTGTGCTCTGCGCCTTCCGCCGCCCGGCCCCCCGCAGCGCCGAGGAGCTGTGCAAAGCGGCCCGCCGCATCGCGGTGCTGGAAGGCATCGTGGACTCCACCAACGTGGGCGCCATCTTCCGCAGTGCGGCAGCGCTGAACATGGACGCCGTCCTCATCAACCCCTCCTGCTGCGACCCGCTGTGCCGCCGCGCGGTGCGGGTGAGTATGGGCACGGTGTTTCAGGTGCCCTGGGCCCAGCTGGGCGAGACGCCCGCCGACTGGCCCGGACAGGGGCTGGCCCGCCTCCGCGCTATGGGCTTCAAAACGGCAGCCATGGCTCTGAGCGACCGCTCGGTCCCCATCGACGACGAAGCGCTGGCTGCAGAGCCGAAACTGGCCATCGTGCTGGGCACCGAGGGCGATGGTCTGGCCCATGCCACCATCGCCGCCTGCGATTACACGGTCAAGATCCCCATGTCCCACGGCGTCGATTCGCTCAATGTCGCCGCCGCCAGCGCCGTCGCATTCTGGCAGCTGGGTCGATAACAAAAAAGAAACGGCCGAAAGGCCGTTTCTTTTTTGCACTTAGCCGGCATCCGAATGCGCGGCGCTGGCAGCGCGGATGACATCCAGAGCTTCGGATGCGATGGGGGAGGGCACGGCTGCCGGGCGGCTGAGGTAGTAGCCCTGCAGCAGGTCCACGCCCAGGTCGATGACCTTGCGCAGCTGGATCTCATCCTCGATGCCCTCGGCGAGGATCTGCATACTGCGGGCGTGGGCGTAGGCCACGATATTCGAGACGATCTGCTGCTTGTCGGGATCCTTCTCGATGCCGCGGATGATGGAAATGTCGATCTTGATATACCGGGGCGACAGTTCCAGCAGATTGAGCTCGTTGCTGTAGCCGGTGCCGTAGTCATCCAGCGCGAAGGCACCGGAGAAGCCCGGCATGTTCCGCTTCCGCTCCAGACATGCGCGGTCCAGGTCTTCCTGTTCGGTGATCTCCACGACGAGCTGTTTGAGCAGGTCGGGGTAGCGGCGGTGATATTCCTGGCGGTCTTCATCGTTCAGGTCCACATTGGCGATGGAGTTGACGAAGAGCAGGGCGTCCTTCCGGATGAGGCCCCGGCTCTGCAGCTTCTCGAATGCCTCGCTGGAATGGAACATGGTGATCCGCTCGATGTCGTACAGGCGGTCCAGCTCGTGGGCCAGCGCCATCACCTGCGAAGGCGAGGTGAGGGTGGGCGTGTTCACCCGCATCAGCGCCTCGTAGGCCACCACCCGCCCGGTCTGTGCGCTGAAGATGGGCTGGAAGTAGTAGTACACCTGCTCTTCCCGCAGCAATTGCAGGAATTCGCGCTGGGTCTGGGCGGCATACTCCTCGCGGTGGTAGACGCCGATGTCAAAATCGCCCACCTGCCCCTTGCGGGACTGCTTGACCTGATACATGGCGAAGTCGGCGTATTTTTTCAGGGTCTTCAGGTCTTTGCCGTCCTCCGGGTACCAGGCCACGCCGCCGGAGATGCTGATGTTCAGTGTTTTGCCGTTGGGCAGGGTGGAGCAGCTGGCCCGCAGGGCGGCGCTCAGCTTGTCCAGCTCGGCGCGGATGGCGTCCTGTGTGTCGTACCCGTAGAACAGCAGCAGGAACTCGTCGCCGGACAGGCGGGAGCAGACGGTGTTCTTTGGAGCGTTGGCGGCGAAGCACTGGCCGGTCTGGTGGATGTACTGGTCGCCCCAGTCGTGGCCGTAGGTGTCGTTGATCTGCTTGAGATTGTCCAGATCCATCATCAGCAGAGCCGAGCAGTGCAGCTGGGCCGGGTGGGCAAAGAGGTCGGCGCAGACCCGGTTGAACGCCTGACGGTTGTACAGCCCGGTGAGGATATCGTAGTCGCGCTCCCGCTCGATGCGCTGCTGCTCCAGCGTGGGGATGGTCACGTCTTCGAGCAGGCCCACCTCCGAGGCGGTCTCGCCGCAGATGCGGGTCACACGGAGGATCACATACCGCACCTCGTCCTCTTTCTGGACGAGGAAGACGGAGTTGCCTGCATCCGTGGTGCGGTAGAGGCTGGAATGCGCGATCCGGGAGAGGGCGTTGCGGAAGCTGCGGGGCGTGAGAGGCTCCGGGGTGGCCAGCCCCAGCATCTGGAAGAAGTTGTCGGTGGCAAAGACACTGTCGCTGCGCAGCTCGTAGCCGCCCAGCTCCACCGTGGCCATCTCCATGATCCGCAGAAAGCGGGTGGAGGAGGCCAGCACATCCTCCGAAAGGTGGGTGATGGCCGAGGCAAACTGGTCTACTTCCAGGATGCCGGTAGTGGGCAGCTGCGGCATGGCCACAGCGTTTTCCTGCGCTTTGGCCACGGCAGCGGAGAGCTGATGGACGGGCTTGGACATCCGTTCACTGACCAGAAAGCTCGCCAGAAAGCCTGCGATGAGGGTGAGCAGCACGGTGAGGAAGAGCATCTGCTGCACCCGGTTGGAGAAGGCCGAGAGGTTGGCCGTGGGCACCATGCCCACCAGATACCAGCGATCCCCGGAGAAGGGGGCGTTCCGGTTGTAGAGATTCAGCGACATCACGGAGGCTGTGTAGGGCACATGGTCCTGCACCAGACGGAAGCAGCCGGTGCCGCGCCGGGATGCCACAGCGGTGGTGCCGCTGGCAAACGCCGAACTGCCGCTGCACAGGACCGGTGCAAGATCCAGCGAGAGGGTGTCCAGGTTCAACATCATATTGGAGCAGGCCAGCAGATAGAGGCCGGAGCCGTCGCCCTGCAGTTCGGCGCAGGGCAGCTTGTCGGCAAGGTAGCTGGTCAGAAGTTCCACGCCGATGACGCCGTAGACGGTGCCGTCCGGCAGGATGAGGGGCTGGCTGTAATAGATGGCCTGCCGGTCGTCACCTTTCAGAGCATAGGGGGCGATGGTCCAGTGGCCGTAATCAGCCGGGTTCAGCTGGGCACCATCGTCATAGGCCGCCTGGAACGGCGCATAGAGAAAGCCTCTGGCCATCGCCTGATAGGTGAGGGCGGGGGACCAGCTCTTGTCGGTGGCAATGCTCTGCTCCTGCACCAGCCGGGCTGGTGCCCGTTCGAACAGCAGGTCGGAATTGTTTTCGGAGGGCGAGGCGTCGGGGTCCAGATCCCGCAGATAGATGGAGGGCAGGTGATTGCCAGCGGAGCGACTGTTCAGGTCATGGGTGTTCAGCACCAGAAAGATGCCGGTCACCGGCCTGCTGCGCAGAGCGGCGATGAGCTTTGGGGTGGCGGCTTCCAGCAGGGGGTAGGCGGTGATGCTGCTGCTGTCCAGCGTGGCAAGGTCGATGCTGCCGCTGTCCAGCAGCTCCTGCGTCAGGGTGTTGATCTCACTTTCCAGAGTGGAAAGCTCCTGCGCATCGTGCAGGGTGGTCTGGATGTATCGGCTGCGGTTCTCCACCTGCATGGCGAGGATGTCCTCCGCGTTCTGGTCCAGCTGGGGGCCGACCCGCATCGCATAGATGGACGCGACGAGCAGTGCGACCTCCACCAGCAGCACACCGACCATCGCTTTGAAGATGGTGCCGAAAATGGAGCGCTCTGCGCGGGCCCCGGACAGTTTGTGTCGGGTGAAGTGTTTCATGTGCCGGTGCTCCTTTCAAAAAGGGTTGGGGCGGCAGGTGGTCAGCCGGCGTAGGCTTCCAGCGCGGCCTTCGTGGATTCGTACCACTGGTCAAAGTATTCGTCGGTCAAAAACTCGGCTTCGGCCTCTTCGGCCGTCTGCCCGGCGGCGAGCCGCTCTTTCACGATGGCCCGGTCGGCCTCCGCCGCATCGGTCATGGCATTTTGCAGGGTGGTGCGGGCCGTGGAACCCTCCAGGAAGGCGTGGGTCGTGTACAGGGCGTCATGCTCCACGGCATCCAGCGAGAGGTCCAGCACCTGGGTGACGATGTCGGTCAGCTCCAAACCACTGGCCTGAATGGCGTTCAGGCTTGCGGCGGCGTGGGTCACGGGCAGATAGCCGGAGTTCACGGAGAACGCGATGTTGTTTTCCGGCTGGGTGAACCACTTCAGAAATTCAACGCAGGCCCGGATCTGGGCGTCGGTGCCTTTGGTCACGATCATGCCGGCACCCTGCTGGGCGGCGACCGGGCTGCAGCCCGCAAAGGATGGGCAGGGCAGGATGGCCGGTTCGATGGCGTGGCTCTCGGCGTCGTTGGTCATCACCTGGGCGGGGAAGAAGGGGCTGCTGGCCGACGAGCCGACGTAGGCCAGCAGATTGCCGGTCTTCACGTCGTCACTGCGGAACCTGCCGCTGGCACCGAACCAGCCCTTGATGTAGGGCACATAGAAGTTATCCCACAGTTTGCGGATGACGTCTTTGTCAAAATGCAGGGTCATGACGCCGTTCTTGGCATCAAAGATGGTCAGGCCCATCTCCTGAGCACCGCACAGCAGGTAGTTGGCCAGCGCATCACGGCCGAAGAAGGCCTTGCCGTCGTTGGGGGTGCTGGTCATGGCATCCGTCCAGTCGTAGTATTGGCGGGCCACCTCCACGACGCCTTCCAAAGTGGCCAGGTCGTCGTAGGTCACACCGGTGGCCGCAGCAAAGGGGGCCCAGTCGGTGGCGTTCAGGTAGAGCAGCTCGGTGGATTTTGCCACCGGGAAGATCTTCAGTTCCCCGTTGTTCATCAGGTCGCCCTCGGACAGAAAACCGTCCACATAGGCGGCCTTCTCCTTTGCGGTCAGATAGGGGGCCAGGTCTACGACCTTGCCCATCAGGTCGAGGTCATAGGCCATGTCGGCATAGCCGGAGTAGAGGTTGGGCAGAGCCGCAGCGCCCACCTTGCCCTGCGCAGCGGCCAGAACGTTCGCTTCCAGGTCGGTCACGTTGCCCTGATTGAAGCTCTCGACCACGATGTTCTTCTCTTTGCCGACGGTGGCGTTGAACTGGCCCACCAGAGCGTTGAAGCTGCTCAGAAGGTCGCCGCTGTAATAGTTCCACACCGTGATGGTGGTGGGTGCCTTGGCACTGCCGCCGCAGCCCACACAGCCCAGCAGCAGCGCAGCGCTCAGCACCAGACTGACGAGCGGACGAAAACGAGATCGCATGATGTCTCCTTCCCCAGAACGAGCCGGTCTGAAAAATAGAGCCCCGGCTCTCCGCGGCTCCATCCGGAACTCAATCGAGGGCGTTGAGGGCCTCGATGGTCTTGTGATATTCCTTCTCCACAAGGGCATACTGCTCGGCGGCACCGTCAAAGCTCCCCGCGCGGAGGATCTCCGTCAGGGCCACTGCAGAGGGCGTGAGGTTGCTGAAGCCGAGGTTGAGGCAGACCCCTTTCAGGGTGTGCGCCGCAAGAAACGCATCCTTGACGTCCTGCCGGGCCATGGCATCGGTCAGCTGCTGAAAACTGGTGTCCTGCAAAAACATCCGGGCAAAGCGCCGGATCATATCGGGCTTATAAAAGCGCCGGAGCACGTCCTGATAATTCGCGCCCATGGCCGTGTAGCATTCTTCGATCGTCATGTGGGGGACCCCTTCCTGTCAAATGGCTTGTGATAGATAAAATTATTATAACACCTTTTGTTTCACAGGGCTACCATTTGTGCCGAAAAAGTTCAGATTTTGGAAAAACGGCGGGGCAGCATTCTGTTTTGCAGAAAAGTTTTGGAAAATCCCTTCCATTTGGGCTGAATACCGTCTATAATAGGAAAGAAAAGCGCCTTTTCTGTTCCAACATTCGGAGAGGTGCGCAGAAAGGCGTAGGAAACGGCGAAGATGAAAACAATGCAGGAAGTTCAGACGCTCATCAGCGATCTGCAGCAGTTCTATACAGATGTGCGTCTGCTGGATGCAGCCGCCATCGAGCGGATCGAAGAGGGCGTGCGCTCCAACCCCAACGCGGAAGACCTGTGCTATGCCTGCCACCACTGCGCGGTGAAGAGTGCGTTCGAGAACCATGACCAGCGCACCAAGCTGGAATATTTCTCGCCGGACATCGTGCAGGTGTCGGCCCAATATATGGAGGTGGACGGAGCCCCCTATGTGCTGGAACTGCTGCAGCGGATGCACAGCGATACCATCGTCGAACCCGATGACACCGAGGCACTGTTCAGCGCACTCTCCGGCTACAACACCAAGTTGTACCACGACCCTCTGACCGACATGTACAACCGCCGCTATTACGAGGAGATCGTCCGCGGCATGAAAGGCCCCATCGGCGTGGCGCTGATGGACCTGGACGACTTCAAGGTCTACAACGATACCTACGGCCACCACGCGGGCGATATGGCCCTGAAGACCGCCGCCACCATCGTGCGCGGCTGCATCCGCCAGACCGATGCGCTGGTGCGCTTCGGCGGCGACGAGTTTCTGCTCATCCTGCCCGGCATCCCGGAGGATTACTTCAAAATCAAACTGGAGGGGATCTGCGAAAAGATCCATGACGCCATCGTGCCCGGCTACAGCCACATGCGGCTTTCGACCAGCATCGGCGGGCTGATCCAGATGCCAAGCGACAGCATGGATGCCGTGGTCCGGCAGGCCGACCGGCTGATGTATCAGGCCAAGGTCCGGAAGAACTGCGTCGTCGTCTCCGGCGAGATGCTTCAGGAGGATGCGCCGGGCCGCCGGGAGGAAAAGCCGCAGATCCTCATCGTGGACGATTCCGAGATGAACCGCGCCATCCTGTCGGAGATCCTGTGCGGGGATTACCGCATCCTCGAAGCTGCGGACGGCGAGGAGTGCCTGAAAAAGATGCAGCAGTACATGGGCGATATCGCGTTGGTGCTGCTGGATCTTATGATGCCAAAGATGAATGGGTTTGAGGTGCTGGATTTCATGAACCGCAACCACGCCATCGAGGATCTGCCGGTCATCATGATCTCCGGCGAGGACAGCGAGGCCTCCGTCCGCCGCGCCTATGAAATGGGTGTTTCGGATTACGTGGCCCGCCCGTTCGACGCCCGCGTCGTCTACCGCCGGGTGTTCAACACCATCAAGCTCTATGCCAAGCAGCGGCGGCTGGTCAGCCTGCTGTCCGAACAGATCCGCGCGCGGGAGAGGAACACCTCCATGCTGGTGGGGGTGCTGAGCCAGCTGGTGGAGTTCCGCAACGGCGAGAGCGGGCTGCACGTTCAGCACATCCACCGCCTCACCGAGCGGGTGCTCGCAAAACTGCTCGAACGCCCCAACATCTACCACATCACCTCCGAGATGCAGGAGAACATCCCGCTGGCCTCGGCCCTGCACGACATCGGCAAGATCGCCATCGACGAAAAGATCCTGAACAAGCCCGGCCGGCTGACCCCGGAGGAGTTTGAGGTCATCAAGACCCATACCACCATCGGCGCGGATATGCTGAGCAAGCTGGACAACTTCTGCACGGAGCCGCTGCTCCAAACGGCCTACAGCATTGCCCGCTGGCACCACGAGCGGTGGGACGGCCGCGGCTACCCGGACGGCCTGAAAGGAAACGAGATCCCCATCGAGGCGCAGGTGGTGGCGCTGGCCGACGTCTACGATGCCCTGACCAGTGACCGCTGCTACAAAAAAGCCTGCCCGCATGAACAGGCGGTGGAGATGATCCTGAACGGCGAATGCGGCGCGTTCAACCCCATGCTTCTGGAATGCTTTGTCGAGATCAAAGATGACCTCAAGCGGGAGCTGGAAGAAGAGCGCCGTAACAAAGCATGACACCAGCCCGAAAAAACTTCGCGTACAGATGCGGAGTTTTTTCTTTGCAAAAATACTTGACTTTGTCAAGTAAACATGCTATACTCAGGCCGTTGAGAACGAAAGGAGCGGATCATATGGAACCGGCTACGGTGTCCTCCTGCATTCTGACACTGCACAGGAGATTTGCCGCCTACACCACCCAGCGGCTGCAGGAGCTGGGCCTGAGCTTCGGGATGATGTACTTTATCATCTATGTGGGCAAGCACCCCGGCTGCACCCCCTCGGAGCTGACGCAGAGACTGCATCTGGACTGGGGCCACTCCCAGCGCAGCCTCACCAAGCTGGCCGAGGATGGATTCCTCACCAAAGAAAAGAGCGGCCGCAGCTACCATCTGGAACTGACCGAAAAGGGCCGGACGGCCTTTGCGGTCTGCCACCGGGTGTTTTATGGCTGGGACGCCCGGAACCTGACCGGCCTGACCGCCGACGAGCAGCGCCAGCTGCTGGAACTGCTGCAAAAAGCAGCACAGAAAGGAAGCATGTGATCATGTACGAGACCATCCTGAGCCCTGTGAACTATGGGGGCCTGCAGCTGAAGAACCGCATCATTTTTGCGCCCACTACCTTCGGCCTGCCGGACGAAGAATACCTTGCCGAGATCCGGCGGCTGGCCGAGGGCGGCTGCGCGATGCTCATCATCGGGGATGTGCCGGTGGGGAAGAGCAAGTTCGAAAAATCCCTCTTCGATGCAAAGGGGTTCGCGTTTTATCAGCAGATCGTGGAGATCGCCCACAAGGCGGATTGCAAGGTCTGCGCCCAGCTGCACCAGAGCGATTCCAACATGCTGGCGATGCTCAAATACATCCCCGCCGTGCTGGCCAAAAAGCTCACCCCGGACCAGCTGCGCGAAAAGCTGAACGCCGAAGTGGAGCCTTACATCACCAAAATGCCGAAGCGGAAGATCGAGGCCATCCTCGCGGGCTTCGGCAAGGCGGCGGTGCTGGCAAAACAGGCTGGGTTTGACATGGTGCAGGTGCACGGCGACCGGATGTGCGGCAGCTTCAGCTCGTCCATCTTCAATCACCGCACCGATGAATACGGCGGCAGCGCCGAGAACCGCGCCCGCTTTGCCGTGGAAGCGGTCAAGGCCGTCCATGCCGCCGTGCCGGAATTTCCCATTGACTACAAGCTGGCCGTCCGGCAGGAAGACCCCCACTACGGCAACGCAGGCGTTCTGGTGGAAGAACTGCCCGTCTTTGTGCCGCTGCTGGAACAGGCGGGCGTGACCAGCTTCCATGTCACGCTGGCCAACCACTCGGCGCTGGAAAACACCATCCCGCCCGCCAGCCACCCTGCCTTCGGCCAGCCGGGCTGCTTCCTCAAGTTCTGCGATGCCGTGCGGCAGTACACCCGCCTGCCCCTCTGCGGCGTGGGCGGCCTGAACGACCCCGATTTCGTGGAGCAGCAGCTTGCCTCCGGGCGCATCCAGTGCGCCGCCATGAGCCGCCAGCTTCTGGCCGACCCGGAGTGGGTGAACAAACTGCAAAAGGGGCAGGCAAAAACGATCCACCGCTGTGTCCGCTGCAACAAAAAGTGCCTCGGCGGCCTGATGGCGCACCAGGGCACCCGCTGCATCTACGACGCACGGCGGGAAGAAAAATAAACACACACCGATGAAAAAGGAGAATCGTATGAGCTACTCGATCGTATACAGCAGCCAGACCGGCAACACAAAGCAGCTGGCAGAGACCCTTCGGGAAACGCTGCCGCAGGAAGGCTGCCGCTACTTCGGCACACCGGCAGAAGCCGCAGCGGAGGCCGACACCCTGTATGTGGGCTTCTGGACCGACCGGGGCCATGCCGATGCAGACTGCAACGCCTTTTTGAAAACGCTGCGCGGCAAAAAGGTCTTTCTGTTCGGCACCGCAGGCTTCGGCGGCAGCGCGGAGTATTTTGCAAAGATCCTGAGCGCCGTGCAGGCGGAGCTGGACCCCAGCAATACCGTTGTGGGGACCTATATGTGTCAGGGCCGGATGCCCCAGTCGGTGCGGCAGCGGTATGAAGCGATGAAGCAGCAGCCGAACCCGGCCTCCAATCTGGACATGCTGATCGAAAACTTTGACCGTGCATTGGCCCATCCGGATGCCGGAGACCTCGAACGCCTGAACCGGAATCACCACCAGCAGCAGAACCTTGGCGATAAACTGCCCGA
>ERZ773209.1964-NODE-1964-length-11263-cov-3.299072_pt1 | contig 11263 bp, 10 predicted proteins | sample MGYA00511109_ERZ773209 | MGnify/ENA primary metagenome ERZ773209 (study PRJEB29015, sample SAMEA2737786) | human gut metagenome | biome: human gut; feature: human-associated habitat; material: faeces | place: China | collected 2012 ...
TGGAAGCCTCAGATACCTTTTATAAAAGAGAATGTACTGGAAAAACAGTTGCCTCAGGTAGCCGATTTGCGCCATTCTGTTCAGGTAGATAAGGCTGTAAACCGACAGTTGCTTTCTTTTTACTTGTCTTATCCGAATTTGGTGAAACAGAATGAGGACAATTTAAAAGGGTTAAAACCAATATATGGTGAAGTGATTGTGGATCAGCCGCGGACAGAGAATTTGCTCGATATGATGCAGAATGATGAACTTCCTAATCGGGTGACAGAAAAAGACTTGCTGGTTATCAAACCTAATTTCTGGACCTTTGGTGGAAACGGTTATCTGCAGTTCTCGCAAAACTATATTTCCAAAAACTGGTATAAGGGTGGTGAAAGTACAAAATCATTACTCTCCGGATTTACCTGGCAAGCTAACTATGATGACAGACAACGTGTTCAGTTTGAAAATAAGATTGAGTGGAAATTAGGCTTTATTACAGCTCCTTCAGATACAGTGCATAGTTACAAAGCTAATAATGACCTTCTTCGTTTGAGCTCTAAACTGGGTTATAAGGCATTCAGTACATGGTACTATACATTGTCGGCAGAATTTAAGACGCAGTTCTTCTCAAACTATGAGACTAACTCTGACAACCTGGTTTCTGCTTTCTTTTCGCCGGCTGAACTGAACGTCGGTCTCGGTATGGACTACAAGTTCGTGAAGGATGGAGTTTGCAACTTGTCTGTGCTGGTGAACCCGATAAACTACACTTTGTATAGTGTGGCCAGTGACAGGGTAGATCCGACGAAGTTTAACATTGAAGCAGGTCATAAACGAGAAAGCGTATGGGGTTCTCGTTTGGAGTCCACATTGAAATGGAAAATGTTTTCAATTTTGATGTGGGAGTCTCGTCTTTCTTATACTACCAACTATGAGAAAGTGTTGGGTGAATGGGAAAATACGTTCACTTTCACAATCAATAAATATCTTTCGACGAAATTGTTTGTCCATGGCCGATTTGACGATGGGGTGACTCGTGAAGAAGATAAAAGCTATTTTCAGTTACAGGAACTGCTTAGTTTTGGTTTAAGTTATACTTGGTAAAATATTTGCTATGGACGTTTTTTTTCAGATGCCTTCGTTTGTAACGATACTGGATTTTGTGGGGACTTTCGCTTTTGCCATTAGTGGTATACGGCTTGCCTCTGCCAAGCGGTTTGACTGGTTTGGTGCCTATGTGGTTGGATTGGCTACTGCTATTGGGGGAGGAACGATTCGTGACTTGCTGCTGGATGTAACTCCAGCCTGGATGACAGACCCGATGTACCTGATTTGTACGGCCTTTGCCATGTTTTTCGTTATTTTGTTCGGGAAATATGTCATCCGACTGAACAATACGTTCTTTATTTTTGACACCATTGGTTTGGCGCTGTTTACAATCGTCGGATTTAGTAAGGCGTATACATTAGGGTATCCGTTCTGGATTGCTATTATTATGGGAAGTATTACCGGTGCAGCAGGAGGGGTATTGCGTGATATATTTATTAACGAAATTCCGCTGATATTCCGTAAAGAGATTTATGCTATGGCCTGTGTGATTGGCGGACTGGTTTACTGGATTTGTCTGATGCTGGATATGGAATCTGTGCTTGCACAGATTATTGGAGGAATCACAGTGTTTGTAGCCCGTATTCTGGCAGTCAAATATAAAATTACTCTTCCGATTTTGAAAGGAGATCCGGAGCCTTGACCCCGGTTCCTTTATTTCTTGGACTTTTCCGGAAAAGTAGGAACGCATTTCATCAGATACATAATTTTCCGCTGGCGTTTGTACATGTAAGGACTTGGTTTCCCGGAATTATATTTTCTTGGATTCGGGAGACTGGCTGCAATAAGCGCACATTGTTTGCGGGTAAGTTGAGAGGCCGTGGTGTGAAAGTGAGCTTTCGCCACGGCTTCTGCTCCATATATACCATCTCCCATTTCGATGGAGTTCAGATAAACTTCCATGATTCTTTCTTTATCCCACATCAGTTCTATCAATACCGTGAAATACACTTCGAAGCCTTTTCTGATCCAGGAAGAAGAGGGCCATAAAAATACGTTCTTGGCTGTCTGCTGACTGATGGTACTTGCGCCTCTGGCTTTTTTGCGCTTTTTGTTTTCTTCAATAGCCTTGCTGATTTCTTTAAAGTCGAATCCGTTGTGGCTGGCAAAGCGGTTGTCTTCAGAGGCTATGACTGCCATCGGAAGATGACGTGATATTTTTTCTTCTGGTACCCATTTGTGCTTCATGATCAGTTCCTCGCCTTTTACCAGTTGTTCAACACTTCTTATCACCATCAGGGGAGTGATATAGACTGGGATAAATCTTAACGCAATGACGGAAAGGATGGTCGATGCAAAGAAAAAGATAATCAGATTACGTAGGTATCTTAGAATTCGTTTGCTGTTCATTAGTGCCGGGTGTTGGGATGAAAATTATGCCGAGTCTGAAAGACCCGGCATAATGAATGTTTGTTACTATGAAATTTGTAATTTATTGTAAAGTTCCAGCTTCTGCTTGCTGAATCATTTGCTGGCTGGCATACATATATACTTCTACTCGGCGGTTTTCCTGACGTCCGGCAGCAGTAGAGTTGTCTGCTACGGGATTTTCTTCACCCATACCTGTTACAGACTTAATCTGGCTGGAAGAAGCACCACAAGCCAGCAGATAGCTTGATACACTTTGGGCGCGTTCTTGTGAAAGGTCCAGATTCTTCTGACGGCTTTGTTCTGCTGTACTGTTTTTCCAGCCGGTATTATCAGTATATCCGTAGATGGCTACGTCCATATCTTTGTTCTGGTTCAGCACGTTATTGGCAAATTTACTTAGTGCAGATTTAGCAGAAGAACTCAACGTAGCACTGCTGGTATTAAACAGGATACCAGAGTCGAAAGTTACTTTTACAGCCTGCAAGCCGTTGTTGTCGGTTACCTGTTCTACCTGGGCACCTTCAATCTGTTCTGCCTGTGCAGCTGCTTTATCCATTTTCTTACCAATCAATACGCCAGCACCTGTACCCACAGCTGCACCTACCGCAGCTCCGATGGCAGCTCCTTTTCCGTGGCCAACGACACCTCCGATTATTGCTCCTAAAGCAGCACCACTTCCACCGCCAATCATTCCGCCTTTGGCTGTATTTGTCATTCCGCATCCGCTAAATACCAAGCATGCGCTCAGTAAAATAGCCATTGAATTCATTTTTTTCATTTTGTTTCGTTTTTAATCGTTTAGTTAATATGCAAATATAGGATAGTTTTTCATCGTTTCATTTACCCGATGGCGTACAGAAGCAATTACCTCTTCATTATCTACATTTGACAGCACAGTTTCAATCATTTCTGCAATTTCGTACATTAATTCTTCTTTGGCTCCACGGGTAGTAATAGCTGGAGTTCCTAGGCGGATACCCGATGTCTGGAATGCAGAACGTGTGTCAAACGGTACCATATTTTTGTTTACTGTGATGTCTGCTGCTACCAGTGCTTTTTCAGCTACTTTTCCTGTCAGATCCGGATATTTGGTGCGCAGGTCTACCAGCATGGAATGATTATCAGTTCCTCCTGATACAATGGTGAATCCACGGTCCATTAGGGCCTGAGCCAATACACGTGCGTTCTTTTGTACCTGAATTTGGTATTCTTTGTATTCTGGCTGCATACATTCGTAGAATGCTACAGCCTTAGCTGCAATGACATGTTCCAGCGGACCACCTTGAATGCCCGGGAATACAGCTGAATCCAGTAACTGTGACATCATCTTGATTTCACCCTTCGGAGTTTTCTTTCCCCATGGGTTAGGGAAGTCTTTTCCCATTAAGATGATACCTCCGCGTGGGCCACGTAATGTCTTGTGAGTGGTAGATGTTACAATGTGTGCGTATTTTACCGGATTGTCAAGCAAACCTGCAGCAATCAGTCCGGCCGGATGTGCCATGTCAATCATCAGGATGGCACCTACCTTGTCAGCAATTTCACGCATACGTTTGTAATCCCATTCACGTGAATAAGCTGAGCCTCCACCCACAATCAATTTCGGGTGTTCTCTCAAAGCTATTTCTTCCATCTGGTCATAATCTACGCGACCTGTTTCCTTGTTCAGGTTATATTCGCATGGAGTGTATAGAATACCTGAAGTATTCACAGCGGAGCCATGAGACAGATGTCCACCGTGTGCCAGATTCAAGCCCATGAACTTGTCGCCTGGATTCAATACCGCCAGAAATACTGCAGCATTAGCCTGTGCACCTGAGTGAGGCTGTACGTTTGCCCATTCAGCACCGAAAATCTGTTTGATACGGTCGATGGCCAGCTGTTCACTTTGGTCTACTACTTCACATCCTCCGTAATATCTTTTCCCTGGATATCCTTCTGCGTATTTGTTGGTCAGGCAAGAGCCCATGGCTTGCATAACTTGTTCACTTACGAAATTCTCTGAGGCAATCAGTTCAATACCTTTCAATTGTCTCTGGTGTTCTTTCTCAATGATGCTAAAAATAGAATCGTCTCGTTTCATGATATAGTTGTTTTAAAGTGAAAATTCCTGTTAGAAAATAACTCCAACTGAGAAGCTTAGGATATTTTTCCGTTGCTCCAGCTTAATCTTTCCTTCATTATATGGAACTTCGGTCTGATTCGTGTCATAAGTGATGGAGCGAATGGTATTATGAAGTCCCACTTCGTATCGGAAATCAAAGAAAATATTGGATACATTTACAGCCAGTCCTACTACTCCGCTGTACTGGAATGGATACTGCTCTTCCTTTATACCTTGTTGATGAAATCCTGAGAATTCGGTAGAACTGTGTTTCTTCCATATCCATGTTACCTTGGGACCAACGAAGAAAGCCATTCCGTACGGATGTACGTCTATAAACTTATATCCGTAAAGAATGGGAAGGTCAAGCGTGGTCATTCTTCTTTTAATCAAGGCGTTTTCTTTTAGGATTTCCGAGTTGGCCAATGTGCTGGGGATAGAGACACTTCCTTGTGTGATGTTGCAGGAGAACTCCGGCTGGATGAAATGATGCTTTTTCATGTTGAACCGACAGAACACTGCCGCAAAATAACCTACTTTATAGTTATTTTGGGCGAGCTCCAGTTCTTTGCCGTTAATTGAAATCTCATCCGTAAAGAACATGGAAGAATTGAAGCCTGCTTTTACTCCTATATTGAAACGGGGCTGTTTCAGCGTAACCATAGGTGTGGTTACGGCTTGTGCCTGCAATTTGCAAACTGCCAGCACACCGCTTCCAATGAGGGTAAATAGGGCTTCTTTTATCATAATTCAGTTATTTCTTTTTCTCTACAGACCATCCGAACTTGCCTACTTTTTCTCCCAATTCATAATATCCTCCATGCGCATAAACCAGTAAGTTTGATTGTGCCAGTTCGAATTTACCTGTTTCTGAATTCAGGTATTTGTCGTCAGCTTTCACATTGACCACATCGGCAATAAACATGTGATGCGAACCTAACGCCATGATTTCCTTTACCCGACATTCAATGCAGAGAGGAGATTCTTCAATGATAGGAGCCTGTACCATAGAGGCCTTTCCCGGTGTCAGTTTCATTTCCTGAAACTTGTTGTAGTCTTTTCCTGAACGAACTCCGCACCAGTCTGTGGCAAAAGCCATGTCTTTGGTGGTCAGGTTGATGACAAATTCCATATTCTTTTTTAGAATGGGATAGGAGTGGCGTTCCGGTCTGACAGAAATATAACACATAGGTGGGTTGGTACAAATTGTACCTACCCACGCTACGGTAATAATGTTATATTCTTCTTCACAACTGCCGCATGTAACCAGAGCAGCCGGAAGAGGATAAATCATAGTTCCTGGTTTCCAGTCCTGCTTCATGGTTTACAGAAGTTTGATGTTGTCCTTCTGCTGTTCCTTTTCGCAATAGTGGCATTTCAGGAGACCTTTCTCCTTGTCGATGACATGGAACCAGGTCAGCATCGGCTCGTTGTTGCTGATACATTTCGGGTTGTTGCATTTCACGATACCTTTCAGTTCGTCGGGCATTTCTACCTCTTTCTTTTCTACGACTTCATAGTCGCGGATGATGTTTAGTTTGATTTTGGAAGCTACCACAGATAAGCGGCTGATTTCTTCTTCCGTAAAGAAGCGGTCGGCAATCTTGATGATTCCCTTTTTGCCCAGTTTCTTGCTTTCAAAATTGTTGCCTATTGTGATGTTGGCATCTTCATCTTGCAGGCCGAGTAAAGATACAACAGTAAACAATTTATTGGATGGTATATGGTCAATGACTGTTCCGTTTTTCAGCGCAGCCACCTGTAATTCTTTCTTTTCACTCATAGTTACTTGAATTGAATAGTTTTCCGGATTATTTTTCAGTATCAGCTTTTACCTCATCGATCGTAATTCCCAGTACGTCGCAAAGGATAGCCTGACGGGCATAAAGACCGTTTTTGGCCTGTTGGAAATAGTAAGCCTTTGGATTGTCGTCCACGTCGTAAGTAATCTCGTTCACACGAGGAAGCGGGTGGAGGATTTTCAGATTCGGACGTGTATGTTCCAGCATCTTGTTATTCAGGATATATACATCCTTTACTCTTTCATACTCCATGAGGTCGGTGAAACGCTCCCGTTGTACACGGGTCATATACAGAATGTCAGCATCTGCAATAGTTTCTTCCGTGAAATCAGTGTGTTCTACGTATTTGATGTGATGTTCCTGGCAATACAGCTTGTATTCGTCCGGCATTTTCAGTTCGTCTGGAGCTATGAAATGGAAAGTAGGATTGAAGTGTCGCATAGCCATCAGCAGCGAGTGAACCGTTCTTCCGTATTTCAAGTCACCTACCAGATAAATATTCAGATTTTCCAGTGTGCCTTGAGTTTTATAGATGGAGTATAAATCCAGCATTGTTTGTGAAGGATGCTGGTTTGCACCGTCTCCGGCATTTACGATAGGCACCGGAGCCACTTCACTGGCATAACGTGCAGCTCCTTCCAGATAGTGTCTCATTACGATGATGTCTGCATAATTGCTCACCATCATGATGGTATCCTTCAGGGTTTCACCTTTGGAGGAACTGGTCACTTTCGGGTCGGTAAATCCGATGACTCTTGCTCCCAGGCGGTTGGCTGCCGTTTCAAAACTCAGACGAGTGCGGGTAGATGGTTCAAAGAACAGAGTGGCAACTACCTTTTCTGCCAGCAAACGGCGGTTAGGTTTCTTTTCGAATTCTCTTGCCATTTCCAGAAGATACATGATTTTCTCTTTGGAATGTTCGGCGATAGTAACTAAACTTCTATTTTCCATGTTAGCTGTTTTTGATTACTTTTATAATACCGGAGTTCAAAGGTAGGTAAAAAAAATAGAAATCCCACCGTTTTTGGGATATTTCGGACTACGTTTTCTCATTTAAGAGGATATTGCGGAAAATAAGTCTTTGTTACAAAGATTTTCCGTAAATTTGCGGCTTAAAAGTCTAATTAATGAATATAATAAAAGTATGAGAAAGATATTTATATATGCAATGTGGGGTTTTGTGTTCATCTGCATTGCCGCAGTTGCCATCGTTTTTACGGCCATTGCAAAGGGTAAAATAGGGTATGTTCCCCCGGTAGAAGAACTGGAAAATCCGAATCTGAAGTTTGCCACACAGGTCATTTCTGAAGACGGCAAGCTGTTGGGCACCTGGTCGCTTAGTAAGGAAAACCGCGTGTATGTAGGTTATGAGGACCTTTCTCCTCATCTGGTACATGCTTTGGTGGCTACTGAGGACGTACGTTTTGAAGATCATTCTGGTATCGATGCCCGTGCTTTCATGCGTGCGGTTATCAAGCGTGGAATCTTTATGCAGAAACATGCCGGCGGTGGTAGTACCATTACCCAGCAGCTGGCCAAGCAGTTCTATTCACCCACAGCAGATAACGTAATGGAGCGTTTGTTGCAGAAGCCGATTGAGTGGGTAATTGCTGTAAAGTTGGAACGTTATTACACAAAGGAAGAAATCCTTACCATGTATCTTAATAAGTTCGATTTCTTGAATAATGCTGTAGGTATTAAAACTGCAGCCAAGACTTATTTTGCCAAAGATCCCAAAAAACTGAAAATAGAAGAGGCCGCTACCTTGATTGGTATGTGTAAGAATCCTTCTCTCTATAATCCCCGTCGTTTTAATGAACGTTCCCGTGGCCGCCGTAATACGGTTCTTGACCAAATGCGTAAGGCAGGTTTCCTTACTCAGGAAGAATGTGACTCCTTGCAGGCTCTTCCTTTGGTGTTGAAATTTCAGCCTGTCGATCATAAAGACGGACTGGCTACCTATTTCCGTGAATACTTGCGTGGTGTAATGACTGCCCGTAAACCGGACCGGAGCGATTACCGTGGCTGGCAGATGCAGAAGTATTATGAAGACTCTCTGGCGTGGGAAACTAACCCGTTGTACGGTTGGTGTGCAAAGAATAAAAAGAAAGATGGTACTAATTATAATCTTTATGTAGATGGTTTGAAAATCTATACTACCATCAATTCCCGAATGCAGCAATATGCCGAAGAAGCTGTCAACCGTCAGATGCGTGAAGTACAGAAACGGTTTGATGCACATTGGGGCACGCAGGCTCCGTGGCGGGACCGGAATGGGGAGGAAATTCCTCGCTTCATCGAAGAGCTGGCCGAAAAGACACCGGCCTACCAGTATCTGTCCCATAAATACGGTAACCAGACTGATTCCATCACCTACTACCTGAACCAGCCTCACCGTTGCAAAGTCTTCGACTATGACCTCGGACAAAAAGATACCCTGTTCAGCACCATGGACTCTATCCGCTACATGGAACGCTTCATGCACTGCGGATTTGTAGCCATCGCTCCGCATACGGGAGAAGTAAAGGCATGGGTAGGCGACATCAATTTCCAATCTTGGAAATACGATAAGGTGTTGTCCAAGCGTCAGCCCGGCTCTACCTTCAAACTCTTTGTCTATACTGAAGCCATGAATCAGGGATTATCTCCCTGCGACCTGCGTGTGGATGAAAACATCCCCTGGGAAGTGGAAGAAAATGGAGAAAAGAAACTCTGGATGCCTCACAATGCCAATGGAGGTGCCACTCTCGATACCATGTCGCTGAAAATGGCGTTTGCCCAATCGGTCAACACCATTGCTGCCAACATAGCCCATGAAGTAGGCATTCACCAGATAGCCACTACTGCACACCGCATGGGCATCCAGACCAAGCTGGAAGAAACACCGGCCCTCAGCCTGGGAGCTTCTGACGTATCGCTATTGGAGCTGGTTTCTGCCTACAGCACCGTAGTAAACGATGGAGAAGCCATTCAGCCCACACTGATTACCCGTGTAGAGAATAAAGACGGAAAAGTTATCTACCAACAAGAAGCTGAAGCAACCCAGGCCATTCCTTACGCCAGTGCCTATCTTATGCAACAGATGTTAAGAGGTGGACTGACTTGCCCGAAAGGAACTTCACAAGCGCTCTGGCGTTTCCGCATCTTTGATAAAGGTACGGAGTTCGGCGGGAAGACCGGTACCTCTTCCAATCACTCCGATGCCTGGTTTGTGGGTATCAGTCCCAACCTGGTAGGAGGAGCCTGGGTAGGCGGAGAGTACCGCAGCATTCATTTCCGCACAGGCGAACTAGGGCAAGGCAGTCGCACCGCACTGCCCGTATTCGGATATTTCATGGAAAAAGTATTGGCCAATCCGGAGCTTGCCGCACTTTATGCCAAGAAATTCCCAAGTCCTAAAGAAAAGCTGGACCGTTCATGGGATTGTAATGACTATTTCCCTCACTACTGTGACAGCGATTCCATTCTTATCACGCTGGGAGATTCATTACTCTTCGAAGCAGCACACACCTCTCCCACATAAGATTAATCTATTGATTTTCAATACGAATCTAAATTCATCTCAAAATACACTTGTGTTTAAAATAAAACGCAAGTGCATTTAAGATAAAACGCCTTTGCGTTTGCATTGAAACGTACTTGCGTTTCAAACCAAATGCAAAGGCGTTTTTTAACGACCTTCACAACACTCTATTAAGTATGTAAAAATCTATACCTTATTCTTTCTTTTTTATTTTTTTTCTTACCTTTGCGGTGCATCCTTTCGAAGGGATGTCTGTAACAACAGAAACACTTTAAACAAAAAATATTAGAGATTATGATGACTATTGACAAATTCAACTTTGCCGGCAAAAAGGCAATCGTTCGTGTGGACTTCAATGTACCTTTGAACGAAGAAGGTAAAATTACAGACGATACTCGTATCCGTGGTGCTCTTCCTACACTGAAAAAAGTGTTGGCTGATGGTGGCAGCTTGATTATCATGTCACACATGGGTAAACCCAAAGGCAAAGTAAACGCTAAATATTCTTTGAGCCAGATTGTAGACGCTGTAGCTGCTGCTCTGGGTACTCCGGTTCAGTTTGCTCCTGACTGTGCTAAAGCTCAGGATGCTGCTGCTGCTTTGAAACCGGGTGAAGTATTGCTGCTTGAAAACCTCCGTTTCTATCCGGAAGAAGAAGGTAAGCCTGTAGGCATTGAAAAAGAAGATCCTGCTTACGAAGACGCTAAGAAAGCTATGAAGGCTTCTCAGAAAGAATTCGCTAAGACTTTGGCTTCTTACGCTGACTGCTACGTAATGGACGCATTCGGTACTGCTCACCGTAAACACGCTTCTACAGCTGTTATCGCTGACTACTTCGATGCAGACCACAAGATGTTGGGCTACCTGATGGAAAAAGAAGTACAGGCTGTTGACAACGTATTGAAAGACATCAAACGTCCGTTCACTGCTATCATGGGTGGCTCTAAAGTTTCTTCTAAAATCGAAATCATCGAAAACCTGTTGACCATCCACGCACTTTTTAGCAGGTGCGACCGCTGCCATGTTTCCCACGGTATCGCTGTACGATGTCTTTCGGCTTGCCATCGTCAGAGTGTCGGTTGCCATCCGGACACTGACGGGGCGACTGCTGCCCCGTTTCGGCTTTAATAAAAAGAATCTTTCTCCATTTCGTCGTCAACTTCTTTCGGTATCGGGATAGGCTCGAAATCATCGTTTTTCCCCTCCCAATAATCAAATAATTGTTGTATGTACTGATTCAACTCCTCTACTCTGCACATTTTTGCACCTCCTGTTCTTATTCGTTCACTATGTTCTGTATTCCTGCCATTGCTAACGCAAGAGTTGTCTTTCCTCCGTTTGCCTCTTTTCCTCTCCTCATTAACGCACTATGTA
>ERZ773209.1967-NODE-1967-length-11234-cov-124.875928_pt1 | contig 11234 bp, 9 predicted proteins | sample MGYA00511109_ERZ773209 | MGnify/ENA primary metagenome ERZ773209 (study PRJEB29015, sample SAMEA2737786) | human gut metagenome | biome: human gut; feature: human-associated habitat; material: faeces | place: China | collected 2012 ...
AACTTGGCGTTTTATTTTGTATTGTCTTCGATTATTCCTATCTTTGCACCAAAAATTAAAGTATGACTTCATCTGAGTTTATAAATAAGTTTAAGAGTAAGTATCTTTGGGGAAATCTCGGCGCCATGGTTCTGGTGCTCGTGTTGCTCTGTGTCGGTGTTAAGTTTGGCATCGATATCTATACCCATCATGGTGAGGCCATCCGTGTGCCTGACATCAGATACAAGAATATTGATGATGCCACCCACATCCTCGATGATGCGGGGCTGGAAATCGTGGTTACGGATACGGGATACGTGAGATCCTTGCCTGCCGACTGCATTCTCGAGCAGAGTCCTGCCTTCGGCGAACTGGTGAAATCGGGACATATCATCTATGTCACCATCAATTCCGACCATTCGCCTCGTATCACCATTCCGGATGTCATCGACAACAGTTCCTTGAGAGAGGCGATGGCTAAGCTCACGGCTATGGGATTCAAACTGGGGCCTCCGCAATACATTCCTGGTGAAGAAGACTGGGTGTATGGCATCCTGGTAAAGGGTAGGCATGTGGTAGCTGGCGACAAGGTTTCCATCGACGACATGCTCATCATACAGGTGGGTAACGGACAGCGTGACGCTTCCGACTCCATCGACGAGATTGATCCGGTATATCACGGCGAAGATGACGTGATGGAAGGCGAGGGTGATGAAACCACGGGTGATGTGGACAACTTCGAGGTGGTTCCTGGTACGGAACCTACTGAACCTGCTCCTTCGCATGAACACCAGCCGAACGAAGTGGTGGAGTGAGCTAATGAATAATTGATAATTAATAATTGATAGTTAAGAGTGGAAATTCTGAATTATATATATTATAGTAATAAGGTATATGCTCCTGTAGAGGATGACTTCGGGTTTGATGATGTAGGAGATATGGATGAACTTGATGACGAAATCCAGATGGAGGAAGGCGGAGCTGCACAGGCTGGCGATGGAGGCGACGACCTCTATGAGCATTGGAAGGTGCAGGTGGATGCCAACCAGGATCCGGTTCGTATAGACAAGTATCTGGCGGACAAGATGGCTTATCAGAGCCGCAACCGCATTCAGCAGGCTGCCGATGCCGGATTTATCCACGTAAACGGCAAACCTGTGAAGAGTAACTACAAGGTTCGCCCTAACGACCTGGTTACCCTGATGCTCGACCGTCCTCGTCATGAGACAAGTATCAAGCCTGAGGAAATCGACATCAATGTGGTGTATGAAGACGACCAGCTCATGGTTATCAACAAGGAGGCAGGCATGGTGGTGCATCCTGGTGCCGGAAACTTCCATGGTACCTTGATTCAGGCTGTGGCGTGGCATCTGAGAGATATGCCTGAGTTTGATGCCAACGACCCGGAGGTGGGCCTGGTTCATCGCATAGACAAGGATACCAGTGGCTTGCTCGTGGTGGCAAAGACTCCTACGGCAAAGACGGCTTTGGGAAAGCAGTTCTTCAACAAGACTACCCATCGCAGCTACAATGCCCTGGTTTGGGGAAACATCGTGGAAGATGAGGGACGCATCGAGGGCAACATCGGTCGTGACCCTAAGAATCGTCTCCGCATGAAGGTGTTCGACCCGGATAGCGGCATCGGCAAGAGTGCAGTGACCCATTATAAGGTTTTGGAACGCTTCGGTTACACCACTTTGGTGCAGTGCATCCTGGAAACAGGCCGTACCCATCAGATTCGTGCCCACATGAAGCAGATAGGTCATCCGCTCTTCATGGACGAGACCTATGGTGGAGCCGAAATCCTGAGAGGTCAGCGAAGCAGCAGTTACAAGGCGTTTATCCAGAACTGCTTCAAGCTCTGTCCACGTCAGGCACTTCATGCCAAGACCCTCGGTTTTGTTCATCCTACTACGAAGGAACAGATGGACTTCGACAGCGAGTGGCCTGAAGATTTCAGTAAGTTAATAGAAAAGTGGCGCGGCTTCATTGCAGGCACCACACAAGATACATTCAAAAATATTTAGTGATTATGGAAAATAGCAAGAGAACGATAGCCATCGTATGTGGTGGTGATTCTTCTGAGCACGACGTATCATTGCGCTCAGGTCAGGGTTTGTATTCTTTCTTCGACAAGGAGCGTTATGATATCTATCTCGTCGATGTGAAGGGCACTGATTGGCACGTGGCCTTGGATAATGGTGAGACTATTGAGATTGACAAGAACGACTTCTCGTTTGTAAAAGACGGCAAGCATGTTTACTTTGATTATGCTTATATCACCATCCACGGACAGCCTGGTGAAAACGGCGTGATGCAGGGCTACTTCGACCTCATCCATCTGCCATATTCTACCAGCGGCGTGCTGGTAGAGGCACTGACCTTTGATAAGTATGTGCTCAACAACTATCTCCGTGGCTTCGGAATCAACGTGGCTGACAGTATCTTGCTTCGCCGTGGTGAGGAGTATGATGAGGATGCCATTGCCGAGCGCATCGGTATGCCTTGTTTCGTGAAGCCAGCAGCCGACGGCAGCAGCTTTGGTGTGAGCAAGGTGAAGAATGCCGACCAGTTGGCTCCAGCCCTCCGTGTGGCTTTCATGGAGAGCAACGAGGTGATGATAGAAGGCTTCCTTGATGGAGTCGAGATTTCTCAGGGTATCTACAAGACAGCCGAGAAGACCGTAGTTTTGCCAGCTACCGAGGTAGTAACCAGCAACGAGTTCTTCGACTATGATGCCAAGTATAATGGTCAGGTGCAGGAAATCACTCCAGCCCGTCTCTCTCCAGAGACAGCAGAAGAGGTGGCAAAGACCACATCCCGCATCTATGACATTCTCCATGCCAACGGTATCATCCGCATCGACTACATCATCTCTAAGGATAAGGACGGTAAGGATAAGGTGAATATGCTGGAGATTAATACCACTCCGGGTATGACCGTTACTAGCTTCATTCCTCAGCAGGTGCGTGCCGCAGGTCTTGACATCAAGGACGTGCTCAGCGACATCGTGGAGAATCAGTTCTAGAAATTATAAATCGAATATATGGTTCTGCGATTTTCTCGCAGAGCCATATATATTAAAAGGTATATATTATGAAGATTCCTCAAGAATTTGATACCATTCGACCTTGGGAGCCAGAAGACCTTCCTGAGGTGTTCGACCGTTTGCTTTCAAACGATCAGTTTAAGCAAGTACTTGCTTATCTTTATCCACAAGTTCCTTTCGAGATGATTGCCCAGAAGTTGAAGGCTTGCAAGACCAACCTCGACTTTCAGTTGGCTTTAGCCTACGATTTTGTCCATGGCATCCTGAAGAAGGCAGCAACGGGTTGTGAGATGGATTGCACAGCCATCGATAATACCCGCAACTATTCCTTCATCAGTAACCATCGTGATATTGTGCTCGATTCAGCTATCCTTGATGTAATGCTTATCGATAATGGCTTCAAGACCACCTGCGAGATTGCCATCGGTGACAACCTTCTGTCACTTCCTTGGGTCAAGGACCTGGTTCGTGTCAACAAGGCGTTTATCGTGGAGCGTGCCTTGAGTATGCGCCAGATGCTCGTGTCGAGCAAGCGTCTTTCCGATTACATGCATTTTGCCATCAAGGAGAAGAATGAGAATATCTGGATTGCCCAGCGAGAGGGTAGAGCCAAGGATAGCAACGACCGCACCCAGAAGAGTATTCTGCAGATGATGTCGATGGGTGGAGAAGGCAGTATCATCGAGCGCTTGAAGCAGCTGCATCTTGTACCTCTGTCTATCAGTTATGAGTACGACCCATGCGATTTCCTGAAGGCAAAGGAGTTCCAGCAGAAGCGCGATAATGCAGACTGGAAGAAGGGCCCTATGGATGATTTGGTAAGCATGCAGACCGGTATCTTCGGCTATAAGGGTCATGTGCATTATCATGCAGCCCCATGTCTTGATGAGTATCTCGATTCTCTGGATCCTGATACACCTAAGCAGGAACTGTATAATAAGGTGGCAGCCTATATAGATGAACAGATATTCAAGAACTACCGCCTCTATCCGGGCAACTATGTTGCCCTAGATCTTCTGGAGGGTTCTGATGCGCATCAGGCAGAATATACTGCGGAAGATGTGGTTAAATTTAGGACATATATGGAGAGTCAGCTTGCTAAAATTGACCTTCCTGATAAGGATGAAGCATATTTGAAGGAGCGATTCTTAACCATGTATGCCAATCCGGCACGCAATTATTTGGCTGTAAATAAATAAAGTATGGATAAACAAAAAAGTCCGAGCCTTCATAGGCCCGGACTTTTTTTGTTTATCTGAATTGTTCTGCTTCCTGTTTCAGTGCCTGTTCGATGCCAATGGTATTGAAAGGTACAGGACCTCGGCTCAATTCCGGGATGTTGAAACTCTTCAGGCAGTCGTCGTAAAAGGTCGGCTCCTTTTGTGGGAGTACAAATGGCTTGTGGGCCTTGCCTTGCCGGTCGATATAGCAGAAGTAAGGTTTGCCGTAGATGCCATCATCCCGTTTGCTGATGAAGACAAACCATCTACCGGTATGTGACCAGCAGTGATAGGTGTCGCTCTTCTTGCTGTTCACAATGTTGAGGCTGTCGGTCTTGCCAGTCTGTAAATCCAGCATATAGAGGTCTGACTCTGTGTGCCAGGCTGGGAAGGTACCATAATCCAGTGCAGTGAAGAGGCAGAATCTGCCGTCAGGACTAATCTTAGGATGACATACGGAACGGGATGAGTAGAGGGTGTCTATTCTTTCTCCAAATGTGCCATTTACCTCATTGAAGGGAATGCGCACCAAGGCATATTTCAGATTCTTCAGATTTTTCAGATTCTTCAGATTCTTGTCGGACAGTTCCTTCTTGTTGGCTGCACAGTAGTAGATGTATTTGCCGTTGGCCGAAAAGGTGGGAAAAGTCTCCAGATGGCTACTGTCGCTTTCTTGTGGTGATGAGATGATGCGGTTGTTGTCGAGGTCGGCCACATATATGTCGCTTGCCGTATCATATACTTCCAGTCGCTTGTCGGCATTGATATTGAAATCTCTCACCATTGTATTGGTTGAATAGGTGAGATATCTGCCCGAAGGATTGAAACTGTAGTATATTCCAGGTAAAGCCATGCCCTTGCCTTGCAGGTTGAGTTTTCTCAGTTTACCGTTGCGGTTGAGTATGGTTCCTCCATTTTCACCTCTTAGATAGATGATGCTGAGATTCTCGTTCTGGTTGCCATACGCATACGTGTTCATCTTGAGATGTTTGAGCAGGGTGTAGTCGGCGATTATCTTTTCATCCCAGTTCTCTATACAGCGTTGTTTTATTTTGGTCTTACTCCATACGTCATAGGTTGGTTCTATGAGCTGATAGGTAAGATACGAGTCGATGCTGTCGCTCACCACTTGCCATGTAAAAGGTCTGAAGGCTGTCCATTTCCCTTCATCGCTCTTGGAGTATATCTGCACCTTGATGTTCTTGCCAGCTGCCTTCGCCAGGAAATATTTCCACTCTTTTAAGTCGAACTTCAGATTTTGGCTATTGCTGGTAGCCGTCAGGGTATTATCTGCATCATCCTCATCTGCTCCTTCGATGGTGAGTACTGTCTCGATGTTGGTGAGGTGCTTGTCGCGAATCTCGAAGTTGAGCGGTGCGATGTTCACGGGGATGGTAACATCAGCATAGTCGGGATACATATTGGGCAGATGATTCTTCTGCTCTGCATTCTCATGTGTCTGGGCGCATGAGGCGAACAGAAGGAGTCCTGCCAGGGTGATATTTAGAATGTTCTTGTGTTTCATCTTACTTGCTTTATAAACTGGTTGTTGTTGTCTTGCTGCTCAAGTCTGATGTTCTTGCGCTTGTCGAGATACGTCTGCAGTATGGCTTTCTCTTCTGCACTGGCGCTTTTGCCGAGAGAAGCGAAAATGCGGTCGGCCCATCTTTTCCAGACGAATGTCTTTTGAAGAATACGAAGATATTTGCGGGTGGCGGCATAATTTCCTATCACCAGATTGATTTCTGCGAGTCGCTTCACCATGCGGATGTTGCGGCAGTTGGGGGAATATATGTTTCCCAGCATGGCTGCCCGTTCGCAGAAGGTCATATCGTCTAGAGCCCAGTATAGTTCATTCAGTGCATGGATGGTGAGCAGGGAAGGGTTGGCTTCCAATGTCTCAAAGGTACCGATGTCTTTGTTGGGGTACTTCTTTAAGGAAGCAGGCTGACTGCGAAATTGTGCCATGATGAGGTCATGGTAAAACTTCATGTACTGGTTCGGGTTCTTATCCTTTTCAACCATGTTGACTACCCGGTTGTAGTTGCCAAAGTAGTATTCACAATCCACAGCGAGTGTCCTTTCCTGGTCTAATTGTGGTTTTACCAATTTGCCTATACCCGGATACGTATAGATGGTTTGGAAATCACAGAAGTAAAGGCGTTTGCAGAGCATGAGCAGGAAGAAGGTAATCACCAGGGTGGTCAGGCAATAGTAGCTGCCTGCTTTCATGATGTTCATGAGGCTGCCTATGAAGACCAGTGCGCCGTAAATCCATACGCCGTATCCGAAGAACCAATGACATACGAAAATTGATATGGTGATACTGAATGTTGAGATCCAGATCGGAAGTCCCATGCGATGCAATGTAGGATTATTTTCGTCCATCTTTTCTATCTTGTTGATCAACTTTCTGGTGCTGACAAGTATTGTGGTGCTGATACAGAATACGCTGGCACCACCGGCTATTGCCAGAATGCTGCTCAGGCGGTAGTCGTAGTCAAAGCTGAAGCATACCAGCAGCGTCATCACGACGAATGCCGCAAGGTTGGGTAGCCATGTTCCCTTGATATCTGCCTTTCTTACCGCACATTTGATGTTATGTCCGGCGAGAAGGATGCAGAGGGTAAGAATGGTAGCCCCCATAAAGCGATAGAGATAGAACTGTGTGAGAAAATCACCAGCCATACATGCCAGCCAACCTGGTTTTTCCAGATAGGTGGTAAGATAATCCCATGATGCCAGGAACAGCTGGTTCTGCTCCTGGTAATACAGATGATAGGGATAGCAGAATTGGAAGAAAGCAAAACATGCTATTGCCCCAAGCATATATATGATGAATATGCAAAAGCTTTTTAGATTACTATTCATAATTTGATAAGTTTGGTTATTGCAAAGGTAGAAAAAAAATATAAGAATAAGTAATAAAAATGCAGAAATTTGCTTGTAGGGGGCAAATTTCTGCATTTTTATTATCTTTCTGCGATACATTCCATCTCAATCAGCCATCCTGGCCTGCAGACTTTGGCTTCTACGATGATGCGGGGTATCTGCGGATAAAACTGTTGCATCATTCCATCTACCGTATGATAGTCGGAAATATCTCGCAGGTAGATGATGAAGTATTGGATATCGTTCATGGTGGCATCGCCATCTTTCAGCAAGGCTCCTACGTTCTCCAGCAGTCTGCCGGTCTGTCTTACAATATCTTCTTCATAAACTACGTTTCCCAGTTTGTCGATGCTCGCCGTGCCTGAGATGAAGTATTGCTGCTTGAAATGCTGGCTTCCATCAGAATTGCTGCAATGCGTTGGCAGCGTAACCCGGGTTCCCCTTTCGAAGGCTACGCCATATTCATGGGTAGGGTTCAGATGTTCCAGTGCCTGGAGATACTTCTTGTCTTCTTCCTTGATGCCGGGGAAGGTGAGGAAATCGATGGCTACTGCTGCATGGCGAACGGGAGTGGCTCCTCCGATGCCGGTGCTGGCGATGTAGTGGGTGTCAGCAGTTAATCCTTCCTTGTCGAAAATGTCGTTGCGTGCTTCCACTACGCCCTGGTAATTCACGTCGATGTTGGTAACGTATATCCAGGTACGCACAAGATTGCGTTCCATCGTCATATCCGTATCTGCAATGATTTGCAGATATTTGTTGAAAAGAAGGTTGGTCTGCTCGTATGAATCCTTCCCCTTTGCTTCTTCCTCCGTCAGGCGAAGACTATGGAATAGGAGTGGTGTCTCATCGTCCGTGGTCTTGACCAGAAGTGAAATCTTGCTGCCGCAAAGGGGTGTTTGCTCTACGATGGTGAGGTGTATATCTTTCAGATACTCTTGATAGAGAAGAGAGTCCTGGAAATCCTGAATCTGATTTTGGGAGTCGCTGAGAAATACCTTGCAATATTGCAAAGTGCGATGCTCCTGTTTCTCAATGTCGAGATAATTACCTAGTTTTAGATACAGAAAGTTGAGGCGGTCATTGAATGTCCCCATCACTTCTGGTGTAATAATGCTGTATTTATCCATCTTGTTTTTGTCTTTTCTTCTGAATATCTTCTACAATTTTTCTGCAAAGTTACGGATAATTCATGAGAAAAGAAAAAAACAAGATGAACTTTTGATGAAAATACCTACTTATGGTGATGGTTATTCCTGCTATCTGTAAAATATTAAAGCGATTCGAGCATGCGCTTGATTACAACTTCGGCTGAAATCTCACGGTTGGCTGCCTCTGGAATCACCAGACTGTTCTTGCTCTCGATGACATCATCGGTAACAATCAGACCGCGGCGAACAGGCAGACAGTGCATGAAGCATCCGTCATTGGTCCAGCTCATGTGCTCCTCGTCGATGGTCCAGCTCATGTCCTTGCTCAGAATCTCGCCATACTGTACTGGGTTTTTCACGCCCGGACAGCTCCAGTTCTTGGCGTAAACGAAGTCTGCACCTTCCAGCGCCTTCTTCTGGTCGTACTCCACTTTGGCATTGCCCACAAACTTAGGGTCCAGCTCATAGCCCTCAGGGTGAGTAACCACGAAATCAACATCGGCAGCGTTCATCCACTGGGCGAATGAGTTTGGCACAGCCTGAGGCAGGGCACGGCAGTGGGGAGCCCAGGTCAAAACTACCTTTGGACGAGCCACCTTTTTGTGCTCCTCGATAGTGATGAGGTCGGCGAATGCCTGGAGTGGGTGAACGGTGGCAGTCTCCATGGCGAAGACTGGGCGACCGCTGTACTTCACAAACTGGTTTACGATGGTCTCGGCATAATCGTAGTCACGGTCTTTCAGACCGGCAAAGCTGCGCACACCGATAAGATCGCAGAAGCTACCCATTACTGGGATAGCCTCCAGCAGATGTTCGCTCTTGTCGCCATCCATGATAACGCCACGCTCTGTCTCCAGTTTCCATGCACCGGCGTTCACGTCGAGCACGATCACATTCATGCCCAGGTTCATCGCAGCCTTCTGTGTACTCAGTCGGGTACGGAGACTGTTATTGAAGAATATCATCAGCAAGGTTTTGTTCTTGCCCAACTCCTGATAACCGAAACGGTTTGCTTTCACTTCCTGTGCCTCGGCGAGTGCTGCTTTCAGGTCGCCAAGGTCTTCAACATTAAAGAATGTCTTCATTGTTATTTCGTTTTTTGTTTGTTATTTCTAATATAATGCTATTGAATTCTTCACTCTTCACTTTTCGTTCTTCACTTCCTTGTCTGTCCCTGACCTGTAATCAACCACTTGTAGGTGGTAATCTCTTCTAGCGCCATAGGTCCGCGGGCTCCAAGCTTCTGTGTACTGATGCCAATTTCTGCGCCCAGTCCGAACTGTGCGCCATCGGTAAAGCTGGTAGGAGCGTTTACATAAACGCAGGCTGCATCTACCAATGCTTGGAATTTCTTCTGGGCAGCTTCATCATTGGAAACGATGCTCTCGCTGTGTCCGCTTCCGTAGGTGGCGATATGCTCGAGTGCCTCATCTTCCGAAGCCACGGTCTTGATACCCATCTGCATGCTGAGCCATTCGGTGTTCCAGATGCTCTTCATGTTAGCATCAGTTTCCTTCATCTTCGCTTCGCTTTCCTCTGCCTTATATAATAAGGTGTCAGGATAGTGCCCCTTTAATGCCTCGTAGGCCTTGGCATCAGCATGAATCTTGGTCTGCTTCTCGGCGAGCCCCTCGCAGAGGGCAGGGAGGTCGTTTAATCTGCTTTCATGAATCAGCAGGCAGTCGAGTGCATTGCATACGCTCACTCTTCGGCACTTGGCATTTGTGATGATGCGCTTGCCCATCTCCAGGTCGCCATCTTTATCGAAGTAGCAGTGTACCACGCCAGCTCCGGTCTCGATAACCGGCACTTTGGCAGTATCACGCACGAAGTTGATAAGCTTCTTTCCACCTCGAGGAATGCAGAGGTCGATATAGCCCACGGCATTCAGCATTTTGCCTGTAGCCTCATGGGTAGCTGGTAGAAGCGTACATACGTTTGGATTCACGCCATACTTTATCAACACCCTGTGGATAAGTTCGACACCCGCTGAGTTAGAGGCGTTTGCATCCTTTCCACCTTTCAGTACGCATGCATTTCCACTCTTGAAACAGAGAGAAAAAACATCGTAGGTTACATTAGGACGAGCCTCGTAAATCATACCGATAACTCCGAATGGAACGGCTACTCGCTGCAGGTGCAATCCGTTATCGAGTGTCTTGTCTTTGAGAACTTTTCCGAGTGGTGAGGGCAGGGTGCTTACGTGTCTCATATCCGAAGCAATATCCTGGAGTCGCTGCTCGGTGAGTTGCAATCGGTCGTAGAGCGGGTTAGTCTTGTCCATCTTCGCCAAGTCTTCTGCATTTGCCTGGAGGAGCGCAGGAGTCTCGGCGATGATAGCGTCAGCCACCGCCTGCAGTATTTCATTACGTTGTTCGTCGCTGGGCAAGCCCAGGGTCTTGCTGGCAGCCTTCACTTTTTGGAAAGTCTCTTTCAGTTCCATTCGCTATTTCCTTTCTTATTTAATGATAAGATGTTATTTCGTTGCAAAGGTAAGTATAATTATTGGAAATCGCAAACTTTATGCAAGAAAAAGTGATGATTTTATATAAAAATGTATAGTTATACGGAAAATGAGATTTAAAAAGGTCAGGCAGCGCCTGGTCCTTTTTTCATCTTGTCGTACATCTGAAGATACATATCCATTTGTCCTACATCCTGGTAAGTAATGCGATTACCTTCAAATCGACCAAGATATAAGAAGACGTTCATAATATAAGATGTTAATATTGCGGTTCTAGGTTCTGAAACTCCAACCTTGCTCATATGCCTCCTTTGCATACCATTCACGAGCCTTCTTATCTTCTACTCGTATAAGACGCTCGTAATGAGACCAAGGAAGAAGGCGTAACTCGGATTGGGCAGACTGTGTCTGACCTTTTTTGGGTAGCAAAGAAGATTCATCAGACAGTGTCTGATGTTTTTGCTTTTTGAATTCCTCAG
>ERZ773209.1968-NODE-1968-length-11228-cov-36.500403_pt1 | contig 11228 bp, 11 predicted proteins | sample MGYA00511109_ERZ773209 | MGnify/ENA primary metagenome ERZ773209 (study PRJEB29015, sample SAMEA2737786) | human gut metagenome | biome: human gut; feature: human-associated habitat; material: faeces | place: China | collected 2012 ...
GTCACGAGCGTCGCGTCAAGAAGATTCCTGTTCAGCAGTAAAGTTCTGAATGGATAAAAAAGAATTAAGGCTGAGTCATCGCATGATGGCTCAGCCTATTTTTATGGAAAGGCTGACTGTCTTTCAACCTAAGAAATCTTTAAGCCATAACACCATTATCATAGAGATATTCCGGAGCAATATCAGCTCCATTATACCAGAAGATAGTTTGGTCTAGTCCGAATTGAACGAACTTTTTCTTGTCCTTCAATTCTGCAAATGCCGGATATTTCAAAAGAGGCTGCAAATCAACCTTCTTCGTCACTCCGTCATTAAATGTACAAAGAAGAGTATAATCTCCTAAATAATCTACATCTTTAACTGTTAGTATCATAATCTTCAATTTTTAACGTTGAACTTTCTTGATTGTTTCACCTCGCTGAGCCTTATCCCATAATTCCATGATTTCCTCGACATGTTCATCAAGAAAGTCATTTATCAAATGAATGGTTTTAGACTTAGCTCTTCCTTCCACAATTCTATCCTTAATTGTAATTGTGAATTCACCTTCACCACTTCTCACATGCACATGTGGGGGATTATGGTCAAAAGCATAAATATAAATCAATATACCTTGTATAACATATACTGCACCCATATATTTCCCTTTTAAAATCGTAAATACGCTTGCAAAGTTACGCTTTTATTTGGAAAGCGCAAAGAAAAATGAGATTATTTTTTTGTCAATCCAAGATTTTGTAGTACCTTTGTGCCCAAGTATGGCGAGGCAAATGCCAAGCCTGCTCTATTTTCGTGGGTTAACGATTAGATTCGTATCGATTCGACTGGAAGTTTTAAACAGAATAGCTCCTACCAAAGCAAAATTCAACAAGTGTGAACTGAAAGTGAGAATGGATGCGCCTAGATATGGCGTATCCTCTCCTTTTGTATTTCACACTTTAGGCCATCTGTGGTAGGAGCTGCCTTGTTTAGAGATACAACAAGGTGGAGGGTACGCTCTTTTTATTCCCTCGAAAAGACATTTTGAGAATTTACAGATTTCAGTAACAAGATTTAAAGCTCCTACCAATTATGCAAACAAATCTAAAGATTGAAACTGCTAGAGATTGTTGTACCCTATAAACAGCAATCACATGGCTCGTATCTATGACAACCTGGAAACCAAGTTCACCGATGGGCTCCAGGGCATTATTTCCAACGTGGGCGTAAAGCGCGTTGACTTCTGCGTGGGTTACTTCAACCTGCGCGGCTGGAACCTTATTGTCAATGAGGTTGACCAGCTATCCGGTGATTTCGTATATGAACAGAACGACCGCATATTCCGCACCTGCCGACTCCTTATCGGCATGCACCGACCAGACGAAGACCTCGTTCGAAGTCTCTATTCCGGCAAGAAACAACTGCCCGATGCCGAGTATGTGCAGAAATGCAAAATAGCCATTGCCCGAGACTTCAAGAAACAGCTTTTGCTGGGACTCCCATCGAAGAACGATGAATGGACGCTCCGCCGTCTCTCCGCACAGATGAAAGAAGAGAAAGTATGCGTCAAACTCTATCTCCGAGAACCACTCCATGCCAAGCTTTATCTCGCACATCGACCAGACGATAATTTCAACCCCATCCAGGCCATTATGGGTAGCAGTAACCTCACCTACTCCGGATTAACACGACAGGGAGAGCTTAATGCAGAATTTGCCGATAGCGACAGTGCTGAGAAACTATCAGAATGGTTTGATGCAAGATGGAACGACAAGTTCTGCATCGACATCACCAGCGAACTGACAGATGCCATCGATAACAGCTGGGCAGGTGAAGAAGATATTCCACCTTATTATATTTATCTCAAGACGGTGTATCATCTCAGTCAGGAGGCACGCTCGGGCATCAAGGAGTTTACACTTCCGCCCGAATTCCGCAACAGCCTTTTCGATTTCCAGCAGAATGCGGTGAAGATTGCAGCCAAGCATCTTAACAACGACAAGCGAAACGGAGCCATGATAGGCGATGTGGTGGGTTTGGGAAAGACCATCACCGCCTGCGCCATCGCCAAAATCTACGAGATGACCTACGCCAGCAGCACCCTCATCATCTGTCCAGCCAACCTGCAGGACATGTGGGCAAAATACAAGCAGAAATACGACCTGAAGGCAGACATCGTCTCGATGCAGAAACCCATTGATGTGGAGAACACCTGGAACTACCGTCTGATTATCGTAGATGAAAGCCATAACTTGCGCAACAGCAGTGGAAAGCGATATCACAACATCCAGGAATTGATTCATAAACTGGATTGCAAAACCCTGCTGCTTACCGCTACACCATATAACAAGGATTTCTCCGACCTGGCCAACCAGCTGAAGCTTTTCCTGAGCGACGACCAGGATCTGGGCATCCGCCCAGAAGCTTACATCCAAAGTCTGGGAGGCGAGCGAGAGTTTCAGCGCAAGCATAGCGACATCCACATCCGCAGCATCAAATCATTTGAACAAAGCGACAAGACTGATGATTGGAGCGAACTGATGAAGCTCTTCCTGGTTCGCCGCACCCGCACCTTCATTAAGGATAACTTTGCCTTAACCGACGAGAGCAATGGTCGGAAATACCTGCAGTTCCCGGATGGAAGCAAGTCATATTTCCCCGACCGCATACCGAAAGCCCTGAAGTTCAAGACACAACAGGGCGATCAGTATAGCCGTCTCTACTCAGAAAAAATGGTAGCGATGATGGAAGAACTACTGCTGCCACGCTACGGGCTTACCAAATATCTGAATGAAGCCAAAGCAGAAGAAGCATCCCGAGCCGAGAAACAGCTCATCGAGAACCTCTCGAAAGCAGGTCAGCGCATCATGGGATTCTGCAAGAGCACCTTCTTCAAGCGAATGGACAGCAGCGGTTTCGCCTTCCTGCTCACCCTGAAGCGTCACATCCTGCGCAACGCCATCTTCCTCTATGCCATCGACAATAAACTCAATTTGCCTATCGGCGACGAGAACTCCCTACCCGATGACTTCATGGAAGATGAAGATGCCAACGGAATGTTTGATACGGATGATGATAACCAGGACAGCGATGACCTCATCATCCCTACCGAAATGAAATACTACGAGCAGAAAGCCAAGAAACACTATGAACTGCTGATGCAGAAGAATAATGTAAACTGGCTTAACAGCAAGTACTTCAAGCGAACACTCAAGCAGAATCTCAAGAAAGATTGCCAATGCATCATCAAGATGATTCAGCTCTGCGGACAATGGAAAACGAAGGAAGACCAGAAACTCAACGAACTGTACAAGCTCGTAACAGAAACCTATCCGAAAGACAAGATAGTGCTCTTTACCCAATATTCCGACACCGCCAAGTATCTCTGCCGCCAACTCCGCAAGAAGAATGTAGAACGGATAGACATCGCTACGGGCGACAGCAAGAACACCACCAGCATCGTGGAACATTTCTCGCCAGTGAGCAACGAGAAGAGCTATCCTGCCGACCAGCAGAGCCGAATCCTCATCGCCACCGATGTACTGAGCGAAGGTCAGAACCTGCAGGATGCGCACATCATCATCAACTACGACCTGCCATGGGCGATTATCCGACTCATTCAGAGAGCCGGACGTGTGGACCGTATCGGACAGCAGAGCGACCACATAGACTGCTATTCCTTCTTTCCTGCCGATGGTGTAGAACAGGTTATCAACCTGCGTAAGCGCCTGAACGACCGCATCAACGAGGCTGCTAACGTAGTGGGAAGCGACGAGGTGTTCTTCGAGGGCAACGAGCAAAACCTGCGAGATATGTATAATGAAAAGAGTGGCTCGCTCGACGATGTGGACGACAACGATGTGGACCTGGCTTCACAGGCATACCAGATATGGAAGAATGCCACCGATGCTAAACCCGAACTGAAACACATCATCCCACACCTGAGCAACATGATCAATGCCACAAAGGCAACAACCGACAGGCTGAACGATGGCGTCATCACCTATGCCCAGACACGCAGCGGATTCGATGTGCTCTCCTGGTACAACAGCAAGGGCGAAATCGTGAGCCAGTCGCAGAAGCGCATTCTCCAGGCCATGGAATGCGATGCCGACGAGCCGAATGTGGAAACAGTCGACCAGCATTACGACCTGGTGAAGAAAGCCATAGACAACATCGGCGACGAGAACACGCATGTAGGCGGCATTCTGGGCAGCAGATTCAGTACCCGCTACAAGATCATCCAGCGATTGGAGCGATATTACGAAAAGCCTGTAGATCTCTTCTTCTCCGACGAGAACAAGGAAGAGCTGAAATATGCCATCAACGACATCTACAACTATCCGCTCCAGGAAACCGCCAAGTTTAATCTGGGAAGAATGATGCGACAGAACAACGTGAGCAACGACGACCTGGTGGAGTATGTGCTCGACATGCGCAAAAATAACCAACTCTGCATTATCGACGAAGATACCAACTCCAATAAAGAGCCGAAAATCATCTGTTCGATGGGTTTGAGATGGAGTGAATCACATTCATAATAATTCAAGACATGACAAGAAAAGAATTCAATCAATATATACAGGAAGCCAGTTTCCAAGAACTGTTCGTCACAGAAATGGGATGGAACAACCCCAAGGGCATGACAGACATCCTCGTATCCCACATCGACGATACAGACTACGAGATGGAGGCCATTGCCGAGCGCAATGGTTTCCAGATACTTACCTGCCTGGTAGAGAAGATACCTGCAGCCTCAACCTGTAAGAAAATAGACATCAAACTGCGCCAGCAAGCCCACGACTACATCTGCATCTACATAGAGCAGCAGGGCTTCCACCACCAGTGGGTTGCCCCGGTAAACAAAGTGGAAAAGCGCGACATCGTAACCATCGAGTATGCCAGCGTTGCTTAGGCAGAGTTTCTTTACACCAAGATTCCCGACCTGAGCTTCGATTTTAACGAAGAAACCACCATTGTGGATGTGAAACAGCGCATCCAGGGAGCCTTCATGGTGAATTCAGAGAAGATAACCAAGGATTTCTACGCAGGATTCAAGAAAGAACATACCCAGTTTGTGAAATATATCACAGGCATCAACGACGAGATAGCCGACGACAAGAAGAACAAGGAGAAGCAATGGTATGCATCCGTGATGCTCAACCGCCTAATGTTCTGTTATTTTATCCAGAAAAAAGGTTTCCTGGATATGAACGAGAACTATCTGCGCGACAAGCTCAGCATGGTGCAGCGAGAGCGTGGCGAGAACGAATTCTTCCAGTCATTCTACAAGGGTTTCCTGATACACCTCTTCCATGAAGGACTGAATGGACACCAGCGTAACGAGGCTTTCCTCAGCAAATATGGCCGCATACCCTATCTGAACGGAGGCATGTTCGATTTTCATGACATCGAAAAGATGTTCAAGGATATTGACATTGATGATGAGGCGTTCCTTCACCTCTTCGATTTCTTCGATAAATGGCGCTGGCATCTGGATACCCGCATCACAGCCTCGGGCAAAGACATCAACCCCGACGTGCTGGGCTACATTTTTGAGCAATACATCAACGACCGTGCCCAGATGGGAGCCTACTACACCAAGGAAGACATTACGGAATACATAGGCAAGAACTGCATTCTGCCCTTCCTTTTCGACAGCGTTAAAAAGACCACCTCTGAGAAGGATTTCAAGGAAAAGGGATACATCTGGCAAACCCTGCAGCAGAGCGGCGACAAATACATCTATGATGCCGTTAAGCACGGATATACAGCAGATTGGCTCTCGTTCATCCCGAGTGAGATAGCAGAAGGTGTGGATACCACCCAGCCTCAACTTCTGGAGCGCAGAAGCCACTGGAACAAGCGCACTCCTGAGCCATTCAATCTGCCTACGGAGATATGGCGAGAAACCATCGAGCGATTCCAGCGCTGCGATGATCTGCTGCAGAAGATTACTGCTGGCGAGATTCACGAAATCAACGATTTCATCACCTACAATCTCAATATCCGTCAGTTTACATACGATTTATTGTTACATACGGAAGACCATCTCTTGGTAGAGCATTTCTATCATGCTATGCAGCACGTCTCTATCCTAGACCCTACCTGCGGCAGTGGCGCCTTTCTGTTTGCAGCTATGAATATTCTGGAACCGTTGTATGAGATCTGCATCACCCGCATGGAGGAGTTCCATCAGAAGAACGAGAAGTTATTCGTTGCTGAACTTGAAGAGATTAGCAAGAAATATCGCAGTAACATTCAGTACTTTATCTATAAGAGTATCATCCTCCGCAACCTCTATGGCGTAGATATCATGGAAGAGGCTGTAGAGATTGCCAAGCTGCGCCTGTTCCTGAAAATGGTGGCAGTAGTGGAAGTAAATCCAAGACTCGATAATCTTGGTCTGGATCCGTTGCCAGATATCGACTTCAACATTCGTTGTGGCAATACTTTGGTGGGATATGCTACGGAAAAGGAATTGGATAATGACTTGAATTATGGCGACATGTTTGCCAAGCAGGAATTCAAGGACAAGGTAGAATTGGAGATGGAGGTTGTGGCTCGTGCCTACGAGCAGTTCAAGGACCTTCAGCTTACTTCGCAGGAGGAGGCAAGCGAGTTTAAGGAGTCCAAGATGCTGCTCAAGGCAAAGCTTTCAGAACTTAATGACTTGCTGAATCATAAGCTTTTTTCTTCAATGGTATCAGATGCCAGCATCTCGTATGAAGAATGGCTCTCCAGCCACCAGCCTTTCCATTGGCTGGCGGAATATTATCATATCATGCATAGCAATGGTGGCTTTGATGTTATCATTGGCAATCCGCCGTACTTAGAAGTCCGTCAAATAGAATACAACATTAGAGATAATTACAAAACATTAGATAGTGGTGCAGTACATGTCTATTGCATGGAAAGGAGTCTCAATATTCTTAATAATAATGGAAGCATAAGCATGATAGTTCCATTAGCATTGGTATGCACACAAAGAATGGTTACAATTCAAAACATTCTAGAATCTCATAAGAGTGTTTGGTATTCTAACTATTCCTGGAGACCGGCAAAATTGTTTGATGCCGTAAATCGAGCATTGTCAATCTTTACTGCTATTCATACCAATATACATGAAGTTTATTCGACTGAATATACGAAATGGGCAGCAGACGACAGAAAGTTACTCTTTAGGAATAAGCACTTTGTAAAAGTTTCCCCAAAAAGAGATTCTTTTTGGATTCCAAAATTTACGCATAAAGTTGAAAAAAACATCTTAGAGAAAGTTTTAAAATCTCATATGTCTTTAGGAAATTATCTTTCTAATCATAAGTCATCATCTATGTTTTATAGAACTACTGGTGGACTCTATTGGAAGGTATTTACAGACTTTTCTCCAAAATTTTATTCCAATGGTATTGTAATGAAATCGAGCCGAGAAACGTCTATGAGTCTTGGTGAGGAGCTAAGTTCTAAAACTGCTGTAGCTATATTCAGTAGTAATTTGTTTTGGTGGTGGTACACTATCACGTCTAATTTAAGAGATTTAAATCCTTCAGACATAAAAGGTTTTCGCTTTAGTAGTGAAATTGCTACAGATAATGCCATAAAAGAAAAAGGAGAAGAATATCTGAAAGACTTGGAGGATAATAGCACGATGCTCATACGTGAGCAAAAAAATAAGGGCACAACAGAAACTCAATCGTTCAAAATCAGCAAATCCAAACCCATCATCGACGAAATCGATAAGCTTCTGGCGAAGCATTACGGCTTTACAGAAGAAGAGCTCGACTTCATCATCAACTACGACATTAAGTATCGTATGGGCGATGAGCTGAACAAGGAGGAGGAATAAAACGAAGAATCCCTGTTGCTGATACTACTTGGCAAGCATCGGCAACAGGGAATAGCATATCAAACTAAGCCATTCTTCTTCAACAAATCTGTCAATTCTTTCCCCTTTATAGTACTCCGCTCCGATTTATCATAGATATAAAGCAAGCCGAGACCATCCTCTATATCAGCTAACACAACTGTTATAATACGGGAATTGCCACTTTTACCAGTTCCTTTCGATTTAATAGCCATACGAACCTTACGCAAGCCGCCACCTAAATCTGCACCCAAAGAGGGGGAAGAACTTAACTCATTCATCAATTCCTTCAAATCAGATTTAAACGACTTATAGCGCTTATTCAATCGTTTAGCTTCCTTTTCAAAAGAAGGGAAAGTAAATATCTTACAACTCATTCAGCACGTCCTTCAATGGTTTAAGCTCTAGCTTTCCTTCACGATAGGACTTCAGCTCATGGAGGGCATTGTCGAAACCCGAGAGTATTTCTTCTTGAGTCATACAAGGCTCTTTTTGAACCTTACACGCCTCATTTGCCTCTTTATTTGCAAAGAGGTTTCTTATCCTATCCAAAAGATGGATATCTTGTGTATTAAGCACCTGACGAATAATTTCATTCTGTGCTGCTTGTATATTTAATGCTGTCATACAACTCTTTTTTATTTGCTTTCAAAATACCAAATATCACTTATTTCTGAACACCTGCAAAAGCGTGTGACTATGCATAAATTCTAGTGAGCCTAAAGGGAAGGACATTCTGTCAATAATACCTTTCAATTGCGCTCTGAATAACTTAATTTCCCTCTGCAAGCAGTATCACTCCCACTCTCACTTTCTTGCCACAGTGAGGGCAGAAGGTTTCAGCCTTCATCATGCTGCTTGCAGGAATCATTGCCCCTACCAGCTGGTTCTCTGAAACCAGTCCGTTTTCATGAAGCTGACAGATAGGCTTATCGGCTGTTGTTTCCTCTTTCTGTTTGGTTTCTGCATTCGAGAAAAATCCATCCTCATCTGTAGGAAAAAACATATCGCGTGGGTCTATATCCAATGCTGTAGCTATACGATAGATGGTGTTTGTTGTTAACGACTTGTTGCGAAGAAACTGCGACATTGATTGCGACGACATACCGCATTTCTCGGCAAACGCATTTGTACCCAGACCTAACTTCTGCATCAGTTTGCGGAGATTGATTTCTGATTTTGGTTTATTATTTTCTTCCATAATTTCTTTGTTTACATATATATTCTTAAATCTCCTGCGCAAAGGTAATATATTTATTTGGTTTTAGCAAGAAATAATGTATTTTTATCTATATTTTTATTTGTTTTTAACCCACATTGCAGTCACCCGTTATGTAACTCCTTGATTTCCAATATCCGCATTTTTTGAAGTCTGATTTGGGTGTAGCATGGATTTTCTTTTCCCGAGCGGCTTGGGGGTAATATAGAGCAAATCATAGATGGCGGAGAGTTTACTCTCTGCCTCTGTGCTCTGTCTTATACTAATGCTTTGTCCATCTAATGTCTCAACTTTTGCAGTAATCACAACCTTTGTGCTTCGTTCTTTCCTGTACCGTCATAGGTAAAGGTCACGTTGTATGACAGGCGAATGGCACCAAATTGCTTGTCCAACTTGCTCAGTCGCTTGTTCACAGCGTCACGTTTCTTGGTTCCGCCCTTGGTAAGAATACCCTTTTTGATTGCTTCCAATCCCTCCTCGTAACGTTTGCATGCCTGCTCATACATGGAGCGTTCCTTGGCACCCTTTGCGTCACTATCCACCATGAGTGCCTTGATGGATTCTCCATCCATGTCAACCTTACCCATCTGCAGGCGTATCTGCTTACGAATATCAAGCATACGCATGGTTGAGTTACAGAGGTTCTCACAACCGATGATGCGAGCTTCATGCTGGGTGAGCGTTTCAAGCTTAACGGCAACTGCTTTTTTGCGCTCCTCTTCTTCGCGAGCCTTGCGCTCGACGATGAGACGAGGATCGTTCTCTTGGGCATACTTGCTGCCACGATACTTCACGTATTGAGACATGGCTTCCTCGTAGAGCTTTCTGTTATCGCACATTACGCTTTTTCATCCTCAATCATAGTGGTGAGCATGGATGCCAGTCGGTTACGTTCATCATTGTCAAAACCGGGTAGTTCTCCAAGGCAAAGGACACAACGATGCTTAGTCTTGCATGAGCGATGAGCTGAACAAGGACGAGGAGTAAAACGAAGATTCCCTGTTGCTGATGCTTGTCAAGTAGTATCTGCAACAGGGAGTCATCGTTGTATCATTTTAAAACTCGATATGCTCACTAGAAGGATAACGAAAAGCAAACCAAGTTTGATCATCTTTATTTGTAATAACAAAATCACCTAAAGTTATAATGTCCATCCCTATGATAACATCATAATCCCCGATGTCACCAGACAATGCTTCAATACCTGTGAATTCCAAACATCCATCTACATAAATGTTTATTTTGTAAACAGATGAGTCCATGCATCCTCCGACACCCTCGATTTGTGTTTGTCGAACAGGTTTTAATCCCAAAGCATCAATTACGGCTGACGAAATAATCGTATTGGTAGCTCCAGTATCCCAAACAGTAGATTCTACCTCACATCCTGATACCAATACCCCCTTCTTTCTTTCAAAAAAAGGAGTAATAACGCAATCTGTTTGGATTGTATTTACTCTACATGGATGCTTCTTACTAATCTTTTGCATTTCTACAGAGATTATAAAAGTCTAGCAAGGGCGCACAGAAACTACCTTTGCCACATGTCCCTCAGGAATTCCTGGTACTACTATCGAATAGCTAACAGGATATTTCTTTTCAAACTCCTCAATAGGAAGAGCGAATACTTTTAATTTCTTTTTCTTCACCCTTTATGATGACTTTTCCACTGTCTTTTGTGTAAACACCGGTCATAATCTTCATCAGAGTGGATTTTCCGGCTCCATTACCGCCAACAAGAGCATGCACTTCACCTTTTGCAAGATCAAAATCAACGCCTTTTAATACGTTTACTGCACCAAAAGATTTTACAATCTGCTCCATTTTTAAAATGCTTTGGCTCATTTTGTTCCCCTATCTATTATTTGAAATTGTCTTACTCTACATAAGCTTCTTTTAACCAGTCTGGTGTTTCAACATGATATACATCTGTATATGCTTCCAGTACATTCTCATGAGTAACTGTTTCAGCAGGAACAGCTACATAAGAAGGTGTTTCTTCGCCAAGAAGTGCCAATGCTGCCAGTTTTGCCTCTGCAACACCCTGATCATATGGCATCTGAGCACCACCACCTGCAATATTTCCGGATGCGATCTCACGCGCTACGTTATTACCAAGGTCATTACATGCCAGAGTAACTTTTCCTTCCATACCAGCTGCTCTTA
>ERZ773209.1973-NODE-1973-length-11215-cov-3.117832_pt1 | contig 11215 bp, 10 predicted proteins | sample MGYA00511109_ERZ773209 | MGnify/ENA primary metagenome ERZ773209 (study PRJEB29015, sample SAMEA2737786) | human gut metagenome | biome: human gut; feature: human-associated habitat; material: faeces | place: China | collected 2012 ...
CAGTTGCAGCCGCCCTCTACCTTCAATTCCGAGATGATGTTGATGGCAGCAGTTCTCAGCATCTGGTATTCCCGGTCGGTCAGGGTGACTGCCGGAGCGATAACGATGCTGTCGCCGGTATGAATGCCGACTGGGTCGAAGTTTTCCATGGAGCAGACGGTAATGACGTTGCCCTTGCGGTCACGAATAACTTCAAATTCAATTTCTTTCCAGCCGCTGATACACTTTTCAATCAGAACCTGTGTGATTGGGGAGAGCCGCAGACCGTTTTTGCAGCTGTCACGCAGCATTTCTTCGTTGTCTGCAATTCCGCCGCCAGTACCGCCGAGGGTGAATGCCGGACGAACGATCACCGGATAGTGAATTTCTTTTGCAAAGTCAACCGCATCTTCTACGGTTTCAACGACCTTAGATGGGATACATGGCTGATTGATTTTTTCCATGGTGTCCTTGAATGCCTGACGGTCTTCTGCCTTGTGGATGGTGAGCGGGTCAGCCCCCAGCAGTTTGACACCGTTTGCTTCCAAGAAACCTTCTTCTGCCAGCTGCATGGAGAGGGTCAAGCCTGTCTGACCGCCCATGGTGGAGAGCAGGCTGTCCGGCTTTTCAATCTGGATAATCCGCTTTACAACGTCCAAGGTCAGCGGTTCAATATAAACCTTATCTGCCATTGCCTTGTCGGTCATGATGGTTGCAGGGTTGGAGTTGATGAGCACAACTTCAATGCCCTCCTGCTTCAATGCACGGCAAGCCTGTGTGCCTGCGTAGTCAAATTCGGCTGCCTGTCCGATGATAATCGGGCCAGAACCAATTACGAGTACCTTTTTTATATCGCTTCTCAATGGCATGGTTACATTTTCTCCTTTTCCATTCCAGCAAGGAATTCATCAAACAAGTATGCAGTATCCAACGGGCCGCCGTGTGCTTCCGGATGGAACTGTACGGTAAAGGCGTTGATTTTGTGATACCGAATACCTTCACAGGTGTGGTCGTTGGCGTTGACGTGGGAAACCGTTCCGATGGACGGGTCTAAGCTATCGCCAACAACGGCATAGCCGTGGTTCTGGCTGGTAACATAGGTACGGCCGCTCTGCAGGTCGATAACCGGCTGGTTTGCACCACGGTGACCATACTTCAGCTTTTCGGTGCGAGCACCCTGCGAGAGAGCCAGCAGCTGATGTCCCAGGCAGATGCCGAAAATCGGAATGCCCAGTTCTGCAACTGCACGCACATTGTCGATGACTGCCTGATTTTCGGTCGGGTCGCCAGGGCCATTCGACAGCATGATGCCGTCCGGAGCCATTGCCTTGACTTCTTCTGCACTGGTCAGAGCCGGCAGAACAGTGACCTCACATCCACGGGCAACCAGTTCATTCCGGATGTTCCGCTTGTAGCCAAAGTCGAATAGTGCCACCCGATACTTCGGGTTCGGGTTGCTGTAGACCCGCTTCTTGTCGCCTGTGACAGAGCAGATGGCGTTCTTTACGGTGTAAGCACGAATCTGTTCCAGCAGGGCATCTTTCTGTGCATAGACATCTTCGGTGGTGATTGCACCGTTCATGACACCATATTCCCGAATCTTTCGGGTCAGGCTACGGGTATCAATGCTGTGAATGCCGATGATGTTCTGTTCTTTTAAGAACGAATCAACATCGCCTTTCATCCGGAAATTGGATGGAGTATTGCACCATTCCCGTACGATATAACCACGGATATAAGAGCGGTCAGACTCGTTGTCTGCTTCGTTCACGCCGTAGTTTCCAATCAGCGGAAATGTCTGGATGACCAGCTGACCGTAATAGCTCGGGTCGGTCATGGTTTCCTGATAGGCAGTCATACCCGTCGTAAATACGACTTCTCCGATTGCCGTTCCCTTGACACCAAAATGAATGCCCTCTAAAATCGTACCGTCTGCAAGCAGGAGATACGCTTTCTCTCCTTGATTAAACAAAGACATAGTATAATAGTCCTTTCCAAAAGTTATTGAATATGGCTGCACAAATCTTCCCGCATCCGAATGGCTTCCCGACGAGCAGCACCAGCAAAATCTTCTGCCGGACAATCTGCTTCTTTCTGATAAGCACACATGATCCCACGGGAGGAATTGACAATTGCACCAAGACCATTCTGGTCAAACGCTGCGGCAACACCGGCAGCACCGCCGCCTTGTGCCCCGTAACCTGGCACGAGGAAGAACGTATGCGGCAGGCGGACACGCAATTCCTTGAGCTGTTCCGGATAGGTTGCACCAACGACTGCACCAACTGCGGAATAACCGGATGCACCGATTTGTTCCGCACCCCAAGTTTCGCACATATCGCCCATGACATCATAAACAGTGTTTTCACCGATTTTCTGGTCTTGCAGTTCGCCGCTGGACGGGTTGGAAGTCTTGACCAGAACGAAGATACCCTTGTCCCGTTCTGCACAGATATCCAACAGCGGACGGATGCCGTCTGTGCCGAGATAGCCGTTGACGGTCAGAGCATCTGCTCCGAACGGTTCTAAGGTTTCTGTTCCAACGGTCACGCTGCCCAGGTGAGCGGTTGCATATGCCTGCATAGTTGCACCAATGTCATTCCGCTTGCCGTCAGTGATGACGAATAAGTGTTTGCTCTGTGCATAAGCGATGGTTTCCGCCAGCACCCGAACGCCCTCATATCCATACATTTCATAGTAAGCAGCCTGTGGCTTGATGGCTGGAACGACATCTGCAAGGGCATCAATCAAGGCAAAGTTAAATTCCTTGATGGCGTTTGCAGCTGCCTTTAAGGTCATGCCATCCGCAGCAAAATGCTTTTCACGGATGAATGCCGGTACATAGTCCAGCTTTGGGTCTAAACCGGCAACAGAAGGGTTACCGGTTTCCTGAATGCGTTTGATCAATCTGTCAAATGCCATTATCGTTCGTTCCTTTCTATTTTAATCCTTGTCCCGATAGCGAATGACTCCATCGGTCATCGTCAAAACTGCCTTTCCACGGAACTGCATCTGCTTGAATACCGCATTGCGAGCCTTGGAGTGCAGCTTGTTCGGGTCAACGATCCATTCCTTGTTTAAATCGACCAGCGTCAGATTTGCTGGTGCACCTGCTTCGAGGGTCTGCTTTGGCAGGTGGAGAATTTCTCTCGGGCGGTCTGCCATCAGCCGGACAATATCCGGCAGTGTCAGCAGATTCTGATGATAGAGCGTCAGCGTTGCAGCCAGAGAAGTTTCCATACCAATGACACCATTGGGTGCGTGGTAGAAATCGCTTTTTTCTTCCGGTGTGTGCGGAGCGTGGTCGGTGACAATACAATCAATTGTCCCATCCAGAACACCTTCCAGAACGGCTTTCCGGTCTTCTTCCGTCCGCAGTGGTGGACTCATCCGGTAATCGGCATCTTTCGACAGCACCTTTTCTTCGGTCAGCAGGAAATAATGTGGGCAAGTTTCGCAGGTGACCGCAATGCCTTCCCGCTTTGCCAGCCGGACAATTTCCACGCTGCCCTTTGTGCTGACGTGTGCGATGTGAATCGCACCATGCACCGAGCCAGCCAGAATGATTTCTCTGGCAGTAATATAGTCCTCAGAAGCTCTGTCCATGCCTTGTACCTGTAACTGTTCGGAAACAGCACCCTTGTTGACGATACCGCCGTGAATAATGGAGAGGTCTTCACAGTGGGAAATCACTGGCAGGTGCAAATCCCGTGCCTGTTCCAGAGCCAGCCGCATTTGCTCAGCATTCTCTACCGGTCTGCCATCGTCAGAAATCGCACAGATACCAGCCTGCATGAGAGCCGGATAATCACAGAGCGATTCGCCTTTCATGCCGTTGGTAATGCAGCCGATGGGGTGTACCTTGACGCCCGTTGGAGCGGCTTTGTTTAAAATATACTGAACCGTTTCGGGGGTGTCGATGGTGGGCTTGGTGTTTGGCATGCAAGCAACATCCGTCACACCGCCAGCCAAGGCAGCGGCTGCACCCGTCAGAATATCTTCTTTTTGGGTAAAGCCCGGATCTCGCAAATGCACATGCATATCGAACAAGCCCGGAAAAATGGTCAAGCCCTTTGCTGGGATTACCACATCTGCGGCATCCTGCAAAGTACCTGCCGGAGCACGTTTTGCAATGATACCATCTTGAATCAGGAAATCACTGGAAACGCCGTAAGCATCCGTTGCATGCTGTAATAAAATCGTCTGCATAAGTTGCACCGTCCTCTCAGTCAATGAATGGTGGGGGAAAACCGGATGATTAAAAAATAGTAACACAGTCCGCATCGTCCAATTCGTTGACAGAAACTTTCACGGTTTCCGTCTGTGCAGTCGGGAGGTTCTTCCCAACATAGTCCGGACGGATGGGCAATTCCCGATGACCACGGTCAATCAGCACCGCAAGCTGAATGCTGGTGGGTCTGCCCCGTTCCAGAACGGCATCCATGGCGGCACGGCAGCTTCTGCCCGTATAAAGGACATCATCCACCAAAATGATTTTTTTATCCTGCACAGAAAAATCAATTTTTGTTTTTTCTGCGTGATTGGGGACAACTTTATCATCCCGATAGGTGGTAATATCCAACGCACCGAGTTCCACCTGCCGGTGTTCCAGTTCTGCAATGCGTTCCACAATGCGTTCCGCCAAGATCACGCCTCTGGAATAAATGCCAATCACAGCAAGCTGGTCTGCACCGTGGTTGCGTTCGAGAATTTCATAGGTGATGCGGGTAATCGCACGCTGGATGGCGGATGCATCCATAATGGTTTTCAAAGTGGGAGTTCCTCCTTCCTGTCAATGGATTTTTGCACACAAAAAAACGCTGCCTCATCCTTGGACGAGTCAGCGTGCTTTTCCTGCAAATGGTTGCAATGAGGGCTGAAAAATGAGATTGTAGCCGCAATGGGGTACAATCTGCCGCAAGCTTGAAACGCCTTTTCGACCTCTCTGGATCGACTTAAAGGAATTTATTGTTGTTATTATACCACAGATTCGCTGGAATGTCAATCGTATTTCGGAAAAGGTGTCGAAATTTCTGAAAAAAGTCGGACGAAGTGCAGAGAAAGCAGAGAAATGGAACAAAAAGCGAATGACAGGAGGTTTTCTTTTTTGGCTTTTTTGAGAAAAAAGCAGAAGAAAGAAAAGTAGTTAGTGCTGACTAACTGTTGAAGAACAGCGTTTTTGTTTCAAAAGAAAGTTTGACAAAAAAATAACGATTTGAGATTGACAAAAAAATAACAATGTGGTATAATAACAGCAGAAACCGGAAAAACTGGTTTTTGAAAATCAATTGATAGGAGATTTGCATATGACGGAAAAAACAGAACAGATGGCGGTCGGTCTGGTCGACACGGTATCGGCACTGGAAGAGAAATTGGCAGCCCTTCGGACAGCACAGGCAAAATTCGCTACCTATACACAGGAACAGGTAGACTGTATTTTCCGTGCAGCGGCATTGGCAGCCAATCAGGCACGCATTCCGCTGGCAAAGATGGCAGTGGCAGAAACTGGCATGGGCGTTGTGGAAGACAAGGTCATCAAGAACAACTATGCAGCGGAATATATCTATAACGCTTATAAGGATACCAAGACTTGCGGTGTCGTAGAAGAAGACAAGGCATTCGGAACAAAGCGGATTGCAGAACCAATCGGTGTGATTGCAGCCGTAATTCCGACCACAAACCCAACTTCTACCGCCATTTTCAAGACCTTGATTAGTTTAAAAACCAGAAATGCAGTTTTGATTTCTCCGCACCCACGGGCAAAGAAATCCACCATTGCAGCTGCAAAAATTGTATTGGATGCAGCGGTTGCAGCAGGTGCACCAAAGGACATCATCGGCTGGATTGATGTGCCGTCGTTGGAACTGACTAACACCCTGATGCAGGAAGCAGATTTGATTCTGGCAACGGGTGGCCCAGGCATGGTAAGAGCTGCTTACTCCAGCGGAAAGCCAGCACTCGGCGTTGGTGCAGGAAACACACCAGCAGTCATTGACAAGACCGCAGATATTCTGCTGGCAGTCAACTCCATTGTGCATTCCAAGACCTTTGATAATGGTATGATTTGTGCGTCTGAACAGTCTGTAATTGTAGACGACAGCATTTATGATCAGGTCAAGGCAGAATTTATCAAGACAGGCTGCTATGTCCTGACACCGGAAGAAACCGAAAAGGTAAGAAAGACCATCTTAATCAATGGTGCTTTAAATAGTAAAATCGTTGGACAGCCGGCAGCAAAGATTGCCGAGCTGGCAGGCGTTACCGTTGACCCACGGACAAAGGTTCTGATTGGGGAAGTGGAATCCGTCGATTTAGAAGAAGAATTTGCACATGAAAAGCTGTCGCCCGTTCTGGCAATGTATCATGCAACTGATTTTGCAGATGCCCTGAACAAGGCAGACCGGCTGGTACAGGATGGCGGCTATGGCCACACTGCTTCTCTGTATATCGACACCGTTCACGAACGGGAACGGTTAGACCAGTTTGCAGCACGTATGAAGGCTTGCCGCATTGTGGTCAATACTCCGTCTTCTCATGGCGGTATCGGCGACTTGTACAACTTTAACTTAGCACCATCTTTGACATTGGGCTGCGGCTCTTGGGGCGGCAACTCTGTTTCTGAAAATGTCGGCGTAAAGCACTTATTAAATATTAAGACCGTTGCAGAGAGGAGAGAAAACATGCTTTGGTTCCGGACACCGCAGAAGGTATACTTTAAGAAGGGTTGTCTGCCGGTTGCAATGCGGGAGCTGAAGCAGGTTCTCGGCAAGCAGAAGGCATTTGTTGTAACCGATCGTTTCCTGTTCCAGAGCGGAACAATTCACTGCATCACCGACCAGCTGCATGAACTGGGCATTGCCTACCAGATTTTCTCGGACGTTGAACCAGACCCGACCCTTGCTTGTGCAAAGCGTGGTGCAGAAGAAATGCGTGCCTTTGCACCGGATGTCATCATTGCACTGGGCGGCGGTTCTGCCATGGACGCTGCAAAGATTATGTGGGTGATGTACGAACATCCGGAAGCAGACTTTATGGACATGGCAATGCGGTTCTTGGACATCCGGAAGCGTGTTTATACGTTCCCGACTATGGGCGAAAAGGCATATTTCATTGCCGTTCCGACCTCTTCCGGTACGGGTTCAGAAGTAACACCATTTGCCGTTATCACCGATGAAAAGACGGGCGTGAAGTATCCGCTGGCAGACTATGCACTGCTGCCGAACATGGCAATTGTGGACACCGATTTGATGATGACTCAGCCGAAGGGCTTGACGGCTGCATCTGGGATTGATGCATTGGTACACTCTCTGGAAGCATATGCTTCTGTTATGGCAACCGATTTCACAGACGGTCTGGCATTGAGAGCGATTCAGAACATCTTCACTTATCTGCCGGCTTGCTATGAAAACGGTCTGAATGAACCGGTGGCAAGAGAAAAGATGGCGAATGCTTCCACTATGGCTGGTATGGCATTTGCGAATGCATTCCTCGGCGTTTGCCACTCCATGGCACATAAACTGGGTGCATTCCACCACCTGCCGCACGGCGTTGCAAATGCAGTGCTGCTGACGGATGTCATGCGTTATAACGCTGACCCAAGACCGCAGAAGATGGGCACATTCTCGCAGTATGCCTATCCGCACACACTGGAACGGTATGCAGAAGTGGCACGGTTCCTGGGCTTGAGTGGAAACAGCGATGAAGAATTGCTCGAACAGCTGATTGCAAAGATTGAAGCCCTCAAGGAACGGGTCGGCATCAGAAAGACCATTCGGGATTACGGCGTAAAGGAAGAAGATTTCCTCGCAACACTGGATGAAATGGTAGAGCAGGCATTCGATGACCAGTGCACCGGAGCAAACCCACGGTATCCGCTGATGTCGGAAATCAAGGCAATGTATCTGAAGGCATATTACGGCGAATAAGCAGGAAGGTGAAAAACATGCGGGTATTATCAGAACAACCAAACAAGAAAAGTTATCAGGATGGCAACCTCCGGTTGAAAGTGTTCGGAGCATCGTTCAAGAAGTCCGATATTTTGAATGAAGCATTGAATCAGGCAAGAGTGGAAGAAACCGGCTTGCAGATTCGAAAGCAGCGAAATCTACAAGCTGGATGTGGTGGAGATTCCCACCAACAAGCCCGTCATCCGCCAGGATCACACGGACGTGGTCTACAAGACCCAGGCCGGAAAATACCGGGCCATCGTCGAGCAGGTAAAGCAGTGCCACGCCAAGGGGCAGCCCGTGCTGGTTGGCACCGTCTCCATTGAAAAGAGCGAAATTCTCAGCAAGCGTGCACCGCTACTGAACCGACTGAAAGACAAGATGAACCGGAAGATTCGGGAATCTGGCTTAGATGCGACCACACGCTATGAACTGCATATGCGGTTGAACGGCATGCGGGAGCATGAAAAGATTTGCCACGGCGATTTCAACCCGAGCAATGTCATTGTAACACCGGATGGTGACTGGTATGTGATTGACTGGTCACATGTGACACAGGGCAATGCCAGTGCAGATGCAGCGAGAACCTATCTGCTGTTCTGCCTGAACGGCAAGGAAGACGTTGCCGAACAGTACTTGCAGATTTTCTGCGAAAAGAACGACATTGCAAAGCAGTATGTGCGTTCTTGGATGCCGATTGTGGCAGCTTCCCAGCTCGGAAAGGGTAAGGAATCCGAACGGGAAATTCTGCTGCGTTGGGCAAACGTGGTGCAGTATGAATAAGCTTCCTGCCTGACGAAAAAACAGGTTCTCCTCCCAATTTTTATAAAAAGCTGTAAGTGTCCCTGTGATACTTACAGCTTTTTTGTATGGGAAAAGGTTGCAATTTGTGGAAAAAATGGTACAACCTGCAAATTGACAGCGAATTGAAAAAGGTGTATCATAATGATTAGAATTCTAACTATTAGGATTCTATCTGTTTTGGAGGGGGGAATATCCATGAAAGAAACGCTGCATTATTTGTTGATGACAGACCATTTTCTGTTTCAAAAGACGTTATTCGGGAAAATTAAGGAAACAGGACTGAGCATCGGACAGCCAAAAGTGCTGGACTACTTAAAAGAACACGATGGAACGACACAGCGGGAAATTGCTGCTGCGTGTCAGATTGAACCGGCATCGCTGACTTCCATTTTAAATGGTATGGAAAAGGCGAACCTGATTGAACGGAAAACCTTGGACGGCAACCGGAGAAGCTGGCATATTTTCTTGACAGAAAAGGGAAAAGAGCAGCTGAACTGTGTCGATGCTGCATTTACAGAGATTGAACAGACCGCATTACAGGGGTTTACTGCGGCGGAACAGCAGGCGTTATGTGCCTATCTCCTGCGGATTCACAAAAATTTTGAATCAAAGGCATAAGGAGGATGTTTATGGAAACCATTGAGAAAACACGTTCATTCCCGAATCGGCTGATTTGTTATTTTGTCGGCTTATTTATTATGACAGCAGGCATTGCGATTTCTGTCAAATCGAATCTAGGTGTTTCGCCGGTCAGCTCGATTCCGTATACTGTTACACGTTGCTGGGGGCTGGAAATGGGCAAAGCAACGATTTTATTTCACTGCGTTCTGGTTTTGATTCAAGTTTTGATTTTAAGGAAACGATTTCAGTTGAAGTCGCTGCTGCAAATTCCAGTCGGCATTGTGTTCGGCTATTTTACGACATTCTGCAATTATCTGATGACCTTTGCACCGACTGTTCACAACTTTGCCCTTCGGATTGGCATGTGTCTGGTGAGCATTGTTCTGGTTGCAATCGGAATTTTCTTCTATATGCCGGCAAATATCATGCCACTGGCTGGGGAAGGTGTCATGCAGGCAGTTTCAGAGGTGACCAAGATTGCCTTTCCAAAAGTCAAAGTTGCATTTGATTTGACGATGGTCGTCATTTCCCTGACCACATGCCTGCTGGTGCTTCATCAGTTCGGCAGTGTTGGTATCGGAACGATTCTGGCAGCGGTTTTAGTTGGTGTTGTTTTAGGGCAGATTATGCGGATTTGGGCAACCATTCAGAAGCGGAAGCTGGCACAGTAAGTATAGCGAAAATTCTTACAAAATCCACAAAATTCGGGCAGAATTTCTCTGCAAAATCTGTCAACTTGCTTGACATTCTGCAAAAAATCTGCTATAATAATTGCATATGAATCAAATCGGAATTCTGGTAAGCAGTAGGATTCCAAGCTGATGGGAAGGAAGTTACAGATATGAAAATTGTACAGAAAATTACAGACTTAATCGGACATACTCCCTTGTTGGAACTGACCCACACCGAGCAGGAAGAACAGTTGCAAGCAACGCTGCTGGGCAAACTGGAATATTTCAATCCGGCTGGCAGCGTAAAAGACCGGATTGCAAAGGCAATGATTGACGAAGCCGAGGAGCAAGGCTTGCTGCATCCGGACAGCGTTCTGATTGAACCGACCAGCGGCAATACGGGCATTGGTCTGGCATCGGTTGCAGCTGCAAGAGGCTATCGTCTGATTATCACCATGCCGGAAACGATGAGTGTAGAACGTCGAAACCTGATGAAAGCATACGGTGCAGAACTGGTGCTGACGGAGGGTGCAAAGGGCATGAAAGGTGCGATTGAAAAGGCAGACGAACTGGCAGTGCAGATTCCGAACAGCTTTATTCCGTCGCAGTTCACCAATCCGGCGAATCCAGAAGTCCACAAGAAAACAACCGGCGTAGAAATTTGGGACGATACCGACGGAAAAGTCGATATTTTTGTAGCAGGTGTTGGAACAGGCGGTACAATTAGCGGTGTTGGTGCATATCTGAAAGAACAGAATCCGAACGTGAAGGTTGTTGCCGTAGAGCCGAAGAGTTCTCCGGTGTTGTCCGAGGGCTTTGCAGGAGCACATAAAATTCAGGGCATTGGTGCTGGTTTTGTACCGGAAACATTGGATACCAAGATTTATGATGAAGTCATTGCTGTTGAGAACGAAGCCGCATTTGAAACGGGCAGAAAGATTGCTCGAAACGAAGGCGTTCTGGTGGGAATTTCTTCTGGTGCAGCGGTTTGGGCAGCCATTCAGCTGGCGAAGCGTCCGGAGAATAAGGGCAAAGTGATTGTTGCATTGTTGCCGGATACTGGCGAACGGTACTTGTCTACCCCGATGTTTGCAGAATAATCAGACGGATTGCGTGAAAAATTCGAGCCGCAGGCAAAAGCGGTCGAGCTGGCTCAGCTCGGCGAGGTGGATTGTTAAGGAGGGCAAGCTGCCC
>ERZ773209.1975-NODE-1975-length-11206-cov-20.280961_pt1 | contig 11206 bp, 9 predicted proteins | sample MGYA00511109_ERZ773209 | MGnify/ENA primary metagenome ERZ773209 (study PRJEB29015, sample SAMEA2737786) | human gut metagenome | biome: human gut; feature: human-associated habitat; material: faeces | place: China | collected 2012 ...
ACCATTAGTCACTAAGTCATAGACCAATGCCGTCTTATCAAGATAAACATAATCATCTTCTATGATTTGTTCGAAACTCTGTATTCCGATAGGATATTTCATATTGCTACCATTTTAATTTCTTTCGGCAAAGTTACAAAAAATAATGATACAAGCAAAGGAATAACCAGAAAAAAGTGAGATAGTAGAAAAGTAATGTTCTGATAGTTTTTCACTACCGTCACAAAAGCTTTCGAGAATAACCAAAAGAGTTTTTGACAGCCGTCAAAAACTCTTCTTACCTACGTACTAAAGGTTGGGAGCATAATTTCATAAGTATTGGTAATTACTCTTAAGCAATATACCTTTTACTCTACAATCGCATAATTTCACTCCCCTATTACACGATACAAATAAGTGGCACCCACCTTCTCGCGAACCATCTTCGGAAAATCTCCTTCACAATAACCATCAAGCACTTGGCGAGCATGATAGTCTGCTACGCCCAACAAAAGACGGAAGTTCTTGACCGTTATAAAACCATGTTCCTTGCAATAACTGGTGATAACCAGCCATTCTTGCTCCGGGTCTTGCGCAAAAGCTTTTGTTTTCCAAGGACTACGGCTGCATTTACTATCATACTCTATGAAAAAATCCTTGTCAAACTCCTTGGTGGTTCGCACCTCAAAACCGGAACATACCACCTCACTGGCAGGTATGCGCTCACCTTCATGATAAACCTTGTGATAATAATTACCATTTTCATCCTTATGTTCCCGTAACTTTAGCTTCGGACGAATGACAAGCATATTTCCTATCTTCACTTCCATACCTTGGGAGAGAGCCAGCATCGTCTCGTCCTTGATGGATTCGATGGCTGCCACAAATTGGGCTGGCGTCATCTGGTGATGATGCCGCATTCCCTTTGTCATATCCTTAAAATCATAAATATCGCTATAAACGAACTGAGGATGAATCAAATATTCGCCGGTCTCATCTTTCATCGGCGAACGGTGTTCTATATAATGTATCGAACCGGTTGCTTTTGGCATAGTTATCTTGTACTTTATGATGTTAATATCTACCGAATATTTCCTATCTCTTATATATATAAAATAGGTAAACATATTCACCATCTTCACGATGCTATGTTTTATTCGTCATGTGAGTGCAAAGATAGACAAAAAGTTTGAGATTGGAAAAGGAATTAGAGAAAAACATGATAACAATGAAAGACGATGTGCAAAATAACCTAAAACTTTCAGAGGAAATGAATGAAAAACCAAAAAATATATGTAACTTTGGAGGCGATTTCAGAACAATTCAATCAAATTTACAATGGAAAAACATAATTTTGTGACGATTGCAGACCTTTCCAAGGAGAAACTCATGTATCTCTTGGAAATGGCACAAGAGTTTGAAAAGCATCCTAACAGGGAGCTGTTGAAGGGAAAGGTTGTAGCAACCCTTTTCTTCGAACCATCCACTCGTACCCAACTCAGTTTCCAGACAGCAGCCAACCGCCTTGGCGCTCGTGTCATTGGTTTCTCTGATGCCAAGACATCCAGCACTACAAAGGGTGAGACTCTCAAGGATACCATCCTGATGGTAAGCAACTATGCTGACGTCATCGCTATGCGCCACTTCATCGAAGGTGCTGCCATATATGCAAGCGAAGTTGCTCCTGTGCCAATCGTCAATGCCGGAGACGGAGCCCACGAACACCCATCACAATGCTTGCTCGACCTCTACTCAATCTACAAGACACAAGGTACTTTGGAGAACCTCAATATTTATCTGGTGGGCGACCTGAAGTACGGACGTACAGTTCACTCCCTCATCACGGCCATGCGCCATTTCAATCCTACATTCCACTTTATCGCTCCTAAGGAACTCGCTATGCCACAGGAATATAAGTTGTACTGCCAGCAGCACAACATTAAGTATGTGGAGCACGAAGATTTCAACGAGGATGTCATCGCTGGTGCCGACATTCTCTATATGACCCGTGTACAGAAGGAGCGTTTCAGTGATCTGATGGAATACGAAAGAGTAAAGAACGTATATATCCTCAAACGCGAAATGCTCAGCAAGGCTAAGGAAAACATGAAGATCATGCACCCACTGCCTCGCGTGAATGAAATTGCATACGATGTGGATGACGACCCACATGCATACTACATCCAGCAGGCTCAAAATGGTCTCTATGCACGAGAAGCTATCTTCTGTCACTGCCTCGGCATCACACTCGATGACGTCAAGAATGACAAGACCGTGATTGAGTAATGTTTAATGTTTAGTGATTAATGTAATTATGGGAAACAATAAGAATCAACTCGTAGTTGCGGCTATCGAAAACGGTACCGTAATCGACCACATACCAGCCGAGAAGACCTATCAGGTTGTCAACCTGCTCCAGTTGGAAAAGATGGACACTCCTGTCACTATCGGCTACAACTTGCCTTCCAAGAAAATCGGCAAAAAGGGAATCATCAAGGTTGCCAACAAGTATTTCACTGATGAGGAAATTAACCGCCTCTCTGTAGTTGCTCCTAACATTGGTCTGAGTATCATCAAGGACTATGAAATCGTGGAGAAAAAGACCGTGAAGACTCCTGATACACTCAAAGGCATCGTAAAATGCAACAATCCTAAGTGTATCACCAACAATGAGCCTATGGCAACTATCTTCCACACAGTAGATGCTGCACTCGGAATTATCCGCTGCCACTATTGCGATAAAGAGCAACAATTAGGCAAGGTAGAACTTTGTAAGTAACAAATTGAAAGCATTTTTCTTCTTTTTCTTCCATATTATTTGGAGTATTGAAGAAAAATGCTTATTTTTGCAGCCGCAATTCATAAATAAAGAACTTAACAAAAAAAGAGCCAATGGAAAAAGATCAAGAGATTTTCGACCTGATTGAGAGAGAGCATCAGCGTCAGTTGAAAGGTATGGAGCTGATTGCTTCAGAGAATTTCGTAAGTGAAGAAGTGATGAAAGCTATGGGTTCATACTTGACCAACAAGTATGCAGAAGGTCTCCCTGGCAAACGTTACTATGGCGGTTGCCAAGTTGTTGATATCGTAGAGAACCTTGCCATCGAGCGTGTCAAGAAAGTCTTCGGTGCTGAGTATGCCAATGTTCAGCCTCACTCTGGAGCACAGGCTAATGCAGCCGTTTTGCTCGCTGTCCTCAAACCTGGCGATACTTTCATGGGATTGAATCTCGATCACGGTGGTCACCTTTCTCATGGTAGCCACGTCAATACTTCTGGTATTCTCTACAACCCTATCGGTTACAACCTCAACAAAGAGACAGGCCGAGTTGATTACGACGAAATGGAGAAATTGGCTCTTGAGCACAAACCTAAGTTGATCATCGGTGGCGGTAGTGCCTATAGCCGTGAGTGGGATTATGCCCGCATGCGCAAAATTGCTGATGAGGTAGGCGCCTTGCTGATGATTGATATGGCTCACCCTGCTGGCTTGATTGCTGCTGGTTTGTTGGATAATCCATTGAAGTATGCCCACATCGTTACTTCTACTACACACAAGACTCTCCGTGGTCCTCGTGGTGGTATCATCCTGATGGGTAAAGACTTTGATAATCCTTGGGGTCTGACTACCAAGAAAGGCGAGGTGAAGAAGATGAGTATGTTGCTCAACTCTGCCGTATTCCCAGGACAGCAAGGTGGACCTTTGGAGCATGTCATCGCTGCCAAGGCAGTTGCATTCAATGAGAACCTGCAACCATCCTGGAAAGATTATGCACTTCAGGTTAAGAAGAACGCTGCTGTACTTGCAGAAGACCTCATCGGTCGTGGATTCGGTATTGTCAGCGGTGGTACAGACAACCACTCTATGCTTGTCGATCTGCGCTCTAAGTATCCTGACTTGACAGGTAAAGTTGCTGAAAATGCACTTGTTGCAGCAGATATCACTGTCAATAAGAACATGGTTCCATTCGACTCTCGTTCTGCATTCCAGACATCAGGTATCCGTCTCGGAACAGCTGCCATGACTACTCGTGGTGCTAAGGAAGACATGATGCACCTGATTGCTGAACTTATCGAGGAAGTTTTGAATGCCCCAGAGGACGAGAAGGTCATCGCTCGAGTTCGCGAAAAAGTAAATGAGACAATGAAGGACTATCCTCTGTTCGCTTACTAATTCTTCTGATAAACGGAAAGTAAAGGTCCGGAAAAGTTCCTGATTTTTACATTATTATATAATAGGCTTGTTTTTTAAGTAAAGCAAGCCTATTTTTTGTTGTTTTATATTAAAGCCTAATAGAAATACAAGAAAAAATTGTAAGTTTGCAGAATAAAACAAGTACGGAATATGAAGAAATATATCGTAACCCTGATATCACTCTTTGGTTTCTGCATTGCTCAAGCACAGGCACAAACCTTAACTTTCGGCCCACTGCACAGCGCAGATAGTCCGAGAGCAGACTGGTTATTGCCTGGTGACACCATCATGCAAGCCGGTCAAAAGATGATTTATCAGGGAAAACCAATGAAGAATGTGAAATATACAGTCAGTTCACCTTCTTGGAATGAAGAACAGAAATCTTTCTCTGAAGAAAAATCCAACTTATCTCCTCTAAGCAGTTTAGATGATACCAAGGGATTGGAGTACGGCTATGGTCTGCACAAAGGACTGAATGTTTCCTTAGGTGCTTCAGCATTTGCAACTTTCGGAAAAGGCCTGCCTCATAAAGGCGGATTCTCGCAGAATATCAATGCCACTTATCTGGCCCCTCTCTCTAAAGATGGAAAACTCTGGATTGCAGGAGGCGGATATTTCAACAATACTTTCTGGGGAAGCGACAGCTATCGTGACGTTGGACTTTATGCCATCATGGGCTATAAATTCAATGAGCATTGGGAAGCTTATGTATATGGACAACTCAGCATCAGCAACAACTATGATAACTTCTACAATCGCTATACTGGATATGGCCCCTATGGTTATGGCAGATATGGCGGCTACGGATTAGGCTATTATCCCGGTTTATGGGGAATGGGAGGAACCATGCCTTTCGGATATAGTATGGGAATGCCAGGAGCCAATGTCTTAGGTGCAGGCGTGAAGTACAATGTCAACAAGAATTTCTCCATCGGAATCAATGTGGAGGGTGTATGGTATAATAATAAGGGAATGGATTATTTTGATAGATACAATTATCCGAACCCGAATGAAAACCGTTCCAAACAGTAATATAAAATTCATTATAAAGACAAAAAAATAAGAGTGTGATGGAAAACTTCATCACACTCTTATTTTTTTGTTCATATTGGTTTGAAAATCAATGATGTAAAACCTACATAACTTATCGCTATACTTAATCACAAAGAATCTGAAGGATACGTTCTGCAGAACGACCATCCCAACGGTCTGGAATACCAGCCTTCTTCCATTCGCCCTTGAAGATTTTCTGCAACATGGCAGCAAGTATCTCAGCATCTTCTCCTACCAGTTCATTGGTTCCCACTTTTACCGTCTCAATATGCTCTGTATAATTATTGAGCGTAATACATGGAACACCATTAAACGTAGCCTCTTCTGCCACATTACCAGAATCGCTGATGACACCCTGAGCATGAGCTGTGAGATAACAGAAATCAAGATAAGCCTGTGGAGAAACAATCTCTATTCCCGTATGATGATCATGCAATGCCTGATGAGTTTGGAAAGACAGTACGGCCTCCAAGGCTTTACCTCTCAAAGGAGCTATCACCTTGACACCAGCCTTTCGCGCCTCCGCATCAATCACAAAGAGTAAGGCATTCAACTTATCTCTATCAGCAAGCAAAACTTTTCGGTTGATGGTCAGGACAAGATACTTCCCATCTTCCAATCCATGCTCATCCATCAGTGATGGGCGAGACATCTTGTTCTTCAGGAAACGGATGTTATCGATAAGGATATTTCCTACCATATATACCTTGGAAAGTTCAGCACCTTCCTTATTGGCAATACTGTTGTTTGAAATACCTGCAGTAAAGAGGATGTCAGAGAGACCATCAATGACAAGACGATTGATTTCCTTAGGCATCGATATATCGAAACTGCGGGTACCCGCTGCGATATGAGCTAATAGAATGCCCTGTTTCTTAGTTACGATGGCTACAGCCATGGTAGAAGCCAAGTCATCCACCACTACAACCACATCCGCAGGATTTTCCTGGAGATATTTTTCAAATTTAGCCATGACATGACCTGTAAGTTCATTCAGATTCTCACAGTCCACAGCCAGATAAACATCCGGCTTCGCAATCTCCAAGTCTTCAAACAGAGAATTTTCCAACGTAGGATCATCCTCCATTCCTGTATAGACCAGTTGATAGCCGATATCATGATCACTGTTTTTTGCTGATACGATAGCTCTGATAAGTGGAGCTACCTTGATAAAATTTGGTCTTGCTCCTGCTACAATACAAATCTTTTTCATAAAGTTTACTTGATATAAAGTATAAAATTATAAGTTATCTGAGGAAAGGGGCTTCATCAGGTTCGGCTTTATCCCTTAAAGAGGTCTTTGATTCCACCAATTGAACCCAACAGGTTTGTGGCCTCGTATGGCAAATAAACCACCTTATTGTTCTTACCTTCTGCAACCTCCTGCATCATCTGAATATATTTCTGTGCCAAGAGATAGTTGGCTGGATTGGTACACTGCCCTACTGCCTCAGTAATTTTCTGGATAGCAATCGCCTCGGCTTCTGCCTTGCGAATACGTGCAGTAGCTTCACCTTCGGCATTCAGGATAGCCTGCTGTTTTGCAGCTTCAGCCTTGTTGACAATAGCAGCCTTCTCACCTTCAGAAAGCAAACGCTGTTTTTCTTTTTCACCTTCAGAAGTCAGAATGGTAGCACGCTTGTTTCGTTCTGCCTGCATTTGCTTTTCCATTGCAACGAGTACACTCTCAGGAGGAGTAATATCCTGCAACTCAACACGATTTACCTTGATACCCCACTTATTGGTAGCATCATCCAATACAGAACGTAATTTGGTGTTGATGGTATCTCGGGATGTCAAAGTCTGGTCAAGTTCCATCTCACCTATAATATTACGGAGTGTAGTCTGTGTCAACTTCTCGATAGCATTTGGCAAATTATTGATTTCATATACACTCTTGAATGGATCTACAATTTGGAAATACAAGAGGGCATTAATCTGCATCTGAATATTATCCTTCGTGATTACATTCTGACGGGCGAAATCATAAACCTGCTCACGCAAATCGATGCTATTACTATAGGAATAACGTCCGTTGCACTGGGAAACGATATCCTTGGCATGATCGATAAAAGGTATGATGATATTGATACCTGGTTTCAAAGTCGCATAATAACGACCGAGACGCTCTATAATCTTGGTCTCACTCTGAGGAATGATGACAATGGTCTTCTTGACGATGATAAGTGCAAGAACCACAATAACAATTAACACGTAGATACCGATGCTCATAATTGTATGTTTTGATTAGTTAATAATAAATGAAAATTGACTAAAAAATGCTTTTTACAGCTTTTCAACTTCCAGAATAATAGACTCTCTTCCGACTATCTTTACCTTTGTTCCCACTTCGATGTTCACAGATGAAGATGGCGCCTCTGCTTTCCAGTCGTCACCATCCAATTTCACTCTTCCGTAATCACCGGCAACAATGGTTTGCGTCACTTCACCCACCTGTCCCAAGAGGGCATCAGCATTGCTTTTCCTGTCATCAGCTCCTTGATGGATGGCATGAACCAGATGAGGGCGTATGAGCCAAATACTCAATACCGAACAGACTGCCCAAGCAATAACCTGTACCCAGAAAGGCAAACCTGCCACTGCCAGGCAGATACTTACCAGAGCACCAAGGGCGAAACAAGTAACATAGAAATCACCAGATGAGAGTTCCATGATGAGACACACTACTGTAATAATGGTCCAGAAAAGCCAAAGATTTTGAGAAATATAGTCTATCATGATTCTATGATTTTGAATGGTTAGTATTTTTATATTGTCTAACGTCTTCTCGTTGTAGTCTTCTTCGCTGCAGTCTTTCTATTTTTTGTCAATTGCGAAGCTCTGACTGTCTTAACAGAAGTAACGGCAGGAGTTGCGGCCTTATAATATTGCAAAGCTGTAGGCATTTCTTTTTGCAAAGCAGCAATACGCTTAGCATCAGAAGGGTGATCACTGAAGATATCACTCTTGTTTGAACTTGAACCGCTGGACATACGCTTCCAGAAAGGAATAGCCTGCTGAGGATCATAACCAGCCATCGCTGCAAAGATCAGACCCATATAATCTGCCTCTGTCTCATTGTCACGAGAATACTTTAAGTTACGGAATGAGAAATACTGACCGGCAACAGCACTGGCCACATCACCTACACCACTTCCCACAGCCTGATTCAGAACACTGCCTAAAATATTAGTACCAATCTGCTGATTCTGCTGCTTACTCAACTGCTCGGCACTATGTTTAGCCACAGCATGTGCAATTTCATGACCAAGAACAATGGCAAGACAGGTCTCGTTCTGGGTATATGGGAGCAATCCTTCATAAACTACAATTTTACCACCAGGCATACAGAAAGCATTGGCACTATTGTCCTGAACCAGATTAAATTCCCAGGAATAATTCTTCAAGCCATTAGCAAAACCATTCTGCTTCAAATATGTTTCTACGGCAGTTGCCAATCTCTGACCTACTCTTCTGACCATAGCTGTCTGAGTAGCATTCTTGGATTTTTTAGCCGAAGCCATATACTTTGTATATTCCTGATTAGAGAGGCTCAACACCTGCTCATCAGAAACTGAAATACGATGAGTACGACCTGTCAGTGGTACTTGCTGGGTGGTTCCACAAGAAGCCAACACCAATGATGTCATTGCCACAAGGGCAAGATTCTTTAAACTTTTCATCTTCTCTTTGATTTTAAAAACTCCTAAATTGACTGAATTATATGATATAACTCTACTCTTATGCAAAAATAGCGTTTTTCTAAATAACTTCCAAACAATTGATAAACTTTTTGAAAGGAAATCGCTATTTTATAACTTTCTTTTCAATGTGATGACGGTCATTTCAGGCCATGCTCCCAAACGGAAAGGGAAAGAACCACCGATACCTGCGGATACATAAAGCATCTGGGCACCCCGCCTATAAATACCTCCCCACTCCTTGAAAGCCAGACGGGCTGGTGTCAATTTACCTATGAGAATCTGTCCAGCATGAGTATGACCGGAAAGGGTAAGATGTATGCCAGCCTTCAGAGCCTCCTTGCGCCAATGATGTGGGTCGTGGGTCAACAGTATTTTGAAAGCTTTCTTATCTACGATTCCTTTCATTGCCTTTTTCAAGTTGGCACGATTAGAGAAAGGTGGATTTCCTGCATTCTCTACTCCTATTATCTCAATACTTGCCAGTCCATGCGATAAGGTAACATGCTCATTCATCAACTGAGTCCAGCCCAACTCTTTCTGAAATCCGAAAAGCATTTTGCGGTTTCGCTTCAAAGCTCCAATGGAATGATTGTTATCATACTCACAATAATCATGATTTCCCCATACAGAATAGATTCCATCGGGAGCATGAAGTTGTTTTAATGTTTCCAGATATGGAGCGACTTCTGTAGCAGAGTTATTGACTAAATCTCCTGTAAAAGCCATCAGTTCTACACCTTCATTATTGGCACATTCCACCACTTTTTCCACGAAATCCGTATTTTTGGGAAAAGTACCCAAATGAAAATCCGTGAAATGCAGTATCTTATAACCATCAAAATAGGGAGGTAAATCCGGTGACGAATAGGTGATCTGTTTCACTTCCAACTTTCTCCATCCCTCCGTGAAACCAAATATGAATCCCCCTATCATAAACAAGGCAGGAAGAATGGCTACCCACCAAGGCAAAAATAGAGACAAAAGGATATAAACAATCTTTGGCATCACAGAAAAAAGAATCATCGTAAAAAGCACCCTTACTGAAAGTCTATGATATACGCCAAATTGCAGTCCTGTTTCTGCCAGAAGAAGCAAAGCTGATGGTATCCACCATGCTATTGCCAAAGCTAAAGGCCAAGTAGAAACAGCATCAAACCACAGCCAGAGGTCGGGAAGTAATGCCAACCCCAGCATCATGATAATATATAGTAATGATCTAAAAATCTTTTTCATGGTGCAAAAATACAAAAAAAGGATGAGACTCTATCATGGAGCCCCATCCTTTTTTATATTAAATCTGTATTTTCTTCTTGATAAGAATTCTATACCTTAATGATGTTATGCATTAGCTGCTACAGAAATCCAATCGAATACATAGGAACAGATACCGAATGCAACGATACCTACTGTGCAAATGGCAAGCGCCAACTTTGTTGAGCAAGCGCTCTGGAAAGTAGGCAGCGGATTATCGCTGTGCTTGATAAACATTGCCTTCACGATAAGCAAGTAGTAGTACAAGCTCAATACGGTGTTAATCAAAGCGATGAATACTACACCATAAGCCCATGCTCCAAGAGTGGTGTGAATATCTGCACCCTGAACGGCTGCCATAAACACGAAGAACTTTGAGAACATACCTGCAAATGGAGGAATACCACCCAATGAGAACAATGCCAAGGTCATCAGGAATGCCAAACGTGGATTGGTCTTGTACAAACCGTTGTAGCTGTCCATCATAACTGTACCATTGTTGTGCTCCTCTACAGATGAGATAATGGTAAACACGCTCAAGTTGGCAACTACATAAATCAATACATAGTATGTCAGAGCGGTCACGCTCATTGCTGAGTTACCAACCACAGCCAACATGATGTAACCTGCCTGAGAGATAGAAGAGAATGCCATGAAACGCTTCAAGTCACTCTGACGGATAGCAAAGAGGTTGGCGATAGTGATAGAAAGTACAATGACAATGTAAAGCAATACTGTCCAGTACTCTACCATTGGAGCAAATACCTTCATGAGGATAGCACAGAGAGTAAATGCAGCAGCACCCTTAGAAACTACAGAGAGATAACCTGTAACTGTAGTTGGAGCACCCTGATATGAATCAGCTGTCCAGAAGTGGAAAGGAACCAAAGAAATCTTGAAGCCCAAACCACTGAAGAAGAATACCATACCAGCAATGGTCAATGGAGATGCAGAGATAACCTTTGCAACGTCATCGAAATACAAAGTACCACAAGCAGCATAAAGCAAAGAGATACCATAAATCA
>ERZ773209.1985-NODE-1985-length-11170-cov-7.145479_pt1 | contig 11170 bp, 5 predicted proteins | sample MGYA00511109_ERZ773209 | MGnify/ENA primary metagenome ERZ773209 (study PRJEB29015, sample SAMEA2737786) | human gut metagenome | biome: human gut; feature: human-associated habitat; material: faeces | place: China | collected 2012 ...
GGTCGATTCCGGAGACCCGGCACCCGACAACGAGCACATCACCGGCGTGCGCGAAGAGCGTGCGGAAGGCGAGCAGACGACCACGCAGGCGCCAAAAGCCATGTACGCCGCGCGCATCGCCGTCTATGACGACATGCTGTCGACACCGCGGGTGATCGTCATTGATCCGCAAGATGTCCGCACGTATTTGGAAGAGACGACCAACACCGTCTACCAGTGCATGAAAGAACAAGGTGGCCATATCTCGCTCATGGTCATCCGCGAGATTGTCGAAAACTTTATCCACGCACACTTTGCCGAGCCCATCATCTCGATTCTGGACGGCGGAGACACCATCCGCTTTGCTGACCAAGGACCCGGCATCGACGACAAGGAACGTGCTTTCGACTTTGGCGTTACCAGCGCAAACAGCAAGATGAAGCGCTATATCCGTGGAACCGGAGCAGGGTTTCCCATGGTGCAGGAGTATTTGGAAAACGCCGGCGGTGCCGTATCCATCGAGGACAACATGGGCAACGGCACCGTGGTTACGGTAAGCCTGAACCCTAAACGCGTGCAGGAAATCGAGCGTGCCGGCGGACGCGGCGCTGCCGTGCGGCCCGAGACGGAGCAGCCCACATATCCCCTGCCGGGAGCTTTTGCGCAGCAGCCCGTGGCAACGCAGCAGATGCAGCCCCCCGTGGGACAGATGCAGCAGCCCGGAATGCTTCCCACACAAGAACCCCAGGCGGCATCTATGTCGATGCCGCCAAACATGCCAGAGGCCATGCCGCTGGCTGATCAGGATGCAGCAGCAATGCAGCAGGCGACGGGGGCGCCGGGTGGCCAGCAAATGGGCTATCAGCCGTACCAACAGGGATATCCATATCAGCAGATGCCGCCACTGGGGTATGGCCAGCAGTTCCCGCAGCAGTACCAGCAGGGATATCAGCAGCCGTACCAGCAGATGCCGCAGCAGCAGTACAACCCCTGGGCCCAGCAGACGCCTCCGCAGCCTTACCAACAGTGGCCTCAAAGTTTTCAACAGCAAATGCCGCCGACGCAGAGTTCTCAACAACCAGCAGCTCAAATGATGTATCCTAATGCAGTAAATCAGTATGCACAGCCACAACCGGACGTGTTCGTAAGCGATCGCGGCAACGCCGCGCTGGGCTATCTGGCGCAAAATCAAGCGTGCGGCGCAACCGATCTTGCGAGGGCGTTTGGAAACTCGGCCCCCACTTGGTCACGCACGCTCAATGACTTGGCGCAGGCCGGCTTGGTCATCAAGCATGGCCAGAAATACCATCTGACCGAACTCGGCGCCGCTCGCGTACGAGCTCAGAGCTAAAGAACGGGAGAGACAGTGGACGAGGAAGCAAGCATCATCCTGGGGGATGCCATCGCCTTTTGCCAGCGCGACGGCCAAGATGCACGCCTCATCAACATGCTGGGGCAATCGCTCGCCATAAGCCTGACCGAAGATACGCTCACGATCGAGGCCCCCTCGCGCTTTGCCATCGCGCAGCTCAAAAAGCATCAGCCGACTATTGAGGCCTATCTGGAAGAAATCGCCTTTGCACCGATTGCTCTCGACATCGTGGCACCGCAAGGCGCCGCGACGGAATCCGCTGCCGCCACGGCGCCCGCCACGGCTCCCGCTGCTTCCCCGGCGGTGCCGGCCTCCGCAGGCGATGTGCCGACAATCGAGCACCAGCACAGCGATGTTTCCCGTGAAACAATGGCACCGTTGACGAGCGCGGCGGCGACGTCAACGAACGCACCCGTCACGCACATGCCCATCGCTCACGACGCAGCGGCGGGCGCGGATTCGGGCATTGCAATCAAGAACACGCTCTCGGCCGACGATTTTCGTCGCATGATGAACCAGATGAAGGGCGGAGCGCCGACTAAATCCACGCAAGCTGCGGCCCCCGCTTCACCCATGCCAGCACCGACCGTGCCGGCCGAGCAGAATACGGATGGAGCCCCGCTCGCCGCGAACTCAAAATTTACCTTTGAGAACTTTGTCTACGGCCCCGAGAACAGCCATGCCTATCGCTCGGCACTCAAGTTTGCCGCCCTCGCGGACGAGCGCGGCACATGCACATCCCTGTTCATCTATGGCAAATCGGGGCTGGGCAAGACCCATCTGCTGCTCGCCATCAAAAACGAGCTCGCCGAGAAGTCGCCCGAGATCAAGGTCAAGTATGCCAACTCCCAGGCATATCTGGACGACCTGATGACCGAGTTCGACCGTCAAAAGAAGAGCAACGCCCCCATCATGCAGGCGTACCACGGCGTGGACGTGCTCATCATCGATGACATCCAAAACATCATCGGCAAGCGCGCGAGTGTGGACTACTTTTTCCAGCTCATGGACGAGTTCATCCGCAACAACAAGAAGGTCGTCATCGCGGCAGACCGCGCCCCCAAGGACCTGAGCATGGACGAGCGTCTGACCAGCCGCTTCAACGCCGGAATGCTCTGCCTGGTCGCAGAGCCCAGCTACGAGATGAAATACAAGATCTTGCAGCGCTATTACGAGAACACCATCGTCGCCGCTCCCGAGGCGGGCGACGACTCACTGCTGGCGGCCTATGGGGGCGACGGCGGGCACCTGACCGACGAGCACTTTAAACACATGGCCGAGGTCTCGGGCACCAACATCCGCGAACTCGAGAGCTTTTGCGAGCGCTGCGCCGGCGAGGCGGGCGACCGCGAGCGCGAGGGCGGAGAGCTCACCTTTGACGATATCGACGCCATCGCCAGCCAGTACTTCGACACATCGGCCAAAAAGATCAACGTCCAGACGGTTCAGTCCGTCATCGAAGAGCAGTACGGCGTGACACACGAGGAGCTCATCGGCCCGCGTCGCAACGCCAATATCGCCAAAGCACGCCATATCGCTATCTACCTGGCCATCGAGATGTGCGAAATGACGACCACGGCGGTGGGCGCCGAATTTGGCAACCGCAACCACTCGACCGTCAGCACGAGCTACAAAAAGGTCCAGAAGATGATCCAGGAAGACCGCACCGTCACCGAAGACCTCAAGTCGCTGCGCGATAAAATTACACTGCGCTCGTAGGGAAATAGAGACACCTGTTGAAAACTTGTCGAAACCACGGGCATAAGGTGTCTAAAACCCAACCCGCGGTGATGAAAAGTTTTGCGCAGATTTTGAACGTGGAAAACCACCCCTGTTGCACACAGGTTGCTGTCGATTCTCTTTCTGGGTCTGACCTGCGTCTTTGGGAATAATCAACAGTTTCGTCAGTGCTATTACTATTATTAAGATATTTATATCTATAGAAAGGTATGAAAAGATGAAGTTCACCGTCAGCCAGAGCTCGCTCACACAAGCCATCGGCGTCGTTATGAAGGGTGTCGCTTCGGCATCCACCCTTCCCATCCTGTCGGGCGTGCTCGTCAAGGCGCAAGACGGCATCTTGGAATTCCAGACCTCTAACTACACCATCTCGATCCGTCATCGCATCGCGGCGCATGTCGAAGAAGAGGGCGAGATGGTTATCCCCTGTAAGATGCTCTCCAATATCACCAAGACCCTCCCCGATGCCCCGGTCACCTTTGAGCTGTCCGAGCGCCAGGTGCTGATTGGTTGCGAGAAGAGCTCGTTCCGCCTGAACACGCTTGATGCTAATGACTTCCCCGAGTTTCCGGCCTATGCCATCGAGAGTGCCGTGGAGCTGCCGACCGATATCTTGTCCGAGATGGTCGGCCGCGTGTGGCGCGTCACCTCGACCGACAAGGCCCGCCCCATCCTGGGCGGCGTGCACATGAAGGTCGAGAACAACACCGTTCGCCTGGTGGCGACCGATTCCTTCCGTTTGGCCGTGTGCGATACGCAGGTCGAGACCTCGACCCTCGAGGGTTCCTTTGAACTCAACGTTCCGGCTGACGCCTTTAACGACGCGCTGAACATCATGGCCAGCCAGGCGACCATCATGATCGGGGCTACCGACACCCAAGTCGTCTTCGAGGCCGGCAACACCACCTACGTGTCGCGTCGTATCGAGGGCGTGTACCCCAACTACAAGCAGCTCATCCCCGATTCGTGCGTGACGAGCGTCAAGATCGACGTCGCCGCCCTTAACGCCGCCCTCAAGCGCGTGGCTGTTATCGCGAGCGCCAACCCCGCCGTCAAGTTCGAGATCGATGTCGAGAACGGGCAGATGGGCCTGTCCTCCATCTCCAATGACCAGGACCTTGCGCAGGAGACGATCGATGTCGAGGCCGAGGGCGAGTCGGGCACCATCGCCTTCAACTACCACTACATCTTCGGCTGCCTCAATGCCCTATCCAAGGAGAAGGAGATCACGCTGGAGCTCAAGAGCTACTCGCAGGCGGGCATCTTCAAGTCCTACGACAAGATCAACTACCTGTACCTGGTCATGCCGGTCCGCATCTAGCGTTGCGCCATGACCATGTTCGCCCGCGATCTTTCCGTCGCGCACTACCGCAGCTTCGATAGCTATCGCCTTGCCCTGGACGAGGGCGTGACGATACTTGCAGGACCCAACGCGGCGGGAAAGACCAATCTCATAGAGGCGCTGCAGCTGCTGACGAGCGGCGCCTCGTTTAGGCATCCGACCGCAGCCGAGCTCGTTCATGACGGCGTGGGCTCGTGCAGGGTCGAGCTGAGGCTCGAGGGCGACGGCCGCGTGCTTGATATGGGATTGAGCGCGGAGGACGGTAAGCGCTCGTTTAGCCGCAACGGCAAGAGATGCTCTGCCGCCGGTGTGCGCGGGGTTCTGCCGAGCGTGCTGTTTTGCCCCGACCATCTGGACATGGTTAAGCGGGGCGCCAGTGTGCGCCGCGCCGCCCTCGATGACTTTGGCATGCAACTGAGCGCACGCTATGCCGATCTTGCGAGCGCCTATGGGCGCTGCGTGACCCAGCGCAACGCCTTGCTCAAGGAGACCTGGTGCTGCCGTGAGATGCTCGGCGCGTGGAACGATTCGATTGCCCGCGCGGGCGCGGCTCTGCTCGTGCACCGGTTGGCCCTGCTCGACCGGCTGGCGGGCCATGTGCGTACTGCCTACGGGCAAGTGGCGTCCGGTGAAGCCGCCAACGTGTCCTATGCGTCCACGCTGGGGGATTTGCCCCAGGTCGAGGATCGCGAAGAGCTGAAGGGCTGGGCGTACGAGCGCATGCTGGCCGCCCTTGATGAGCACGCCGGCGAGGAAATTCGCCGCGGCGTGACGTTGGTGGGGCCGCATCGCGACGAGATTGAATTTACCGTGGCGGGTCGCTCCGCCCGTTCATTTGCCAGCCAAGGACAGCAGCGAACGTTGGTACTGTCCTGGAAGGTGGCCGAGGTGGCCGTGGCTCGCGATGTTCTGGGTACTGCTCCGCTGTTGCTTCTGGACGACGTGATGAGCGAGCTCGACGGCGAGCGTCGCGGCGCTTTCCTGCGGCTGATCGGCGATGATATCCAGACGGTCATAACCACGACCAACCTGGGGTACTTTACCGATGACCTGCTTGATCGAGCCAAGGTGGTGAGCATGGGTGAGACGTGCTAATTACGAGCGCGAGAGCGAAACGGTCGCCTTCAGTGGCTTTTTGAACGCAGAGCGCCAGCGCATCCTGGCGGCTGCGACCCCTGAGCGCCGTGCGCAGATGGAGGCCGCCGAGGAGTCGCGCGCGGTCTATCGCGCGTGGAACGCGGTGTGCTCGGGCACGCGCGAGGGGCGGCATGTGACGGGCCTGCGCTACCTGCCCGAGTCCAATGAGCTGCTGGTATATCTCGACTCGCCCTCGTGGACGCAGGAAATGACGTTGTTGCGCGAGATCATCCGCGCGCGCATGGAGCGCGCCGGTGCGCATGTGGACGGCCTGGTGTTCAAAACCACCGCGCCCGGTCACATGCCGCCCGCCGCCAAGGAGCGCCTTCGCCCAGCGACGACCGAGCGCCCGCCGGCCCCACACGCCGACCTCAGCGATGCCGAGCGCACCGAGATTGAGCGCCAAGTGGCACCCATCGAAGACCAAAAACTGCGCGAGGCCCTCGAGAACGCCATGAGAGCCAGTGCCGAGTGGGCCAAGGGCGTGCAAAGCAAAAAAGAGCCTTAAATCGCATCTGGTGGCCTTGTAGAGCCAAATACCCTCGTTCCCGAGGGTATTTTTTTACGATAAACTAGTAAGGCTGTACACATTTTCTTGACTGAAGGAGGACGTGTGGCAAACGAAAACGATTACGATGGCGGCGAGATTAAGATTCTCGAAGGTCTCGAGGCCGTTCGTAAGCGCCCGGGCATGTATATCGGCTCGACGAGCGCCAGCGGTCTGCATCACCTGGTGTGGGAGATCGTTGACAACTCTGTCGACGAGGCCATGGCCGGTTTCTGCACCGAGATCCAGGTGACGGTCCACGCCGACAACTCCATCACGGTCGTCGACAACGGGCGCGGCATCCCCGTCGACGAGCACCCTGTTAAAAAGATCCCGACGCTCGAGGTCGTCATGACGATCTTGCACGCCGGCGGTAAGTTCGATAACTCGGCCTATAAGGTCTCGGGCGGCCTGCACGGCGTGGGCATCTCCGTCGTCAACGCACTGTCCAAGCGTGTGGTCGTTCAGGTTCGTCGCGATGGCAACACCTACGAGATGGAGTTCTCGCGCGGCAAGACCGTCAAGAAGATGGAGGTCGTGGGCACCTCGGATTCGACGGGCACCACCGTCACCTTCTGGCCCGACGACGAGATCTTCGAGACCTGCATCTACGATTTCGATACGCTGCATAACCGTCTGCAGGAGACGGCGTTCCTCAATAAGAACCTCAAAATCGTGCTGACCGACGAGCGCGAAGCGACTCCCCACGTGGAGGAGTTTTGCTACGAGGGCGGCATCATCGACTTCGTCAAGTTCCTCAACGAGGGCAAGGACGTCCCCGAGGCCTTTAAGGAGCCCATCTACATCGAGGGCAAATCGGACCCGGACGCGCCTGTGGCCAAGATGGGCGAGGTCGAGGTTTCCCTGCAGTGGAATAGCGGCTACGGCGAGAACGTCATGTCGTTTGCCAACGACATCTACACCCCCGAAGGCGGCATGCACCTTGAGGGCTTCCGTACCGCGCTCACCCGCGTGATCAACGATTACGCGCGCAAGCAGAACCTGCTCAAGGAAAAAGACGCCAACCTGACCGGCGACGATGTGCGCGAGGGCCTTTCGGCCGTTATCTCGGTCAAGCTGCCCGATCCGCAGTTTGAGGGCCAGACCAAGGCAAAGCTCGGCAGCTCCTATATGCGAGCGCTCACGCTCAAGATTGTGACCGACGGCCTCGCCGATTACTTGGAGGAGCATCCCAAGCCCGCTCGCGAGATCGTCAAGAAGGCGCAGCAGGCCTGCAAGGCGCGCAATGCCGCCCGCAAGGCGCGCGAGGCGACCCGCCGCAAGAGCCTGCTCGAGACGGCGTCCCTGCCCGGTAAGCTCGCTGACTGCTCGGTGCGCGATGCCGAGCTGACCGAGCTCTTCATCGTAGAGGGCGACTCGGCAGGCGGTTCGGCCAAGGACGGCCGTCGCCGAGACATCCAGGCGATTCTGCCCCTGCGCGGCAAGATTTTGAACGTCGAACGCGTTGGTGACCATCGAGCGTTCTCGAGTGACACCATCCAGTCGCTGATTACCGCGATCGGCTGCGGCGTCACGACGAGTGCCGGCGACGGCGGCGACTTCGATATCACCAAGGCGCGCTACCACAAGATCATCATCATGACCGATGCAGACGTCGACGGTGCGCATATCCGCATCCTGCTGCTGACGTTCTTCTACAAGTACATGCGTCCGCTGATCGATGCCGGCTACGTCTATGTTGCCTGCCCGCCCATCTTTGGCATTAAGGTGCGCAACAAGATCCACTACGTGTATCCCAACGGCCGCCAGCCCGAAGACGAGATCCTGCGCGACACCATCCAGAGTCTGGGCCTGAACCCCGACGATAACGACGAGGACGGCAAGGCCAAGGACGGCAAGATCACCAAAAAGCGCAAGGGCTATACCGTCCAGCGCTACAAGGGCCTGGGCGAGATGGACCCCAAGCAGCTTGCCTCGACGACGATGGACCCCAAGACCCGCATCCTGCAGCGTGTGTCGATCGAGGACGCCGTGGTGGCGGACCGCGCCGTGCGCGAGCTGATGGGTTCCGAGGTCGGCTATCGCCGCGAGTACATCGAGAAGCATGCACATGATGCACGATTCTTAGATGCCTAACCTGTTCGGCTTTCCCAGCCACCGCACCTTCGCCCTCAATCGTCGGTCGCGTACCCAAGTACGTTTCCCTCCTCTTTCGGGCGAATCTGCGGCACCTGGAAAAGCCGTCTCCGTGGTAGGGAACTAATTAGACCACGCAAACCATGAGGAGGTAACGTGGCAGACGATATCAACAATAACGAGGGTATGGACGAGGCCGGCGATGCCGGTATGCCCGACGATCTGAAGCGCCTGCTTGCCCGTGCTGAGCAGGGCGAGGACGGCGACCCGGACGCCTATAACCCCGATGCCGATGATGATGAGGAAGAAGACGACGCCGAGCTCGAGGAGAGCTTTGGCGAAGTCGACCGTGGCGCCTCGGCCGGCGAGGATATCAACGGCGGCCAGCTCCAGATTTCGGAGTTTGGCCGCGAGATGAAGCAGTCGTTCATCGAGTATTCGATGTCGGTCATCACGGCGCGCGCCCTGCCGGACGTGCGCGACGGCTTAAAGCCGGTGCACCGCCGCATCCTGTACGCGATGAACGAGAGCGGCATCTACCCCAACCGCCCGCACAAGAAGTCAGCTTGGACGGTCGGCGAAGTTATCGGTAAGTACCACCCGCATGGCGATTTCGCGGTCTACGAGGCCATGGTCCGCCTGGCGCAGTGGTTCTCCATGCGCACGCCGCTCATCGACGGTCACGGTAACTTCGGTAACATCGACGGCGACGGCGCGGCGGCCATGCGTTACACCGAGAGCCGCTTGGCAAAGCCCGCCATGGAACTGCTGCGTGACTTGCAGAAGGATACCGTCGACTGGCAGCCCAACTACGACGAATCGCTCGCCGAGCCCGTGGCGCTGCCTGCGCGCTTCCCCAACCTGCTGGTCAACGGCAGCCAGGGCATCGCCGTCGGCATGGCCACCAACATCGCTCCGCATAACCTCACCGAGGCGATCGAGGCCACCTGCTACCTGATCGACAACCCCGACGCCACCGTCGACGAGCTCATGCAGATCATGCCCGGTCCGGACTTCCCCACCGGCGCCATCATCATGGGCAGCGCCGGCATTAAGCAGAGCTACGAGACCGGCCGCGGCTCCATTACCGTGCGTGCCAAGGCACACGTGGAGTCCACCAAGACCGGCCGCAGCCGCCTGGTCTTTACCGAGATTCCCTACATGGTCAACAAGGGCACCCTGCAGGAGAAGATCGCCCAGCTCGTCAACGACAAGCGCATCGAGGGCATCTCGGATATGCGCGATGAGTCCAACCAGAAGGGCATCCGTCTGGTCATCGAGCTCAAGAAGGGCGTCATTCCGCAGGTCGTGCTCAACAATCTGTATAAGTACACCTCGCTGCAGACGACCTTTGGCGCCAACAACCTGGCACTCGTCAACGGCGTTCCCAAATGCCTGAGCCTGCGCGAGATGCTGCAGCACTACATCGACCACCAGGTCGACGTCGTCACCCGCCGCACCCGCTTCGACCTTAAGAAGGCCCAGGCCCGCGCGCATATCCTCGAGGGCTACCTGATGGCCCTTGACCATATCGACGAGGTCATCAGCATCATCCGCTCCTCGCAGACCGACTCCGAGGCCAGCAGCCGACTGATCGAACGCTTTGGCTTTACGCCCGAGCAGACCACGGCCATCCTCGAGATGAAGCTGCGCCGCCTGACCGGCCTGGAGCGCGACAAGATCCAAGAAGAGTTGGACGGCCTGCGCCGCGCCATCGCCTACTACGAGGACCTGCTGGCGCACGAGGAGAAGATTCTGGGCGTCATCAAGGAAGAGATGCGCGAGATCTCCAAGAAGTTTGGCGACAAGCGCCGCACCGAGATCAGCCAGGTTGAGAAGGACTTGGACGTCGAGGACCTCATTGCCGACGAGGATATGGTCGTGACCATCACCCACACCGGCTACGTTAAGCGTATCCCGGTGGCTGCCTACCGTGCCCAGAAGCGCGGTGGCAAGGGCGTGTCGGGCGTCAACCTCAAAGAGGACGATGTTATCGACGAGATGTTCATCGCGTCCACGCACGAGTATGTGCTGTTCTTCTCGAGCAAGGGCAAGGTCTATCGCCTGAAGGTGCACGAGCTGCCGGTGGGTACGCGCCAGGCGCGCGGTACCGCGATCGTCAACCTGCTGCCCTTCGAGGAGGGCGAGAAGATCGCGAGCGTCATCAGCTGCCGCGAGTTCCCGGCCGACGAGTACCTGATGTTTGCCACCAAGAGCGGCATGGTCAAGAAGACCGTGATGAGCGCTTACGATCGTAGCCGCCGTGATGGCCTGATCGCTATCAACCTGCGCGACGACGACGCACTGCTGAACGTGCGCCGCGTGCGCGAGGGTGACAAGATTATCCTAGCCACCACCGCGGGCAAGGCGATCATGTTCTCCGAGGAGCAGGTGCGCGCCACCGGCCGCGATACCAGCGGCGTTCGCGGTATCGGTATGAAGGACGGCGTGAGCGTTCTGGGCATGGAAGTCACTAACGGCAACGGCGATCTGTTCGTCATCACCGAGCGCGGCTACGGCAAGCGCACGCCGGTCGCGGACTACCCAGAGCAGAATCGCGGCGGCCAGGGCGTCTACACCATCCAAATGACCGAGCGCAAGGGCAACCTCGCGGCCATGAAGACGGTGGGCCCGCAGCACGAGCTGTTCATCGTGACGGAGGGTGCGACGGTCATTCGCGTCAAGACCGACGAGATCAGCCAGACCGGCCGCGCCACCCAGGGCGTCAAGATGATGACCGTCGACGACAACGACCGCGTATGCGCCGTAGCCCGCATGACGGCAGCCAAAGAGAAGCCCGAAGGCGAAGCAACAGAAGACGGTTCTGCCCCCGAAGAAGCCCCAGTCGATCTAGGCGATGGCAACGACATGCCAGAAGATCTCCTAGACGAGTAAGAGGCTCTAGCTGGTAAAAATCATCAGACCCCATATATCGGCGGTCGGCGCACTGCGCGCC
>ERZ773209.2000-NODE-2000-length-11104-cov-6.583854_pt1 | contig 11104 bp, 10 predicted proteins | sample MGYA00511109_ERZ773209 | MGnify/ENA primary metagenome ERZ773209 (study PRJEB29015, sample SAMEA2737786) | human gut metagenome | biome: human gut; feature: human-associated habitat; material: faeces | place: China | collected 2012 ...
TGGACTACCTCATCTACAATGATCCGCTGGGCTATGCGGATTTGATTCTGAATGGCAATCCGAAGGAATATCTGAGGAATGTGGCTGGGAGTCATGGGTTAGAAAATTAAAGGCAAAACAAAAACAGGGTGCGTCCACCCGGACGCACCCTGAAAAATCCACATACGATAGCGATATGTACAACAGGGCGTTCCCCGTCGGGAACGCTCTGTTTTTCTTTGCTGGGGGCATGATGAGCCTGTTCCGCCTGCCATAGGCAAGCTCACGTTTGCGCAGCGCAGCGGAGCAATGAAAGCCTCAGTGGGGCTTTTAAGTGACCGAACGGTCTTGCGTTAGCAAGATGGAGGGGCCTCTGCCCCGACAAGCTCGGTGGGATTTGCGATAGAGGGTATCATGGAATGCAGGGCACGTCAAGATGGTTTTGCAAAATTTATTGTTGTAAAGCAGTGATAGTAGGACTTATCATCTAAAACTGCGCAGAAATCAGCTATTCTGCGAATGCCGCCGCTGGTTTTATGGGCGTGTCAAAAGGGCTGCTGTACGACGGCTTTTTTCTTTGCCGTCGTCCGGCAGTTGAAACAATACTGTTTATTTGATTTCCAATGAAATGGTTAGTGTATCATTTTCAATTTTAGCGAACACATTGCCGCCGAGCTTGTCAGTTAATAGTTTTACCACAGCAAGCCCCACTCCTGTACCGCTATTATGCCTTGATTTGTCCCCGGTATAAAATCTTTCAAATAGTCGGTTTGGGTCTATTTCCACCTTACTATCAATGGGATTTTCAATGATAAAAATAGCACTCTTTTCTTTGCCTTGCTTCAAATCAATTTTAATCGAGCCAGAGGAATATCGAATAGCATTTATAATAAGATTTTGAAAAATACGTTCTACCATACCATAGTCCGAATGGAGATAAACGGAATGATCTGGCAGACCAATTACAGGAGATATGCCTTTTGCTTCCAATGCTGGGGCGTTCTCTGTGATAAGATTTATCAGCAAATTTGTTAAGTTGAAATCTTCACGCACAGGAGTTACTTCTTTTGCGTCTATTACAGAAAGATCGTAAAAGGTTTGTATCAGCTCTTTCATTCTTTCTGCTTTATTATAAATGGTTTCTATACGCTGTGTTTGACCTGCTGATAAATTCTCCTTTTTTAATAATTGTAAATGGCCAAGTATTACCGTCAGAGGGGTACGCAAGTCATGTGAAATATTAGCAATGGACTCTTTCAAATACATTTCGTGCCGTAATGTGCTTGCAATGGACTGTCTTTGCTTTTCATTATACTGGTTTAATACTGCGGCCAGTTGTTCTATATCTTTATCAACAAGAGAGATGTCCAGCATCTTTTCCGATTTTCCAGTTGTAAGATCGGTCATTTGTTTCGATAGGTTACGGATTTGTCTTTTGATTTGCACATATTTGAAAAGCACTACTATCAAGACTGCGATAACTAAAATTAACAACAGCTTTATTCCAGACACCTCCCTCCTTGTTATTTGATTTCACATTTGCGAAAGCTAATCCATGAAAAGGTTATCAAAGCAACTATCCAAACAACGCCAACTAAAATGGCCCATGGCAAAAAATAGGTCACAGAAAAAACCGCTTCCCGTATCTGATAGGTTGCCAAAAATGCAACAGGAAGATCGAACATCATTCCATACCCAAGATAAAGGCTAAGAACAAAAGTGACTAAAGCGGTAACAGCTATTGCTCTTGCAGAGCTTCTTAACCAAAAAACAATCCAGATTGCAATAAGAAAAGTCGCACTGTTCAAAAGCAGCGAATATAAAATCGCCTTACTGACCTGATAACAAAGGTTGCCTGCTTCGGTAATACCAAAGCGGACACTTTCTCTTATACAACCAGCCACAGGATAAACAAGAGCCATGATATTAAATGCAATTAAGTATGAGATTACTTTAGCAAAGAAAATGGTTTTTCTCGAATGTCCTGCATTGACCTCAAGATCAATCGTCCGACTGGAAAATTCCTGCCCTAAAATCAGAGCTAAAATACTGGATATAATAATCAGGAGAAAGGTTGAATCGTAAACCATTCCATTAAAAATATCTGCGAGGGATGTAGCAGCCCCACCCATAGGCCCCATAGCTTCCGGGACATAAGTATCTGCGGTAAAAAAACCAATCAAAAATATCCCTATTAAACCGCACCAATAAAAGATATTATGTGATAATTGATATTTTTCCATTTTCAGTAAGTTGTTCATTCCCACACCTCCTTGTTATTTCAAATCCGAGCGTCGGAACCACAGATAAGTACCTAAGCATAATGCCAGTACCCATAAAAAATCTGAAAATATGAATTGCCCGCCGGATATGTTGGATTGTTGCAATGCCATAAGCCGAAGCTGGCCCATAGGCAATATTTGTGAGATAAGCTGCGCTTGATCTCCATTCATCAAAAAGACCATTAAGAAAAAGAGTACCATCGGCACAGCCATACTCTTTCCTATATCACGGAAAATGAAGGCAAAGAAAAAAGGTAATAGGCACATTGCAAATTGCGAAGCAATCACCATTACAACTATGCCGATGCTTGCCAATGCTCCTTTAGTGACAAACGTACCAATTATGCTATGTAACAACAGTGGAAAAGACAGGATAACCATGCAGGCGATTTGATGAACTACCAGCTTCGCAAATAGTATCTTTCCGCGTCGATGTCCGGCATTGATATATGATTGTAATGTTCTTCTGCCAAAATCATTTCCAACAAACAGGGCAGAAAAGATGATTGTGAGGAAATATAGGATTGGCATATTGTATATCGAAGCAAAGAAAAGGTTGGATGTTTCCCCAACGCTATCCAGTAACAACACACTACTTAAAAGGAGATTAAACAATCCTATCCCCCAAAAATACCAGCTATGGAACAGCTTATAAAATTCAGCTTTTAGGAGATTTGACATTTCCTGTCCCTCCTATTTTGCTTAAAAAGTAATCTTCTAATGTATCACCGGCCACAGAAAGACCTGTAACGAGAATATGTGCATCTGACAAAGCAGCAGCCACTTTTTCCATATCATCGAGATAATCATATAGGCGAATCATGCCATCTGGCATCAGCTTAAAACTATCTGTGTGTAGCGTTTCTTCCAAAACGATCAGAGCTTTTTGTGGATCAGTTGCCTTTATTGCGATATGCCGTTTGCAACGATCATTTAGTTCTCGATCTGATATTTCTTCGATAATTTTGCCTTTGTCTATTAAAATAAACTCCGATGCTGTCTGATACAGTTCCTCTAAGATATGGCTGGATACCAATATCGTCATTCCGTATTCCTTATTCAAGGACTTTAGCAAATTACGAATTTCCACAATTCCAGCAGGATCAAGCCCATTGATCGGTTCATCCAAAATAAGAAATTCTGGTGTATTTAATAGTGCGATTGCAATACCCAATCGCTGTCGCATCCCCAGCGAAAAATTACGGACAGCTTTTTTCCCGGTATCTTTCAGACCTACCATGTCTAAAGTTTTTTGGATAACTGCTTTGTCAGGGATACCACGTTGGATACGCTGTATCTCCATATTTTGATAAGCGGTCATTGTCGGAAAAAGCGCAGGTGTTTCGATCATGCAACCGATCCGCTTTCTCTGTTCCTGCAATTCCTTTTCGACGGTTTTCCCCCACAACGATAAGGTGCCGCTTGTCGGAAACGCTAATCCTGTAACCAATCTCAAAAAGGTGGTCTTTCCTGCTCCATTTTGGCCTATGAAGCCATAAATTTTCCCTTTTTCAATTTTCAAATCAATATGATCTAAGGCAACTGTGTGCCGGTATTCTTTTGTTAAGTCATGTGCTTCCAAAATAACAGAACTCATGTTGTCATCCTCCTTTACATTTTAGTGTAAGGGGAAATCATAAAGAATTTCTTAATTTCTATTTGGAAACCATAAAAAAAGCATAAAGCCAAGAGCTTACCCCTCGGCTTTATGCAAACGGTATCCAATGCCCCACACAGTATCTATAAACTCTTTATCCGGGCAAATGGCTTTCATCTTGTTTCGCAAGTTGCTAATATGGACATTCAAGGTGTTGTCCTCGCTGATATACTCTGTATTCCAAACACTTTGAAACAAATTCGCCTTTGAGAAGATCTTGTCCGGGTATTTCATAAGCAATTCCAGTATAGCAAATTCTTTCGCAGTTAAAGGTAACTCCGCCCCTTGTAGCATAGCTCTGTTGCCGTCTAAATCTAAAACCAAATCATTGCACTTCAAAGATGACGGCGTGCTGTTTTGAAATTGAATCCGGCGTAAGTTGCTTTCAATTCTGGCGAGAACTTCTTCCATATCGAAAGGTTTTGTAATGTAATCATCCGCACCAAGCCGCAACAAATCAATCTTGTTCTGTGTTGTTTCCTTTGCTGAAATTACTATGACAGGAACCGTTGAGAATTTACGAATATCCGCAAGTATAGTATCACCACTCCGATAAGGCAGCATTATATCAAGCAGAATAAGATCAATCTGATGTTCTTGTATGCAGTCTAACACATGAAGCCCATCATACTGACAAAGCACCTCATATCCATTTCCCTGTAAAAAATCAGCCAGCAATTTGCTGATCTCTAAATCATCCTCAACAATCAAAATTTTCATGTTGTTCTATGTTCACCTGCCTTATGTCAGCATTGCACTACACTTTTTATCTCTAATAGATTTAATTATATTTCCTTTCAGGAGAGAATACAAAGCGTAAAATATGAATTATTAGATGTTAGAAGAACACATTTCTATTGCTGGGTACACTGGAAATATGAAACCAAAAGCCAGCAAAAGCCCCTCCTGTCTACGCATTTAGTTGGCAAAAAGCCCACGGAAATCAAGGCTTTTCGGCGTTGGTCGGTGGGTGGCAGAATGATTTACCCAATCCCCGCCGAAACAGGCTTTGAAATGCGTAGGAAAATCTTTCCACCGATGGTTTTCCTGCCGGTTCTATGGTATCGCTTTCGGGTTTTATCGCTGCCCGCCAGCCTCAAGCCCCTACGTCTTGCATCAAATCGGATTTTAGGTGTCAGTCACACCAGCGGAATGACGTCCGCTGTCCTATTTACAGTATATTCGATTTGCGCTCAAATGGCAATGGCCTTTCCTATCAATCTTCCAGTCTGCCGTGGTCGCAGCCGAGAGAAAGATAACGCTCCATCCCTCCACCCAGCACCATCTGAGCATACTCCAAGGGCTTATTATACAGCAGCCAGTCCAGCTCTGCCCGCTGTGCCGGGGTGCTGCCGTACTCATCCTCGACGGCGATGCAGTCGATGGCAAGGGTGGTGTATGACGTTCGCAAACGTAGCAATGGCCAACCCCCTTTAGCATATAATATGATTGAGTGCTTTTAAATTTAAGCGCTTGAACTTACGTCCTTTTGTGGTATAATAAAGCTAGAGGATAGCGGCATTGACCAGCTATCGGTGGCGATGAAGCAGTGGACTGGTTCGGTATCAGCCGATTGTGGAGCCAGACCGTGGGTTGAGCGTGAACCACAAGCCGAATAGATTCGATGAATCGAAAGAAAACGCTTAATAGGAGCCTTGCCTTTCGGCAGGGCTTCTATTTTTTTGAGGGAAGGTGAAAATGTGCAGGACGAACAGCAGGATATTTTGTATCGGGCAGCAGAAGTCTGGAAAGAACTGACCGAGTACCACTATGTTTTCACCTACGGCTATAAGGGTGAACTGCACGAGATCAAGCTGACATTTTCACCAGAGGACTTCCCTCACCTTGCTGGGTTTCACTACCTGAAAGACATCGCCTTGCCCCGGTATAGTCCACGCAAGACGGTTGATATGATTCTATCCGGCAAGATCACCTACGACAAGGTAAAGAAGGGCACACTCTATCAGGAGTATATGAAACCGCGTCTGCTGGCACTGGTGCGGTTGAAAGAAATACTGGAACAGGAGTTCGATTTGTTCTCCTATATGCCCCAGTTTTATCCGTTCGTGACCAAAATCAAAGCGGATTACCTGATTTCCAGCCGAATCGAACCAACTGCTTTTGTGTTCATCATCCGGGAATCTCCCTCCGGCAATGCGGTATGTGACTTTCTGTGTTGTTCTGCTTTTGAAGAAAGCGGCCGTGACTACCGTGCAAACCAACGTTCTCGAACGCTCCTGAAGAAAGAGCGTGTACATATCGAAACACAAGACACGGTGGTTCTGTATGACCGTTTGCCGAAAAATCTCGATTAACAAAACGATGCCCACTCACTCATGGAAAAACCATGGGCGGGTGGGCATCACTTGTTACCCTTCTGTCGGAGCAGAAATGGTAGGTTGTCCATTTGGCATAAAATGATAGATGGGACAAGATTCAAAGAACTTCTGTGATTCTTCAGGTAGCTTATCAAAGTGAATTTTAGCCGCAACAGGATTATCTAATAGTAGATATGCACCAACGTAAATAGACTCATTGTCTTGGGCTGCTTCAATAAGAGAAAGAATTTCGGCTTGTTCAGTCGAAGTCAATGTGCGAGAGCGTTTGACGGACTGAAGATAGTTGAGAATAGCAATCGGATGCTCTGTATATGGATCAGAATCCTTAATCCAAAGCGCGAGGGTAGTCGCAGTGGATAGTAGCTCAATGCGACTATTTTTACTTTCATCGTATGCTTTAAGCATTTCAAGAAGAAGTGCATTAAGCGAATGAGAATAATCTTTGGAAAAAGGAACATGCTGAACGGCATCAAGTAACGCATTATAGTCGATATTGCAGTACTTCAACATTGCGTCCTTATTTAACATGACGAAGTGAGTGGATGGATATTCTTTATCATTTTTGTCAAACTCGCGATATATCAGTGGTACATAGTTAAAATCATAGATGTTATGGTATTCACTATTTTCTTCAGTCGGAACAACCCATAAAAGAAGTTCTAGATTAGCAATATGGCAGCTTCGAAGAAGCGATTGGCTTGAACACATCTTGATTGGTTCTTTGTCGATTAGTGCAGCTCTCAAGATGCTAAGATTAGTATTGTCTGTGACAGAAAGGGAAGAACAGTCGAGGTCGGCTGTTGCATGAACTGCCTCTAGCGTCTTTTTCACATCTAGAAGAAAGGAAAGCTTTTTTTGAAGTGTAGGAAGATTGGCACAATCAGCTTCACTGAAAGCGATTTTTCCACCATTGATTTCATAGTGATGGGCAGAAAGGGCAGCAACCATAAACTCTGCATCTTTGATACGCTCTGATAGTGTTCCGGATAAAGTAAAATTGAATTTTGTAGGCAAGGATTGCGCTGTACTGAAACTCATCTGTATTCCCTTACCAAAACGAATGACCGTAGATGATTTAGAACGTGTGACAGTATAACTCTCAAAATAAACTTTAGAATCAATGCTGATAGGAGCATCTCGTGTAAACGAAAATAACTCAATACAGTCAAGATGAGCAATGGGCAGTTCGACTTTTTGAGGGAGAACAGCATAAATGTAAGTTTCGTGGTCAAAAAAATAATCAAGGGGCAAATCGTAATGTTTTGCTGCACTAGTAGAATAGCCTAGAGAAATAGTGTTGGTGGGTAAGTCTGAATCGAAGGATAAGAGCGCGCTATTGATAGCGGCGCGTTGCCTATTCATGTGATGCGCGAAATTAAGGAAGATATCATCGATATCTTCTTTTTTGGTCGGAAAAACTTTTAATTCAATGCTTTTGCATTTAGAGAAATCTCCTTTATAGTCCTTGAGCATTTTTTTGAGGTCGAACGGAAGAAGTCCAACATAGTATATAGTATAATGCTCATCTTCCTTATCGAAATACACGACAAAAAAGATGGTTCCTCCAACATAAAGATAGTTTCTTAAATCAGAATATTGGATAGAATACTTTATGCTCTTTTTCTTTAGATTTGGTTTAATATGACCTTTGACCTGAACAGGTACTTTTAAAATCAAGTCAGCTTTTGCATGAACGTGGCCGGACTTTTTATAGACTTCTACATCTCCATCCCATGAGGGCTCTTTATCATTGGAATTGATGTGAGAAACCAAGTGACCCGCTTTGCTTATGGCAAGTTCAACATGATTTGTAGCAATCTTTTCAGAATCCATATTAGACCTCCAGATAAGGTGATTGCAGAAATATGCATGAGAGTGCAGTTTCTTGTTTGTACTGATTATACACCTAAAATCAGAAAAATTAACAAAACATCTGAAAAATCTTGAAATTGTGATAGTCTTGACAAAAACTGAATTTATGGAAGATAATGGAATAGGTCTGCTATCGGTAGCGAGTTGAGCAGAAATAAAAGGGGCATCTACAACACCGTGGTGCTGTCCGATGCCCCTTGTGACTGATTTTATCGTTGTCCGCCAACCTCAGGCTCCTATGTCCTGCATCGCTTTCGGGTTTTATCGCTGCCCGCCAGCCTCAAGCCCTTACGTCTTGCATCAGATCGGATTTTAGGTGTCAGCCACACCAGCGGAATGACGTCCGCTCTCCTGTTTATAGTATATTCGATTGGTACTCAAATGGCAATGGCCTTTCGAAGTAATCAATCTTCCAGTCTGCCGTGGTCGCAGCCGAGGGAAAGATAATGCTCCATCCCTCCACCCAGCACAAGCTGAGCGTACGCCAAGGGCTTATTATACAGCAGCCAGTCCAGTTCTGCCCGCTGCGCCGGGGTGTTGCCGCACTCGTCCTCCACGGCGATGCAGTCGATGGCAAGGGTGGTGCCATCCTCGAACCGGGTTTCCACCCGGTTGGTGTCCATGTTGAATCGGCAGGAAAGCAGTTTGTTCATTGTGAACCTCATTTCTATATCAAACGGTGTCTGTTCGGATGTCCTAAACCCTGCCATAAAACCGGTGGTTGATTTGTCCATTGGGCTTTGTTTTGCCCGTCTGCACATTTTTGCACACTTTTTGCACACCTGAATAGCTGGATAACGGTTGCAAAGTATTACACTGTGTGCAAATAATGCGGTGTGCGCAAAGGCGTGTTTTGCGATGACACGATAAAAATATCGTTTCTTCGAACTTTTGAAATTTGACGAATGATGCACCTTGGATTCTTTTAATCAGAGGGCCAGGGATTCGAGTTCCCTCGAGCGCGCCAAAATCCCACGAAGAATCGCAAGATTCCTCGTGGGATTTTCCTTTTTCTGGATGCTTGCACACCTTTGCACACTTTTTGCACACCGGTGGGATGATATGTACCCCTAATACTGGACACACAGTATTAGGGGTACATATCAGTAAGATCGCAGTGAGCGGGGGCGCTTTTTTGTGAATAGGAGGTCGATTTTATCGCAAATCAAATACAGACTATGGGTATATAAGGGTCAGCACGCGGGAACAGCATGAAGCGCGCAATATGCCTGTGAGCAGCTTTTATTATGACGGAAAATTTTAAGATCTCGGAGGTTGATGAAATCTTCGATGTCCACTCTGTAAAAATTTCCATAAAACGCCAAAAAGCCTTCGGATAAGTCATACCCATACAAGAAAGTTTGAACTTTTCGTGAATTTTCTGTGTTTCGTCCATGGACAGGTGGGAACGGTTCTGCTACAATGGGTGCTGTTCGTTCCGCCGGTTCCCACGCGGCTGTTTTTATTTTTGCTATAACACAGGAGGAACTTTCATGTTAGAAAAGATCTTTCGCCTGAAAGAAAACCACACCGATGTCAAGACCGAACTCATGGCGGGTGTCACCACCTTTATGACGATGGCCTACATCCTTGCGGTCAATCCCAGCATCCTGTCCGCTTCGGGCATGGATGCCAATGCGGTCCTGATCGCAACTTCGCTGGCATCTTTCATCGGCACTGCCCTGATGGCTCTGCTGGCCAACTATCCGTTCGCTCTGGCTCCCGGCATGGGCCTGAACGCCTACTTCTCCTACACGGTCGTCCTGACCATGGGTTACAGCTGGCAGCTGGCCCTGATGGCCGTTTTTGTGGAGGGCATCATCTTCATCGTGCTGAGCCTGACCAATGTGCGTGAGGCCATCTTCAATGCCATCCCCATGACCCTGAAGAGCGCTGTCAGCGTGGGCATCGGCCTGTTCGTTGCTTTCGTCGGCCTTCAGAACGCAAAGCTGATCGTGAACAGCGATTCCACCCTTGTCACCTATCAGCACTTTAAGGGTGAGACCTTCCACAGCATCGGCGTGGGTGCGATCCTCACTCTGGTGGGCGTGCTTATCACCGCCGTCCTGCTAGTCAAAAAAGTCAAGGGCGGCATCCTGTACGGCATCCTCATCACCTGGGTGCTGGGCATCCTCTGCGAGCTGACCGGTATCTACATCCCCAACCCCGATGCCGGCATGTACAGTGTCATCCCCACCAGCTTCATCAGCTTCGATTTCTCTGCTCTGGGCAAGACCTTTGGTCAGGTGTTCAAGACCGATTTCTCCGGCGTGGGCATCCTGAACTTCTTCGCCGTTATGTTCTCCTTCCTCTTCGTTGACCTGTTTGATACCCTGGGCACCCTGATCGGTGTTGCTTCCAAGGCCGACATGCTGGATGAGGAGGGCAAGCTGCCCAATATCAAGGGCGCGCTGATGGCCGACTCCATCGCCACCTGCGCCGGTGCCGTGCTGGGCACCTCCACCACCACCACCTTCGTCGAGAGCGCTTCCGGCGTGACCGAGGGCGGCCGCACCGGCCTGACCTCCATGACCACCGGTGTGCTGTTCCTGCTGGCTGTGGTGTTCAGCCCCCTGTTCCTGACCATCCCCAGCTTTGCGACCGCTCCGGCCCTGATCATCGTTGGCTTCTACATGATGGGTTCTGCCCTGAAGATCGAGTTCGACGATCCTGCTGAGGGCATTCCTGCGTTCCTGACCATCCTGGCAATGCCCACTGCATACAGCATCTCTGAGGGCATCGCCATTGGTGTCATCTCCTGGACCCTGCTGAATGTCATCACCGGCAAGGCCAAGGAGAAGAAGATCAGCCCCCTGATGTATGTGCTGACCATTCTGTTCATCCTGAAATACGTCCTGCTGTAACAGGCATTTGCAGCAAACAGAAAGCCCCGGCTCCGGCCGGGGCTTTCGTGCGTTTATTGGTTCCTGTGCGGGCGGGGCGGGCAGGGTTCAGCCGCCGAACAGCCCGAAAAA
>ERZ773209.2005-NODE-2005-length-11087-cov-7.781091_pt1 | contig 11087 bp, 10 predicted proteins | sample MGYA00511109_ERZ773209 | MGnify/ENA primary metagenome ERZ773209 (study PRJEB29015, sample SAMEA2737786) | human gut metagenome | biome: human gut; feature: human-associated habitat; material: faeces | place: China | collected 2012 ...
TGCTCTGCTCTGCTCTGCTCTGCTCTGCTCTGCTCTGCTCTGCTCTGCTCTGCTCTGCTCTGCTCTGCTCTGCTCAAAATTGTGTTGCCGGTTTCTGCAAATGTCAAGAGTTTATCCCGGTAATACTCGTACTGCTTCTGCCGGGCTTCGATTTCAGCAGGCAAACCAATATTGAGGTCGGAGCATATCTTCTCAAAGTTGTCCAGCACATTTACAATGCGGTTCTGGATTTCGAGAGATGGAACGGGTATTTGATAATCTAACACTTTTTGAAAGTCCAGCGAATCTACTGTTCCACCCTGCTTTTTGGTTTTTCTGCGAATATCTTCACCGTAAGCTTGTAACGCATGAGAAACATACCGAGAAGATATCCCTTCTTTTGTCACCAGAATTTTAATATCCTGATTTACCGTCGTTTCAAACGGAATATAAGTAACCGGGAATGCGTGCCGCAAAATCCCTGACCGTGTAACGATTGCCACACTCCCAGCCGGATATACCGTCATAGATGCTTCATCAACTGCTACATTCGTAATATGGTCAGTTGTGTCTGACAAAATCGGTTGTTTAACATCTTTTGATGACACCCATGGAATTGTACCATTATCCCAGTATTTCTTTTCTGCCATGGAAGGAGTTTTGCCGCCCGACCATTTTCCGAGATTTCTGATTTCAACCGCCGATGCCTTTATTTTCGTTTTATCCAGCAGTCTTTCTCGGTAGAAGCTATACTGCGTTTTTCTAGCTGTAAGCTCCGCTGTAAGCTCCGCTGTAAGCTTTGTGAAATTGTCCAGAATCCGAACAATTTCACGCTGAATTTCAAGAGGTGGAAGTGGAATTTCTACTTTTGCCATTTTGTCCTTAGAAACATTGTACCGCGTCACTCCACTAGCTGTTTTTCCAATTTGGAACCTTAGTTCGCTCGACCTAAAAAGGTGTTTTGAAAAGTCAGGTAACAGCACTTTGGGATTATCTAAACGGAAGAAAAAGCAAAAGCTATTCAGATATAATTTTCTATCCGGCTTTCTTGTAACAACCGATGAAAAGCCGCACTCGTCCGGCGTCTCCGATGAACCTGTAAAAACTATATCTCCATATTCCAATGTTCTTTGTTTTTCGCCGACCGCTATTTTCACTTTATCATTTGGATAAATATCTATTGCGGGGTTCGAATAAACATTCTTATATGTTATAAATACTTCATTTCCGTTCTCAAAATCTTTCTTTGATTTTCCTGTTAGTCCTCCGTAAAATTTTCCTATCTCGCCTAATGTCTTATATTCTACCCCATCCGGGCAAAGCTCCCGAATCAGCTCATCCAGCTTACTCATCCGCGTCCTCTACTTTCTTTGCAATATATGTATTATACAACACCATCACCGCATAATAGTACATATCTTCCTGTGTTTTGATCAAATCTTCATCGAAAATAAAATCTTCTTCTGATTCAGCAAATACCCGGCAACAGTCAATAATGATCCGCATCATCCAGAATGTCATTATATCTTCTGGGCATCCAGCTAAATTGCATTGCGACAAAACCATATCAATTGGTGGCTGCAGTAGCCATTTAGATTTCCCCAAATCGGCTGAGTGAATATAATCGTGCATATATCCGTATAGCGTTCCGTTATAGCTCGTATCTTTTAATAATTTGAGCGAATCACCTTGATAAAAGTGTGTTCGCTTTATGTCCTCAAATATGTACGGATTTACAGTTTCAATTTCTTTATCCGAATAACGCTCCATCGCTCGATGAAAGTATTTAGCTCCATCATACAAAACATCTCGACCAAAACAGTATGTTTTAATATCGTCTCTTAACAGTTTCAGCACCGTACTTACCTGTTCTTTAGAAACCTCTATCGGCTGAAAATTGACTTGCTTCAGAATTTCCTTTTGGACTTCCTCACTACATCTTAAAAACTTGGTCGTTATCGCTCTATGATGCTTTCTTTTGAGATTCAGGCTCTTTGCAATCGCTGACAACGGCAAGTATTCTATTTCATCTTCGTTATCAATCAGAAAAACTCTTGCTGCTTCAGCAACAGCTTTTTTCTGCGCCTTCACTTCCATTTGCTCACGTTCTTTTTCATGTGAGCGCTGTAGCCAATAGATTGCAACTGTCAATACAACTGTTGCAATCAATGAGAGCACATCCACTATGAAACTCCAAATTTCAAGGCTCATCTTACTCTAGGTTTTCCTCCAAATACCTGTCAAAATCGCTCTGGTAAAGCCTGTCTTGCACCACACGATACTTTTCAAACTCCGTTTCGGCGTGCATCTTTGCCAGCTGCGCCGAGATTTTGCCTGCATCTTTCAGCACTTCCAGATCATCCGCCTGCAAATAGATGTCCAGCCGTTTTGCCCAGTCCTCCATTGTCATGGGGATATGACGGCGGGCACGGTTTTCCGCCAAATCGAGGTAAGCCGAAACGATCAGCTCCATGGATTTTATTTCATCTTCGGTCAGGTAGTTTTTCGCCACGGAAACATCGCTCTTTTTGATTTTGCCGTTGGGAGCATCCTTCCATGTGTGAAGCCCCATGTGCGGCTTATCGGCATCGGCACGCTCATAAATCAGCTCTGCCGCTGTATGGCGATGCACGGCATAGTGCATCTTGTTTTGTACCTTTGCAAAGAATTCTTTTGTCGTCATTGCATTGCAGTCATAATCCAGCGATGTGGCGTAAATGTCGGTGAGCTTCTGGTAGAAGTTGCGCTCCGAAATGCGAATTTCACGGATACGCTCCAACTGCTCTTCAAAGTATTTCTTGGTCAGGACAGTACCGCCATTTTTCAAGCGTTCCTCGTCCATTGCCCATCCTTTGATGGTATACTGCTCCACGATCTGGTTCGCCCAGACACGGAACCGCACCGCCCGCTGGTTGTTCACCTTGAAGCCGACTGCAATAATTGCCTGTAAATTATAGTGTGCCACCTCGCGCGAAACCTTGCGCCCGCCTTCTTCCTGAACTATTAAGTATTTCTTAATAGTTGCTTCCTGCGTCAGTTCTCCGTCCTCATATACTTTTTTTAGGTGTTGATTGATTGCCGGAACAGAAACATCATAAAGAGTCGCCATCATCTTTTGCGTCAGCCAGATGTTTTCATCCTCGTAGCGCATCTCAATGCTGTCCTTGTCCTCGCCCGTAGAGGCAACAAAGGTCAGGTATTCCGCCGCAGAAGAACGTACCAATGCAGAATCTTTCTTTTTGCTTTCCATCTCAGCCCTCGATTTCTGCCACGATCTGGTCAATGGCGGCCCGCAGTTCGTTTTCTCGTGCTACGATTTGTGCAATTTCAGCGTTCAGCTTTACAATGTCGATCTTCTCGCGGGTGTCCTTGGCTTCCACATAAGTGGAAACCGACAGGTTATAGTCATTTTCCTGCACCTCGGAATACTCCGCCAGATGGGAGAAGTGCGCTTCTTCTGCCCGCTGTGCAAAGGTGTCCACTATTTTGTTAATGTTCTCCGGGGTGAGTTTGTTGTTGTTCGTCACCTTGACGCACTCGGAAGAAGCATCAATAAACAGTACTCTATTGTCCGTTTTGCCCTTTTTCAGCACCATGATGCAGGTGGCAATACTGGTACCAAAGAACAGGTTGCTCGGCAACTGGATGATGCAGTCAATGAAGTTGTTGTCCACCAGATACTTGCGGATCTTCTGCTCTGCGCCGCCACGGTACATGATGCCGGGAAAACAGACGATTGCAGCCGTACCGTTGGAAGCCAGCCATGCCAGCGAATGCATGATAAAGGCCAAATCTGCCTTGCTCTTCGGAGCCAGCACACCAGCCGGAGCAAAACGTGGGTCATTGATGAGCAGCGGATTCTCGTCACCGGCCCACTTGATGGAGTACGGCGGATTTGAAACAATCAGCTCAAAAGGTTCATCATCCCAGTGCTGCGGATTGGTCAGCGTGTCCTCACAGGCAATGTCGAATTTGTCAAATTCAATGTCGTGCAGGAACATATTGATGCGGCACAGGTTGTACGTTGTGATGTTGATTTCCTGTCCAAAGAAGCCATTGCGGACAGCGTCCCGTCCCAGCACCTTTTCTGCCTTCAGCAGCAGCGAACCAGAGCCGCAGGCCGGATCATAGACCTTGTTGATTTCCTTCTTGCCTACGGTACCCAGCCGGGTCAGCAGCTCCGAAACATCGGCAGGCGTAAAGAACTCGCCGCCGGACTTGCCCGCATTGCTGGCGTACATGGTCATCAGGTATTCATAGGCATCGCCAAAGGCATCAATGTCATGCTCTTTCACATCGCCAAGGTTCATATCTGCCACGCCGTTCAGCAGTTTCACGAGCTTCTCATTGCGCTTGGCAACAGTCGCACCCAGCTTATTGCTGTTGACATCGTAATCATCAAACAACCCTGCAAACTGCCCCTCGGAGGAGCTGCCCTTTGCGGATTCTTCAATGTGTCGGAAGACTGTTTCCAGCGTTTCATTGAGGTTTTCATCGCTGGCCGCTTTTGCCCGTACATTGCAGAACAACTCACTGGGCAGGATGAAGAACCCTTTTTCCTGTACCAGCCCTTCCCGTGCCTGCTCTGCCTCTGCATCAGACATATCTTCATAGCGGAAATCCGGGTTGCCTGCATCAATTTCGCCCTGATTGATGTAGCTGGCAATGTTCTCCGAAATATAACGGTAGAACATCGTACCGAGAACGTAGCTCTTGAAATCCCATCCGTCCACTGCGCCGCGCAGATCATCCGCAATCGCCCAGATTGCACGGTGCAGCTCTTCGCGTTCCTGCTCTTTTTTGGTGTCTACCATTTTTATTTCCTCCATCAAATGCGGATTTCCGCATTGTTTTCTTTCATTTTAACATAGTAAATGTACCACTATTGGTACACCATGGTGTTTTTCCCAAAAAGGATATACCTTTCCTTTATACTATCCTAGTAAAGCGTACCACAGCTTTTCCGTGATTGCAAGCCGATAAAAATTTCTATTGCATTTTTCAGCGAGATAGTGTACACTTTTTTCAATCTTGTCCACTATCTGCATCGCAGACGGTGTTTCGTATCAGTAAGCATATACGGTTTTGGAGGGAAACAAATGAAAGTGAAAAAGACCAAGCTGCCCGAAAACCTGTATCACTACACCGACCCCATTAAGTATCGGATGATTCTTGCAACTGGGAAATTGCTTCTGACACCTTCCAATCTGAAATATGACAACGCCACACTCCATGACGAACCACTCTTTTTTAATGGGCAGAAAATTGGTTATAAATCCGTTGACAAATATGAAAACTATCACCCTGTCGTCTGGCTGACTGCCAATGACCATGCTGGTGCCAAAAATACCGGCCTGTCCAACGACAAAATCATGTGCCGCATTACCATCAGGACCAATGGTAAAATCTGGCGGTATCTGCCTTGGCGCACTTTCTGCGACAAGTACAACGCTGACCGCAGCGTTGCCTCAACCCTCAAACAAACCGCTAATGACTACCTGAACTGGTATGTCTGTGAATCTGAGATTCCAGTTGCGGACTTTGCAAAGGTCGAGTTTCTGGCTGAAGATGGCACCTACAAAGACGAGAAAGACATTCCCGGATTTGCTCTGACGGATATTGCCCCGGAACTTTTTGAGTAAAATATCACTTATATGTACAGACCCCCGCCAACATCCGCTAGCGGGGGTCTACTACGCTTACAGTTCTACGCTGTTCTGCCTGTTCTTCTTCTGGCTTCTATCCGCGGTCTGCTCCTGCCCCCTCATAAGTCCAATGACCTGCTGCATCTTTTCGGCACCGAAATAGTTCCAGACTCGCCTGAAATCACGTTTCATCGCATAGAGCTGAGAGTTTTCAGCCTCCACCTCTTTCAGTTGCTGGCTCAGATGGCGGGTAGCCTTCTTCTCGTCCTGATAGAAATTCTGGTACTTATCCCGCTCGTCCTTGACCTCCCAGTACTTCCGATGGAGGGCAAAAAGTACCTTCACCAGCTTCTGGATCAGCGGTATGGCCTTTTTCTCCCGGTAACTCTTGGCGGTCTCAAACGTGGCTGCTTCCGGCACCCATTCCTCCGGCCGCTGGGAGTACTGCGCTGACAGGTTTTCCAGCCCATCCATAATGGGAGCCAGCTTGTTCAGTTCCTTGCTCTGCTTCTGGTAGGTCAGCTCTGCTTTCTGTACCCGCTGTTCAGCGGCTTCTACGGCTGTCTGCGCTGTTTCCAGCTGTTCCTGCATCTCGGTCAGGTCGGTCTGGCACTCCTGCTTGGCCGCTTCCAGTGCAGCCACCTCTTTGGTGCGCTCCTGCTTCTTGAAGTCCAGCACAGACAGGTGCTCTTCGTGGGTGCCTTTCTGTTCCCACTCGATGCCGTGCCGCTCCATCACGGCAGCAAGCTGCTCTTTTTCGGCGTTGATCCACTGGTTCAGCTCGGATTCTCGCTTGGAGCCGCCTGCAAAGCCCAAGGCCTTCAGAGCCTGCTTCAGGGAGACCTTGGTGTCCAGTCCTTTGCCTTTCCAGCCGGACACATACGGCACGAAGTCGATGTGCAGATGGGGCGTAGCTTCATCCATGTGGAGGAATGCTCCGAACACCCGCAGTGTCGGGTTACGTTCTTGGAAGCCCTGCATATACTCGTCCAGCAGTTCCTTTGCCAGTGCGCCGTTCTCGGTCAAGACACCCATATCATCTTTGTTGCCGATCTGGACGATCAACTCATGGAAGAGCTTTTCCTGCTTGCCTGTCCGCAGGTGCTCATAGTAGTCGTTGATACAGCGGTCCTTGCGCTTCTGCTTGGCGTTGTAGCGGTTCACTGCCTCGTCAAAAAGTTCGTGGTACACCTTCTGAATCGGTTCATCCCGGCACATAACATTCAGGCTGCTGCGCTTCGGGTCTACGTTTTCAGCGGTGAAACTTCTCCGGTTATGGTTGAGGGAGCCGGGACCCCGCATTGCGGAAATGGTTCTTTTCAATCGCACGTCCTTTCTCTGTGGAAGTAACTGGTGCCGGACACGGCAAAGGCTTTGTTACTTTCGTCGAAAGTAACGCAAAAGCACTTTTGACAGACGTTTCGTCCATCAAAAGATGTCTTTGCGCCCTGCCGGGGGCCTCCGTCTGCGGACGAGGTTTCGCTGCACCCAACAGACCGTTGGTGCCGGAGATCATATCAAAGCTGTCCTCGGCTTCCATCTTCCGGGTGTGATGAACCACCAGCAGGCAAATGCCGTACCTGTCGCTGAAAGTTTTCAGTTTGGTCACGATCTCGTAGTCGCTGGCGTAGCTGTATCGGTCACCGCCGATCTCCCGCACCTTCTGCAGGGTGTCGATGATGATGAGCCGTACATCCGGGTGCTCCCGGATGAATCCTTCCAACTGCTGGTCAAGTCCCTCGCTCACGGACTTAGCTTGCGTTGCGAAGTAGAGATTGTTGGTCTCCTCTACCCCGAACATCCGGGAGAGCCGCCGCTGCAGCCGGGCGTAATCGTCCTCCAATGCCAGGTAGAGGACGGTGCCCTGATGCACCTCGTACTCCCACAGCGGAAGCCCCATCGCCACATGGTAGGCAAGCTGCCCCATGAAGAAGGACTTACCCACTTTGGGCGCACCTACAAAGAGGTAGGTGCCGTTGTACAGCAGGTCGTTCACGATGGGTCTCCGGGGTGGATACACCGTGTCGTACAGTTCGGTCATTGATACCGTGTTCAGCCCGAAATTGTTTGACTTTTTCGCGGCTTGCAGATTGATTTGCTTGTCCGAATTTGTTATAATATTGGTGGTAATTTTATCAGACGACTGTACCGCATCTGCGCCAACAGATGCACCCGGTACGGTCGTTTTTCTATTGTCCGTCATTCGCATTCCTCCTTAAGTCCGTTCAACGTCAGAGTTACCATTTGCAGGGTCTCCAGCAAGTCCGGCGGGACTTCTTCATCCACGGCCAGCCGCTGCAATTCCTGATAGATCAGCTCCATCTGGCCTCGTAGGGCTTTGTAGACCCTTGGGTTGCCTACCACGGTGATCTCCCGGTCAGTCAGGCGGCGGATGATATACTCCTGTTTGGTCAACCCGGAGAGCTTTACTTTGGCTTCCAGAACCTCATCCTCTTCCGGGGACATTCGGAAGGCCACCACCTTGTTCCGCCAGCGGCCTTGCTGGTCGAGTACTCGTTCCATCTTCATCCCTCCCTTCGCTCCATGTCCAGCTTCTGCGCCATCTCCTGCTGCTTTGATGGAAAGAGGTGGGCGTACTTATAGGTGATGTCCACGCTCTCATGCCCCACCCGGTCTGCGATTGCCAGAGCCGAGAAACCCATCTCGATCAACAGTGATACATGGGAATGCCGCAGGTCGTGGATTCGTATCCGCTTCACCCCGGCTTCCTTGGCTCCCCTGTCCATCTCGTGGTGCAGGTAGCTCTTGGTCACCTCAAAGATCCGCTGGTCTGGCTGGACTTTGTAGAGGGATTTCAGATAGTCTCTGATCTCGTCCGTCAGAAACTGCGGCATCTGGATGACACGGACGCTCTTGGGTGTTTTCGGGTCGGTGATCACATCCCGGCCTTTCAGCCTTTGATAGGATTTGGTGATGGAGAGCAGCCCCTTGTCCAAGTCGAAGTCTGCTGGAGTCAGAGCCAGCAGCTCGCCCTCCCGGATGCCACACCAGTAGAGAACTTCAAAGGCGTAGTAGGACTGCGGCTTGTCCATCATGACTTCTGCGAATTTGAGGTACTCTTCCTTTGTCCAGAAAAGCATTTCCTTGTGCTTTTCTGACCCCATGCACCCGGCTGTGGCTGCTGCGTTTGATTTCAGCCCGTAGAACCGGACGGCGTGATTCAGAATGGCACTGAGTTGTCCATGCAGCGTCTTGAGGTAGGTCGGCGAGTAGGCCTTGCCGTTTTTGTCCCGGTAGTTCAGCATCTCGTTCTGCCATGCGATCACATCCCGTGGCTTTATCTCGCTGAGCCGTTTTTCTTTGAAATACGGTAAGATTTTCGTTCGGATGATATGCTCCTTGGTAAACCATGTGTTTTCCCGGAGTCGCTTCTTTTTGTCCGTGATATAAATTTCCACAAAGGCTTCAAATGTCATGGTCAGGTCTGCCGCCTGTTGAAGAAGGAACTCCCGCTCCCACGCCAGAGCATCCTTCTTGGTGGCAAATCCCCGTTTCAGCTTCTTCTGCTTCACACCTTGCCAGTTCTCGAAGTAGAAGGAAGCGTACCATGTGCCCTGCCTGTTGTCCTTGTAGGCTGGCATCCTATCACTCCTCCCCTGCCCCGTAGATCTTCTCCTGATAGTACCTCCTGCTTACCCGGCCTCCCACGGTCGTGTAGCCCTTGGCTCTCAGTTCCTCGTTCCACTGGGCGATCATTTTGTACGCCAGACCCTGCGAGATGTCCAGCTCCTTTGCCAGCTCGTCTGCCTTGATAAAAATGCTGTTTGCCATTTTTTGTCCTTTCCTTGTCGGTTTCATTTCGGTGCCGCTTCATCCTCGCTGACTTCCGGCAGGCATATCCCCTTTGCGGTGCTGTGCCGTCCCCTTACGGAGCGCTCACTTCCTTTCGGAAGGTCTTGGCGGTTTGAGTCAGTTTGGCGGTCATTCAATTTTACTAAGCATTTTTGCTTATCTTTTTGTGCTCTCATTATACTAAACACATTCCGTTAAGTCAAGAGGTTTTCAGGTAAAATCTTAAACTTTTTTGTTTATTTTCTATTGCACCTCCTATTTTTCTGTGCTATACTAGGTTCAACAAATATGTTTAAGTCAGGAGGCAATCGCATGGCAGTCGGTGACCGCATCAAACGTGCCCGCAACCTCCGAGGTATGACCCAGAAAGAACTGGGCATTGCCATCGGGTTTGAGGAGAAAAGCGCAGACATCCGCATCGCACAATACGAAAGCAACACCCGCACTCCTAAAGAAGAGCTGCTCCGCAAGATTGCGGAGGTATTGGATGTGAACTATCGGTCTCTCTATGAGCCGACCCTGTACGCCGCAGAGGATGTGATGTACACTCTGTTCGAGCTGGACGAGCACTACCCCGGCACCCGGCTCTATGAGGTCACAGACACCGCCGACCCGGATCTCCCGGAAAAGCACATGGCAGTCAGCTTCCGCTATCGCCTGCTGGACGATTTCCTGAAGGAGTGGCAGCTCCGTAAGAAGCAGCTCCGGGAGGGCGAGATCACCAAGGAAGAGTATCTGGAATGGAAGCTCAACTGGCCACAGACCGCCGACGGCTGCGGCCGGTACGAGCCGAAGAAAAAGTGGCGTAAAGAATAAAAGACACAAAAATGCCCTCTGAAAAACTTACCGTTTCTCAGAGGGCATTCTCATGTCTCTCTTTATGAATAATCGCCTGATAGTATCAAAGCAGTATCACAGAGCCTTTTGACTCTCAAAATATTGCGTTGCATCAATATTTTTCAGGGTTTGCAGATTACTCGAGCTCGATAGTTGCAGGCGGCTTACCGGTGCAATCGTAGAACACGCGGTTGACGTGCTTGACCTCGTTAACGATGCGGCTGGTGACAGTGCCCAGAACATCCCACGGCATATCATAGCTTTCTGCGGTCATGAAGTCGGTGGTGGTCACGGCGCGCAGCGCAACGGCGTAATCGTAGGTACGCTCGTCGCCCATAACGCCGACGCTGTGCATATTGGTCAGTGCAGCGTAATACTGGCTAATCTCCTTATCCAGACCGGCCTTGGCAATCTCCTCGCGCCAGATGGCGTCAGCGTCCTGCACGATAGCGACCTTCTCGGGGGTTACCTCGCCGATGATGCGGATGCCCAGACCGGGGCCGGGGAACGGCTGACGGCTGACCAGATACTCAGGCAGACCCAGCTCACGGCCGGCCTGACGAACCTCGTCCTTGAACAGGTTACGCAGAGGCTCCACCAGTTCCTTGAAGTCCACGGTATCGGGCAGACCGCCCACGTTGTGGTGACTCTTGATGACGGTGGACTCGCCGCCCAGACCGCTCTCCACCACGTCGGGGTAAATAGTGCCCTGTGCAAGGAAGTCTACCTTGCCGATCTTCTTGGCCTCTTCCTCGAACACGCGGATGAACTCTTCGCCGATGATCTTGCGCTTGCGTTCCGGCTCGGTGACGC
>ERZ773209.2013-NODE-2013-length-11080-cov-4.859229_pt1 | contig 11080 bp, 8 predicted proteins | sample MGYA00511109_ERZ773209 | MGnify/ENA primary metagenome ERZ773209 (study PRJEB29015, sample SAMEA2737786) | human gut metagenome | biome: human gut; feature: human-associated habitat; material: faeces | place: China | collected 2012 ...
GTATTTTTTATCAGAATACATAAATACCCTATTGGCAAATGTTTTCTTTATTTCAAGTGTCATTCCTGAAATGTATAACAACGTCTTTTTTACAGAAAATCCAGAATATATTCATGAATTAGTTAAAAAAATCAATTCAGCAAAACCTAATCGGTTGTTTTGGTTTAATACAGGTTTAGCTAACAATCAAATTACCAATTTTAGCAATTATGAGGAGAATATATACCTTCTTAATTGTAAACTTATTAAAATTACAGGTGTATGGGGCTGTCTTTCCTCTGATATTTATAATGATCTTTTAATTTTTGAATTCGAAAATCTACCACCTTTTATATTAGATGGTCAGGAATATTATCATATTGCAATTATAAACAGCGATACTATGCTCCCACTTTCAGCTATTAGTTCGGGTCATGTCAGATATAAAGGGAAAGTTTATAAAACAGACGAATTAAACATTAAAGAAATCTATGTAAATCCAGATGATAAAGACCGTTATTTTGCTATAGGCACATTCTTCCAATGCAGTACCTATTTCAAAAATGACCAATTTTTACGTAATCTTCAACATAATATACCTTTATCTAAAGAATTACTTTTAGAATATCGGAAAAACATTAGCACAAATATTCGTGATGAAGTATATACTTATCTTTAATTTTTGTACTCAATCTGTACTCAAATCACATAGCAAGAGCCCGGAAATCCGCATAAACACTGGATTTCCGAGCTCCATTTTTTTTATTCAAACTCAATCGTTGCCGGCGGTTTCGTGGTGTAGTCGAACATGACGCGGTTGATGTTCTTGACTTCGTTCACGATGCGGTTGGCTGCGGTGGTGATGGTTTCGGTCGGCAGGATTGTGACCTCGGCGGTCATAAAATCGGTGGTGGTTACGGCGCGCAGGGCGATGGCGTAATCGTAGGTGCGCTCGTCACCCATGACACCGACACTGCGCATGTTGGTCAGCGCGGCAAAGTACTGGCTGGGGCGCTGGGCCATGGGAAGCTTATCGACCTCCTCACGCCAGATGGCATCGGCATCCTGCACGATGGCGACCTTTTCGGGGGTCACATCGCCAATAATGCGGATAGCCAGACCAGGGCCGGGGAACGGCTGGCGGGCAACAAGGTACTCGGGCAGACCCAGCTCACGGCCGGCCTGACGAACCTCGTCCTTGAACAGGTCGCGCAGCGGCTCAACGATCTCCTTGAAGTCAACATAATCGGGCAGACCGCCGACATTGTGGTGGCTTTTGATGGTGGCGCTTTCGCCGCCGAGGCCGCTCTCCACAACATCGGGGTAGATTGTGCCCTGTGCCAAAAAGTCCACAGCGCCGATCTTTTTTGCTTCATCCTCGAACACACGGATGAACTCCTCGCCGATGATCTTGCGCTTGCTCTCGGGGGCCTCTACGCCGGCCAGCTTCTTGTAGAAGCGATCGCGGGCGTCAACGCAGACAAAGTTGATGTCAAACTGACCGCCCTCGCCAAAGACCTCGCAGACCTGCTCGCGCTCGTTCTTGCGCAGCAGACCGTGGTCAACGAAAACGCAGGTCAGCTGCTTGCCGATGGCCTTGGCCAGCATAGCCGCGCAGACGCTGGAATCGACACCGCCGGACAGGGCGCAGAGCACCTTGCCGTCGCCGATCTTCTCGCGCAGGGCCTTGACGGAGTTTTCGACAAAGGAGTCCATCTTCCAGTCACCGGCGCAGCCGCAGACCTTATACACAAAGTTGTGCAGGATCTTGGTGCCGTTCTCAGTGTGCAGGACCTCGGGGTGGAACTGCACAGCATACAGGCCGCGGGCCTTATCCTGCGCAGCGGCCACCGGGCAGTTGGGGGTATGGGCAACGATCTCAAAGCCGGGGGCTGCCTGCTCGATGTAATCGTTATGGCTCATCCAGCAGACATTCTGGGCGGGCAGCGTATCAAACAGCGGGCTGGCTGTGTCCAGATCGACCAGCGTTTTGCCGTACTCACGCTCGGGGGCCTTGCAGACCTTGCCGCCCAGCATATGCATCATCAGCTGGCTGCCGTAGCAGATGCCGAGGATGGGCACACCCCAAGTAAAGATTTCGGGGTCGATCGTGGGCGAATCCGGCAGATAGGCGCTGTTGGGGCCGCCGGTGAAGATGATGCCCTTCGGGTTTTTGGCCTTGATCTTGGCAAGGTCGGTACGGTAAGAATAGATCTCGCAATATACGTTGCATTCGCGGACGCGGCGCGCGATCAGCTGATTATACTGGCCGCCGAAATCCAGAACGATAACGGTTTCCTGCTGCATGAGGGGTCTCCCTTCTCTATTTGTAGTCCTATTGAGTTATTATAGCACATCGGGCAAGGTTTGAACAGATGGAAAAACGAAAATATTTGTAGGCGGCATGATGGCATGCCGCCCTACATTTCCCATCAATCAAAATGTGTAGGGCGGGGTGCCCCCACCCCGCCGCAAGTTCACACCAGCTCCACCTTATATTTCTCCAACCAGTAGTTCAGCTGGACAAACCATGCGATGGTCTGCGGCGTTGTCATCAGCTGGCCATACCACGGGATGGGGTTATCCGCGCCCGACGCCAGCAGGTTTTCCAGTGCGTCGGCCTTGATAATGCGCAAAATTGGTGCGGCGGGGTCGACCAGAATACCTCGCAGTTCAGCTGTAACCGCCGCAAGGTAGCTGGGATTCCACGTCTTAGGGTAAGGGCTTTTGCGCCGCCACAGCACCTCATCCGGCAGCACGCCCCGCATTGCCTCGCGCAGCAGGCCTTTTTCCTGATTTCGATAGTCCTTGTATTCCCACGGGACAGAGTAGAGGTACTCCGCAATGCGGTAGTCGCAGAACGGCACCCGGACCTCCAGCCCGCTGTACATGCTCATGCGATCCTTACGGTCAAGCAGGGTCTGCATAAACCATCTGAAATTCAGGTTCATCATCTGGCGCATACGCTGTTCCTCTGCCGACAGGCCGGGTCGGACGGAGGTTTCTGCCAGCGTTTGGCGGTAGCGGGCATCCACAAAAGCAGCCGGGTCAATGCTGCCCAGCACACCGGGCTTGAGAAAGGAGGCGCGATAGGCTGTGGACTGCGCCCATGGGAAGCCGTATTTTTCCCGCACTGCCGGGTCGCGGTACCACGGGTAACCGCCGAAAATCTCATCGGCGCACTCTCCCGACAGCGCCACCGTGGCATGGGGCTTGATCTGCCGGCAGAACAGCAGCAGCGATGCATCGACATCCGCCATACCGGGCAGGTCACGCGCATCCACCGCTGCATACAGCGCCGGGACCAGCTCCGGGGTGTCCAGCGTGATCCAATGGTGGCGGGCATGGAGAAAATCGTTCATCTTGCGGATGTAGGGTGCATCCGCGCCGGGCTGGAATTTTGTCGCATGAAAATACTTTTTATTGTCGCGGTAGCCAACCGAAAAAGTTTGCAGCTGCTTTCCCTGCGCCGCAAAATTGGCGTCCGCAATGGCGGAAATCAGGCTGGAGTCCAGCCCGCCCGAGAGGAATGTCGCCACGGGTACGTCAGAGACAAGCTGGCGCTCGATGGCATCTGTCACAAGCTCGCGCACCTTGCGGGCTGTAGCGGCGAAATCATCGGGATGCTCATGATCCTCAAGCCGCCAGTAGGTATGCAGTGTCAGTCGAGCCGTGTCGGCCTCATAGATGGCATACTGCCCGGGCAGTAACTCCTCTATCCCGCAGAACACGCCGCAGCCGGGTGTGCGGCCGGGGCCGAGCAGCAGCACCTCCGCCAGACCGGCAGCATCCACCCGCGGCGGCACGGCCGGGTGGGCCAGCAGAGTTTTGATTTCGCTGCCGAAGATCAGGCTCTGCTCCGTCAGGGTATAGAACAGCGGCTTGACACCGCAGCGATCCCGCGCCAGAAACAGCCTGCCCGCGTTCACCTGCCAGACCGCAAACGCAAAAATGCCATTGCACATTGCTGTGCAGCTTTCGCCCCATTCCGCAAAGGCATGGAGCAGCACCTCGGTGTCGGAGTGCCCGGCAAAGCGGTGGCCGCGGTGCAGCAGCGCAGCCCGCAGTTCAGGCGTGTTGTACAGTTCTCCGTTATAGACCAGCACATAGGTTTCCCCCTGCCAGTCCAGCTGCATAGGCTGCAGGCCGTTCTCAAGATCCACGACCGCCAACCGTGCATGGATCAGCGCCGCCCGGCCGCTGATGAACATACCCCGCTGGTCCGGGCCGCGGCGCGCCAGCGTCTGCTGCATGGCGCAGTAGGCCGCATACCGGCCCTGTATCGTCCGGGGGTCGCGCCCGACCTGCCCCGCAATTCCGCACATAAAAAAGCCCCCTTTGCATGATTCATAAATGAATATGCGGGAGGGGGCGGGGGTATGTGTTATTTATTGGCGATCGCGTCTGCGATATGCCCGGCAACGCCGTCCTTGCTCTGCAGGGGCAGCTCGGTGATGCCCTGCTCGGTAATGATCGTCACGACATTGGTATCGACGCCGAAGCCCGCACCGGGGACCTTCAGGTTATTGGCAACGATCATATCCATGTTTTTCTTTTTCAGCTTAGCGGTGGAGTTCTCGATCAGATCGCGCGTCTCCATCGAAAAGCCGCAGACAAACAGCTTCTCCGGCTTGTGTGCGCCCACCCATGCAAGGATGTCCTCGGTGCGTTCAAGGGCAATGCTCATCTCACCCTCATGCTTTTTCACCTTGTCAGCTGCCACGGTGGCAGGGCGGTAGTCCGCCACGGCAGCCGCCATCACCAGTGCATCGGCGTCCATGGCATGGGTCTTTACGGCCTCAAAGAGGTCGGCTGCTGTTGTGAACGGCACAGTCTTGACAAACGGAACAGGCGGCAGCGTGCAGCCGGTCGAGGCCAGCAGCGTAACCTCTGCGCCGCGCAGCATACAGGCACGCGCCACGGCATAGCCCATCTTGCCGGTGGAATGGTTGGTCAGGTAGCGCACCGGGTCCATGGATTCCTGCGTTGCACCGGCCGACACAACGACCTTTTTGCCGCGCAGATCCTTTTCACAGGCAAGCTCACGCAGCACATAGTCCACCAGCACGCCCTCCTCAGGCAGCCGGCCGGAGCCGACATCGCCGCAGGCCAGCATACCGGAGCCGGACGGAATGACGGTGAAGCCATAGTGCTGCAGTGTTTTGAGGTTATCCTGCGTGATGGGATTTTCCAGCATGTGGGTGTTCATGGCGGGCGCGACCAGCTTGGGGCAGGTCGCAGCCAGCGTGACGGTGGTCAGCATATCATCGGCCTGACCGTGGGCCAGCTTGGCGATGACATTGGCCGTGGCAGGCGCAATGAGCATGAGGTCCGCCGCATTGGCAAGGCTGATATGCGCCACATCGTACTGGAAGTTGCGGTCGAAGGTATCCACCTGACAGCGGCGGCGGGTCAGCGTTTCAAATACCAGCGGAGAGATGAACTCGGTGGCATTTTTGGTCATCAGGACATGAACATCGGCCCCCAGCTTGACCAGCGCATGCGCCACATTGGGCATTTTATAGGCTGCAATGCCCCCGGTGATGCCGAGGACGATGGTTTTTCCGGTAAGTAACATAAAATCAACACCCTTACTAACTAGATAAGAGATACTAGATAAAAAGATAAAAAAATTGGTGGAGTTTTCGCCTTTGGCAAAAACAAAATTTGTATTGTGGTTATTATAGCAGATTGACGCCTTATATGCAAACAAGTATAATAATTTTGAGCGGCGCAAAGCGACGCGATCCACCATATTTCTTATCTATTATCTCTTATCTTTTATCTATAAAAGGAATTTATTATGGTTTTAGCAGTTGACATCGGCAACTCCAACATCTGTATCGGCGGTCTGACGGGGGCAGAGCATTGTTCTATCCAGTTCACAATGCGAATGGTCACGCGGCCCCGCTGCACAGCGGATGAGTATGCCGCCGAGATGAAATTCCTGCTGCGCCGCCTGCAGGTAAACCCTGCCGCCTGCGAGGGCGTCATTGTCTGCAGCGTTGTCCCCCAACTGACCGAGGTGCTGGCAGCGGCCTGCAAGCGGCTGACCGGGCAGGAGCCGCTGATCGTCAGCTGTGGTCTGGACACGGGGCTTAGCTTTCAGGTCGACGAGCCTGCCAAGGTCGGCCGTGACCGTATTGCCGATGCCGCCGCTGCCGCTGCACACTATCCCCTGCCCTGCATGACAGTCGATCTGGGCACGGCCACGACCTACAATGTCATCTCTGCACAGCGGGAGTTTCTGGGCGGTTTCATCGTACCCGGTGTGCAGACCAGTCTGCGGGCCATCAGCGCAGGCACGGCGCAGCTGCCGCCCATTGCACCCGAGCCGCCCGAGCATCTCATCGGTGCCAACACGGTAGCCGCGCTGAACAACGGCGCGATGTTCGGCACTGCCGCCCAGCTGGACGGACTGGCTGATCGAGTCGAGACAGAGCTTGGCCAGCCGCTGACCGTAGTTGCGACCGGTGGACTGGCGCCGTACATTATGCCCTGCTGCCGCCGCAGCATCACCTATGACGCTGATCTTCTTTTTAAAGGGCTGGCGCTGATTTGGGAGAAGAATAAACGATGAAAAAGCTGTACACCATTTTAAACGCTGCGTTTTGGTGCTTTATCGGGGTGTTTCTGGGCGTCAGCCTGTACACCTGCTGGGACTACCGCGCCCACCCCGGGCTGTATGCGCTGCAATCTGCACCATGGTATCTGAGCATACAGATTCATGCGGTGTTTACCATAGTGGTTTGCGGGATACTGGCACTGGGAATATGGATCTTGCGGAAGACAATGTAATCCTGTAGGGCGGCCTGTCCTCAGGCCGCCGCGGAGGGAGCAAAATTCTTCCCTATAAATCTACGGATAAGAGGGTGTCTGCCGTAAGCATGCGGGCCGGGCATGCCCGTCCCCTACAGGCGTAATATAAAATACCGTACCGGCACATTTCTGCACTGGTACGGTATTTTTTATGCTTTATCCAATTTTACATGTCGGGCGTGACAGGCACGGCACCGTAGTTGCGGATGTTCAGCACATGGCAGCTGCCCTCGCCGAAGCAGCCATCGATGGCCGCCTTGTAGGCGTCCAGCAGCTCCACAGGGACAAAGGCCTGAATGGTGCCCGCAAAGCCGCCGCCCTGCAGACGCCATGCGCCGCGGCCGTTCAGCACCTTCTGGCTCAGCGCCAGCGCCAGCGGCACGCCCTGCTCCTGCGGGGCCTTGATGCTGTAGGCATTCTGGTTGAACTCAAAGCTGGAGTGGCCGCCCTCGATGATCAAGCGCAGGAACGCATCAAAATCGTCCTCACGCACGGCATCGCAGAGCTGAGCGGCACGGCGGCAGTCGTTGTAGAAGTGAATAGCGCGGACAACGGCGCGGTCCCCCACAGCCTTGCGCAGCTGCGGGATAGCCTTGTAGAACTCGTCCTCGTCCACATCGCGCAGGACCTTTTTTCCGAACTGCTCAGCCACGCTCTCCATCTCACGGCGGATGGCGGCATAGTCGTCAGTCAGGTCAGCATGGCTGCCCTTCGTATCGCTGATGCACATGACAAAGCCGTGCTTGGCAAGATCAATGGCAGTCTGGCCAACAACAGGCTTTTCGGGATCCTTGAAGTCGATGGTGATGACACCGCCGACCGCGCAGGCCGTCTGATCCATCAGTCCGCAGGGCTTGCCGAAGAAAACATTCTCCGCAAACTGGCCAATCTGTGCGATCTTGACCTGACTGAACTTCTCCATGTCATTGTTGTTATATTCGCCGCGCAGGATGGCACCGATGCAGACCTCAAACGCTGCGGAGCTGGACAGGCCGGAGCCGCGCAGCACATTGCTGGTGCTGTAGCAGTCAAAGCCGCCCACCTTGCCGCCGGCATCCACAATGCCCTTTGCCACGCCGCGGATCAGCGAGGCGGAGTGTTCAGCCTCCTGCGGCTGCGGAACCAGAACATTGACATCGACATCATCGATCTTGTCAAAGCCCAGAGACTTTACGCGGATGATGTTATCCTCATTGGGGGAAACGACCGCAACCATATCCAGATTGACGGAGCCGGCCAGCACCACGCCGTTGTTATGGTCGGTGTGGTTGCCGCCGATCTCGGTGCGGCCGGGGGCAGAGTAAAGACGGACCGTGCGGGAGGTGCCGTACTTCTTTTCAAATTCATCGATCAGGTCGGTATAGCGCTTGCGTTGCTCCTGCACGGCGGATGCACCGTACAGCTTGGTAAAGGCGGCGTCATATTCGCCCTGTGCGATCTGCTGTTTGAGTTCAATGGTATTTGCCATGATTCCACTCACCTTTCCTGTCGGGCGGCTCTTTTCGTAGATATGCACAAAATGAGCCTTTCTTTTTTAGGCAGACAGCCAAACGAACAGCTCTCTGTCGATTTCTTGTTTTCAGTATAGCAAATCCTGCAAAAAAAGCAAACATAATTTCAGGCTCTTTTATGGACTTTTGATGAATAGCTTGCTATAATAGGAATATCACAGAAGTGAGGTGCAGCCATGACCATCAATGAGATGAAGCAATCCTACAAGCAGAGCTACACAGATAATGTCGAGCTCTCGATTTTTAACTGCGGACGTGAGCAGTGCCAGCCGGGCCACACTTGGGGCCCCGGCGTGCGCGACCACTACCTGATCCATCTGGTCGTAGCGGGCAAGGGTGTCTATCAGGTCAACGGTGCCTCGCACCCCCTGCAGGAGGGTGATCTGTTCCTCGCCAAGCCGAACCAGCTCATCACCTACGCCGCCGATGAGACCGACCCGTGGGAGTATTACTGGGTCGGCTTCAACGGCGCGTGCGCCAATAAGCTTGTGCAGCAGACACCGTTTTCCGAGGCGCACCCTGTACACCACTGCCGGGATCTGCAGACTGCGCGGGAAGCGCTGTACAACATCTATCTTTCCCGCGGGCCGGAGCCTCACTGCGAGGCAATGATGACGGGCTACCTGTACATATTTATGGCGCACCTGATGAAGGAAGCCCGCGAGGCCATGCCCAATGTAGGCTCGTCGAGCAGCCAGTATGTGCTGGCTGCCATCAAGTTTATCCAGTTCAACTACTCGCACGACATCTCAGTGGACGACATTGCCAAGGCGGTCGGCGTCAGCCGCAGCCATCTGTATCGTGTTTTCATGTCGAATGTCGGGCAGAGCCCCATCGACTACCTGACGAACTACCGTGTCAGCGAGGCCTGCAGCCTGCTGAAAAACTCCGGCCTTTCCATTGCTGAGATTGCCGTGTCGGTGGGTTTCTTTGACCAGTTCTACTTCTCCCGCGTGTTCAAAAAGGTCAAGGGCGTGCCGCCGAGCAAGTATCTGTCCGCGCTGGAAAAGGAAACCGTCCCGCCGAACACCAACCCGTAACTTTGTTTTTAAGGAGCAGACATGCCTTTTACGAAAAATCAGATCATCACCCTCGAGATCAAATCCATCTCCAATGACGGAAACGGCGTGGCCCACAAGGACGGTCAGGCCGTTTTTGTGCCGCTGACCGCCCCCGGCGATATTGCCGAGGTTCGCATCGTAAAGCCGATGAAAAGCTATGCTTTCGGCCGTGTGGAGCGGCTGCTGGCCCCCGGTCCGGACCGTATCCGGCAGGACTGTCCCGTTGCCGGCCCCTGCGGCGGCTGCGGGCTGCGCCATATCCGCTACGAGGCCGAGTGCGCCGCCAAAACGCAGTTTGTGCGGGACGCCTTTGCGCGCCTTGGCAAGCTTGATGTCCCCGTGCGGGAGGTGCTGGCCGCCCCCGCTGCCGACCGCTACCGCAACAAGGTGCAGCTGCCGGTCGGCACGGATGAGAATGGGCATATCGTGACCGGTTTCTTTGCCGGACGCAGCCACCGCATTGTTGCTTGTGCCGATTGCCGCCTGCAGCCGGAGTGGATGAACCAACTGGCCGCACGCACCTGTGCGCTGCTCGAGGAAAACGGCATCACTGCCTACAACGAGGAAACACACACCGGCCGTGTGCGGCATCTCTACATGCGGCAGGGCTGGCACAGCGGCCAGCGGCTTTTGTGCTTTGTGGTAAACGGCAACGGCCTGCCCAATGAAGCAGAGATTTGTGCTATTTTGCAAAAAGAATTTGATTTAACAACGATTTTAATTAACCGCAACAGTGAGCGCACCAATGTGATTCTGGGCCGTAAGACCCGCACCGTGCTTGGCCCCGGCGTCATTGAGGATACACTTGCCGGCGTCCCGCTGCGCATGGGCGTGCATGAATTTTATCAGGTAAACACCCCCGCTGCCGAAACACTGTACGCCAAGGCACGGGAGTATGCCGGGCTGAAAGAGACGGATTTTCTGCTTGACCTCTACTGCGGCATGGGCACGATCGGACTTTCGATGCTGCCTGACTGCCGGCGTCTGGTCGGTGTCGAGGTCGTGCCGCAGGCTGTGGACGGTGCCAAACAGACAGCCGCCCGTCTGGGGCTGGATGCCGACCGGGCGGATTTCCGCTGTCAGGATGCCGGTGCGGCAGCCGCACAGCTTGCCGCCGAGGGTGCCCGCCCCGATGTGATCGTGGTAGACCCGCCGCGCAAGGGCTGCGACGAGGCTGCCCTGACCGCCATTGCCGAGATGGCCCCCCGCACAGTGGTCATGGTCAGCTGCAATGCAGCCACCGCCGCACGCGACACCAAATGGCTGACCGAGCATGGCTACAAGGCCGTAGAGGTCCAGCCGGTGGACCTCTTCCCCCGGACGCGGCATGTGGAGTGTGTGGTGAAGATGGTGCACTTCTAAAATTCATCTTTATTTAATCCATCTTTACAGAGGTATGATATGGCAACTTCAAATAATGAGTGTAATGTATGGGGAATCCATACACAAGATGACAAATTGTTTTTGAACGGAAACAAAATTGCTCTCGGTTGGCCTGCTTTTGGAGACCTTTCAAAAATCGAGGCATCTCGCGAGGCTTTCAAATCTCACTACATTACAGCCTACCCTGCCGCTAAAAAGGGTTCCATTCCAACCAGTTCTGGTATGCTGTTTCGTTTCATTCACGAAATGCAAATCGGTGATTATGTAATCTTCCCATCTAAAAGTGACCGCAAAATCAACATTGGTATTATTGAAGGCAATTATACT